>Ga0207433_10000604_pt1 | contig 82487 bp, 72 predicted proteins | sample YelNatPaOPGAMG01_FD_187559 | JGI IMG/M metagenome (GOLD analysis project Ga0207433, IMG submission 187559) | Hot spring thermophilic microbial communities from Obsidian Pool, Yellowstone National Park, USA - OP-RAMG-01 (SPAdes) (version 3) | ecosystem: Environmental > Aquatic > Thermal springs...
CTTTGGAGCTAAACGGTTATAATAAAGTTAAAACCGCAAAAGACTTAAATATAGGATTAAAAACGGTATACAGAAAGATAGAAAAACAGATAATGCCGTGAAATTGTAAAGAAATTACCCCTTTTTTTATTTGATCTTTTTGATTTTCATAATATAATGCTTAACCTCTTCAGTTTTCTTCGCCTTATACGATTTTTCCAAATATTCCAGAGCTTTTTTATATTTTTTCAGCATGAAATAATCCATACCGGTATGTTTCAAAACAGTTGCGGATTTACCCAGCTTTTTAAGCGCGGCTTTAAATAACGTCAGCGCTTTTGCGTATTTTTTTTCCCTGTAATATACGAATCCCAAGCTGTCTAGAATAAAAGGAGAGCCCTTATCATAAGATAAAGCTTTTTTTATCAGCATTTCAGCCTTTTTTAAATTTTTGTTTTTTAAGGCAAGATAATACCCGATATAATTAAGCGCATCTGCGTCGTAAGGATTTATTTTTAAAATCTTTTTCATAATGGCGTAAGCCTTGCCGTCTTTTTTTAACGCGTGATATGCCGAACCTAATTCGTATAGCAGGGCAGTGTTATTCGGAAATTTTAACAGTCCTTCCTTTATGACATATTCCGACATCCGGTAATCTTTTATATCTGCAAGAGCTATAGCCGAAAAATAATAAAACTTTAAATTTTTATCCGTCTTCTTATCGGAAAGCATTCCGGATATAATGCTCTTAACGGATTTCCGGTATTTAATATCTTTGGTTTTTTTATAGTCGGCAATATATATTTCTATTTCCTGAAGCTTAGCGTCTATGTAATGCCTCCCCGGTTTCAGCATGTTTAGATAAGCTAATCCTTTTTTATAATTTTTTTGCAATATATATGATATTCCTATGAAGAAATAAGCATTGTTTATTGAACTGTAATTATTTTTAGAATTTTTTGCTATGTCGATAAAATTTAAAAAGCGTTTTCTGGAAGCATGGTAGTTTTTTAAAGCGTATTCCAGCAGGGCAGACTGGTAAATCGCGGTTTTAGAATACGGGTTTATTTTGAGATATTTATTAAAAACATCTATTGCTTTTTTTTCTTCGCCTGTAAGAATATAAAGGGCGGCGAGCCTGAAATATGCTTTTTTAAAATAAGGGTCGATATTTATCAGACTGAACAATTCCCGTTCCGCTTTCTTATTTTTATTCTGAACCTCATATATTTTAGACAGCAGATAATATGCGTTTATATTGCCGGGGTGGTTTAATTTTATTATATTGAGATAAAATAACGCCGTATTTAAATCTTTTTCGTATATATACAAGTTGGACAGAAATAAAAGCGTTTTAAGGTTATAAGGATTTTTTTGCAAGATATATTTAAGTATTGAGGTCGATTGTTTAAGTTTGCCCTGGTCTGCTTTTATTTTCGCTTTAAGTATTAAATATTTAATTTTATTTTTTGCCAGTCTGCTTTTTATATTTTGCGGCATAAGGCTTATAGCAATGTTTATGTGTTTTAAGGATTTCAGATATTCCCCGTTTTTAAAATATAATACCGCAAGGATGTAATTAAAATAAGAATCTTTAAGTAAATACGGCGATTCTTTCTTGAAATAACTTATGGCATCCGGGTAATCCCCGTTGTAATAATAGATAAAACCCGCAGAGACGTTAAAGACTGAATCGGTTTTTAACCGGTTATTACGTGCGGAGAAAGAGAATGCTTTTCCATATAAAACTGCAGAAAATAATAAAAAAAATATCAAGATCGGCAATGCCTTAAAAATTTTCATCAGTTTTTTCTTAGGAGAATGAAAAATTCCGTGTTCCCCTTTTTTCCTTTTATGCATGATTTTTTTACTCCGTCCACGGCAAGATTTAAGTTTTTTGAAAAATTTATTATATTATTTATTATTGATTCGTATAATGCGGGATCTTTTATTACGCCTTTCTTTAAAATGCTTTTATTGCCGGTTTCGAACTGAGGTTTTATAAGCATAAGCATCAAACCCTGTTTTTTGATAAACTTTAAAATATGGGGAAGGATTTTAGCAAGAGATATAAAAGATGCGTCGCAAACGGCAATATCCAGTTCTTCTCCTATGTCTTCAAACGTTAAATATTTTATATTTGTGTTTTCCAAATTTTTAATTTTAGGATTATTTCTTAACGAGTAATGAAGCTGTCCGTAGCCTACGTCTATACAATAAACAAAATCTGCACCTTCTTTTAAAAGGCAGTCGGTAAATCCCCCGGTCGAAGCGCCTATATCTATGGCTCTTTTTGATTTGACGTCAAGATTAAAATCGGTTAATGCGCCTTTAAGTTTTAATCCGCCTCTGGATACGTAGGGATTTAATTCTTTTATCGTTATTACGCTATTCCTGTCCACCGGAGTTCCCGGTTTCGCGCATACGGAGCCGTTTACGGAAACCATCCCCTCCATTATAAGGGACGCCGCTTTTGTTCTCGTTAAATCGAATGGCGAATCGGCATCAGAAAGAAGAATATCTAATCTTATTTTTTTCACAGTTAATATTAAAAAATCCGTCGACCGAATCATACAGTTTTTCTTTGGAAAATCCTGAGATTGCGAGAAGTTCGGCGCGGGAGCCGTGTTCTATATAATTATTTCCGAGAGATAAAATTTTATATTCTAAACCGGATAAACGTGTATTACTGCTCAAAACAGTTAAAAGTTTTGCTCCGAAACCGGAAAATTCAACGTTTTCTTCCACCGTCATAATTTTTTTTGCGGTTTTTATTTTGGCAATTAATTTTTCGGAAATAGGCGATATGAATCTTGCGTCTATAAGACCTATTTTTTGTTCTTTTTCTGCAGTGTTTTTATTTATTTCATACAGTATATCTTTTAAGATTCCGGTATGCTGCGCTCCGATGCTTATTACAAAATTTTGAAGCGCATCTATCAGAATCTCGAATTCTCCTTCTCTTATAAGCGGAATGTTTTTTTCTTCCGGAATATCGAAATCCGGTATCTCCGCTTTCGGATATCTTATCGCACAAGGACTATTATAAGAAGCCGAGCTTTTAATCATGCGCATAAGTTCATATTCGTCGCGCGGAGACATAAAAATAAGGTTAGGTATAAAATTTAAAAACGATATGTCGAATATTCCCTGATGAGTGGCGCCGTCTTCTCCGGCAATACCTGCCCTGTCGATGCAAAAAACAACCGGCAGGTTTTGGAGACATATGTCGTGGATTATCTGGTCTAAAGAACGCTGTAAAAAAGTCGAATATATAAAGACGAAAGGTTTTAATCCATTAGCCGCCGCTCCTGCCGCAAAGGTTGCCGCATGTTCTTCGGCTATTCCTACGTCAAAAAATCTGTTTGGAAATGCCTTGGAAAATTTGGAAAGACCTGTTCCGTCAGGCATTGCCGCTGTAACAGCTATTATTTTATCGTTATTTTTCGCTATATTTATAAGAAAGTTAGAAGCGATTTCGCCGTAAGAAACGTTTCCGGATTTTTTAAGCGTCAATCCTGTATTTTTATCAAAGGCTGAAATTCCGTGAAAAATAGAGGGATTTTTTTCCGACGGTTCGTAACCCTTTCCTTTTTTGGTAACAACATGGAGAAGGACAGGTTTTTTTATTTTTTTTATATTTTCTAACGAATCTAAAAGATAGGGTATATTATGCCCGTCTATAGGACCTATGTATGTGAAACCGAGCTCTTCGAATATTATGCCGGGTCCGATTAGGTTTTTGAAGGATTCCTCGAATTTCGAAACAAGCTTCGCCACCTGAGAGCCGAATAAAGGTATTGAATTAAGCATTTTTTCGGCTTCTTTTCTAAGTCCCTGATAAAAGTTTCCGCTCATTATTCTGTTGAGATAATTGGAAATAGCGCCTACGTTTTTCGATATGGACATTTCATTATCGTTTAATATAACGATAATATCTTTTTTAAGAGAACCTGCGTTGTTTAAACCTTCAAGCGCCAAACCGTTCGATATGGAAGCATCTCCTATGACTGCTATAATCCTTCCGTTTCCGTCCGTGCCGGTTTCACCTTTAAAATCTTTTGCGACGCACATACCTAACGCAGCCGAGATTGACGTTCCTGCATGTCCGGTTCCAAAGAAATCGTATCTGCTTTCGGCTATGGACGGGAAACCGGATATTCCGTGCAATTTTCTTAAAGAGGTGAATCTGTCCTTTCTTCCGGTAAGTATTTTATAAGGATAAGATTGATGCCCTACATCCCATATTACTTTGTCTGTATTTTCAATATCGAACGATTTTAAAATTGCAATTGTAAGTTCAACGACGCCGAGACTGGAAGCAATATGTCCGCCGTTTTTAGAGCATACGGATATAATTTCATCTCTCAGTTCTGCCGCAAGCATTTCTAATTCTGGAGGAAGCAAAGTTTTAAGGCTGTTAGGCGTATTTATTTTTTCAAGTATCATTGTAGTATTACCGGTATTTATTTTTTAATTAAGTCTGTTTGTAAGATATTTTATTAATTCTATGAACATGCCGGTTTCCGCGCCGGTCTTTTCTAAGTGCGCCATTGCTTTTTTATTGTATTCTTCAATTAATTTTCGGGTTCTTTCAAGCCCTATATTTTCGACCATCGTAGGCTTATTGTTTATTCGGTCGATGCCGGCGGTTTTTCCTAAAATTTCTTTATTTCCGGTGATTCCGAGAACATCATCGACGGCTTGGAAAGCCAGTCCTATATAGCCGCCGAATTTTCTGAATTCAGATACGGCTGTTTCGTCTTTGCCGGATAATATAGCTCCTATCGCGCAAGCCGAAGCAATGAGGCTGCCGGTTTTTTTTTCGTTTATATATTCAATCTTTTCAAAATCTAAAGGTTCTCCGAAAGAATTAACGTCGTGAAACTGTCCTTCTGCAAGTCCGCCGACTCCGGCGGCGCATGAAAGCTCCCTTACCGCTTCTATTATTTTTACCGCATCGAATCCTTCTATATAATCTTTGTCCGAAAGCACAGCGAAAGCTTCAGCAAGAAGAGCATCGCCGGCAAGTATCGCCGTAGCCTCTCCGAATACTATGTGGCTTGTAGGCTTGCCTCTTCTTAAATCATCATTGTCCATCGAAGGGAGGTCGTCGTGTATTAAAGAATATGAGTGTATAAGTTCAATCGAAGTTGCGAAAGGAAGAAGTTTTTTTTTATCGGAAAAACCCAGACTTTCACCGGTGAGCAAAAGAATTATAGGTCTTATTCTTTTGCCCGGCATAGACAGGGTGTAAAGCATAGCGTCGGTAAGAGAAAATTTATTATGCGAGAATTTTTTATCGTAATGTTTTTTGATAAAATGAGACTTTATGAACTCGTCGATTAATTTTTTGCCGGTTTCTATATAAAGCGCTAAGTCGTTCATATATTTAAAGGTTCGGTATTTAAAGAAGTCCGGACATCCCCGTCATTTTTAGCGCTTAATTCTTCGATTCTTTTTTCTGCGGAGTCCAGTTTTTTAAGTAGGTAATCCGAATATTTTATTCCCTCTTCGTAAATCTTAATAGATTCGTCAAGTCCGAGGTCTCCTTTTTCAAGGCTTAAAACATTTTCTTCCAGTTTTTTCAGAGCTTCCTCGAATGTCAAATCGTTTATATTTTTTTCTTTTGTGTCCATAATAAATTAATTATAAAATAAACGGGAAAAATTATCAATATCAACGTTAAATAAAAAATATATTAAAAATCTGTTGAAAAAAATATTTCTATTTTGTATTATTAAATTAATATTAATTTTTTAAATAAGAAAAGCTAAGGAGGCAAACGATGTCTTATTACATAAATTTTATTTTTACGCTTAAAGGTGTTTTTTATCTGTTAGTCATACTCGGCGCATTAATAATGTTTATTAATATGGTTATAGCGGCTTCATTGAAAAACAGGATACCGGGAGGATTCGTAGGCAAGTGGCTTACGATAATGTGGGTTTTTATGTTTTTTTTCTTTTTGGCGGAAGCAGGCGCATTTCTCTTTATTTCATCTCTTCATAATATAAATTTGTCTTATTTTCTAATAGGCGCAGTTTTATTTTTCGGGTCGGTATTCGTAGGCGTGGTTAACAGGTTTATATTTCATTTAATTAATGAATTGGAAATCCACAAATAAACAATAATAAAAATAAGGCAGTTATCATGGATGTAAAAGGAAATATAACAAACTTAGAACTTTTTGACGTATTAAAATTCTTAGAAATTTCAAAAAAAACAGGAGTGCTGAACCTGCGGTTCGAAAATTTCGCGGCAAAACTTTTTATAAAAGACGGGATGTTATATTTCCTCTCTATTTCCGACAATAACATTCTAGAAAAATTAGTGGTTAAACTTCTAGATATGAGCAAGCAGGATTATCTTCAGATGCTTGAAAAATACAGGACGTATTATAAAACTACGGCAGGCTTCGATATATATTTTTTTAAATCGGAAGCGGTGCCTAAATCCAAGGAGCATGAATTTACATCCAGCTATATATCGGAAACTTTGAATTATATACTTTTTCTGACGAACGGAGAATTTGCTTTCGACGAAAAACCCCTGCCCGATATTATTAATTTTGCAATTCCTATGAATTTATCGCCTATTCTGGCGGAATGCAAAAAAAGGCGCGACGAACTGGCGGTAATAACTAAAGTTATTCCGTCAAAAAATTATATTCCGGCGGTAATTACAAACAGGGGCGGAAATTTAAGGCCGCTTTCCCTTACTCCTTCGATATGGAACGTTCTTGCGCTGGTGGACGGTAAAAGGAATGTGAACCAGATTCTTTCCTTAACGGTGGAAAACGATTTCTTCGTTCTAAAAACGCTGTATAATTTATTGCAAAGCGGCTATATTAAACTTGACCCTCCGCATAGCGAACCCTTTAAGAGCGCTGATTTAGTCAATTCGGTTAAAAAAATATTAAAGGAACAGCTTGGAAATAAAGCGGATAAAGTACCCGTCGATTATAATATTTTGAGCAAAGGAGACAAGCAGTCTTTAACGAAAGCGATTCAGGATATAGAAAGATACGTCTATATGTTTGTGGACGATAAAAAAGCTGCAAAAATAGATTATCTGTTAAAACAATTGCTTATGGGCGTTTAATATGAAAGAACAAAGGGATGCCCGCCTTTTTGCCCCGCCGTATCTGGCAGGTATTTTCGGTTACAATATAAAATATTCCCTTTCCCCGCTGATACACGGCTCTCTCAATAAACTTCTCGATGCAAATCTATGCTACGGCATGTTCGACGTCCCCCCCGAAAAATTTGCCGTTGCGTTTAACGGATTCAAGGCTCTCGGCATGAAGGGCGCAAATATTACACAGCCTTATAAAACTGAGGTTTTAAAGTATATAAGTTCTTTAAGTGCGGAAGCCGAAACTGTAGGGGCGGTGAATACGGTAAATTTGGAAGAAGACGGCAATTATCGCGGATATAATACAGATATAAACGGATTTACCGCTGCCGTAAATTATGAATTTAAAGAAAATTTAAACGGCAGGAGCGTTATTATTCTCGGAGCAGGAGGCGCTTCGAGAGCGGTGCTTTATGCCTCGATAAGAGACGGAGCCGAAGATATTTTAATAATTAACCGCAACGGGGACAATGCCTATAAACTTAAAAAAGATGCATATTTATGGAAAACATCCTTAAAATCTAATGCCGTAATTGAATCTTACTGTTTTAATTCGGGGGAAGCATTGGAAAACGCTTTATCTAAAAAATGGGATATTATTGTTAATACCGTTCCGCCGTCTGCCGAAAGCGGCAGGCTGATTAATAATTTATTTGCGGGTTTAAAAAAATTCAGAGGCGGTTTTTTTTTATTAGATATTTCTTATTCTTCAAAATTTCCCGGATTTTTAAGCGTTATCGGCGAAAAATCCAAGAAACGCGCAAACGGATTGTCCATGCTATTATTTCAGGCAGTAGAAAGCTTTTATATATGGACGGGTAAAAGAGCCGATTTTAATACCGTCAAAGAAGTTTTAAGCGGCATATTTTAAAAATTTCGGATTATATGGTAAAATTAAATAAACAATTTTACTTATTTAAAAAAAATATGCCGTAAGGGATCTGAATGAATAACGATTTCATGTCATCGGTTAATTATACCGGCGAAAAGTTAGGCGATATACTGTTAAAGCACGGCGTCGCTAAGAAAGACGATATATCTAACGCCCTGCTGATGCAGGAAAGGATTAGGTCGGGAATTGCCAAGGGCGAAAAGCTTAAAGATTTAAAACTGGGAGAGATTCTCGTTAAAAATGGCATTATAACCGCCGCCGAATTAAACTCGGCGCTTGAAGAACAGAAGCGGGTGGGGGGAAGCATAGGCAGGCAGCTGACAAAGTTGGGCTTTATTAAGGATTCAGATCTTGTATCGTTTCTTTCGAAAGAATTCGGCGCCGCAACCGTAAACCTGCTTGAGGGCGAAATTCCGGAAAGCGTGATAAAGCTTATACCGCCCGATCTTGCCGTCAAATTGCAGGTGGTTCCGTTTAAAAGGCAGGGCAATACCATGTATCTTGCCGTATCCGACCCGACAAGAGTCGAGGCGCTGGATGACATAAAATTCTTAACGGGTTTGAATATCGAAATTGTCGTTGCGTCCGAAAACGAAATCGCCTCGGCATTATCCAAATATTATAACGCATCCAGCATCCTTACCGAAAACAAAGATTATCTAAACTCAATCGCTATAGAGGAAACAAATGAGGAAGTAGATATATCCGAACTTCAGAGGTCGTCTTCGGAACAGCCTATTATAAAATTCGTGAATAAGGTTCTTTTAGACGCAGTTAAGATGGGTGCAAGCGATATTCATATAGAGCCTTACGAATCCATTGTAAGAGTGAGATACCGTATGGACGGAAAGTTAATAGAGCAGATGAAAATACCCGGACAGCTCAAAAATCCTATAATTTCAAGATTAAAAATAATGTCGCAGATGGACATAGCCGAAAGAAGACTGCCGCAGGACGGGCGTATTAAGGCAAGAATGGATAACAAAGAAGTAGATATGAGAGTGTCGTGTCTTCCGACTCTTTTCGGCGAAAAAATAGTTATCAGGGTTCTCGACAAATCTAACCTTCAGCTGGACATGAGAAAATTAGGATTTTCCGAAGAACAGTTGAAAGATTTTAAAACCGCTATACACAGACCTTACGGACTCATTCTGGTTACCGGACCTACGGGGTCGGGCAAGACGACTACTTTATACAGCGCGCTTTCGGAGGTGAACAGACCCGACGTAAACATTTCTACTGCCGAAGACCCGGTTGAATATAATATTCAGGGTATAAATCAGGTTCTTGTCAACGAAGAAATCGGTCTGACTTTCGCTTCCGCTTTAAGGTCGTTTCTGAGGCAGGACCCTGATATTATAATGGTCGGAGAAATAAGAGATTTAGAAACGGCCGAGATTGCAATAAAGGCGGCTCTTACCGGGCATCTCGTCCTTTCGACTATCCATACTAATAACGCGTCGTCCACCATATCCAGACTTATAAACATGAAAGTTGAGCCGTTTCTCGTAGCTTCGAGCTTAAATTTGGTTATTGCCCAGAGGCTTATAAGAAAATTATGCGCCGAATGCAAAGAACCTTATTATCCGGATGTCAACGCGCTTGCCAAATCTGGATTTACGAACACAGAAATCGCCGGAAAGCGTTTTTATAAAGCAAAAGGATGTCCGGTATGCAATAAAACCGGCTATAAAGGCAGAATCGCCATATATGAAGTTCTTAACGTCGGAGACGACGTAAAGAACAAAATTTATGAAAACGCCAACGAATTTGAAATACAAAAGGTTGCGGTAAATCATGGAATGAAGCCGTTAAAAGAATCGGCAAAAGAAAGATTTTTAGAGGGAACTACTTCGCTTGAAGAAATTATTCAGTATTTAGACGAAAAAAGCACAGATATTCAAACTTGACATAAATTTTTTTTTATTATTAAAAGGAGTTGCATATGCCGTCAATTGCCGATTTATTAAAAACAACAGTAGACCAGGGGGCATCCGATCTTCATATATCCGCCGGAACGCCTCCGCAAATAAGGCTTAGAGGTTCTCTCGCTCCGCTCAATTTTCCCGTGCTTTCGCCTGCGGATACGCAGGGTTTGTGTTATAGCGTTATTACCGACCTGCAGAAAAAAAAGTTCGAAGAAACGCACGAACTTGATTTTTCTTTCAGCCAGAAAGGCGTTTCGCGGTTCAGGGGTAATTTATATTACGACAGAGGCGCAGTTGCGGGGGCGTTCAGGGTTATACCGCACGAGATTCCCTCAATAGATTTGCTGGGTCTTCCGCCTATGATAAAGGAAATTATCAAATCTCCGCGAGGGCTTGTGCTGGTGACAGGACCTACCGGTTCCGGAAAAACTACGACTCTTGCCGCAATGATAGATTCGATAAACCAGACCAGACATGAACATATAATTACTATAGAAGACCCTATAGAATATGTTTTTCCGCATAAAGGATGTCTTGTTAACCAAAGGGAGATAGGTCAGGATTCCAGCAGTTTTTCGGAGGCGTTAAAGCATATATTAAGAGAAGACCCGGATGTAGTTCTCGTCGGCGAAATAAGGGACATGGAAACCATGGAAGCCGCTCTTACCATTGCCGAAACCGGACATCTTACTTTCGGAACGCTTCATACAAACTCTGCCGTTCAAACTATAAGCAGAGTCATAGATATATTTCCTCCTAACCAGCAGCCGGAGGTAAGGTCGTCGCTTTCATTGTCTCTCGTCGCAGTCCTGTCGCAAACGCTCATACCGAGAATAGATACTTCAGGCAGAGTGCTGGCTGCGGAATTAATGATACCTAACGCCGCAATAAGAAATCTGATAAGAGAAAATAAGATTCATCAGATTTATTCTCAGCTTCAGCTTGGACAGGAAAAGTTTGGCATGCAAACGCTGAACCAGGCGCTTGCGTCGCTCGTAAATAAAAAAATAATAAGCGAAGAAGACGCATACAACAGATCGTCAGACATAGAAGAATTAAAGCAGGCTATAAGTTCCGGAGTTATGTCTAAAGGCGGATTAACGGGAAATGCCGGAGCCGCTGTTTCCAATAATACAGGACAGAACCTTATGGGTTCTATGTCAGGCAAGTCTGCTCTCGGCGGAGATAAACCATTTTCAGGAATAGATTTCGGCAATTTATAATCGGAGGCGGGTAAATGGCTACCTATCAGTGGAAAGGCAAAAAAAATACCGGAGAATATTTAAAAGGTGAGATTACCGCAGATAATAACGAGCAGGTTATAGAAGCAATAAGGAAAATGGATGCTTATCCGATAAGCGTTCGGAAAAAAAGCGAATTTTTTACGTTAAGTCTTCACGCGCAAAAAGAAATCAGCCCGAATACCAAAATAAGCGACAATAATCTTATAGTTTTTACCCGCCAATTCTCTTCTTTGATAGAATCCGGAGTGCCTATACTTCAAGGCTTGGTCATAATGATAGAACAGCAAAAAAACAAAGAATTGAAAGGCATCCTTATAAAAATAAAGGAAGGGATAGAGAGCGGAGCGTCTTTGTCCGACAGTCTCAGAAAATTCCCCAAGGTTTTTAACGATTTATATGTTAATCTTGTGGAATCAGGCGAAAAAGGCGGAGTTTTAGACAGGGTTTTCAAAAGGCTTTCGGTATATTTCGAGAAAATATTAAAACTTAAGAGAAAGATAAAAGGGGCTATGATATATCCGATAGTAGTTTTAAGCGTCGCAATAGGGGTTATCATTATTCTTATGACTTTCGTTATTCCGGTATTCGCAAATCTTTTTTCGAGCGTTGGGGCAAAATTGCCCGCTCTTACCAGAGAAGTTATAGGTTTCTCGGATTTTATGAGATCATATATACTGTATATAATAATTGCGTTAGGCGCGGCGATATTTGCCCTGAAAGCTTATCACAAAAAGGAAAGCGGAAAGAGAAATATCGACAGAATTCTCCTTAAAATACCTGTTATCGGAATACTGCTTAAAAAGGTCGCCATAGCAAGATTCGCAAGAACTCTTTCTACTATGGTAGAAAGCGGAGTGCCTATACTTGCCGGACTTGCCATAGTTTCTAAAACAAGCGGCAATAAAATTATAGAAGAGTCTTTAATGCAGACGAAAGAGGATGTTTCTTCCGGTTCGCCTTTAAGCGCCGCTTTGAATAAGACCAAATTATTTCCGCCTCTTGTTATCCAGATGGTTATGGTCGGAGAAAAAACAGGAAATCTCGACGCTATGCTTGCAAAAGTTGCCGACTATTACGACGAGGAAGTCGATAATGCCGTCAATAACCTGACGCAGATGCTGGAGCCGGCTCTGATAATATTTCTCGGCATAGTCGTAGGAACGCTGGTCGTTGCTATGTATCTTCCGATATTTAATCTCGGAAAAGCTATTAAGGGATGAATCAAGATTATAAGAATGTTTACAGGGACATATACGGCAAGATAAGATTTACGATAATTTTCAGAATCCTTGCATTTTCGGTTATTATCCTCGCGTATATTCTGGCGAATTTTAAAAATATATTCCGCTATTCAGTTTCCGTATATTTATTTATAGCTTCGGCTATACTGCTGACCTCGGTTTATTACGCGATTCTCGTATATCTCAAAAAAGAAGAAAAATACAGGTCTTTAATATATTTTGCTTTTGTCCAGCTGTTTGCCGATTTTATTTTTATCTCTTTTATAGTTTTATTCAACGGCGGCATAAACGATAAATTTATTTTCTTATATTATCTGTTAATATTAATTTCAGGATTTATTTTTTTAAAAACCGGAGTAATGATATCCGGTATCTCATCTGTTATAGCTATTGGACTGTCTGCTGATTTACAGTATTATTTCGATATAGGATACCACGCATATTTTTTTAATAATCCCGATAAACTTTTATTTATAACAAGCGTTAATATACTCGGCGTTTTAATATTCAGCTGGCTCCTTTACCGTTTTTCCGGGGAACTGGGCATACTGAGCGATACGATTGTCGAAAGGGATGAGTTTATAAAAAATTCCCAAAATTTTAACAGGGAGTTGTTTAACAGCTTTTCGCAGGGAATTATAGTTCTTGACGAAGCCTATTCGGTCATTTTTTTGAATGCATCCGCCGTCGGAATGCTTAATTTAAATTCTGCAGAGGGTGATTTTAAGCGTAAAGCGGGCATTCTTCATAAGTTTAATCTCAAAATCACCGATATTTTTGAAAATTTTCCGGCAGACTTATTGGAAACAAGCGAAACATCTCAGGAAAATAATCCGAAACGCTTTGAACTAAACCATAAAAATATGGTCTTAGGATTCGCGATCACTAAACTGGAAAAGGCGGGGCATAGAATAGGCAGGTACATTTTGTTATTCAGGGATATAACTTATATTAAACAGCTGGAGCTGGAGTCTAAGATTAACGAAGGGCTGGCTACCGCGGGAAAACTTGCCGGATGGCTTGCGCACGAAATAAGAAACCCGCTTTCCGCTATAAACACGTCTATTTATGTTTTAAGCTCCGAAAATATGGAATGCAAAGAAGGCGATTATGCCAGACTAATAGGCATTATATCAACCGAAGTCCGTAAATTGGATAATCTGGTAAACGATTTTTTAGGTTTCGTTAAAATAAAGTCTAAAACTATAAGCGGGAACGTAAATCTTGAAAAAATCAACATATTTTTATATATAGAAGAATTAGCGTCGAGGTATGTTTCCAACTCTATCAAGATACATAACAGCGTAGAAAAAGATGCGGAAATACTTTCGGAAAAAAGCAGAATAGGACAGATATTTGCAAATATAATTCAAAACGCCGCGCAATCTATAGAAAGAAAGGCGGCGAGCGTTAAAAACGGCAAACGCATGACCGGAATCATAAGGTTCGGTTTAAAAAGACTCAAAAACGGAGCGGATAAAAATTATATTTCCATAAGTGTTTCGGATAACGGAGAAGGAATGGACGATTTTACCCGCAAAAATGCTTTTAAGCCGCTTTTTACCACAAAAGAAAACGGTTTCGGATTAGGACTGTCCATAGTCTATTCGATAACGGAAAGTTTGGGCGGAGAAGCAAGCATAAAAAGCAGGGCGGGAAAGGGGACATTAATAAGAATAAATCTGCCGTCTTAATTTTTTTAATTTAAAATGGAAAATAAACCTAAAATATTAATAATAGACGATGAAAAGTCCATACTTGAATCGTTGGAAATACTGCTTAAACTGGAAGGATACGATATTTTTACCGCAGAAAGCGTAAATTCTGCAATAAAACTAATGGACGAAATAAATTTTAATTTGATTATATCGGATATTAAAATGCCCGAGATGTCCGGTATAGATTTCATAAAGTATTTCAGGAAGGAAAAAGCGGATTTAATTTCTAAATATAAACACATTCCGATTATATTGATGACGGCATATTCAGATGTTAAAACAGGAATAGAGGCAATGAAGCTGGGAGCGTTCGATTATCTGACGAAGCCTTTCGACAATGAAGAATTTAAAATTACAGTCAGAAAAGCATTGGACTATTTCTCGGTTTTCAGCGAATTAAACGACATGAAATCGGCATATCTTCCTTCAGGCGGAATAAAAGGAGTTTCTAAAGCGATAAAAAACGTCGTCAACGAAATATCGCGCATTTCTTCGGCTTTTAATAATATTTTAATTACCGGTGAATCAGGAACAGGAAAAGAACTTGCGGCGAGGCTGATATACGAAATTTATTCAAAAAATTCAGGCGGTTTAAAAAATATTCCTTTCGTGCCGGTTAACCTTGCCGCTATCCCCGATAATCTTATCGAAAGCGAATTGTTCGGTTATGTTAAGGGCGCTTTTACCGGTGCGGAATCGGATAAAATGGGGCTGATAAAATATGCGGACGGAGGAATTCTTTTTTTAGACGAAATAGGCGATTTGCCTTTAAACGTTCAGGTAAAACTGTTAAGGGTTTTACAGGAGAAAATATATAGAAAATTAGGCTCTAATATCGAAGAATCTGCAAAGATTAAAATAATTGCCGCAACAAACAAGGACTTGGGCTCATTAATATCTTCCGGAAAATTCAGGGACGATTTGTATTACAGGTTAAATACCATAAATATCAAGATGCCTCCCCTAAGAGAGCATAAAGAAGATATCCCGGTGCTGGTTTCTTATTTTATAAAAAAGTTTTCGAAGTCTATAGATTCTATTTCACGGGAGGCTATTTCCGCCCTTACCGATTACGATTACCCCGGAAATACCAGAGAGCTTGAAAATATCATAGAAAGAGCCTGTATTTACTGCGAAGGAGGAGATATATCCGGCGGCGGGGATAAACGGAAAGAAATAAGCGCAGAATGTCTCCCTGATTATATCTTTCCTGCGCCTGCAAAAAATGAAGCCGCAGGTTTTCCAAGAAACGGCGAATTTAAAGTATTTAAAGAATCTGCAGGCGAAATTTATATGGCAGAGATAGCGGATATATTTGACCGCATTAACAGAAATAAGAATATATCCCTGCCTGATTTTATGAAAGAAGTAGAAAAATATATAGCGGCAGACAGAGTAAAAAAGGAAAATTCTAAATTGGAAGCCGCAAAAAGTTTAGGTTTATCTCTTAGGTCTTTAAGGTATATACTTTCCAAAAGCGGCGATAACGAATAATGAATAAACAATAACTTTGTAATTGCGAGTTGCGTTGTCATTATATGAATTATTTAATGGTTCTTGAATATTGCGGAACGGGTTATAACGGCTGGCAGGCTCAAAACGGCGTTAAAGCGCCTTCGGGAAACAAAACCGTAGAAAAAGAAATACTGAAAGCTATAAAAATTATTACGAAATTAGACGTCAGGCTGTATGTTTCCGGGAGAACCGATGCAGGCGTGCACGCCTTAAACCAGATTGTCAATTTTAAACTTCCTTTTTATTATGATTTAACAAGGTTTAAAAATGCGCTAAACGGGATTCTGCCGCACGACATATCGGTAAAAAACGTGGAAATAGTCCATGATTCCTTTCATGCGACATACGATACCGTTTCGAAAACGTATCTTTATAAAATAAATTGCGGATTCAGGAGTCCTTTGTTATCGGACAAGTCGTGGTTTGTTAAAGAAGAATTAAATATCGGACTAATGAATGAATCCTCAAACATTTTTCTGGGAAGAAATAATTTTTTTAATTTTGCAAAAAAAGAAAGAAGAGAAAAAAACAAAAATTATCACAGGTTAATTACCGGAATAGAAATCTGCCGGAAAAATTACGGATTCGATATATTTATAGAGGGGGAAGGTTTTTTAAGGCACATGGTAAGAAGAATAGTCGGGGTTATAGTTTTATGCGGAACCGGAAAGATGGATATTAACCGTCTGCCCGATATGTTCAAAGGAGAAAATCAAGCGGGCAATGTTATATGCGCGCCTGCTTGCGGGCTTTTTTTATATTCCGTCAGATACGGACATAAAATTTATTGTTGATATTTTATTAAATTTCATTTATAATTCTATATTATAGTATATAAAAAAGATTTTACGACAGGGTTTTTTATATAAAAGTGGGTTATACCCGCTTTTTTTGTTTTATGGTTTTATGCACGAAAATTTAATAAAAGATATAGAAAAAATTATTGAGGATATAGCTCCTTATTACGGATGCTATCTTGTTGGAGCGGTGTTTTTCCCCGCAAGAAAAAACAGCGGAGCTATCTTAAGAGTGTATGTCGATGCCGAGGGCGGGGCGGATATATCCGCTTTGTCCGAAATATCTAAAGAATTAAGCATGATTTTGGACGTCAAAGACATTATAAAATTTAAATACACCCTCGAAGTTTCGTCGCCCGGAATAAACAGGGTATTGCTGAAATTCAATGACTATAAAAAATTTATAGGCAAAAGAGTAAAGATAGCGTTAAAAAATAAAATAGAAGGCAGAATCAACCTGATAGGCGAGATAACGGATGCGTCCGGCGAAGACGAAAATCCGGGCATCACGATTTTCGACGAAATAGAAAATAGACCCAGGAGAGTGGGTTTTTGCGATATAAAAAAAGGAAATTTATTAGTCGTATAATATAAATTTATAAAATTAAGGAGTCTTAAGGTGCCTCAAATTATTATAAATGATTTAAACCCGGTGATAGACCAGGTATCAAAAGATAAAAATATCGACAGGTATCTGGTAGTAGAGGCTTTGGAGCAGGCTATTCTTGCTATAGCCAGAAAAAACCTCGGACAGGGTTATGATTTAGAAGCGCATTTTACAGAGGAAACGGGCGAGATAGAGGTTTTTATGTTTAAACAGGTGGTAGAAGAAGTTAAAAACGCCAAAACTGAAATATCCCTCGAAGAAGCCGTTGAAGTTGATCCCGATGCCATTTTAGGAGACAGCCTTGGGCTTAAAGTAGAAAAAAATATTTACGGGAGAATAGAAGCGCAGGTTGCAAAGCAGATTATTTTCCAAAAAATAAAAGAAATCGAGTACAAAAATATTTTTAACGAATTTAACGAGAGAAAGGGAGAAATAGTAAGCGGACTTGTCCGAAAGGTCGAAAAGTCCGTGATAATAGTGGATCTTGGTAAAACTGAGGCTATTCTGCCCAGACAGGAGCAGATATTCAGCGAAACATACAGACCGCATGACAGGATAAGAGCCGTTCTGTCCAATATCAAAATGGAAAAAGGCGGTCCTAAACTTATTCTTTCCCGCGCTTCGGACGAGTTTTTAGCCAAACTTTTCGAGACCGAAGTTCCCGAAATATACGACGGAGTTGTTAAGATAGTGAGAGTTGCAAGGGCGCCGGGATTCAGGTCTAAGATTGCCGTTGCTACCACCAATAAAGACATAGATCCCGTAGGCGCCTGCGTCGGAATGAGGGGGATAAGGATACAGAGCATAACCAACGAGCTTAGAGGCGAAAAAATAGATATTATACCTTATTCGGATAATCCGTCGAAATTCGTCGTAAGCGCTTTGAGTTCGGTTGAAGTTTCAAATATCACGGTTAACGAGGATTTAAAGTCTATTACCGTTGTGGTTCCGGACGACCAGCTTGCGCTTGCTATAGGCAAACAGGGGCAAAACGTCAGGCTTGCTACAAAAATTACAGGTTATAAAATAGACATTTTAAGCGAATCTAAAATCAGCTCTAAGGATAAAAACGCGCACAAAGACCTTATGGATATTCCGGGAGTCGGGGAAATTACGGCGAAGCTCCTGTACCAGAACGGTTACGTATCTGCAAACGATATAGCCGGCGCCGACGCGGAAAAATTAGCTAAAGCTCTTTCCGTGGACGAAAAAAAAGCCGAGAAAATTATTAATTCGGCAAATGTTTATTTAGAAAAAGTAAAATCAGATATAGAACTTAAAGAAAAAATAGAACAGGATACTATATAAAAGAGAAAGGGAGCCGGTTTAATCCGGTTGTCTAAAAAAGGAAAAATAATGGAAGAAAGAAGGGTTTCTAAAGGAGTTATAAGGAGAAGGGCAAGCAGGACGGAACCGGAAGAAACTAAAAGTGCCTTACCCGAGCCGCAACCGGCAAATATATCTTCAGCCGGAGAACAGGAATCCCGCGAAAAGCTTCCTGAATACGCCGAAGTTTTAACACCGGTTAAAAATGCCGGAGAAGCCGGAGAACATAAAAAGCCCGAGCCCCCCCGTTCGGCAGGCGCGTCGGAAAAGCCCGCCAAGGGAAAAGAAAATGTTGTAAAATTAAAAAAAGGCGGAAAAAAAGAAGAAGTTCAAAAGCCTGACGTTCTCAGTGTAATAAAAACTTTAGACGTCCTGAAAGTTAAGAGCATGGCTGAAGAATCCGCCGAATCCGCTACCCATAAAAAACCGGTAAAAAAAGAAGAAATAAAAAAAGGTCCTCAGGCTAAATTTTTTAAAAATGAAAAATTTATAGATACTTCCGAGGAAGGGGAATCTTTTATTTTCAGGAAGCATAAGAGAAAATTCGGCGGAAAATTTCATAAGCCGCCGAAGCGTGTCCAGCAGATAATACCTGAAAAAAAGGCATCCAAGAAAGTTATTAAAATAAGCAGCGGCATAACAGTAAACGAATTATCGCAGGCTCTCGGCGTCAAGGCATCCGAAGTTATAAAAAAATTAATGGATGTCGGCATAATAGCCACTATGAATCATATAATAGATATAGATGCGGCTTCGCTTATTGCTTCCGAGTACGGATATACCGTTGAAAACGTAAGCTTTAACGAAGCTATTGCGCTGGAAGAGTCAGCCGATGCCGAAGATTCGCTTTTGCCGAGAGCGCCGGTAGTTACCGTTATGGGGCACGTTGACCACGGAAAGACTTCATTGCTGGATGCTATAAGAAAAACAAACGTTACATTGAACGAAGCCGGCGGCATAACCCAGCATATAGGCGCATACAGCGTCGAAATAGACGGTTCCATGATTACCTTCCTTGATACTCCCGGACATGAAGCATTTACGGAAATGAGGGCGAGGGGCGCCGGTATAACCGATATAGTAGTCCTTGTCGTCGCGGCGGACGACGGAGTTATGCCTCAGACTATAGAAGCTATTAACCATGCTAAAGCCGCCAATGTTCCGATTATAGTCGCAATAAATAAAATAGACAAGCCCGGCGCAAATCCGGCTAAAATTAAAAACAGCCTTCTTGAATACGGTCTTGTTTCCGAAGAGCTGGGCGGAACGACTCTTTATGCTCAGGTTTCGGCAAAAACAGGCGCCGGAATAAAAGAACTGCTTGAACTAATCATACTTCAATCTGAAATATTAGAATTAAAAGCTAATCCCAATAAACCGGCAAGAGGAACCGTTATCGAAGCTAAGCTCGATAAGGGGAGGGGTCCCGTAGCTACTGTTTTAATACAGAGCGGCTCTTTAAAAGTGAACGACAGCGCGGTATGCGGTTTGTATTACGTTAAAGTCAGGGCAATGCTTGATTACAAGGGAAATAAGATTGAAATCGCCGGTCCTTCAACTCCTGTCGAAATATTCGGTTTGGAAGGTGTAGCATCTCCGGGAGACAATTTTATTGTGCTTAAGGACGAGAAAGAGGCAAAAAGGATAAGCTTGGAGAGACAGCTTAAGCATAGGGAAGTCGAATTAAGTTCACATGCAAGGCTTACCCTTGAAGGACTCTACGAAAAGATTAAATCAGGAGACGTAAAGGAACTTAGATTAATCGTTAAAACAGACGTTTACGGTTCTATGGAAGCGTTAATACAGTCGTTTAAAAAACTTTCAAACCCTAAGGTAAAGGTCAATATAATACATAGCGGAGCGTCGGCAATTACCGAAAGCGACGTTATGCTCGCAAAAGCGACTAACTCTATAATCATAGCCTTTAACGTCCGACCGGAATCAAAGGCTTCGGCATTAAGCGAAACCGAAGGTATAGAAATCAGATATTACAGCATTATTTACGATGCGGTAAAAGACATTAAAGATGCGATGGAGGGACTTCTTGCGCCTATAGAAAAAGAAAAAATTACCGGCAGGGCTGAGATAAGAAGTGTTTTTAACGTACCGAAATCAGGAGCAGTTGCAGGATCGTTCGTATTAAGCGGCGTCGTCAAAAGATCGTCAAACGTCAGGCTGTTAAGGGATAATATGGTAATATATACAGGACATATAGACTCGCTTAAAAGATTTAAAGAAGACGCAAGAGAAGTTCAGGCTAATTTTGAATGCGGCATACTGCTTGAAAATTTTAACGATATAAAGGTCGGGGATATTATAGAGGCTTACGACATAGAATATATTAAGCAGACGCTGGAATCTTCGGCAAACAATGCGTAAAAAAGATTTATTCGCGCGTCTGACACAGCAATACAGGAGAGTTTTAAAAAATTGATAGAAAGGAATAAAAGAGTAGCCGAACTTATCGCAAGGGAAGTTTCTTTGTGTCTGGAATTCGAAGTTAACGACGCAAGATTGAAAAATGTCACTATTATCAGCGCAGAAATTTCCAAGGACTTAAAATTCTGCAAAGTATTCTTCAGCGTATTGGGTTCCGAGAAAGAAATAAAAAAAGCGTTAAGCGGATTCGAAAGCTCTAAGAATTTTATTAAAAAAATCGTTTTTTCTAAAGTCCTTTTAAGGTCGGTTCCGGAAATAAGATTTGAATATTACGGCGGACTTCAAAGGTCTTTTGACATAAGCGCCATTATAAACAATTATAATTCGTCGAAACAATAAAGGCGATAAACACAATAAATTTTAAAATTTTAATAAATAAACATTATGGTAACGATAAAAAAAGAATATTCCGCGTCGGATTTAAATAATTTAAATAATTCCGCCGCCGATATATTTAAAATTATAGAAACGTCAAAAAAGGTTCTAATTGCGACGCATGAAAACCCCGAGGGCGATGCAATAAGTTCGGCAATAGCGACGGGTATTTTTTTAAGGACTATAGATAAAGACGTTTATTTATACGATAAAGACCAGATACCTAATAATTTAAAATTTCTGCCGCAGGTCGATAAATTTTTAAACGAATTTCCGAAAGAACCCATAGATTTGCTTATTGTCGTGGATTGCGGGGAATTCTCGCGTGTCGGGGCTAATTACGAACAGCTCTCCGGTATAAACAGAATAATTAATATAGACCACCATTTCACAAACACATTTTTCGGACATTCTAATCTTGTCCTGCCCGATGCAAGCTCCACCGGCGAAGTCCTTTTCTATCTTTTTTTAGCATATGGAGCCTATATAAACGGTATTGCCTATTCTCCTTTCGATAATTTTCTGGGGGGCAAATCAGGAGAACCTCTTCCATGCGAAACCGAAAAAAGAAAAAAAATATTATCTTTTATAAACGACGACGTTGCCCTGTCTTTATATACTTCAATATTGACCGATACCGGTTCTTTTCATTATTCTTCGGCAAATAAAAGGTCTTTTTATATATGTTCCGTTCTTAACGAATATAATTTGGATCCCGCTAAAATAGCTACTGAGCTTTTTGAAACCAAACCTGCCGAAATGTATTATCTGCTGGGGAAAAGTTTAAACACGCTTGAATTTTCCTCTAACGGAAAGGTCGCATCTATGGTAGGAACCAAGAAAATGATAGAAGATGTATTGAAGGGATCCGATGGAAACAGAATTAACGGCTTATACGAAAATTTCGTAAACTATCCGAGGTCGATTCAGGGCGTCGAAATAGCTATATTTTTCAGGGAAACCGGATTCAACCAGTATAGGTTGAATTTCAGGTCTAAAAGCTACGCGAACGTCGCATACGTTGCCGAAAAGTTCGGAGGCGGCGGACATAAATTTGCGGCAGGATGCAAAGTAAACGGCGATATAAATGAAATTAAAAACGAAGTATATAAATATTGCAGCGAAATAATATAAAATAATATAAAATAACTTGAATATTTTAAGTACGGCAAAATATGAATAAGGTTCAAAATAATTTAATAAGCGGGATTTTAGTTATAGACAAACCGAAAGATATGACCTCGTTTAAAGTAGATTCTTTAATAAAAAAAGAGCTTAACTGTTCCAAGGTAGGTCATGCCGGTACATTGGATCCTTTTGCCACGGGAGTACTGCCCGTTCTTTTAAATAAAGCTACAAAACTTCAGGATGGTTTAGTCAACCTTCCGAAATCATATGAAGGGACGCTTAAATTAGGCGTAAGCACCGATACTCTAGATATCGACGGTCGCCAAAACGCGGCAAGAGATATTTCTGATTCCGAAATTGACAGAGTAATCCTTTATCTTAAAAATTTAAAAGGCGATTTTATTCAAAAGATACCGGCTTTCAGCGCAAGAAAACATAAAGGCATTCCTTTATATAAATATGCAAGAAAAAATATCGGCGTAATTCCGGAAAATCCCACATCCGTAGTCAAAATCCATAATTTTGAAGTAAAATCGCACTGCATCCCTTTCATAGATTTCAGATGCACAGTTTCTAAAGGAACGTATGTTCGGGCGATTGCACAGGATATTATCGATAAATTCGATATTCCGGCGCATCTTTACAGCCTTAAAAGGACGAGCGCCGGCGGTTTTGATATTTCCCAAGCTCTTCCGTTGGAGTCGCTTGGAAAAGGTTCCGATTTTATAATAGAGAACCTGATACATATCGATAAGATTTCCGGTATGAATACCGGCGGCATTAATTAATTATATGCCGGCAAAAAATAAACTAACTAAAATATATCCTTAAGGGGGTTTAATTAAATGCCTATTTCAAAAGAAGAAAAAAACGCAATAATCGAGAAATTCAAAACTCACGATAACGATTCCGGTTCGGTTGAGGTGCAGGTTTCACTGCTTACATACAGGATTAATCTGTTGTCTGAGCATTTTAAAAAGTTTGCCAAGGACCATCATTCCAGAAGGGGTCTTTTAAAAATGGTTTCGAAAAGAAGGCATCTCTTAGACTATTTAAAAAGCAAGGATGAGTCAAGATACAAAAAGCTGATAGAAGCTCTTGATCTTCGCAAATAAAAACTGTTCAGTTCAATAAATTTTTATTAAAGCAATTTAATCAGATTTAATAGATTTAATAGGAGACAAGATGACAAGCAGCACTTTAATGTTTGACGGCAAGGCAATAACTATCGAAACCGGGAGGCTTGCCAAGCAGGCATCCGGCAGCGCGTTAATTTCTATAGGAGATACTAAAGTTCTCGTTACGACGTGTATAAACAAGAAAATAAAGGAAGGAACCGATTTTTTGCCTCTTACCGTTAATTACGTAGAAAAATATTATTCCGCCGGAAAAATACCGGGCGGTTTTTTTAAAAGAGAAGCAAGACCGACAGAAAAAGAGGTTTTGACCTCCAGATTTTTAGACAGACCTATAAGACCTCTTTTTCCGGATAATTATTTTTTTGACACGCAGATCATAGCCACGGTTGTTTCCATGGATAACGAAAACGACCCGGATATGGCGGCAATGTTAGGCGTTTCATTTTCTCTAATGTTGTCCGAAGCCCCTTTTTACGGACCAACCGCAGGCGTCAGAATTGCAAGGGTAAACGGCAATTTTATCGCTAATCCTACTTACAAAGAACTTGAATCCAGCGATACGTTTCTTATAGTCGCAGGCTCGAAAGATGCAATAACGATGGTAGAGGGGAGTTTTAATGAATTAGACGAGGAAGAACTCATTTCGGCGATAGAGTTTGGGCATAATAAAATTGTAGAATTAATCGAGTTTCAAAACAAGATTTTATCCGGAATGAGCATTACTAAAGCAGAGATAGCAGAAATTGAAATACCGGAAGGACTATATGAAAGAATTAAAGAACTTTCTTACGACGATTTATCCGATGCTCTTAAAATCTCCGCTAAGCTGGAAAGAAACGAAAGAGTGGAAAATTTAAACGCCAAAGTTATCGAACTGCTGAAGGAATCTTATCCGGGCTATGAAGCGGTTATAAGCCGTATTCTTGAATCTATTCAAAAAGACATATTAAGACGCAACATAATTAACGAAGGTTTAAGGATAGACGGAAGAGGGCTGACAGACATTAGACCTATAAGCTGTTCCGTAGGCGAACTTCCTATGGCTCACGGAAGCGCAGTTTTTACGCGCGGCGAAACTCAGGCTCTCGTTGTGACTACCTTGGGAACTAAATTCGACGAGCAGATAATAGACGCTCCCGAGAAAGAATCGACAAAAAGATTTATGTTGCATTATAATTTTCCTCCTTTTTCTGTGGGCGAGGTCGCTCCTTTGAGGTCTCCCGGCAGAAGAGAAATAGGACACGGGTCTTTGGGCGAAAAAGCGCTCAGATATGTAATTCCGTCAGCGGAAGAATTTCCTTATACGATAAGATTAGTTTCCGAAATACTCGAGTCTAACGGGTCTTCTTCTCAGGCTACAATTTGCGGAGGCACTCTGGCTTTAATGGATGCCGGAGTTCCAATAAAGGCTCCCGTTGCGGGAATAGCCATGGGGCTTATTAAAGAAGGAGATAAAGTGGCAATACTTTCCGATATTTTGGGGGACGAAGACCACCTTGGAGATATGGATTTCAAAGTTGCCGGAACTGCTAAAGGAGTAACAGCCCTGCAGATGGACATTAAAATTTCCGGAGTTACCAAAGAGATTTTAAGAAATGCTCTTTCGCAGGCGAAAGAAGGAAGAATGCATATACTCGGCATAATGCTTCAGTCTATAAACGAACCAAGAAAGGATATGGCAAAAAATGCTCCGAGAATCGTTACTATGATGGTTAAGCCGGAGAAGGTCAGAGAAGTTATCGGATCCGGCGGAAAAGTCATAAAGGGCATAATAGAAAAAACCGGCGCAAAGGTCGATATAGAAGATTCGGGAAAGGTTACGATTTCTTCTACAAACGGTGAATCTTTAAAACTTGCCGTCGCAATGATAAACGATATAACGCAGGAAGCGGAAATAGGTAAAATTTATTTCGGAAAAGTCAGGAAGATAATGGAGTTTGGGGCTTTTGTGGAGATATTTCCCGGAACAGACGGATTAGTTCATATCTCGCAGATAGATAACAAGCGGGTAGAAAAAGTTTCCGATGTCCTTAAAGAAGGCGACGAAGTAAAAGTTAAGGTTTTAGATGTTGATAAAGCCGGCAAAATAAAACTCTCTATAAAAGAGACTTTATGAAAAATTTTAAAAAAGAAGTATTGGAATCCGGGATTACGCTTATCACGGAAAAAAAACCGTATTTTAATTCCGTAAGTATAGGATTGTGGGTAAAAACAGGCTCGGTTTACGAGCCTGCTGAATTAAACGGCATATCCCATTTTATTGAGCATCTGTTTTTTAAAGGAACCAAAAATAGAACTTACAAAGAAATAAACAGAGAAATAGACCTTATGGGAGGAGCGCTGAACGCTTTTACGGGAACGGAGCTTACCTGTTTGTACACCAAAGTTTTATACAAAAACTACGATGCCGCAGTCGGTCTTTTAATAGACCTGATGTTTAATTCTTTGTTTCCGGAAGATGAAATAGAAAAAGAGAAAAGTGTAGTATTACAGGAAATTTCAGGGGTTCAGGACGATCCTTCGGACTATTCGATGGAACTCTTTCATAGAAATTTTTACGGAAATTCATCATACGCCTTTCCTATTCTTGGAACCGAAAATACGATTAAAAATTTTAGCCGTAAAAAAATATTAGATTATTATTATAGACATTATAATCCGGAAAATATAATAATTTCGGTCGCAGGCAATTTCGAGCATAATAAAATAGCGGATTCGGTCAACAGGCATATGAGCAAAATAGATTCCAGCTTTGATAAAGGAGTAATACAAAGAAAGTTTAAAACCGACAAAGTGTACGGCGATTTTATTCAAGATAAAGATTTGGAACAGACCCATTTCTTAATAGGACTTGAAGGCATAAGCAGGTCTGACGCAGATTTTTTCTCGGCAGAAGTTTTAAATACTATTCTGGGCGCTTCCGTTAGTTCTAAACTTTTTCAGGAAGTAAGGGAAAATAAAGGGCTTGCTTATTCCATCTATTCAAATTCCGTGTTTCACAAATCTGACGGATATTTTTACATATACGCAGGCGTTTCTCCAAAAAAATTCAAGCTTTCTAAAGAACTTATCTATGACATAATCGACGGCATAGAGGGCGGCGGCATTAGTGAAGAAGAAGTCGTAAACGCCAAAAAACATATATACGACGGTTTTCTTCTTAGTATGGAATCTACCGGAAATATAATGAACCGCAATGCTATTAACGAAATTTACGAAGGCAGATACATTTCAAAGGCTCAGGTTTTGAAAAAGATAGAAAAAGTTGACATGTATTCAGTGAAAAGAATTTCCGGTCGGCTATTTTCAAATAAAAAGAATAGAAATATTTCAGTTCTCGGCAAGATTAAATAACTCTAATTCGTCGCTAACGCTCCTCGCAATGACGGGATATTGGAATTTCTTAAAATAATTTCTATATCGGGATTAGGGAATAATATAATAATATAAATATAGTATAGTATAATATAATAAATATATTAATTTATAATAGTATAAGTACGCGGATTTTTTATGGATACGGATATTTACTACCCCAAATCTTACGATATTATTTACAGGTCTGGTTATGTCATAGGCTTTATAGGAATAGCCTTATTTGCTTTTTCCTATATTTATTCGGACATACGGGGTTTTTACGCTGCAATTTCTATTTTCTATGCAGGTTCTTTGATTTCTTCGTCGTTTCTCTTAGTATGGAAGAAAGAAATCAAAATATTTATACTATCCTGCGTAATTCTGGGGATTCTATTTGCGGCAGGTTATATTTTTGTTTTTAAAAATCCGGAAATTATAATTATATCTATCGGCTTTGTGCTTGCAGGAGTCGCCGGACTTTACGGCAAAGAAGCCCACTGTTTTCATTTTATCGAAGGATGGATTCTGATGTGGTCTTTTCCGGTTTTAATTTTTTCCAACTTGTTAATTTACGGTTTAAATGCCGAAAATAACGGCATAATCCGCATTGTTTTCTCCGTAATCTATGTTGCATCGGCCATTACCGCTTTTTCTTTTTTAATTAAAAAACTGAGGCAGCCTTTAATGCAATTCTGTCAGAGTTGAAAAAATTATTTTTTTATTGTATTATGACTTTTAAGTCAGCGTAATAGTATTATTATTATTATTTAGTAATGGCATTAGTAGTGCCGAATAATATATATATGGCAGAAAATATTGATAAATACGAATTGATTTTATCGTCCTCGAGAAAGCTGATAGAAGAAATCGGATTTTCAGCTTTAACAATGGATAAGGTGGCTCAGAAAGCCGGTATAGCCAAAGGAACCGTTTATCTTTACTTTAAAGATAAAGACGAACTTTTAGAAAAAGTCCTGTCCTCCGGTTTTGAAAAAATGTTCGAAAGGATACAGAGCAGGGTTGCGAAAGAAAGCGGCGGAATCAATAAGTTAAGAGCTCTTATCGGCGAGAATATAAATCATATTTATGAAAACAGATATTTTTTTAAAACTATTTTTTTAGACGAAGTCAACGTAGTATTTTTGAAAAAACAATCTAAAGAATCTTTTAATCTAAGAAGAAAAAGATATACCGATTTTATTGGAGAGATTATAAAATCAAGCATAGATTCAGGAGAGTTCAGAAGCGATTTGCATCCCGCAAAAGTTGGGTATATGCTTGTATCGTTAATCAAGACCAGCGCAATATACAATTTTCTTAATGACAGATTCGAACCTGTTCCAGAGATGCTCGAAAAAGATACCGAAGAAATATTAAATCTGTTTCTGCACGGCATATCCGTTAAATAATTTTTCAATAAAATGGTCGAAAAAAACCACAAAAATTACAAGTGGATAATTCTTGCACTTGTAGTAGTATCGTCGTTTATGGCAATACTCGACGTTAATATCGTGACGGTTGGGCTTCCCAAGATGATGTCCCATTTCGGAATTAACGTTACTGATGTAGAATGGGTAATGATAGCCTATACCATTGCTTATTCTATCATTATACTTCCTATGGCATACGTCAGAAGAAAATGGGGAATAAAATATCCTTTTATAACATCCATTAGCATTTTTGTTGTCGGTTCAGCTTTATGCGGACTCGCTCCTTCCTTTACCGACCTTGTTATTTTTCGCGTAATACAGGCTATCGGGGGTGCCGGACTAACGCCTACCGGTCTAACCCTGCTTGCGGAAGTCTTTCCTCCCGATGAAAGGGGCGAGGCTATGGGGATATGGTCTATAGGCGCAATGGTGGCTCCGGCAGTAGGACCGACTCTCGGCGGATATCTCGTTGATTATGTTGACTGGAGGTGGATATTTTACGTAAATGTCCCCATAGGCATCATATCCATACTCGGATGCATTGCAATTTTAAAACATGACATACCTGTTCAAAAATATTTGAAGAAATTCGATATGCTCGGTTTTTTGTTTATGGCTTCATCAATGGGTTCTTTATTGTATGCTTTAAACGAAGGACAGACGCTTGGCTGGCATGCGCCTATTATAATCCAATCAGAAGTCCTCAGCGGTTTTTCATTTGTCTTTTTTGTAGTAACCGAATTATTTGTCGAAACACCTATTCTTAATTTAGACATTTTCAAAAATTATAATTTTGTTATTGCATTTATTGTTAATATGGTAAGAGCAGTCGGGATTTTTGGAGCTATGTTCCTGCTTCCGCTTTTTATAGAAAACGTATTAAGTTATAATGCGATGCATGCCGGAATTTTAATGGCTCCAACCGCCGTTGCGGTGGCGCTGGTATCGCCTTTTTCCGGAAAAATATCCGACAGGATAGGTCCCAGATATCCTCTTTTTGCCGGACTGTTAATAGTCGCGGCGTCTATGTTCATGTTTGATAATCTTTCTTTAAATACAAGCGTTTACGATATAGTAGTAAATCAGTTAATAAGAGGCGTAGGCATCGGGCTTTTGAATGCGCCGGTAATGAGCGCTGCTTTGAACTCGGTAAAAAGGGATATGATTCCCGAAGCCTCCGGTTTGATTCCCGTATCTCTTCAGATAGGGGCTTCATTCGGCATAGCTTTTATAGGCAATGAGCTTGTCGTAAGGCAAGTTTATCATTTAAACCAGTATGCAAGAGATATCAGATATAATTCTTACGCATATCACGGAGTAATAAATTTCATAAAAGGCGATTTGATTAACAAAGCCGCATCATATTTAAGACCTGGAACTATTTTCCCCAGTCCGACCTTAGGTTTTTTTGACGAAATAGTGCAGATGCAGGCTTCAATAGCCTCTTACGGCGATTCCTTCGCTATACTAGGTTATATAACTCTTGTCGGAGCGGCGGCGGCTTTTTTAATTAAAAATAAAAGATAGAATACGAAAATTATATTATAATTATAAGCATGGATAAAGTAATTATGAATCAAGTTGCGGTCGACAAAGATTTAAATAAGGTAATTCTCACCGTTTCGGAATTCTCGCGCATTCTGAAAACGGCGATAGAAAATGTTTTTTACTCCGTAAAGATTAAAGGCGAAATATCCGGGTTAAAAACAAATTATTCTTCAGGATATTATTTTGACCTTAAAGACGAATCCGCAAAATTAAAATGTATAATATTCAAGAGCGACTTAAGCAAAGTAAGGTTCGATATAAAAGACGGATTGTCGGTAACTGTTTACGGAAGAATTAATTTATACGAGCCGAGGGGCGAATACAGCTTTATAGTATCGGAAATAGAACCTCTCGGCTACGGCGAGCTCTATATATTATTCGAGAAGCTTAAAGAAAAACTCAGGCGGGAAGGCTTGTTTGACGAATCGCGCAAAAGAGCATTGCCTTTTCTGCCTGAAACTATAGGCATAGTTACTTCTAAAAGCGGCGCAGTTTTGCATGATATTGTTAAAATATTAAAATCAAGATTTGAAAATATTTCGGTAATTTTTGCAAATGCAAGCGTTCAGGGGCAAAACAGCGCGTCAGAAATTGCTTCCGCCATTGAACTTTTAAATTTGTACTCCGTGACCCGAAAAAAAATAGACTTAATTATTGTCGGAAGAGGCGGCGGCAGTATAGAGGATTTATGGGCTTTTAACGAAGAAATTACCGCAAGGGCTATTTATAATTCATCTATTCCCATAATCAGCGCCGTCGGACACGAAACGGATTTTACCATTGCCGATTTTGTTGCCGATAAAAGAGCTTCTACGCCTTCAAATGCAGCTGAAATTGCGGTTCCGGTAAAATCTGAACTGTTAAAACAGTCGGAAAAATTAAAAAACAGGTTAAAACTCGGCGCCGTTAATTTAATTTCAAACAGAAAAGCAGAATTATTGAATTTAATTAAAAATATAGAAAAAGTTTCTCCAAAAAGAATTATTCAGAATAAAAGAATCAGGGTTTACGACCTCGCCGAAAACCTGCAAAGTTCAACCGAAGGGCGGTTAAATTTATTAAGGCTGAATATTTCACATTTGCGTAAAAGGCTTTCACTGAAAAGCCCCATAGTCGTCTTTAAGGAGCGCAAACTATATATAACCGGACTTTCCGGCAGGCTTAGAAGGGCGGCAGAAATAACTGTTGCTAACTATAAAAGTAGAATCGGAACAGAATGTAAAGCGCTGAATTCATTGAGCCCGTATAACGTTATTAAAAGGGGTTACGGCATAGTTTTTTCCGAAGAAAACAAGGTTGTTTCATCTGTCCTGCAGGTTAAAGAAAATGACATTATCAGAGTGGTTCTAAATGACGGCGGCTTATCGGCAAAAGTTCTTGAAGCGAAGCCCGCGGACAGCGCCGTTCAGAACAAATAAATCCAAATCTTCAGAAAACCGAAACCTGACCCTTAACGTTTTTTTTCTTTTTTATAAGATGAACCGAAGACTTTTTTAAAGATATATTAACGGTTTTTCCTTCGGCAAGATTCATTACTTCATAAGCATGAAAAGGTATCAAAACTTTAAGCTCCGGATCTCTTTCCAATTTTATAGAAACTTCCATCATTCTCGAGGTAAAAATGGACGAAATAATTTTTCCGGAAAAACGGTTTTCCCGAACAGGTTTAGTGACGTCTCTGTCTTCTCTTAATATTATTACCTCTTCCGGTCTTACTGCCAAAAAAACATGTTCGCCTGTTTCAAAATTTTCCTGAAAGTCTGCTTCTATGACAACGCCCGCTTCATTATCGCCTTTTCTATCCTTAACCTTAATTTTTATTGTATTATTATGGCGATCCATTTCCAATATGATACCGTTTAATATATTTTCCGTTCCGAGAAGAAAAGCCGTGTCGATTGAAGAGGGTTTTTTTAAAACTTCTTTCGGATGCCCCGAATCCTGTATTTTGCCGTTGTTCAAGATAAACATTTTATCTGACAGATTTACGACGTCTTCAATATCGTGAGTTACTAACAATATCGAAATTTTGAGTTCACGGTTAACGTCTTTAATGAGTTTTCTGACCTTTGTTTTTGAAATAATGTCAAGATTAGAAAAAGGCTCATCCATAAGTATAATTTCAGGGTTGACGATTAAGGCTCTTGCCAATGAAACTCTTTGCGCCTGCCCCATACTTATTTCGCCGGGATACCTTTTTTCGAGTCCGGTTATTCCAAGCAGTTCCATTATCTCTTTTGGAGAATTCAGCATCTTCCCGTCATTATTGTTACTATTTATATATCTTTTTTTATTTAGATTTAATTTTAAACCAAATGCTATGTTTTCCAGCACATTCATATGCGGAAACAGGAGAGGTTCATCCATTACAAGTGCTGTGCGTCTTTCATACGGTTCAAGTCCGTTTATATTTTTTTCGTTCAGGATAACTTCACCGCTATCCTGCTTTATTATTCCGCATATTATTTTTAAAAGCGTACTTTTCCCTTCGCCCGAATATCCGAAAATAGAGGAAATACCGCCGGTTTCTATGTCTATGTCTATGCCGTTTAAGACCTTTTTGCCGGGGAAATTTTTATAAACGTTTTTAACTTCCAGCAGTTTCATTTTTATTTAATTATTTGTTTTTATTTTGTAATTAAAATATTTAAAAATCCCGAGAGAAAACAGGGATAAGAGCATTAGAATACCGGCAATAGTAATGGCTGCGGGATAATTTCCGTAGCTTGTTTTAACGAAAACCTCGATAGGCGCTGTTTCTGTTATTTTAGGAATTACGCCGGAAACCATCTGTGTTGCGGCATACTCTCCTATAGACCTCGACCAGCTCATTGCAAGTCCGGCAATAATTCCGTTGGACGAAAGCGGAAGAATAACTTTTAAAAGAATATCGAATGAGGAAGCTCCGAGCGTTTTGCTTAAATCTAACATTTTTCTGTTTATCGAATCGAAAGATGTTTTAACGATATTTACGAAAAACGGAAAAGATATAATAAGCTGGACAAGAACGATGCCTTGAGGAGTAAATACGAATTTTATCCCCCTGCCTATCAAAAATTTTCCTACCGGATTAAGCGGACCCATTGTAATAAGAACGGCAAAGCCTATTACGAGAGGAGAAGTCGTAAGAGGCATGGTCGAAATTAAATCGAGCAAAAAAGATATTTTGCTTTTTTTAAACGATAATATATAGGCTATCGGAATTCCGAGCGCTAAATTTATCAGTATGACGATAAAAGAAATTTTAAAACTTAAAAATATCGAATTCCAGAGTTTGGCGTCTTTTAATTCTTTAAGGAAAAGATTTAACGAGGTTTGAAAAAATATGCCCGAAAGGAGCAGTATAAGCGCGGTAAAAAATAAAAACGAGACGGTATAAACGAGCAAATCGAATATTCTATTTTTATTTAAAACCATAAATTTTAATTAAATTTATTAATTAATTGTTTATTATTTTATAATATTGCGCGAATTATTAAAATCAAAAAATCCCCAATATTTTAATATCTTTTTCCCTTTTTTAGAAAAAAGCAGTTTAATGAAGTCTTCGCTTAATGCCTTATATTTTGACTGATTTAAAACGGAAGCCGTGAATTTTGCTTTAGTGTTATACTTTTTAGGAATAGGAATTATATTAATTTCGGCGCCGCTTTTTTTAAGCTCTATAAGCTGGGACATATAAAGTATGCCTAAATCTGTGTTTCCGCTTTCGAGCACGGGCATAACGAGTGCGGCATCGAGCAGATGATTTGCGTGATTTGTTATTTTTTTAAAAGCGCCAGGATAATACTTATTTATTTTCCTAAACATTTTCCACGTATAGTCGCCTGCAGGGTCGGCATGAGGACTGGAAGTAGTGAGGGAAACATTTGAATCCGTAAGTTTTTGTATCAGGTTTGAAGAGTTAACGCCTGCCGGATTATTATAAGGCGTTGCGGCGGCTAAATAATCGTACGCAAAAGTTCTGTAAGAGTTTAGAAACCCCTTTCTTTTAAGCTGTCTTTGAAATTTTCCGTTTGCCGAAAGAAATATGTCGCACGGGGCGCCTTCTTCGATATCGCCCTTGAGGACGCCTGCGCCGAGAAAGTCGTAATCTATTTTAACCCCCGGATGTTCTTTTTTGAATATAGCGCCGATTTCCGTGATCGGTTTCGGAAGTGCATCTGCCGCCATTATTCTAAGCGTGGCGGCAGATACTGAAAAGTCTTTTCCGAGAATCGGAATTAAGCCTAAAATTAAAAACAAGCCGATAAAAAAAATTATCGTATAATTTGATGCCGTATTTTTTTTCATTTTTTATCTCTCCTTTCCTTTTTAATAAAATATTTTAAATATTTTTAAATTTAAAAAGCCGCAATGATATCTACCATACCGTAATAGCCGTCCGGTCCGTTGTCTCCGTGAAGGTCTTTTAACACACGTCCGTCTAACTGGAACGACGGAGTAAAATGATAATCTGCGCCGAAACCGCTTATAACGTCTTTGTAGCCGTTATTTATGAGACCGTAGGTATTGACCGTTCCGTTTGAAGTGTTGATATAACCGTAGTTGCGGAACTGTTTAACGTATGCCGTTTCATTGTAAATGTCGAGTTTAGGGGTAATAAAATAGTTAAGGTAAGCATCTAAAAAAACATTGTTCCCCGGGTCGGTATAGCTTGCCGGCTCAGAAACGTTTATCGTCGAATGCCCCTCGTTTTTGCTGTAACCTAAAGCGTAATCTAAGGCTATGGACTGCTTTGCGGACAGTTTATAGGTAAATTGACCTGCAAGAGTCGGCATTATCTGCCATTCGTCCCCGCCTAAGTTAACGGAAGAATCGGAACTCCATTGTCCCGTCGGCACGGTAAAACTGATTTGAGGAAAAAAATTGAAAGCGAGATTTCCGTATGAATAGTTTTTGCTGTAAACTCCGTAAAAAAGAAGAATGTCCCCCAGTCCTCCGCTCGAATTCGAAAAGTTTGACGGCTGGTTTGAAGGCTGGTCGGCGTTAGTGATATTTTGCGATGCGCTCCCTACAGGAGTAACTGCTTCAAAAAAGTTTGTGATGCCCAGAATGTTTTTCGTCCAGATGAATTCAGGCAGAAAGACGAATTTATCGGTTTGGGCGGGTTTGTTTTCTACAGAGCCCGTGTTAGTAAAGACTGAGCCGAACGTCTGGTAGGTCAAGCCTTGAAATGTAATAAACTTGTCCGGCGGAGTAACGCCGAAAGCGGTCGGTCCTTTGAAAAAGAAGTTGTTTCCCGAACCGTCCGGTCCGGCAAAAGCTTTTTTTAACGGTAAAAATAAATAAAGGCTTGAAATAAAAATAAAAATTGTAAAAATTAAAATAGGTCGAAATTTAATTTTTTCGTCGTTCATTATTTCCCTCCCGTTAATATGAATTATTAATTTATCGTTATATCTAAATGGATACAACGATATACAAAAAAACATTATGTCTATAATGGCATAACGATAAATTTTTGTCAATAAGATTTTTATTAATTTAATTAAAATAAAAGATTAAGGAAAATTTGATTTTAAAAAATTTATAATATAATATGTATAATAAAAGTTATAACAATTATTCAATTATCAGGAAATGATATGCAAAAATTTATGACTAAAAAATATTAAAAAGGAGAAGACATATGAAAATGAAAAGTATTCATTATGCAATTGCATTTTTATTTATTAACTATTTTGTTATTATTTTATATTCGACCCCGGTTTATGCTTTAATAAAAAATAATAAGGCGTCGGGAAAAATAAGTGCGGTTAATATTAAAAAATTAATCTATGAAAATCCAACACTGGCGATAAAATATATAAAGAAGTCGCTTAAAAAACACCCGAAAAAGCCCGAATTATATAACTATTTAGGTCAATCATACGGTAAATTAAATGAAAACGGCAAAGCAATTTTATGCTATAAAAAAGCGATAAAACTAAATCCTAAATATTTAAACGCTTATAATAATTTGGGATTGGTTTATAATAAAATACATAATTTTAAAAAGGCATACAAAATATTCTTAATTTTAGCTAAGATGAATCCAAAAAATCCGGTTTATTATAACAACATAGGCTTTATAGAAGAAGAGCGGAACAAAAATAATAAGGCTATCGAATTTTTCAATAAAGCCGTCCGTTTAAATCCGTTTTATACAATGTCTTATTTAAATCTTGGTTCTATTTATAGAAAAATGGGCAAAAACAGGCAGGCGGCTAAAGAATATAACAAATCCGGTTTAACATATTTCAGGGTCGGAAACTATATGCAGGCAATTAATTCATTTAAACTTTCCATAAAATTATATCCAAGATATATTTATCCTTATGAAAATATATCAAATTCGTATATTAAATTGGGAAATATCGACAAAGGCGTTTACTATTATGCTTTAAGCGGCAATAGGTACAACAGTATGCAAAAATATCATAGCGCTATAAAAGAATTTAATCTGGCATTACAATATAATCCAAGATATATGCCGGCTATTCACGGTATAATGTTATCTTATCAAAAATTAGGAAATATGCAGATGGTTACACGATATATGCAGGAAGAAATTAAACTCGGCGGAGTTGGAGCTTTATTAGGCGGCGGACTGTTATAAATACCCCAATGTCGACACGAAATTTTAAATGTTTTCGAAAAAATAGGCGGTTGTGCAAGCGCACAACCGCCTATTTTAATAGTATTAATATTAATAATTAAGGCATCAAGTTAGCTATTGAATGGGCAATCTGCTTTTTCAATAAAGGTTCTGCCGTGCTAAACGCTAAATTTATCGCTTTTGCCTGAGAAACTACCCTGTCCCTGTATATTGCCCAGTTTTTTACTCCGGCGTTATATGTCGTAGTGCTATTTCCTAACCCTTCGCTTGTAGATGTTCCGTTGGTTGTGTACGACCCCTTTTGTCTTTGTTCGAGCTGAATATCTACTACCATCATGTAAGCTTTATGCTGAAACGCAGCTCCGACCAATCCTCCGATGGCAGCGCCGAGTAATCCTCCGCCGACTACGCCTGTTCCGGTGTTATACCTTGAGCCTATCAAGGCGCCTCCGAAACCGCCTGCTAATGCTCCCGCCATTGTATAGGAATGTGTTCTTTTTCCTATATAAAGAACGTTAGTCATAAGCATAAAATTTGCTTTTTTTGGATTATTTGTAATTTTGTAGCCTTCCCCGATTAATTCGGAAACAAGTTCGCTCCTGAAATTAAGCCCCGTAGCGGTGGAAGTATTTCTAACGCTTACGTAAACGATTTTATCTTGAGGCTGCACCGGCTGTAAGAATATGCTGGAACTCATTTTGGTGCTCAAACTTACATTGCCCGAAGATAATCCGCTTGCGCTGGTGCCTGACCCAGCCGTAGTGGCACATCCGGAAAAAGCCAGAATAGGCAGAAGAAGAAAAAAAACTAAAGCAATAAGCCTAAATTTTTTAAATCTAAAATTCATTTTCACAATCCTCCTTGATAAGTTTTGATAAGTTTTAGCTTAATTTTAAAATTTGGTTATAGTTTTTAAACAATAAAAATAAAATTAATCGTAATTATTAGATTTTAGCTAAAATAATTAATTAAATTAAATATTCACGTTATCCATTACTATTAAATTATTATTTAAGATATTTGTCAATATTTTTTATCTGTCCCGCAAGGCTGTCGGAGAATACCGTTTCGCCTTTTTTTGTCGAGATGTAATATAAATAACGTGTTTTTGCGGGATGCATAGCGGCTTTTATCGCTTTCCTGTCCGGATTTGCGATAGGGGTGGGCGGAAGACCGTAATTTATATATGTGTTATAGGGGGATTTTGCCTTAAGATATATCTTTTTCATATGAAATACCGGTTTATATCTGCCCCCCGTTTTTAAAAAGTTTTTATACATTATTATGTTTAGCGCATAAATGGACGAGGAATCTATATCTAAAGGCATATTTATTTTCAGCCTGTTATGTATTACGGACGATATTAACAGGGTAGAGTTTTTATCGTTTTCGTCAGCCTCTTTTATTATTAAAGACGCTATGATTAAGTCTTTATAAGACGGCTTAAGATTTTTCGTTTTTATAAAAAATTCATCAACCATTCTTTTAATTATATTTTGGGGTTTTGAATTTATTTTAAAAACATAGGTATCCGGATATAAAAATCCTTCGGCGCTTTTAGCGTCTATCTTAATGCTTAAAAGGAATTTCCTGTCGAAGCATTTTTTTAGAAAAAGCTTTTTAGCCGTTATTCTGTCTTTAGATACAATCTGCGCTATATCGAAAATATTTGAACCCGGAGGAATAACTACTTTGGCCTTTGCGACTCTGCCGTTTACAAATTCATGGTATATAGAAGCCGGAGACTGATTTATCGATACGTAATAAGTTCCCGCCTGTATATATCTGGAATAACCGCTGATAAATCCTATAAAATAAAATAAATAGGGATTGTTTACAAGTTTTTTATCGTAAAGTTTATATGCTATTTCTTTTAACGGACTTCCTTTTGAAATAGTAATAAGTTTAGGTTTTTTATAGACAAAAGACTGCGGAGTAAATGCGTATAAAAAAAGGTATCCGATAATTAATGCCGGTATTGCGATTTTTAAAATAAAAAGTATCTTTTTAACCCGCTTATATAGCCTATAGTCGAAATAGCACATTTATTATTCTTATAAAGTATATTAAGCGTATATAATATAATAATATTTTAAAATTAGTCAAAGATTTTTTTTTCTTGCCGTTTTTTTTGCCTGTCTAAGTATGACTGCAATATGAAAGTAGAAGCGACGGAGTCTATTTTTTCTTTCCTTTTTTTTCTTTTAATATTTTGCTCGATAAGGCTTTTTTGCGCCTGCACCGAAGAAAATCTTTCATCGTAAACAGCAATCTCGGTTCTTTCGCCGGTTTTTTCTTTTAATTCTTGTATAAATTCGACTATTTTTACTGATATTTCCGTCTGCTTTCCTTTAAGACCTATAGGCATACCGATTACGATTAATTCGATATTTTCTTTGTCTATAATTTTTTCTAATTCGGAAATAGTTTTATTTAATGATTCGTTAAGGATATATTTAAAAGGAAATGCGATAGTGCAGGTATCGTCGCTTAAAGACAATCCGATTCTTTTTAACCCGAAATCAATGCCAAGAGCTTTTTTACTAATATTTTCAGGCATACTCGGTCTGCGGCGGTTCAGAAACATTCGGTTCAAATCCCAAATCGTTTATAAGCTCCAAATCTAATTCGGGATTTCTCCCCGACGTAAGAAGATAATTTCCCAGAAGAAAACCGTTTGCTCCAGCCATAAGAGCGAGAGGCTGAAGCTGACGCAGGTTGTGTTCCCTCCCTCCCTGCGCAAGTATATTTTTTTTAGGATTGACTATTCTGAAAACCGAGAGGGTTTTAAGACACTCCATAGGAGTTAGCGGTTCAGCATTTTCTAGGGGGGTTCCCTTAATAGGATTTAAAAAATTAACCGGAATATTATCGACATCCAGTTCATTTATTTCCTTAGCCATTTTTATTCTGTCCAAGCGCGATTCGCCCATTCCGATAATTACGCCGGAACATACTTTTAATCCGGCTTTTTTTGCGGATTTAACCGTTTCTATATTGTCGGCGAACGAATGGGTAGAGCATATTTTTTTAAAGAAATCGCTGTTGGTTTCTATATTATGATGAAATATTTCAAGTCCGCAGTTTTTAAGAAAAAGTAAATTTTCGTAATCCATCAGCCCAAGTGATGCGCATGGAGTAATGCCCACTTCGTTTTTTATGGACATGACGGCATTTCCTATGGTATCCAGCTCTTTTTTGTCCGATATCCTGGTTCCGCTCGTGACTATGGAAAATTCATTTGCCCCGTTATTTTTCGCAATTTTGGCGGCTCCTACAATCTCTGAAACGGTCATAAGGGTGTTAACTTTTATTTTTCTTTGTTTTTTTCCGGCGACTGCGGACTGTCCGCAGAATGAGCAGTCTTCCGAGCATATTCCTGTTTTTGCGCTGACTATAGAGCAGAAGTTCACTTTTTTACCGGTATATTTCTCCTTAAGTTCGAGAGCTAAAGAAAAAAGTTCCATAAGCGGAGCGCCGGAAAGTTCGAAGACAGCCAAAAGGATGTCGTCTGGAATTTCAATATTTCCGTTTATCAATTCTTTTATTTTTAACGTAATATTCATATATAGAGCTTGTTTATTATATGATGCAGGTTAAAAACCTTCATCGCAGTTATCCGAAAAACTGCCCGGTATGTTCCTGAACGCTTCGCTTTTTCTCATTATAAACATAAGCTCGTCTATGCTCTTAGACTTTTCTATAGCATCGAAAACGGCTTTAAGCTTGTTTTGGCAGTCTATAATTTTTTCTCTTAAATTAAGAATAACCGATGCGCCTTCATCGTTGACCCCCAGTTCGTTTTTAATTTCGGCAATCAATTTTAAGGTTTCGGCAGTTTTCTCGTCTATATAAAATTCGTTTTCTCTGCGTTCGGCGCAGATTATTCCTTCATCTATGAAAAACATTGCAGATTTATCGTCAATATGAATATTGCCGCAAAAATTTAAAAGATTGATGAAATAATCCATTTTTAATTCCTTTATTAAATTCCTTCTTTTGAAAGTTCGGCAAATATCTTTTTTGTTTTATCGGATATTCCAGAAGGTATATCGACATAGACCGTAACAATCAGATCGCCGGTTTTTTTCCCTGAAACGTCGGTTGCACCTTTTTTAGAAATACGGAATTTAGTTCCGTTTTGAGTTCCTGGGGGAATTGTAAGCATAAATTTGCCGTCTATCGCTGAAACTTCCACTTTTGCTCCGAGGACAGCCTCTGTCAGCTTTATCTTCTTATTTATATAAATATCGTTTTCTTTCCTTTCGTATATGTTGTCGTTTAAAACCGAAATAGTAATATATAGATCGCCGTTAGGTCCTCCGTTGAAACCTGCCGACCCTTTTCCCGAAAGTTTTATTTTGCCGCCGTTCGATATTCCGGCGGGTATTTTTATTTTTATTTTTTCGCCGTTTAAATTTATTATTCTTTCTGCGCCTTTTACGCTTTCTGTAACCGATATTTCAAGTTCGGCATTCAAATCGTTTCCTCTTGCCGGTCCCTGTTTTTTTCCCGACCTGTTAAAAAGGTCCGAAAATATATCCTCGAAGTTAAATCCTTCACCGCCGCCGGCGTTATTATAACCGTAGTTAAAACCGGAATGACCTCCGCCGGAATAATCGTAATAGTATTGTCCCTGCGAAGCGCCTGCGCCTCCGCCGGCATTTTTATAATTGAAATAGTTAGTCCCCAGTTCGTCGTATTCCTTTCGTTTTTTTTCGTCTTTCAGAACGTCGTATGCTTCCTGAAGTTCTTTGAATTTAGATTCTGCGGTTTTATCGTTGGGATTAACGTCGGGATGGTGTTTTCTTGCTAATTTTCTGTAAGCTTTTTTTATTTCATCCGCCGAAGCGGTTTTACTTATGCCTAATATTTTGTAATAATCTTTATATTCCATATTATTTTAATAATATCAGAAACGGTAAAAAAATTCAATACGCCGCTCCGGCCCTAATCCCGATATAGAAAAATTATTTTAAGAAATTTCAATATCCCGTCATTGTGAATGAGATTGCTTCGTCGCTAACGCTCCTCGCAATGACAGGACGTTGTCATTGCGAGCGAAGCGAAGCAATCTCGCTTTAAATAATATATAAAATTCTAAATCGGGATTTCGGTCCGGCGACGTAAATAAATAATAAAAAAATACCGTATAATTTGCAATTTTCAATAGGAAAAAAAATAGATAAAAAAACTATTGATTTTTTTTTAAATAATGATATATATATATTATGCAAAAAATTAATCAATTTAAATTTATCTAATCCGGATAATCCGGTTTTAAAAACAATTAATTTAATTTTATTTAATTTTAACTTTCAAGGAGAGAGTTTACGATGAACAAAAAAACAAAGATCGGTCTTTCTATTCTCGGTTTAGTTTTCGGAGTTTCCGCCGTCCTTTCCGGATGCGCTCCGAAAGTAACAAAAACGTCCTCTAGCGCCCTGCCTCCGGCAAAAAAACCGGCGGTCGCCGCGGCAGTGACCCCTCAGGCAGCACAAACGCCGTCTTACATGAAAAAGTATCCTTGGCTTGCAAATTACAATATTCAAGCCAATTCTAACAACATTCATTTTGCTTTCGACAAATCTATTCTTACTCCGCTCGATAAGATGATACTTAAAAAGGATGCGATTTATCTTAAGTATAATCCCGGAATAGTTATTCAGATTCAGGGCAATTGCGACAGAAGAGGTTCCGAAGCATACAACCTTGCGCTCGGATGGAGAAGGGCTAATGCCGCCAAAGCATATCTTCAAGACCTCGGCGTTTCGGCAGACAGACTTAAAACAATAAGCTACGGAAAAGAAAAACCTTTATGCAGAGCGCATACAAGAGTATGTTATGCGATAAACAGAAGAGACCATTTTGCTGTTGTTAAAAAATAAGCCGCAAAATTTTAAAATTCTGAATTAAAATGAATTAAAATTTAACCCTGAACGGATTTATTAATCCGTTCAGGGTTTTTTATTGCTTTGAAAGCACTAAATAAGCAATTTTATATGTACAGTAAACCATATCTTTATCGTTTCGGTAATATTTATCGTAAACAGCCAGTATCCGCCTCAATGACCCTGCTCCCAATATTTTTTCATTCACGGCATTTTTTGCCCCGAGCATATTTATTTTTTTTAGAAGATGTAAAGAAGACCCGGCAGTTTCCTTATATTCTATTATTTCGGAATAGTTAAGCTTTAATCCGGCAATGCCTATTTTTTCTTTGAAGGGTTCTATCTCCGGAAATTTATGAAGTTTTATATGATTTACATTTTGGGCGGTTTTAAAGCTTTCTTCAAATTCCTTTAATGTTCCGGAAATTAAAAAAGATAATATAATAATTCCGTCTTTTTTTAACAAGGAGCCGCATATATTTAAGAGATAATCTGCTCTATTTAGCCAATGCAGAGTCATATTGGAAAAAATAATATCGAATTTTTTATGCTTTAAAGGCATAAGTTCAGCATCTCCGCAGATCAGGCATGCATTATTTGCCGATGCGTCGGCTGCGGCTATTTTTCTTTTTGCTTCTTTAAGCATTCCAAAAGCGATATCTAAGCCAAAATAATCGAAAGAATTTGAGGAAAAAGCATCTTTAACGGCAAAATATCCCTGAGCTGTTCCGCAACCTATATCAAGTATATTAAGCCGTTTTTTTTCGATATGAAAATTTTTTATAGTTCCGGATATCATTCCGAGGGTTATATTATGGTAAGAAGTATTATTGTCGTAATGCGCGGCTTCGGAAAAATTTTTTTTAACTTTATATTTATCTATCATAGACATAGATATTTACATTCGATTATCATTATCTAAGTTAATTTGGCATGAAAGGCTATTTCTTTTAAGGCATTCTTAAGCGTCCGGAAGTCTATCGACGCATTTATGCCAAGCCTTAATCTGGCGCTTTTTTTGGGAACCGCCGGATACCTTACCGCTTTAAGGTAAATATTAGCTTTTAAAAGCTCTTTTTCTATTAAAACGGCTTTATCTTCGTCTCCTATTAATATCGGAATTATATGGGTCGAGGAATCCAGCGTGTTTAACCCTGATTCTTTTAAGTATTTGCGGGCAAATTCAGAGTTATTCTGCAGTGTTTTAACAATTCCCGGATTTTCCTTTATAAATTCTATCGCGGATAGAGCCGCTGCGGCTGAAGACGGCGGTATGCCGGTGGAAAATATGAATGCCCTGCCGAAATTAATTAAGTATTCTATTATTAAGCGGTTAGAAACGGCGAAAGCTCCGTTTGACGCCAGAGCTTTACCCAGAGTTCCTATAATTATATCGGGTTTTACCTTATGCAAATCGGCGCTTCCGCCTCCTTTCTCTCCTGCCGTGCCGGTTGCATGGGCGTCGTCGACTATGCTTAAGGCGTCGTATCGTCTTGCTATGCTTAAAATATGCGGTATGTCCGGTATATCTCCTTCCATGCTGAAAACGCCCTCGGTTACGACGAGCTTTATTTCATAGTTTTTATGCCTGTCTAATATGTTTTCGAGATGTTCCGGATTGTTATGTTTAAAACTTTTGAATTTTACGCCGGAAGCCAGCACGCCGTCTATAATGGATGCATGTGAGAGTTCATCGAAAATTATAAATGTATTTAGAGGAGAAATACTCGACAGAGACCTGATTATTCCGGTATTAGCCTGATAACCGGAAGGGTATAAAATGCAGTCTTCATAGCCGCCCTTGAATCGGCAAAGTTCTGTTTCCAGTTTCCTGTGTATATCTGAATGCCCGTATATCAGAAAAGAAGACGAGGATGAAGTTCCGTATATTTCGACGGCTTCTTTCGCCGCATTTTTTATTTTTTCGTTTTTAGAAAGCCCCAAATAATCGTTGGTTGCAAGATTAACGATTCCGGTGTTATAATTAAGTTTATCATAAACGTTTTTATGCGGAAAAGTTTTTATACCGTATTTATCGAAACTTATTTCGGGGATCTCTCTGTAGAGGCCAAGCTTTTTGTTTTTTTCGATTTTGCTTGAGATTAGTTCGGATAATAAAGACATATACGTTTATTATAATAACATATCTGCATATTAAATTAAAACCGAAAATTAAATAATGGAAAATAAAAATAAATTTGAATTGGCGGCAGTAGATTTATATCCCGAAATTATGAATATTTACGGAGACAGAGGAAATATTATTTATTTTAAATACAGGTGTTCCCTTTACGGTATAAATATCAGGATTTTTGATGTTTCTATAGGAAAGGGAAAGGAAGAAGAATACGGCGGAGCCGATATTTTTTTTATGGGCGGAGGACAGGATGCGGAGCAGGCATTAATTTATGAAGACTTTATAGACAACAAGAAAAATATTTTAACCGAAGCTATGGAAAATAATAAAATAATGCTGGCGGTATGCGGCAGTTATCAGCTGTTGTGCGATTATTACAAATCTAAAGACGGCAAAGAAATAAAAGGCATTTCTTTATTTAAAGGCTATACGGAATCCAAGGCTCCGAGGCTGGTAGGAAATATAGCTGTCAAAGCCGGCGATTTAGTTCTAGCGGGATTCGAAAATCACGGCGGCAGAACTTATCTGGAAAAAGGACAGGATATTCTTGGCAAAGTTTTAAAAGGATACGGAAACAACGGAGAGGATAAAACAGAAGGGGCTAGGACGGGAAACTTTTTCGGAACATATCTGCACGGGAGTTTTCTGCCCAAAAATTTTGCTTTTTGCGATTATCTTATAGATACGGCTTTAAGGAACAAATACAGAATTTCGCTTGAAGATGCAGTCCAAATAAATGGTGTCGGCGCGGCAGATAACGATTTTGAAATTAATGCAAGGAAAGATATAAAGGATTTAAGAAAATTCGTTTAAAAACCTAACCGGATTTTTCAGGAGTTTTAGAAAGTTTAGTTATTTTTAATTTTTTCTTTTTTTTCGTATTTAACTTTTACCACGGTGTTCAGCCCGCCGCGGGATTCAAATTTTGCTTCTACTTCCATAAATTCGGGCTTCAGTAATTTAGACAGGTCTTTAATTATTCTATTTACGGCATGTTCCTGAAGAATGCCGACGTTTCTGTATGACAAAAGGTAATATTTTAAAGATTTCATTTCGACCAATTTTTTTGAAGGCAGATAAGTAATTGAAAGTTCGGCGGTATCGGGAAGCCCCGTCCACGGGCATACAGACGTGAACTCCTTGGTTGCCACAGTTACGAGTGTGCCGCTTCCCCGGTATTGAAAATCCAAGGTTTCCAAAACACCGGTGTCAATATTTTTTTCCGTTAAGACATCGAATCTTTTATTTATATATTTGTCTTCCATAAAACGAATCGCCGTATTTTTTATTTTTATTTTTATTTTTTTATTTTATAATAATTAAAATATTTAACAATTTTATCATAACTGTTAAAGTTAATCCATACTAAAGTTAAATGAAATTTAACGATTTTCCTATAGGAATATTCGATTCCGGACTCGGAGGGCTGACGGTTTTTAAAGAGATAAGGAAAATATTGCCGTTCGAGGATTTGATTTATTTCGGCGATACTGCAAGGGTACCTTACGGAAATAAGTCGAAAGAAACGATAATTAAATATTCGTCCGAAATTTTAGGTTTTTTAACCGGAATGAGGGTCAAAATCGTAGTCGTAGCCTGCAATACTTCTTCGAGCTTAGCTTTAGAATATCTGAAAGACAAAGCGGACGTTCCGGTATTCGGCGTAATAGAACCGGGAGCTAAAAAAGCGGTGCAGGTATCTTCCGGCGGAAATATTGCCGTAATAGGAACATCCGCAACGATTAAAAGCAGGGCGTATTCTGCGGCTATATATAAGGAAATAGCTTCTTTGGAAAGCGACAAGAGCCGTCTTTTCGGTGACGCGTTTAAAATTACCGAGAAAGCCTGTCCGCTTTTTGTTCCGTTAGTGGAAGAAGGATTTGACGACGAAGAAATTACGAAGGGCATCATAAATCATTATTTGCATTCATTGGTTACTGAAAAGCCGTCATGTATCGTATTGGGATGCACCCATTATCCAATCCTTAAAGACTTGATTTCCGCTCTAATCGGCGGAAATACCGAAATAATAGATTCAGGCGTTGAAACCGCAGGTGCGGTTAAGGATTATTTGGAGCAGAACGGGATGTTAAAGTCGGGAACAAAAAAAGGCGGAGAATCTTTTTTCGTCAGCGACGACGTCGAAAAATTTAAAGAGCTTGGCGGAAAATTCTTGGGCAGGCAAATAGAAAATGTGGCTCTGGCGGAAGGCATAACATAAAATTAAAATAAATTTAAAGAGGATATTCATTATAACTTTATTATGATAAAAGATTTCAGGAAGGAATTAAAAAAAAGATTAATACTTTCGGACGGAGCTATGGGAACAGTCCTTCAGCTTAAAAATCTCCTGCCGAAGGGGCTTCTTCCCGAAAGTTTTAATATTTCGGAAAAAATTAAATACATAAAAGACATTCATAAAACCTATTTTAACGCCGGAAGCGAAATAATAGTCGCAAACACTTTCGGAGCAAACAGAATTAAATTAGCCGAGTACGGTTTGTCCGATAAAATATACGAAGTAAATTTTAATGCCGTTAAAGCAGTTAAAGATATTGCCGGAAACAACGCTCTAACCGCCATGTCATTAGGTCCCACCGGAAAATTTATTTATCCAGTGGGAGATACTACTTTTAAAGAAAGTCTGGAGATATATAAAGAGCAGGTTAAGGCGGGATTAGATGCCGGGGCGGATATTTTTCAGCTTGAAACGATGATCGACCTTCAGGAAATCAGAAGCGCTATTGTAGCCGTTAAAGAACTATGCGATAAGCCTATTATTGCGATGATGACGTTTGACGACACTTACAGAACTATACTGGGAACTACGCCGGAGGTATTTGCGATAACCGCCGACAGCCTCGGAGCTGACGTGATAGGTGCAAACTGTTCCGTTGGTCCGGCCGGAATTTACGAAATTTTGAAAAAAATGGCTTCGGTAACGGATATGCCTTTAATCTCTAAGCCTAATGCAGGAATACCGAAATTAAAAAACGGAATTACCGTTTTTCCCGGAAAGCCGGAAGATTTTACGTCCTTAATACCGGAGCTTGCCTTGATAGGCGTAAGAGTTGTTTCGGCATGCTGCGGCAGTAACGAGACGTTTATTTCGGCATTAAAAAAAGAGATAGACGCCGTTAACGAAAAAGGTTTACCCCCTAAAGGCATAAAAAGAGAAAAAGGTTTATTTTTGACCTCCAGAACCGAATTTGTATCTTGCGGATATAATCACCCGCCGCTGATTATAGGAGAAAGAATAAACCCTACCGGAAAAAAAGACTTCATAGAAGAACTTAAAAGCGGAAAGACAAACTATATCAGAAAGACTGCTTTAAGACAGGCAGAGGCTGGAGCATCCGTACTCGACCTGAACGTCGGAGTTCCCGGCGCCGATGAAATAAATTTGATGAAAAAAGGGATAATTGCGGCAACCAGCGTCGTCCATACTCCGCTTTCTATCGATTCCTCGAATCCGGATGTGTTGGAAGAAGCCCTTATGCTTTATCCGGGTAAGCCGCTGGTAAATTCTATAAGCGGGGAAGAAAAGAAGCTGACGAGGATTATGCCTCTGATAAAAAAATACGGGGCAGGCGTATTGATTTTAGCTTTAGACGACGGCGGCATTCCGGAAACTGCGGAAAAAAGGCTTGAAACGGCTTATACGGTATATAATAAGCTTGTGGATTACGGCGTGAAACCTTACGATATAATAATAGATTTTCTTACTTTGCCTATAAGCGCCGGACAGGAAAAATCTATGGTGACTGTCGAAGCTCTTTCTATGAATAAAGCGGCTCTTAATCTTCCCACCGTCCTCGGAGTCAGTAACGTATCGTTCGGACTTCCCAAAAGGTCTTATATTAACTCGTCTTTTTTGTCTCTATGCATTAAAGAAGGTTTGAGCGCCGCGATAATAAATCCTGAGGACGAGTATTTAATCGCAAATTTTTACGCGCTCAATGCGCTTCTCGGCAAAGATTATCTTTTTAAAAATTACATAAACAGATATTCTAACGAAGCCAAAGTTCATTCCGCAAACAATGAAAAAAAGCCCGATTCCGGCGCGGCAAAAACTGACGGCGAGCTTTTATACGATGCCGTAGTCCGCGGAGAAAAGGAATATGCGGCGCAATATACGGAAAAACTTTTAGCATCCGGAGAACCGCCTTTGAATATAGGCAATAAATATTTAATTCCGGCTCTCGAAGAAGTAGGCAGGCTTTTCGATAAAAATATTTATTTCCTCCCTCAGGTAATGGAAAGCGCCGAAGCGATGAAAACGGCATTCAACAGAATTAAACTCGAATTGCCTAAAAACGATTCTGTTTCTTCCGGACCTAAAATATTGATGGCTACGGTTGAAGGAGACGTGCACGATATAGGAAAAAATATAGTCGTTATGCTTCTTGAAAACAACGGCTACGACGTTATTGACCTCGGCAGAAACGTGAAAACCGAAAAGATAGTAGAAGAAGCGTTAAAAAATAAAGTCGATTTTGTAGGGCTTTCCGCTTTAATGACTACTACCGTCACCGAAATGGAGCGGGTTATTAAAGAACTTAAAAAACATAACATAAAGGTTTTTTCGATGGTCGGAGGCGCGGTAGTCACCGAAGATTACGCAAAATCGATTAATGCGGATATCTATGCAAAGAATGCAATGGAAGCAGTCGAAAAGATAAAGCGCTTTGTTAAGGTTTTATGAAGGTAATGTTACAATAATGTTACGTTTTTATTACGTTTTTGTGACAATTTCACAGCCGCTGTTAATTTCTCATATTAAAGCCTTAATGTTCTAAAAAAGATTTATAGAAAAATTAAGCAGTTAATCAAATTGATTAATTTTTAAGCAATATTTAAGCCATTGATATTTCAATAAAAATTGACTAAGTTATTAAATTAATTATGTTATTAAGAAAAAAAAATAAAGCGGAAATATTTTTTTATATTTTTTTAAAATTTGTCCTGAATAAACTTTTAGGCAGAGAAGGGGACGTTTTGCCCGTTCATATTTTAAGGAAGATAGATAAAAATATTTTGGATGATTTTGCCGAATATGTTTCCGCCCTCGGCATTCCTGTTATTATAACGACAGGCACAAACGGCAAAACCACGACGGCAAACCTTATTGCCGAAACGCTTAAAGGCGCCGGAAAAAGAGTTTGTTCAAATTCAAACGGCGCTAATATGGCGAACGGTATTTTTGGCGCGCTTATAAACTGTTTTAAGTTTGAAAGGCTGAGCGTTTCTGCCGGTCCCGTTTTTAAATTTTCCGCCGATTTTATTGTTATAGAATCGGATGAAAAAGTTTTTCCTTATATATCTTCCAAACTGGAACCCGACGCCGTGGTCATAACCAATTTTTACAGGGACCAGTTAGACAGATACGGAGAGGTTAACTCCACCGTTTTAGAAATAAAAAAGGCGGTAAAAAGCTTATCGGGCAATCCTCTGCTTGTTCTGCCATCCTTTGAGCCTTTAGCCTCGTCAATAGGCTATGAATTAAAAAACCGTAAAATATACTACGGTTTCGGTAAAGACCCGACCGGGGCATATTCACACGAAACAGCCCTGACGGACGCTTTTACGTGTCCTAAGTGCGGCAGCGTTCTTTCTAAAGGGGAAGGAACTGATTTTAAATGCGGCAACTGCGGTTTCGGGAATCCGTTACCGGACGTTCAAGCTTTGGACGATAACGCCGGCAGTATAAAAATAATATCCGATATCAAAACGGACGGCGTCGGCGGGTTTGATTTTAAGCCTGTTCTGACAGGACGCTACAATATCGCCAACCAGCTTGCGGCTTATTCGGTTTTAAAGGATTTTAAAATTGAAGACGGCGCAATAAAGCATTCATTCGAAAATTTTAATACTAAATTCGGCAGGTCTTTTAAAAAAACGATAAAAGATTTAGAAGTAAATATAGATCTTGTAAAAAATCCGGCGGGGTTTAACCGCGTCCTCGAAAAGATAACTGCCGGAAACCGAAACGGACGTCTTTATCCCGTGAACATTTTGTTCGCGTTTTCCGACAGGGATGCCGACGGAAGAGACGTTTCATGGATATGGGACGTAGAGTTCGAAAAATACATTGATAATATTGGAAAAATAGTTATTGCCGGACGCAGACCGTTCGATTTAGCCCTAAGATTAAAAACAGCCGGTTACGATAAAAATAATATTACGGTAGAGCATAATTTGAAAGCGGCATTAAGAAAAATTTTTAAAATTGTGCGGGAATGGAACTGTCAGGACAAAAAAATTTATATTCTGCCGACCTATACCGAACTGTTGGAGTTGAAAAAGTATATAATGTAGTATAATAAAATAAAATATAATATAATATCATGGCAATAATTTCTTATATATTTATGAGCCTTGCGGTAGTGTTTACTTCCATAGGACAAATATTGCAAAAAATAGGCTCCGGAAAGGTTAAAAAAGAACATTTAAGCATAGGACTTAAATCTATTCTGGTATTTTTCGACCCGTTTATATTCGGAGCGCTTATAATGCTTTTTTTCGCAACGGTTTTTTATCTTCTCGCTTTGTCTAAACTGCCGCTTTCCATTGCATATCCTATGCTGTCGAGCGGTTATGTTTTAGTGGTTCTTTTGTCCAAGATATTCCTGAAAGAGAAAGTAAGCGTAAGAAGATGGCTTGGCGTGTTTATTATAATAATAGGAATATTCATAATATTTAATTCAGGTATATGAAACTGCATTCCACAAACGGCTTTATTATTTACGCAAAAAAGATGAATGAAGCGGATATGCTTTTAAGCTATATTACCGAGGACTATGGAAAAATTACGTGTTTTGCCAACAATGCAAGAAAAAGCAAAAAAAGGTTTCTCGGCAAACTTGAACCTGCAATGCTTACAAATATAAAATTTTATGAAAAGCCCGGAATGACTTTGGATATTTTATATGAAGCCGATATCGTGGAAGATTATAAAAACATAAGAAAAGATATAAATATATATCTCTTTCTGACAAAAATTACCGAAATTTCAAGAATTTTGTGCCAGGAAAGAGATAACAGCAAAAATATTTTTTACCTGATAAAAAATATTTTTAAAAGCCTCAATAAATTAGAAACCGGAGCTTCCACAGACACTGTGTCCGTTTCGGTAAACGCAGTCCTGCTTAAATATGAAATCTATTTCATTTCTAATCTTCTTAAATTTACCGGTATTTATCCTAATTTTTCTAACTGCATAGAATGTTCGGAAAGCAATCTGCACAATTCCTTTGATTTTAACCTGAAAAAAGGAGGCGTAATTTGCAAATCATGCGCGGAAAATAAAAATAACGGAAACGCATATTCCGAAATCAAAAAACTGCCCGTTAATTTTATAAATTTATCCGATCTGATGACCGGGTCGGATTTGTCTATAATAAATAAATTAGCGGTAAAAGAAGAAATATTAAAGGATTGTTCAATATTTTTAAGGGATTTTTTGTCTTTTCACACCGGCAAAAGGCTGAAATCGTTTGAAACTATATAAACTGTAATAACGTAATAACAATAACTATGAAAAATAATAAAAAGCAGGATATTCTAAGACAGTTTCCGAGCGTGCAGTCTATTCTTCAGGATAATGCGGTCGTGAAGCTTGCGAAATTTTTTCCCCGCGAATTTATCAAAGAAAAAATAGAAGAATTAATAAAATCCGAAAGAAACAAGATAATCGATCTTTTAAATTCCGAAAACGGGGTAACCGCCCCCGATAATTTTAATTTTACGTTAGATTATTTCGTTAAAAAACTTTTAGACGGTTTGAACAATTTTTCCTACAGTCTTAAGAAAGTGGTTAACGGAACCGGAGTAGTTATTCATACTAATCTGGGTCGCTCCATACTGCCTGAAAGAGCTTTAAAGAACATATACAGGATATCATCTTCGTATTCCAATTTAGAATTTAATTTGGCTGAAGGAAAAAGAGGAAAAAGATATTCACACATAGAGTATCTTCTTAAAAAGATTTTAAAATGCGAAAAGGCTTTGGCAGTGAATAATAATGCCGCCGCGGTGTTTATGGCGCTGTCGTCTTTTTGCGCCGGAGCCAAAAAAGAGGTTGTCGTTTCGAGAGGCGAACTCGTTGAAATAGGCGGTTCATTCAGAATACCCGATATAATGAAGGCATCGGGGGCGCAACTCGTAGAAGTGGGAACTACCAATAAAACTAAACTGCAGGATTACGAATCTGCAATAAATGAAAATACAGCCCTGTTATTAAAGGTACATCAAAGCAATTTCAGGATGAGCGGTTTTGTATATGCGCCGTCAGGCGGCGATATAGCCTCTATAGGGAAAAAGTATAATATACCCGTTATGGAAGACCTTGGTTCCGGAAGTTTTGTCGGTTTGGAAAAATTTGGGCTGCCTTACGAGCCTACGGCACAGGAAGTCGTCGATACCGGAGTAGATATCGTTACGTTCAGCGGAGATAAGCTTCTCGGAGGACCTCAGGCGGGGATAATAGCCGGAAAAGCCGAATATGTCGATATGATTGCTTTAAACCCTCTGAACAGGGCATTCAGAATAGACAAGATGACTCTTGCCGCGCTGGAAGCGGTTCTTTTCGAATATTTAGATACCGAAAGAGCCGTAAAAAATATTCCGACCCTTTTTCTACTCGCTCAGACTGAAAAAGAAATAAGAAAAAAAGCGGTAAAACTTTTAAATAAAATTAAAAGATCTAAAAATATCGATAAAAATTCATTTTCTTTTAAGATAGTCGAAGATTCAAGCATAGTCGGCGGCGGCGCGCTCCCCGATTATAAGCTTAAAACTTTTGCCTTGAGTATCGTTCATACTAAGATAGGCGCATCGGGACTGGCTAATTTTTTTCGCGGATGTAATACGCCGGTTATCGGAAAAATAAAAAACGGAGAATACCTCCTTGATATGAGAACCGTGTCGGAAGACGATTTTAACGATATATCAGATGCCATTGCGTTAATTCCAAAATAAGACTTTTTGGTTTTTTATTTTTTATTTTACTGATATAATATATTAATGTATAATTTTATCGTTCATACTAAAATAAAATTAAAATAATCATGGTATCCTCAAGCGTTCTAGTACTGAATAAGTCTTTTTTGCCCGTTCACGTTACATCTCTGAAAAGGGCGCTTATACTGCTTTATCAGGATATTGCCAAAGCGGTTGACGAAAACTATAGGACGTTCAGTTTCGACTCATGGCGGGAACTTTCCGTGACCGAAAAAACAAATTCTATCGGGCTTGTAGGCAGAGCAATAAGGGCTCCGAGGGTAATAATTCTGCTTAATTACGATAAGATGCCCAAAAGATATATAAAATTTTCAAGAGCCAACATATTTTTGAGAGATAAAAACAGATGTCAGTATTGCGGAAAAGAATTTAAAAAAAGCGAGTTAAACCTTGACCACGTTATTCCGAGAATGTTGGGAGGCGTTTCGTCTTGGGAAAATGTCGTGTGCAGCTGCATTCCATGCAATAGAGCCAAAGGGGGGAGGACTCCTGAAGGAGCCGGAATGAAATTAATAAAAAAACCGAGAAAACCCGAATGGTCGCCGTATTACCATATATCCCTCACAAACATTATGTATAAAGAGTGGATGCCGTTTTTAAATATCGTGGATAACGCTTACTGGCATGTCGAACTTGAAGAATCATAACAGCGGTTCTATGAATAATACAATTCTCACCCCTTTTGAAAAAATAGGCAAATTTGTTTTATATACCGTTGACGAATTAGGTTCTCTCGCGATTTATATGTGGGAGTGCCTTATTTCGATACCGGAATATTTTATAAATTTAGAGAATCTCATAGACCAGATAATCTTTATCGGAATCGATTCGTTCTATGTTGTAGGATTGACCGGTTTATTTACCGGCATGGTTTTGTCGCTTCAGGCTTATTATGCCGCAAAAATAGTCGGAGTTACATATATGATAGGTCCCACGGTCGCATTGTCAATGGTAAGAGAGCTCGGTCCCGTCCTCACCGCGCTTATGATAACAGCAAGATGCGGTTCTTCTATGGCGTCGGAAATAGGGACAATGAAAGTTACCGAGCAGATAGACGCTTTGGAAGTTATGGCTGTAGATCCGTATTATTTTCTTTCGGTTCCGCGGATACTTGCCGCGATGGCTATGCTTCCGGTAATGACCGTTTTATGCTCCTTGATAGGCATAATAGGCGGTTATGCGGTTTACGTGTATTTTTTAGGGCTTAACCATGTTACTTATGTTGAAAAGATATACCAGTATATTAAGCTGAGCGATATATATAACGGTTTATTAAAATCTGTTTTTTTCGGCGCAATACTTGCGGTAATAAGCACATTTAAGGGTTTTCAGACCGCCGGAGGCGCAAAAGGTGTGGGAAGGTTTACCACGCAGGCGGTAGTATTGAGTTCGGTTTATATTCTTTTTGCGGATTATTTGCTCACCTCTATTCTTTTTTAGTTATTTTTGCTTTTTTGCCTTATTATTAATTGATTAATTAAACTGCGGGATATATAATTAATTTAATATATTATTTAATCAATTGAAATTAAAAACCGTTAAATATTTAAGGATAAAATTTATTAATTTTATTAATTTTTCGTTATGATTATTTTGGAGGGGTTGTCTAAATCGTTTAACGGCGTAAAAGTGTTGGATAATTTAAACATAGAGTTCGGCGACAAACAAATAACTGTTGTTATAGGCAGAAGCGGCGGCGGAAAAAGTGTAATGCTGAAACACATAATAGGGCTTATGAAACCCGATTCAGGAAAGGTTTTAATAGGCGGTATAGATATAAACGCCTTAAAGAAAAAGGAGCTTAACGAGATAAGGAAAAAATTCGGAATGGTATTTCAGGACGGAGCGCTTCTGGATTCTTTAACCGTGTTTGAAAACGTTGCGTTTCCGCTTAGGAGGCATCTGAAACTTTCCGAAAAAGAGATAAAAGATAAGGTTTTTTCCGTATTGGAAGACGTAGGTTTAAAAGGACAGGATAATAAGATGCCCTCCGAGATTTCGGGCGGAATGAGAAAAAGGGTTGGAGTGGCAAGAGCTTTAATACTGAATCCCGAGATAATGCTTTTTGACGAACCTACTACCGGATTAGACCCGGTGATGTCCGACGTGATTAATAATCTGATTATATCTATGCACAATAAATTTAAATTTACCGGAATAATTATAAGCCACGATATATCCGGAGCCTTTAAAACTGGCGATATTATTGCGATGCTTTACGGCGGCAGTATTATAGAATACGGAACGCCGGAAGAGTTCAAAAATTCAAATAATCCCGTAGTAAAGCAGTTTATATCCGGGAGTATGGAAGGTCCGATTTTAATTTAATTTTATTTATTTTATTTTTTTGCTATGAATATCAACAAAGAAACAAAAGTAGGTATTTTCGTTGTTATCGTATTGCTGATACTCGCCTATTTTTCCGTAAAGGTCGGAAAAATCCGGCTGTTTAAACCGCCCGCTTATACTATTTCTGCATATTTTAAATCGGCAAACGGTATAGGACCGGGAACTCCGGTTACGATGGCAGGAATAAAAATAGGAACGGTAGAAAAAATCAGCTTAGAAAACGGGCTTGCCAGGGTTTATATGTCGATAAAAAAAGAGTATAAAGTTTATCCGCAATATGTTGCGGCTATAAGGTCGATGAGTCTGCTCGGAGAATCTTATATATCCATATCTCCCGCAGGCGCAGAGCAGTTGTCAGAAACAAAAGAATCTTTAAATAAAGAAGTTATAAGGAGCGAAATAACCCCTCAGAGCATGTCCGCCCTTATTATGAAATTTTCCAAGACTGCCGGAGATCTGGAAAAGGTTTCCAAATCTTTAAAAAACTCGATAGGCACAAAGACAGGCGAAAAAAACATTAAAGCTATACTTCACAATATAGCGGCGCTTTCGATAAATTTAAACAGGCTCGTGTATGAAAACCAGCAAAACGTGAACGTAATTATGTCCAATTTTGCTTCTATTTCAAAAAACATAAACGGGTTAACCGTGCAAAACGATGCCGCTATCACAAGAACAATCCATAACTTTGATGCCATATCGTATAATCTGAAAACAGAACTCCCCGCCATCACGGAAAATATAAAGGGGCTTTCTAAAAATTTGAATTATATCGTAGCTAAAAATAGAGGCAATATTAACAACAGCCTAAAAAATATAAATGCCGATACAAAAAAATTAAAACTTACTTTAAACGAACTGTATGGAATTTCTTCTAAGATCAATAACGGTCAGGGAACTATAGGCAGGTTAGTCAACAGAAATTCGGTGTACGACAACCTGAACGGTTCGCTTAAAGGCATTAATAATTTAGTCGGCGGATACAGCCAATTTCAGGTTAAGGTCAATGCTAATTCTCAGTATCTCGCAAGGAGCGAAGGTTCCGTTTCCCAGTTAAACATTAAACTTCAGCCGTCTCCCGGACACTATTACGAACTTGGCGTGGCTTCGGTGCCTATGGGCTACGGGAATACTTACGGTGAAACTCAGACTACGACTTATACCACAAATAATCCCCCGTCGGGGAATTATTATCCTGCCAGCGTAACTACCAATACTACTCAATATTCATACTCCAACAGTATAAAATTTAACGCTTTGATAGCAAAAAATTTCTATAACTTTACGCTTCTTGCCGGCTTGCTGTATTCGACCGGAGCGGTCGGCGTCAACTATTATGTGCCGGATACCGGCAAAAATCTTAAGCTTTATGCAAGGGCTTTCGGATTTAATGCGGACAACAACGGCGTCAGCGAGGATATTAACGCCGGCATCGCTTATACGTTTTACAGGCATATATTTTTAGACGCTGGATACGATAACATAACCGATAATTCTCAGAGGTCGGTATATTTCGGAGGCGGCGTCAAGTTTACCGATAAGGACCTTAAATATCTCATAGTCGGCGGGAAAATGCCGACCCCTTAAATAAAAAAAAATAAAAAAATGACGTCGAAAAAATATAAGCTTACGAGCTTGACAAGCGCACACGGCTGAGGGTGTAAGATAGGTCCGGAGGACCTTTCCAAAATTTTAGAAAAATTGCCGGTGCCGGAAAACGATAATGTTTTAGTAGGCTTCGGATATAAAGACGATGCAGGCGTTTATAAAATCAGCGATAACTCCTGTCTTATTCAAACCGTTGATTTTTTTACTCCCGTAGTGGACGACCCCTATGCTTTCGGTCAGATAGCCGCGGCTAACGCCCTTTCGGATGTTTATGCCATGGGAGGGAAGCCGCTCACAGCCTTAAATATTGCCTGTTTTCCTATAAACGATATAGAAAAAGAAGTTTTTAATCTTATACTGCTGGGCGGGCTTGACAAAATTAAAGAATCGGGCGCCGCGCTTTTGGGCGGACATTCGATTGACGATAAAGAAATAAAATACGGTTTAAGCGTTACAGGCATTTGCAATATAAATGAAATTTATTCAAATCAGGGGGCAAAACCCGGAGACATTTTGTATTTGACGAAAAGCCTCGGAACAGGATTTGCCGTAAGCGCGATATGCTCGGATTTTCTTAACGGTGATACGATGGAAGAGGCGGCTCAGTCTATGTCTAAACTGAATAAATATGCTTCCGAATTAGCGGTTTCTTTAAAATCGCCCAACGCAATAACCGATGTTACGGGGTTCGGACTCATAGGTCATATGAGCGAAATGATGATTGCAAGCGGAACGCGCTGTGAAATAGACCTGCGTTTTCTGCCGGTTATAAACGGAGTTCCGGAACTTATAAAAAAAGGGATTAATCCTGCCGGGACCAAGCGCAACAGAAAATATTTCAGCAGATATGCCTCTATACCGAACGGTGTCGACGAAACCTTATTATGGATAGCTTTCGGAGCTGAAACTTCCGGTGGTTTAATATTTTCCGTGCCCGAAGGCAAAGCTGCGGAAACGGAAACGATATTTAAAAAAAAGGGGGAACCTCTTTATAAAATAGGGATGGTTTTAGATAAAAACGTAGAAAGCGGCATTTATATAAACATAATATAATTAATTATGGAATATTCGATCGGTATAGATCTCGGCACGACGACCGTTGCGGCGGTTTTGACCGGCGGCGGAAAAAATATATTTCCGGCTAAAAGCCTCTTAAATTTCCAATATCCTGAATTCGGACTTGATTCTGTAAAAAGGATACAGAACGGTTTGGATAAAAATTCCGTCAAAAAACTGCAGGAAAAGGCGGTATCGACTATAAACGCCCTTATAGATTCATATAAAAATGAAATAGGGTTTAATTACGAGGATATAAAAGAGATTGCCGTCGCCGGCAATACCGTTATGGAAATGGCATTATGCGCTTATCCGTTAATTTCGCTTTCAAAACCGCCCTACAGGACGTCTTCCGAAATCTTTTTTCCGGAAAATACCGATTCCATCCCCGATTTTAATATTAAAGATAAAAAATTATTTATTTTTCCGGTATTGGACGGGTTCGTCGGCGGAGACGCAATAGCGTCTATTTATTATTTAGACATGGCATACAGAGATAAGCCGGCTTTTATCGCGGATTTCGGAACAAACGTCGAAATAGCCGTAGGTTGCAAAGACAGAATATATACCACTTCCGCACCCGCCGGTCCCGCATTCGAAGGCGGAAATATAAAATACGGAATGACCGCCTCGCAAGGGGCGGTTTCCGATGTCCGCCTCAAAGACGGCGTTTTTCAAATAGAAACTATATCCGGCTCGACTCCGTCGGGAATTTGCGGAAGCGGCATAATGAGCCTTATGTATGAACTTTTAAGGGAAGGTGTAATAAATAAAGACGGCAGGATTCTGCCTCCGGAAGAAATCGAGTCGGAAAGTTTTACTGTCGTCGGAAAAACCGAAAAAAAAGGTGAAAATGAAATAATTCTTTATTTAGACGGCAAAAATAATAATAATATAAAATTTTTTCAGGAAGACGTCAGACAGTTTCAATTTGCAAAATCCGCTGTAAAATCTGCTTCGGAAATACTGCTCGAAAAATTTAAAATTTCGGAATATGAAGATTTCGACGTATATATTTCCGGAACTTTTGGCAGCCGCATAAGGCAGGACATTATAGATTTGATAGATATTTTCCCGTTTAAAAGGAAAAATATTAACGTATTGGACGGGTCGGTTCTTTCCGGATGTTTAAAATACATATCGGCGGAATCTCCGCAAAGGGAAAGCGACATAAAAGATATAGTTAGAATATCTAAAAATTTTCCTCTTTCCGGCAGCGGGATTTTCCAAAAATATTTTATCAGGAATTTATCATTTTCGCCTTAAGCTGTCCGCATCCGCCGTTTATTGAAAGGGCTTTTGAAAATCTTACCGTTACGGTAAAGCCGGCTTTAGCTAATTTCGATTTAAAGTTATCTACCGCGGCATCGTCCGGTCTTTCGAAGTTTTTCAGATAGAGCGAATTTTGTTCTTTATTTAAAGGTATCAGGTTGAATTTTACCTTTGCGGGCGAAAATAGTTTAATTAATTTTACCGCGTTTTCTATGCTGTCGTTTATACCTTTTATCAGCACATATTCTATCGTTGTTTTATTATGAACCGAAGGCTTTTTGCTGTTTATCAAAGCGGCTAATTTTTCTATCGGGAATTTTTTATTGACGGGCATAAGCATATTTCTTGTCATATTATCGGATGCGTTTAAAGACACGGCAATTTTGTATCTGTATTCGTTAAAATTTAATCTGCTCAGAACATTCAGCAAGCCGCAAGTGGAAACGGTTATTTTTCTCGGAGCTATGCCTATAAATTTATCGTCGGATATTATATCCAGCGATTTTTCCACTTCTTCTATATTGTCTAAAGGTTCGCCCATACCCATAAAAACGATATTGGTAATAGTGTCTCCCGTGTCGTTTTCTACCGTTAAAATCTGGGATATTATTTCTCCCGACGTCAGGTTTCTCTTGAAACCCAGACCGGATGTTTCGCAGTAAACGCAACCCATTTTGCATCCTATCTGGGACGACAGGCATAAAGTTTTCCTTTTTCTGTAGTTTATCAAAACTGATTCCGCCGTCTCTCCGTCCTGAAATTTTATAAGATATTTTTTAGAACCGCCCTCGTCATCCGTTTCATACCGGGTATCTATGATTTCCGAAAGCGAGACGTTAAAATCGCCGGCAAGGTTTTCCCTGAGAGGTTTAGGAATATCCGTCATTTTTGTAAAATCGAAAAGCCTGCGGGAATAAATCCATCGCATAATCTGTTCGGCGTTATGTTTTTTAAATCCCTTTGCTATGCAGTATTCTTCCAGTTCTTTTTGCGATTTGTCGAATATCCGGTATTTATTATTATTTTTATTATTCATTTATTATTTTTTAACTTTATCCGCTTGTTTTTAAAGCTCAAATATGGTAAATTTTAATACATGATTATATATTATAACATTTATAATGTTTCAATGTAATCACACTCAAAATAGACGGGATGCATAAGCAATGAACGGAACGGTTTTATCTGGCGGTATGAACGCAGGCGATGCTATTTACGGAAAAAGCATAAGTATTATAGATTCTCTTTTAAAGGACGACAAACATTTCAATTCGTATTCCGAAGCAGAGAAAGCCGTTGTAAAAAGAGTTATTCATGCCACAAGCGACATAAGCTATTCAGGCTCTATTTTTTTCACTAACGGCTCCGCAGAAAAAAGCGTCCGGCTCATCAAAGAAAAAATCCTTAAAAAAGAACCGTTAAAAATCGTATGCGATTCCGAAATGACAAAGGCGGGGATAAGCAGAAACGTTAATAAAAACATAATTCTGGATTTAAGCTGTTATATTAATTCCGCAGAAATGCCTTCCGAAGCCCGCGGAACGACTAAATCTGCTTTTTCTATTAAAATCGCTATAAGAGAAAAACTGCCGGACGTAATAATAATAGGCAACGCTCCCACTGCGCTTGCCTCAGCGATTGATACCTGCGAAGAACTCTATAGAACCATAAATTACAAACCGTCTTTAATTATAGGAATGCCCGTAGGTTTCGTAGGCGCTTCCGAGTCTAAGGAGGCTCTTTATAAAAATAATTTTTTCAATGCAATAGGTAATTTTGGAAATTTGGGCGGCAGTTCATCGGCAGCCGCCGCTATGAATGCTTTACTAGGTGAAAGCCTATGAAGACCTCGTCTGTTTTTATCGCATCCGCTGTTTTTTTAATAAATATAATCTGCTCCGGCACCGCCGCTGCCGATATATATATGCGCGTAGGTAAAAACGGAACCGTTTATTTCTCTAACGTTCCGGTTTCGACCGGATACAGTCTTTATATGCGCACACAAAGTAAAAACGGCGCCAGTATTAACGGTTACGGACGCGTACTATATAAAAATATAATATTAAAGGCTTCAAAAAAATATAACGTAAGCCCTAAATTAATAGAAGCTGTCATTAAAGCGGAATCCGGATTCAACATTAAAGCGGTTTCGGATAAAGGAGCGGAAGGACTTATGCAACTTATGCCTCAAACGCAGAAGAGACTCGATGTAACCGACCCTTTTAATCCGTCGCAGAATATATACGGCGGCACGGAATATCTAAAAAGCCTGATATCTAAATACAGAGGCAATCTGCCATTAGCTCTTGCCGCTTATAACGCCGGCAGTAAAGCCGTTAAAAAATACGGGGGCATACCTCCTTATAACGAGACCCGTAACTATGTCAACGAGGTTATGGAATACTACAATGAAAAAAAATAGCTCAAATGAAAGATAAAAAGCAAATATATAATATCGCCAATATTCTTACTTTTTCAAGAATTTTAATTATTCCTGTAATATTTGCGCTGCTTTTTTTTAAAGAAGAAATTTACGGAATATATGCCGCCTTTTTTTTCTTTATCGCTATTTTGACAGATTTTATAGACGGTTATATCGCAAGAAGAAAAAACCTTGTTACCAATCTTGGAATTTTTCTCGATCCGATTGCGGATAAACTGCTCGTTATAACTATTCTTATTATGCTCATACCGCTAAAAAGGATCCCCGCATGGGTAGTAGCGGTAATAATATTCAGGGAAATATTCATAATGGGATTAAGGGCGATAGCAAGCGAAAAAGGCATAGTTATTCCTGCGGGAAGAGAGGGAAAATGGAAAACGGCGTTTCAGATGTTCGGAATATTTTGCCTGCTTATTTATTATAAGCATTTTTATCTAAATTTCGGATATATAGGTTTGGCGCTTATTTTTATAAGCATAATATTTTCTTTGATTTCCTCGTATAAATATTTAAAAAGCGTATCCGCTGTTCTGCTTGTCGGTTAGAACATTCCCTTCTTTCAAGTTCAGTTTGGCTTCTTCTATAAGCAAGCTGTAATTTTTATAATGTTTTTTTAGATTTAATTCCGAAATTCCGTATTTTAAAACCGGTTTTACATTATCCGGGAATTTTAGCAATCCTGATAATTCATCCTTAATTTTTTTGAATTTCTTATCGGCGTTTTCAAAATCGGTATGGGGCATTATGACGGTGAAATTATTAAAATCTATTCTAAAAACTATATCGGTTTTTCTCATTTTCTGCTTAAAATATATGCCTATATATTTAAGTACCTGGTTTAGCTTGTCGTTTCCGAACGAATGTCCGAAAAAAATCAGATTTTCAAAATAGAAAACCGATACCGACAAAGGAAACCGGTATCTTTCCGACCTTTCGGTTTCCCTCGAAAAAATTTCATCAAACTGATTTTTTAAAAACATACCCGTTATTTCGTCGTAAACCGTGCCGTTTTTGCCCGATTCTCCGCTTAAAGAAACAATAGAATCGGCTATAGGCGTTAAATCGTGAAAAATGAATAAAGTTCCTGAGAAAAGTCCGAATTTGTTTAAAAGAGTTATGCTTTCGACATTAAAAAATCTTTCTTTTATTTGTCCGTTTCCCGTTCTGGTTTTTATTGTTTTATTTATCGCGGTGTGACTAAGTTCATTTATGCGTTTTGCGTTTTCGGATAATTTTTCGTCGTATGAGATGAAGATGGTTTCTTCGGAAGAATTGGAAAGCATTTTTGCGGGTTCGTTCATATAGAGGATTTCGCCTTTAATACCCTTTATAGCGATAGGCATGCCGGAAGAGGAAAACGATTTAGCGAAATCGAAATCTAAATGCGAATCTGATTCAAACGGCTGAATCTCATTAATAATATTCATAAAATATCAAAATAAATCGTTTTATAAATCATTTTAAAATTGAATTTTTTTTTAATATATTCTATACTGTTTATATATAGGCACTTAGTTAAATTATACAACAATAAAATATAAATATGAATAAAGAATATGCTTTTTTTTGGGGCTGTACCATTCAGGCAAAGTTTCCTTTTATGGAAAAAGCTACGCGGCTGGTATTAGACAGATTAAATATAAAATATAGGGATATCGACTCTTTTACATGCTGTCCCGAAAAATCTTTAGTAAAAAACATCGACGAAACTCTTTTCGATTTAACGGGAATAAGAAATATAGCCCTTGCCGAAAATGAAAATGCAGATATTATGTCGGTTTGTACCGGATGCTATTCAAATCTCAAACAGATAAAGGCAAAAGTATCGTCCAACCTTCCGTATCAAAAAAAATTGAATCAAACTTTAGAGAAACTTAACTTGAACTTCTCCGGTAAATCGTCCGTATATCACTTTATAGAGCACCTTCACGACGAAGTAGGGCTCGATAGAATCAGGGCAAACGTTAAGTATCCCCTTAAAGGCTTAAATATCGCAATACATTACGGATGCCATTTAGTCAGACCTTCCCATGCCATAAATTTCGATTCCCCGTTCGATCCGCGTAAATACGACAATATTTTAAGAGCTCTCGGGGCAAACGTAGTAAATTATAAGAACAAAATGATGTGTTGCGGACAGGCATTGGACAGGGTTGACGAACACGATAAATCGCTCGTTATGGCACGGATAAAATTAGATTCTATTAACGAGAGCAAAGCCGATGCTATTTCTACGGTATGCCCCTCATGCTTTACCCAGTTCGATACAAATCAATTTATGCTCTTAAAAGAAGGGCTTAATCGGCAGATTCCCGTCGTAACGTTGGAAGAACTTATGTGTCTTGCTTTTGGCATAGAAGGCGCGGAGGATTTTATATCTCAGCATAAAATCAAAGCCGGAAAGTTTATGGAAAAGTTTAACGGCATAAAGGCATTGACAGATTATTCGGCTGTTTTCGACAGGGATTCCTTAGTAAGATGCTATAACTGCCGCGCATGTAAAAACGACTGCCCTATGAGTCTTTCTTTCGAATCTTACGACCCGCCTTTAGTTATAAAAATGATTTTAGACAACGACGTCGAAAGGGCTATGTCTTCTAAAATAGTGTGGGAATGTCTTGAATGCCATACGTGTGTTGAGTTGTGCCCCCAGAATTACAGCTGGGAAACCGTTCTTACAACCTTAAAAAATCTTGCGATAAAGAATGACGTCGGTCCGCGGAACGTCAAAAAAGCGGAGGAGCTTTTCTTTAAAACGCTCAGGCTTGGAGACCCGCAGGAAGGTATGCGTAAAAAATTAGGACTTCCGCCGGTAAAAAAGACTCTGGATCCTGAATTCAAAAGGATAATAGACGAAAATATTCTATAGGGTATATTGTTAAAAAAATGTATATATGTTATATTTAAATCAATTATATTACATAAAATTATAAAAAAATAGAGGGATTAAAGTGCTTAAGATAAAAAATAAATTTAATGCCGAAAGAGATATATCTGGATGCGGATTATGCGGCATTATAAATACTAAGAAGATTAAGACTAACGGCAGCGATATAAAAAAATGCATATCTGTGGAACATGACAGAGGCAACGGTTTAGGCGGAGGGTTCGCCGTTTACGGCAACTATCCCGATTATGCCGAATTATACGCATTCCATATAATGTACGATAACCTTTCGGCTAAGTCTGATGTAGAAGAATATATTAAAAATAATTTTATTATAGAGAAGGAAGAGCCTATTCCCACTTTCAAGACTTCCAAGATATACGACCATCCTTATCTGCACCGATATTTTATAAAGCCTAAATCCGACAGACCGGATAAACTGTTTCGCGAACTCGGGGACGACGATTTTGTAGTCAACAGTGTTATGCTTATCAACCAGAATTATGACGGGGCGTACGTTTTCTCCAGCGGGAAAAATATGGGTGCGTTTAAAGGGGTGGGCTATCCCGAGGATATCGCCGATTTTTACAAATTAGAAGAAATAGAAGGATATATGTGGACGGCACACAACAGGTTTCCTACAAACACGCCCGGATGGTGGGGCGGCGCCCATCCGTTTACGCTGTTGGACTGGTCTATAGTCCACAACGGAGAAATATCTTCCTACGGGATAAACAAAAGGTATCTTGAAATGTATAAATATAATCTTGCGCTTAAAACCGATACCGAAGCGATAACATATATTTTAGACCTTCTCATAAGGAGGCATAAGCTTCCTATAAGCCTTGCCCTAACGGTTCTCGCTTCTCCGTTTTATCAGAAAATAGATAAAATGGACAGCGAAAAAAAAGAGTTGCTTACCGCATTAAGGCAGATATACGGCAGTGCTCTTTTAAACGGACCTTTTGCTATTGTATTCGGACATTCCAACGGTATGGTCGCTATGAACGACAGGATAAAGCTGAGACCTCTCGTCGCAGCTACTATGGGCTGTTTTACTTATGTGGCATCGGAAGAAGCCGCAATAAGAGCGGTTTGTCCTTCTCCGGATATGATATGGTCGCCTAAAGCCGGTGAGCCGGTTATTGTTGAATTTGAAGAAAAAAATATACATCAGAAAGGAGGATTGCTCGGTTTATGACAAAATCCTCTTTTTCTAATATTCAATCTGAATATTTAGCGCTAATAGACCATAATAAATGCGTCAGGTGCAAAAGATGCATCCAGAATTGCGGATGGGGAACATACAGTTTCGGCGGAGATAAAATTCTCGCCGACCATTCCAAATGCGTAGCCTGCGGCAGATGCTATACATATTGTCCGGAAGGCGCTATATCTATAGTTAAAAATCCTACCGTCCTTAGAGAAAATGCGAATTGGAAAGAAGGACTCATAAAAAATATATGGAAGCAATCGGAAACCGGCGGAATTGTTATTTCCGGCATGGGAACTACCTTTAAATATAAAAAATATTTCGACCATATACTTTTAGATGCCTGCCAGGTTACCAACCCGTCCATAGACCCTCTTAGAGAGCCTATGGAGTTAAGGACATATCTCGGCAAAAAACCTTCGAGATTAGACGTAGGTATAGATGATAACGGCGAACCGGTTTTAAAATCAAAAATGCCTCCTCAAATAGAACTTCAGACGCCGTTTGTTTTTGGGGCAATGTCCTACGGCTCTATTTCTCTTAATGCCCAAAAAGCTATGGCTTTAGCCGCCAGAGCTTTGGGGATAGTTATGAATACAGGAGAAGGAGGATTGCACGATGACCTGGTTCCGTTCGGCAAGAATATTATCGTTCAGGTCGCTTCGGGCAGATTCGGCGTTCACAGGGACTATCTGAACAGTGGAGTCGCTGTAGAAATAAAAATAGGACAGGGCGCTAAACCCGGCATAGGAGGACATCTTCCCGGCGAAAAAATAGGCGCGGATATATCGAAAACAAGGATGATTCCCGTTGGAACGGATGCAATTTCCCCGGCTCCCCATCACGACATTTACTCTATCGAGGATTTAAGACAGCTTATTTACGCCGTAAAAGAGGCGACGGATTATGAAAAACCCGTGTCCGTTAAAGTCGCGGCGGTACATAATATAGCCGCTATAGTAAGCGGAATAGTCAGGGCGGGTGCGGATATTGTTTATATAGACGGTTATACGGGAGGAACGGGAGCCGCTCCCAATATAATTAAAGACCATGTCGGCATACCGATAGAGCTTGCCCTTGCCCAAGTCGATGAGAGGCTTAGGGATGAAGGCATCAGGAACGAGGCTTCAATTATAGCCGCGGGAAGTATCAGGTCGAGTGCAGATGCAGTAAAAGCAATTGCTTTAGGCGCAGATGCGGTTGCTATAGGAACCGCAGCTCTTGTAGTTATGGGATGCCATGTTTGCGGCAAGTGCAATACCGGAAACTGCAGCTGGGGAATTACCACGCAAAGGCCTGAACTTGTTAGAAGGTTAGACCCTGAAGTTTACGGAGAGAGATTGTATAATCTTATTTCGGCGTGGAGCCATGAAATTCAGGAAGTTTTGGGAGCGATGGGAGTTAACTCTATCGAGAGCCTGAGGGGTTCCAGAGAAAGATTAAGAGGCGTAGAATTAACCGATGCCGAATTAAAAGCGCTTGGCATTAAACATGCGGGGCTGTGAACTATTTCAAAAACAGGAAAGAAGAGGAGTGTTAACGAAGAGATGATAACTATCGATGCCGCAGGAATGCACTATAAAGAACTTAACAGGCTTATAAGGGAAGGAATCGGAAAAGGCATTAAAAAATTTTTTCTCGAAAATATCAACGGACAGTATTATATAGGGGACGGGATTAAAGGAGACGATATAGTTATTAATATTAACGGGACTCCGGGGAATGATATCGGCGCTTTTATGGACGGCCCCACTTTAATCGTAAATAATAATGCGCAGGACAATATAGGCAATACGATGAACGCAGGCAAAATAATAATTAAAGGTGATGCGGGAGACGTTGTAGGATACGGTATGAGAGGCGGCAGAATTTATATTCTGGGCAATGCAGGCTACAGGGTAGGAATTCATATGAAAGGATACAACGAACAGCTGCCGGTCATTATAATCGGAGGAAAAGTAGGAAGTTTTTTCGCGGAATATATGGCAGGAGGTATAATAGTACTATTAGGGCTTAACGATTCCGACGAATTCGACGGAGAGTATTTTGCGTCAGGTATGCACGGGGGCACGATATATCTCAGAAAAAAAATAGATTTTTCTAAATATTCTAAAGACGTTGAGCTTTATGAAGCGGACGAAAACGATATGATTTTTTTAAAAAAATATTTAACCGAATACGCCGACAGTTTCAATATCCCGTATGAAGAAATCGGCGGCAAGACTTTTTATAAAATAGTGCCTTCGAGCGCAAGACCTTATGCCCATCTTTATACATCAGGCTGATGCTCAGACATTAAATAATTTAATTAAATATTAATATTAATATATAATATATGAATGAATTATTTTCGGGAACTCAAAAAATGGATATTAACAATCTTAGCGCTATAGAAGAAAGAGTTATTCTTATTAAGGAATCTTTCGAGAAATTAAAAATAGAAAGAGATAAACTTTTAACGGAGGTTAAATATAAAGATGACGAGATTAATAAACTGAAGGATATAATTGCCCAAAATGAAGCTGAGAACGATTTGATAATAAAAAAAATAGACGACATATTAAATAGCTTAGAAACTATACAGTTATGAGCGAATTAGTCGAACTTACGATTTTGAATCATAAGTTTATTTTAAACACCGATAAAGACAGAAAATATTTAGAGCATCTTGCCTCATACGTAAACGCGAAAGCGGATGAAGTAGTTAAGAAAACTAAGTCGGTCGATTCTTTTAACGTTGCCATTTTGACGGCGCTAAATATTGCCGATGATTTTATGTCGGATAAAATGGAAGTTAATAATGAAAGCAAAAGGGTTCTGGATAAAGTTAACAATATATATAATTATATATCGAAATCTTCTTAGATAATTTTACTTTTTGAATCTATAAAGAACCCTGCGGTATTTGATGTTTGTTTTTAAAATTGACCCAACAGTTGGATAGAATGGGATTGTCACCGCCGGTTACGGTAAGGAAACCTTGGAAACATTGATTCCTTTTTTCAATCGGCATACGGTTACCACCTATTTTTAATAGGTCCAATTTTGGAACATCTTCGGTACATGCGGGGTTTTTTGTTTTCCTTTCTTCGATTAATCCTTAAAAACATGATAAAAAAAAGCGACGCCAGAGATTTAATGAGGAATAAGCGCAATAAATTAGATGAATTTTTTATGAAATCTGCCGGTTTAAAAATAGCCGAATTTGCTTTTGATTACATTACGGCGAACTCTTTTAAAAATGTTGCTATATATATGAGCATAAAAAACGAGGTTAGAATAGAATACATTATAGATTTGAACAAAGACAAAAAATTCAATATATATTTACCGTTTTGCGAAAAAGAAGATCGCATTTGTTTTACTGAATTAGAAGATATAAATTCTATGCGTAAAGATTATTTCGGCATTTCATGTCCTAAAAACGGCAATGCTGTAGACGAGAAGAACATAGACGTCTTTTTTGTCCCCGGGCTGGCATTCGATATATCGGGAAACAGGGTAGGTTACGGAAAGGGTTGTTTCGACAGAATATTAAAAAATTCCGGCAAGTCTCTTTTTATAGGAGTATGTTATGATTTCCAATTAATTTCCGGCGATGTTCTTGAAACGGACGGCAACGATATCGGAATGGATTTTATACTTACCGAGAAAGGAATGCGCGGGATAACTAATTTGCAATGATTTGCATTAAATAAGGAGAAATAAGAATGACAGAATATTTTTTACCGATTTTAATAATCATAATTTCTGCGATATTTTTTGCAGCAGGGTTTTTTATTAAGCGTATTATCGATAAAAATTCTATCGACAGCGCATATTCAAAAATAGATTCAATTATAAAGGAAACAAAAAAAGAAGCCGAAGATGTTAAAAAAGAAGCTCTCTTAGCCGCTAAAGCGGAAGCTATCAGATTAAAAGAAATTGCCGATGAAGAATCTAGGATACAAAAACAGGAGCTGAATCAACTGGAAAAAAGATTGTCTGTCAAAGAAGATAATCTCGAAAAAAGGATATCGCTTATAGAAAAAAAAGAAACCGATTTGATGAGAAGAGAAAGGATGCTTGCCCAATCTGAAAAAGCAGCCCTTGAAAAAGAAAAACTTGCCGAAGAAAAACTTAAGGAAAAAATTATCGAATTAGAAAAAGTTTCGGGCATGACTTCTGCGGAAGCTAAAAATACCCTTATAAATTTAATTACCGAAGAAGCCAAACATGAATCTGCAAAGGCTGTAAAAAGAATAGAAGACGAAACGAGAGAAATTGCAGATAAAAAGGCTAAAGAAATCATAGCTACGGCAATTCAGCGTTATGCCGGCGATTATGTTGCGGAAAAATCCATATCTTCCGTTCAGCTTCCCAGCGACGAAATGAAAGGCAGAATCATAGGAAGGGAAGGCAGAAATATCAGAGCGCTTGAAGCTGCTACGGGAGTAGATCTGATAATAGACGAAACGCCCGAAGCGGTTATACTGTCTTCTTTTAACCCCGTAAAAAGAGAGATTGCAAGGCTTTCATTGGAAAGGCTGATAGCCGACGGGAGAATCCATCCTGCAAGAATAGAAGAAATAGTCGGCAAAGTCGAAGAAGAGCTTAATCAGGCTATGAAAGAGGCGGGCGAGCAGGCAACTTTCGATGTCGGCATCCACGGCGTCCATCCTGAACTTCTTAAACTTTTGGGAAGATTAAAATATAGGACGAGCTATTCGCAGAATGTGTATAATCATTCCATAGAAGTAGCTTTTCTCTGCGGAATAATGGCATCCGAGCTTAATATTAACGTTAAGCAGGCTAAGCGGGCAGGTCTTCTGCACGATATAGGAAAAGCGGTTGACCATGAGGTTGAGGGATCCCACGCGGTTATAGGAGCGGATCTTGCTAAAAAATTCGGTGAATCTCCAAAAGTGGTTCATGCTATAGCGGCGCATCATTTCGATGAAGAACCTAACAGCGTTCTTGCCGTTTTGGTTTCTGCTGCCGACGCCTTGAGCGCGGCAAGACCCGGTGCAAGAAAAGAAATGTTTGAGACTTATGTTAAGCGGCTTGAAGACCTCGAATCTATAGCCAACTCTTTCAGCGGAGTTGCTAAAAGTTATGTTATTCAGGCAGGAAGAGAAATCAGGGCAATAGTTCAGAGCCAGAAAATAACTGATGAAGATTCAGTTATGCTCTCTAAAGACATAGCAAAAAAAATTGAAACGACTATGCAGTATCCGGGACAGATAAAGGTTACGGTGATAAGGGAAACGAGGGCAACAGAATTTGCAAGATGATGAAATAAATATTCTTTTTATAGGCGACATAATAGGCAAGCCGGGCAGGTTAGCCGTTAAATCGCTTATGGGAGAATTAACCGAAAAATACAAGCCGGGATTAATTATTGCAAACGGCGAAAATGCCGCTCACGGCATGGGTATAACTCCGGATATCGCCGATTTTCTGTTTAATTTAGGCATCGACGTTATAACTACCGGTAACCACATATGGGACCAGAAAAACATAATTCCGTATATTAATACACATGAAAGGCTTCTGCGACCGGCAAATTACTCTATTTTGGCTCCCGGAAAAGGATACGGCGTTTTCGATTCGAAATCGGGCGGCAAGATTGCCGTTATAAATTTGGAAGGAAGAGTTTTTATGAAAGGACTCTCGGAGTCGCCTTTTACCATTGCCAAAGATATAATTAAAAATGTGAACGGCAAAGCCGATGCCTTAATTATAGACTTTCATGCGGAAGCTACGTCGGAAAAAGAGGCATTAGCATTATATTTAGACGGAGAAATATCCGCTTTTTTAGGCACGCATACCCATGTGCAGACCAACGACGACATGATACTGCCTAAAGGCACGGCTTACATAACCGATACAGGCATGGTCGGTTCAAAATATTCTGTATTAGGAACCAATAAAGATATAGCTATTAAAAGATATTTAACCGGGATGCCGGAAAAATTCATTCCAGAAGAAAACGATATAGTTTTAAATGCCGTTTCTATAACCGTTGATAAAAAGACGAAATTAAGTAAAAATATTGAAAAAATCCGCATTGATTTATAATATTATGCCAAAAAAAGATATAGATGCCGAAATCGGCAGACAGATAGAAGCTATTAAAAGAGGAAGCGTCGAGCTCATTAAAGAAGACGAGCTTTTAGAAAAGCTGTCTTATTCTGTATCTAATAATATACCGCTTAAAATTAAAGCCGGTTTCGACCCTACTTCTCCGGATATACATCTGGGGCACACTGTTTTATTAAATAAACTTCGAACATTTCAGGAATTCGGTCATACCGTATATTTTATTATAGGAGATTTTACGGCAATGATAGGCGATCCTACCGGAAAGTCCGAAACGAGAAAGCCTTTGTCTAAAGAAGACGTTTTAAGAAATTCAAAGGATTATAAAGAACAGGCGTTTAAAATATTAAAACCTGAAAAAACGAAAATCCTTTTTAACAGCTGGTGGCTGTCTAATTTGAGACTAGACGAATTCATTAAAATTTCTTCAAATTACACGGTTAGAAGAATGCTTGAAAAAGACGATTTCGAAAAAAGATTTCAGGACAACAGACCTATCGCTATGCATGAGTTTATATATCCGCTTTTGCAGGGTTTTGATTCATTATTTCTCGAAGCAGATATAGAAATAGGCGGAAACGACCAGAAATTCAACCTTATCGTAGGCAGAGAACTGATGAAAAGTTTCGGTTTAACCTCCCAGACCATAATGACTATGCCTTTATTAGAGGGGCTGGACGGCAAAAACAAAATGAGCAAATCGCTCAGAAATCATATAGGCGTATCCGACGAGCCTAACGATATGTACGGTAAAATAATGTCGATTTCCGACGATATGATGTTAAAATATTACGAACTGCTGAGTTATATCTCTAATGAAAAATTATCGGAATTAAAATTAGAATTGGATAAAGGTTTAAATCCTATAATAGCTAAAAAAAGGCTTGCGCGGGAGATTGTGGAAAGATACCACGGCAAACCGTCTGCAGATAATGCAGAGAAATATTTCGAAGACAAGTTCCAGAGAAAGACTAATCCGGAAGAGATTATTGCTATAGAGCTTGACGATATTAATTGGGAAAAATTCATAAAAAAGGTCGGAAGCGGAACATCCGGCTTCGGCGGCGAGTCTATAGAGCCTTCGGATACGGTCGTAATTAACGGAGCGGCTTTACTGTCGCATATTAATGCCGTTTCCAGCAACGGCGAGGCAAAAAGGCTTATAAAACAGGATGCCGTAAAATTATATTTTAAATTGCGCGATAAAGCCGTCAACGGTTTCAGAGAAGTTGAAATAAAGCTTAACGAGGACGTCAAAACTGCCTATTCAATACCTTCTGATTCCAATGATTTCATACTGAAAGCAGGCAAGAAAAAAATTTATAAAATAAAGTTAAAAAATAATTAAAAAAACGCTTGACATTAGTTTTGCATTTTTATATACTGTTTAAACACTTCGAGTTAAGGTATCAACAACCTGCTAAAGAAGATCGGTCTTTGAGAACTAAACAGCACGCATTAAAAAGCATTAAAAAAATCAGTTAATTTCTTAATAATTATTGTTATAGAGAGTTTGATTCTGGCTCAGAACAAACGCTGGCGGCGTGCCTAACACATGCAAGTCGTACGTGAAAGTTCCGCAAGGAATGAGTAAAGTGGCGAACGGGTGAGTAATACATAGGTAATCTACTTATAAGTTCGGGATAACAGTTCGAAAGGACTGCTAATACCGGATAATGTACTTAGTCATAAGATTAAGTACCAAAGGTGGCCTCTTCACAATGCTATCGATTATAAATGAGCCTATGGACCATTAGTTAGTTGGCAGGGTAATGGCCTACCAAGACAAAGATGGTTAGCTGGTCTGAGAGGATGACCAGCCACACTGGAACTGAAACACGGTCCAGACTCCTACGGGAGGCAGCAGTGGGGAATATTGCGCAATGGGGGAAACCCTGACGCAGCAACGCCGTGTGAGCGATGAAGGCCTTCGGGTTGTAAAGCTCTGTTAAATAAGAAGAAACTCCCGTATTCTAATACAATATGGGATTGACGGTATTATTAGAGAAAGCACCGGCTAACTCCGTGCCAGCAGCCGCGGTAAGACGGAGGGTGCAAGCGTTGTTCGGAATTACTGGGCGTAAAGGGCGTGTAGGCGGTCTAATAAGTTAGGTGTGAAATCTTCAGGCTCAACCTGAAAAGTGCACTTAAAACTGTTAAACTAGAGAGTGGTAGGGGAAAGCGGAATTCCTAGTGTAGAGGTGAAATTCGTAGATATTAGGAAGAACACCGGCGGCGAAGGCGGCTTTCTGGACCATTTCTGACGCTGAGACGCGAAAGCGTGGGGAGCAAACAGGATTAGATACCCTGGTAGTCCACGCTGTAAACGATGAACACTAAGTATGGGGGGATTTTTTCTTTCTGTGCTCAAGCTAACGCGTTAAGTGTTCCGCCTGGGGAGTACGGTCGCAAGATTAAAACTCAAAGAAATTGACGGGGGCCCGCACAAGCGGTGGAGCATGTGGTTTAATTCGACGCAACGCGAAGAACCTTACCTGGGTTTGACATCCTCTGACAACTGAAGAAATTTAGCTTTTTCCGTAAGGAAACAGAGAGACAGGTGCTGCATGGCTGTCGTCAGCTCGTGTCGTGAGATGTTGGGTTAAGTCCCGCAACGAGCGCAACCCTTACTTTTAGTTGCCATCATTAAGTTGGGCACTCTAAAGGAACTGTCGGTGATAAACCGAAGGAAGGTGGGGATGACGTCAAGTCCTCATGGCCTTTATATCCAGGGCTACACACGTGCTACAATGGTCTGTACAAAGGGAAGCAAGTTTGCGAAAACAAGCAAATCCCAAAAAGCAGATCTCAGTTCGGATTGAAGTCTGCAACTCGACTTCATGAAGTCGGAATCGCTAGTAATCGCGGATCAGCATGCCGCGGTGAATACGTTCCCGGGCCTTGTACACACCGCCCGTCACACCACGAAAGTCTGCAATACTAGAAATCGTGATGCTAACTCGCAAGAGAGGCTAACGCTTAAGGTGTTGCCGGTAATTGGGGTGAAGTCGTAACAAGGTAGCTGTAGGGGAACCTGCGGCTGGATCACCTCCTTTTAAGGGAGTAAAACATTAAGCGTGCTGTTTAGTTTTGAAATACCGGTTATTAGGCTTATGGGCCTATAGCTCAGGTGGTTAGAGCACACGCCTGATAAGCGTGAGGTCTCTGGTTCGAGTCCAGATAGGCCCACCATTAGCTGTTAAGGCTTATAAAGGGGGTGTAGCTCAGATGGCAGAGCGCCTGCTTTGCACGCAGGAGGCCATCGGTTCGATTCCGTTCACCTCCACCATTTAATCATTTATTTATATGATAAATGAATACCGGTTAAATTTTTTATCTGCTCTTTGAAAATTGAATGTGAAATTAAGCAATTAGTAATTAGGATCAAGGCGAATGTTCTAATATAGATTAAGTTACTAAGGGCGTATGGTGGATGCCTTGGTATCCGGAAGCGATGAAAGACGCGGTTAGCTGCGATAAGCATTGGGGAGCTGCCTAACAAGCTATGATCCAGTGATCTCTGAATGGGAAAACCCACCGAGACAAAATTTCGGTATTTATCTTTAAATTCATAGAAGATAAAGGCGAACGAGGGGAACTGAAACATCTAAGTACCCTCAGGAAAAGAAAACAAATGTGATTTCCTTAGTAGCGGCGAGCGAAAAGGAAATAGCCCAAACCTTGTATAATTATAGCCTGTAAGCGTTTTATGCAAGGGGTAGCGAGATGTCTTTACGAGCTTTACAGAGGCTCGAAGAAGTTACAAAATTAATTTGTAGTTGAACAATCTGGAAAGGTTGATCACAGAGGGTGATAATCCCGTAAACGAAACGAATTAATCTTCTCAAGATATTCTCAAGTACTGCGGAACACGTGAAATTTTGCAGGAATTACGGAGGACCATCTCCGAAGGCTAAATATTACCGGATGACCGATAGTGAACTAGTACCGTGAGGGAAAGGTGAAAAGCACCCCGAGAGGGGAATGAAATAGTATCTGAAACCATATGTCTACAATCAGTAGAAGCTCTATGTTTATTAGCAATAATAGACAGAGCGACTGCGTGCCTTTTGCATAATGAGTCAGCGAGTTATTATGTATAGCAAGGTTAAGCCGTTAATGGCGGAGCCGAAGCGAAAGCGAGTCTTAATAGGGCGAATTAGTTATACGTAATAGACCCGAAGCCAAGTGATCTATCCATGGTCAGGATGAAGCAGGAGTAAAATCCTGTGAAGGTCCGAACACACTAACGTTGAAAAGTTAGGTGATGAACTGTGGATGGGGGTGAAAGGCCAATCAAACTTGGAGATAGCTGGTTCTCCTCGAAATATATTTAGGTATAGCCTCGTAAATTAGTAACCGGGGGTAGAGCACTGGATGAGCTAGGGGTCTTACCGGACTACCAAACTCAATCAAACTCCGAATACCGGTTATGTTATTACGGGAGTCAGACTGTAGGAGATAACTTCTATGGTCAAAAGGGAAACAACCCAGATCGCCAGCTAAGGTCCCAAAATTCATGCTAAGTGGAAAAGGATGTGGAAACGCATTGACAACCAGGAGGTTGGCTTAGAAGCAGCCATCCTTAAAAGAAAGCGTAATAGCTCACTGGTCAAGTGAGTCCGCGCCTAAAATGTACCGGGGCTAAGCATGATACCGAAGCTGCGACTATGTATGTAAATACATGGGGTAGAGGAGCATTCCGACAACCGCTGAAGGTAGATCGAAAGAACTGCTGGAGGAATCGGAAGTGAGTATGCTGACATAAGTAGCGAGAAAATATGTGAAAAACATATTCGCCGTAAGTCTAAGGTTTCCTGAGCAAGGTTAATCCTCTCAGGGTTAGTCGATCCCTAAGTTGAGGCCGAAAGGCGTAGATAATGGGAAACGGGTTAATATTCCCGTACTGCAATATTAGCGTCACCAGCGAAGGGGGGACGCAGAAGGATAGGTCGTCCTGCTGACGGAATAGCAGGTTTAAGCATGTAGAATGATACTTTGGAAAATCCGGGTATCTTAAGTTCGAGATGCGAATAGGAGAGGCGAAAGTCTCATAAACCGATTGATTCCATGCTGCCAAGAAAATCCTCGTAGCGAGTTAATATTGTAATCGTACCGCAAACCGACACAGGTAGACTGGGAGAGTATCCTAAGGCGCTTGAGATAACTCTGGTTAAGGAACTCGGCAAATTGACACCGTAACTTCGGGATAAGGTGTGCCTATTTTAGTGAAAGATTTACTCAGTAAGCTTTAATAGGCTTCAATGAAATGGCGGTAGCGACTGTTTAATAAAAACACAGGTCTCTGCAAAGTCGCAAGACGAAGTATAGGGACTGACGCCTGCCCGGTGCCGGAAGGTTAAAAGGAGAGGTTAATGCCGCAAGGTATGAAGCTTTGAATTGAAGCCCCGGTAAACGGCGGCCGTAACTATAACGGTCCTAAGGTAGCGAAATTCCTTGTCGGGTAAGTTCCGACCTGCACGAATGGCGTAACGACTTCCGCGCTGTCTCAACCAGAGGCTCAGCGAAATTGAATTACCGGTGAAGATGCCGGTTACCCGCAACTAGACGGAAAGACCCCATGCACCTTTACTATAGCTTGGCATTGAAATATGGGACGATATGTGTAGGATAGGTGGGAGACTGGGAAACCGCGGCGCTAGCCGTGGCGGAGTCAACCTTGAAATACCACCCTTATCTTTCTGTGTTTCTAACTACAATCCGTAATCCGGATTTAGGACAATGTCTGGTGGGTAGTTTGACTGGGGCGGTCGCCTCCTAAAGAGTAACGGAGGCGCGCTAAGGTTCCCTCAAGCTGATTGGAAACCAGCTGTAGAGTGCAAAGGCACAAGGGAGCTTGACTGCAAGACTGACGGGTCGAGCAGGTACGAAAGTAGGTCTTAGTGATCCGGTGGTCCCTCATGGGAGGGCCATCGCTCAACGGATAAAAGGTACGCTGGGGATAACAGGCTGATCTCCTCCAAGAGCTCATATCGACGAGGAGGTTTGGCACCTCGATGTCGGCTCATCACATCCTGGGGCTGTAGCAGGTCCCAAGGGTTTGGCTGTTCGCCAATTAAAGTGGTACGCGAGCTGGGTTTAGAACGTCGTGAGACAGTTCGGTCCCTATCTGTTGTGGGCGTAGGAAATTTGAAGGGAGCTGTCCTTAGTACGAGAGGACCGGGATGGACGAACCTCTAGTGTTCCAGTTATCACGCCAGTGGTAATGGCTGGGTAGCTATGTTCGGAAGGGATAACCGCTGAAAGCATCTAAGTGGGAAGCCCCCCCTAAGATTAGATTTCCCCTGTGGCAACACAGCTAAAGATCCCTCATAGACTATGAGGTTGATAGGTCGGGTGTGTAAGCGCAGTAATGTGTTTAGCTTACCGATACTAATAGATCGTGAGGCTTAATCATTTTATATAAAGCCATGATTCCTTTACTAATTTGCTTAATTTTCGTTCAATTATTTATAGACAAGTTTTCGGTAACTATAGCATAGGGGAAACACCCGTTCCCATTCCGAACACGGAAGTTAAGCCCTATAGCGCCGATGGTATTATGCGGGCAGCTGCATGAGAGAGTAGGTCGTTACCGGATTTAATTACCCCGAAATAATGGTTTATTGATTAAATTCATTATTCGGGGTATTTTTATAATTATCAGTCATTTATGGTTCTAAATCATATAAACGCCGTAAATTTTTTATTTTCCGATAAAAGCTTCATTATTATATCGATATTTATATTTCTTACAGGGTTATCCATAGGAAGTTTTTTAAATGTCGTTATATTCAGGCTGCCTGCTAAATCTTCGATTGTCTATCCTCCGTCGTCATGTCCTGAATGTGGCGCAAAAATAAAGTTTTATGATAATATCCCGGTATTAAGTTATGTAATTTTACGGGGAAGATGCAGAAACTGCGGCGTTCATATTTCCCCCGTATATCCCGCAGTAGAAATATTGACCGCTTTATTGTTCTATTTATTATTTCTAAAATATTTTTACAATGTCTATTTTTTTTATAAAATTAATGCGTCTGATGCACTCTATTTTAAAAATTATTTGGACGGACAATTTGATCATTTTCTTGCCGGTCTAATTTTCATACCGATTATGATCTCTATTTCCTTTATAGATTTATTCAATAAAATAATACCCGACGTTTTAAATGTTTTATTAATAATCTTAGGGTTTGCAGTAAATATTTTTCTTATTAGAAAGCCGTTCATATTTCCCTTGGCAGGTTTTTTAACAGCCGGATTATTTTTTTATTTTATAGCCCTTTTTTACGAAATTATTAAAAAAAAGGAAGGGCTCGGCGGCGGCGATATAAAATTAATCGCCGGAATAGGCGCTTTTCTGGGGCTGAGAGGGGTTATATTTACTATTTTCGGAGGCGCCGTTTTTGCGCTGGCAGGTTTTATTTTATTTTTCCTATTCCGCAAATTAATAAAAATGAATCCGGTCGGCTTAGATTTTAAAATTCCGTTCGGGCCTTTTCTTTCGCTTGCCTCGGTTCTGTATTTATTTTACGGCGATTTTTTAATAAAAACCTACACCAACTTTATAATATACCGTGCCTTTTAATTCCCCTTTTTTAAAAGCGAGATTGCTTCGCCGCTGACGCTCCTCGCAATGACAGGACGGTGTCATTGCGAGCGAAGCATATCGGACCACGTGTCCGATGAATCTCAAGTTCATCAGTAATATATATATGGCAGTAATGTCATTGCTTTTAATTCCCCTTTTGTAAAAAAGGGGTGGCAGTCCGCCGCAATCGGATTGCCGGTGTTTTAGTTTTTAATTCCCCTTTTGTAAAAAAGGGGTGGCAGTCCGCCGCAGGCGGACTGACGGGGTATTTATAATAAAATAATTCAACATTTTAATTAAACCCAGCGAAAATTTGTGTGATTGACAAATTTATTTAATTATGTAAAAATTAAACATAATTGTTTGAATATCTTATAAACCGTAATATTAATATTAAAAAATATTAAAAAAATCAAAAATGCTAAATGCTAAATACCAAATGCCGGACGCTAAACGCTTAATAAGGGGGCTGAATTGTTTAAAATAAAGGGATTAAAAAGAGTTTTTGTTTTTGCGGTTATTTTTCTACTGCCGGTTTTACTGATTCAAAAAAAAGCTTCAGCTGAAAACACAGTCGGAATTTTGCCGTTCAAAATTATTTCTACCCATTACGAAAGATACTCATATATAGCAAACAGCATTCCATTGATTTTAGGCTCTGATTTAGCATCCGAAAATATCGGTATAGTTAGAAATTCCGATATTGTTTCTTATCTCAAAAACCAGCGCGTCAGTTTTTCTTCCCAAAACCTCTTAAACCTCTCTAAACATTTTAAGGCGGATTATCTTATTTACGGAAGAATCGTTAAAATAGGAAAGATATTTGTCATACAGTCCAACGTTTTCGACGCTTCTCAAAATAAGGTCGTTTACAGGAACCACGTTCAGGCTCTCGGCACAAACTTTATTATCGGCGATATTAATCGTCTGTCTGCCGTACTTAAAAAAGAAATTAATGCAATTAACGCAAAGAACACTGAAGTTAAAGCGCCTTCGACCCCATATGCCGCGCCTGCGCATAGAGAGATTAAAAGCTCTGTTTTTATAAAAAGGTTTACTCAGAACAGCGGCGGACTTATAAAAACGGCGTCTAAGAAATACGTAATTCAGGCAATAAGCGCCGGCAGATTTTTGCGCAAAGGCATTCAGGCGGCGGTAGCTACAAGGCACAGGGTAATTTTATACGAGCTGTCGTTGGGCGGAAGGCTTAAAAAATTGGCTCAATACAAATTGCCCGTTAGGTCTAACGTCGTATATTTAGGATTTTATAAAATTTCTAAGGGTTATAACGCTATAGTTTTAACTAAAGCAAGGCTTGGTATGATTATATCATATCTGCTGGTCTTCAGAAACGGAACCCTTACGAAGCTGACAAAAAATTACGGCTTATTCTTGAGGGTTATGAATTTGCCTGGTTTCGGAAGGGTTATAGTGGGACAGAAACCTGTTTCGGTAGCTCCGTCAGGCAGATATTTTAACGATTATGCTATTGGACAGAATTATTATCCGATAGGACAGTTCGGAGGAGACACTTATATATACGGGTTTAATAAAAATACCGGCTCTTTGGAAAGAGGGCAGAGTCTTGCCTTTTTTAACGATATAACCCTTTATGGGACCGTTTACGGAAATTTTAAGGGAAACGGCAAGAATTATCTTGTAGCGCTTTCAAAATCCGGGAATTTGATGGTTATAAACGGCAGGGGCAAAACGGTCTATACCAGTTCAAAAACTTACGGCGGTTCTCCTCTTCAGATAAGGGTTCCTTCTTTTAACGGGGCAAGAAGTTCTACTTATACCGGAGGTTTTATTTACAATGTTCCTGCTCAGCTCGGAGAATTTACCCATAAAGGCAAATTAGAAATTATCGCTTTAAAAAATTACAGGCAGGCGGCTTTTCTCCATAATCTTAATTATTATGTTAAGACTTCCGTATTCAGTCTTGCATGGAACAAAATAGGATTTTATCCTGTATGGGAAATAAAGCCTATGTCGGGTTACAGCGCCGGATTTTCTATTTTTAAAACCGGCGGAAACTTTTACCTTGCCGACGGAATAGTCGAAAATCCGGGCTCGCCGCTCACCAATCCGAAAAGCTACATAGCAATTTACAAGATTGCTAGTTCTGCTGCGAGACACTAATCCCGATATAGAAAAATTATTTTAAGAAATTTCAATACCCCGTCATTGCGAGGAGCGTTAGCGACGAAGCAATCTAAAGCGAGATTGCTTCGCTTCGCTCGCAATGACAGACGGGATTCATCGGACACGTGGTCCGATATGCTTCGCTCGCAATGATATTATTAAGTAATTCTTCAGTTAATCTATATATATAAAAAATTTTAAATCGGGATTTGGGCGAGATAAAATCGTTGAAAATATATTTTTTATTTGCTATAATTATAAATTCTTAAAGGCGGTGTAGCTCAGCAGGTTAGAGCATACGGCTCATATCCGTAGCGTCCGGGGTTCAAGTCCCTGCACCGCCACCATTCAAAACGACTCTGCCCGCTTTCTTTTCATAAATAAACCTT
>Ga0207433_10000609_pt1 | contig 81639 bp, 62 predicted proteins | sample YelNatPaOPGAMG01_FD_187559 | JGI IMG/M metagenome (GOLD analysis project Ga0207433, IMG submission 187559) | Hot spring thermophilic microbial communities from Obsidian Pool, Yellowstone National Park, USA - OP-RAMG-01 (SPAdes) (version 3) | ecosystem: Environmental > Aquatic > Thermal springs...
AAGGCGATCCGGACTGCCGACGCGCTCTGGAAGGCGCTGGGAGACCTATGCGACAGCTTCAGTCCAGGGGAGTGCGCCAATTACTTCCGTCACGATGGCTATTTCCAGTCAACATGAAAATGCTCTAGAGGCAGCGTTATACGCGCGGCTTTCGGTCAAAGACAGTTCAGCGAATGGATACTTTCAAGAAAGGGCTGTTTCGAAATCTCCGCGCCGAGATGCCCGCGTTTGTCTCGTTATGTCCGTGTTTGTCTCGTTAGAAATCTTATCGCGGATATTAAATGAAATGCAAAGGTTGACATGTCCAGTGCAAAACCTCTAGGCTAGCGCGGATGCGAGAAAAAAACCGCAACAGATCGCCACAGAAAAGCAATAATAACAGCTATTACCTGCATGCGTTACTCACTGGCCCGGCATCGGCGTGGGATCAGGCGCTTGATCGTTGTGCCGACATGGGCTTTGGTCAGGTTTTACTTCCGCCCCTCGTTGCGCCGGGAAGCGGGGGCAATCTGTTTCTCGCCGGGGACCTCGACCTGCCGCATCCCGCTTGTGGCTGGCACGGGGATACGGCGGCGTTGATCGCGCATTTCGCCGGTTTATGTCGGGCGCGCGGTGTGCTGCCCCTGGTCGATCTGGTGCTCGATCAGGTCGCGGCGGATGGTGCCTTGTGTCGCGCGCATGCCGATCTTTTCGAGGCCGTGGATGGACCCGTCGGCCTCGATCCGCGCATCCCCCGCGCCGGATTTGGCGCCGTGCGTGCGCTGTGGGAGGTGTCGGACGCCGCCGCCGCCCTGATCGAACTCTGGATCGCGCGGCTGCGCGGTTGGGCGGCAGCGGGGCTTGGCGGGGTTCGGCTGCTCGGGCTCGGCGCTGTACCGGGCGCCCGTCTTGCCGCTCTCATCGCGGGCGTGCGGCAACACGCGCCGGATTTCCGTTTCCTCGGCTGGGCACCGGGCGTGCCCCGGACGCGCTACGCCGAATGGCACGGCGCTGGGCTCGATCTCGTGTTCTGCTCGCTGCCCTGGTGGAATTTTCGCGACGGCTGGCTCTGGGATGAAATCGCGGCGCTGCGCGATGTCGCGCCGCTCGCGGCGGCGCCGGAGGCGCCTTGTGGCCGCCGCCTCGCCACACAATGGCAGAACCCGGCGCTGCTTCGAGCCTTCTATCTGCGCGCGCTTCGCCTTGCCGCCGTGCTCGGCGCCGGCTGGCTCCTGCCGATGGGGTTCGAATACGCCGCCGGTCGCGCCCTGCCCGACGCCGATCCCCGCCCCGACGATTTCGCCGCCATGCGCGACGACGCCCCCTTCGATCTCACCGCTGAAATCGCCGCTCTCAACACGTCGCGCAGCGAGATCGCCGGTCTCGACGCCGGGGAGACGCGGCTGCTGACCGGGCCCGGCGGAGACGCCATCGCGCTGCTTCGCGGCAACGCCCAGGAAGACGCCCAGGAGGCCACGGCGCTGGCGCTTCTCAATGCCCGTCTCGAGGCGACAAACACGCTGCGTTGTGCCGATCTTCTGCCCGCTGCGGCTGTGCCGCTCGCCGGCCTTCGTGCCGGGGAGGGCGTGCTCGGCCCGCAGGACGAAATCTCCCTCGCGCCGGCCGAGCTTCGCCTCCTGCCGGCGCTGCCGGCGGATCGGGTGCGGCTCCCCGCCATTTCGGGGGAGAAAAGCGCCCTCGCCGCCGCCGCTGCGCCCCGCATCGCCATCGAGGCGATCAGTCCGCGCATTCCCGATGGCGAAAAATGCGCCGTGCGACGCATCGTCGGCGAAACGGTGATAGTCTCGGCCGATCTGATCTGCGATGGCCACGGCGAACTCGCCGCTGTGCTGCGCTGGCGTGCGGCCGATGCGCGGCCATGGCAGGAAGTACCGATGCGGCCTCTCGGCAATGATCGCTGGGCCGCGGAATTTCCGCTCGCCCGCTTGGGTCGTCACGAATTCATGATCGAGGCGTGGTGCGACGCGTTCGCGACGTTTCGCGCCGAACTCGAAAAAAAACATGGCGCTGGCCTCGATCTCTCTCTCGAACTGGCGGAGGGACGCGATCTGATCGCTGCCGCCGCCGCGCGTTGCAAGGGCGGTCTCGCCGCTTCGCTCCAGGCAGTGCTCGAGCGGCTGGAGCGCGCGGAGGTGGCGGAACGCAGCTATCAGATTCTGATCGCGGAAGCCACCGCAGACCTGATGCGCTGCGCTGACGATCGCCCGTTCAGTGTTCGCTCCTCCCCGCCGCTGCCGCTCGACGCCGAGCGCGCGACCGCTGGATTTGCCAGTTGGTATGAAGTTTTTCCCCGCTCGATGAGCGATGATCCCGAACGGCACGGAACGTTCGATGACGTCATCCGGCACTTGCCGCGGATTAGGGCCATGGGCTTTGACGTGCTCTATCTGCCGCCGATCCATCCGATCGGAAAAACCAACCGCAAGGGGCGCAACAACGCCGCCGTCGCGGCGCCGGGCGATCCCGGCAGCCCCTATGCGATCGGTGATGAGACGGGCGGGCATGAGGCGATCCACCCCGCTCTTGGTACGCTCGAGGATTTTCGGCGCCTGCGCGATGCCGCCGCCGCTTCGGGCCTGGAGATGGCGCTCGATTTCGCGATCCAGTGCTCACCCGATCATCCCTGGCTTCGCGCGCATCGTGACTGGTTCGCCTGGCGTCCGGACGGCTCGCTGCGCTATGCGGAAAATCCGCCCAAGAAATACGAAGACATCGTCAACGTCGACTTTTATGCCGCTGGCGCGATTCCGGCTCTCTGGCTCGCGCTCCGCGATATCGTGCGGTTTTGGCTCTCTGAAGGCGTGCGGCTGTTTCGCGTCGATAACCCGCATACCAAGCCGCTGCCGTTCTGGGAATGGCTGATCGCTGAAATCCACTGCCAAGACCCTGGCGTCGTGTTTCTCGCGGAAGCTTTTACCCGGCCGAAAATGATGTACCGGCTGGCGAAGATCGGCTTTTCTCAATCCTACACCTATTTCACCTGGCGGAACACGAAGCAGGAGCTGCAAGCCTATTTCACCGAACTCACGACGACATCGGCGCGGGAGTATTTCCGCCCGCATCTTTTCGTCAATACGCCAGACATCAACCCATATTTCCTGCAAAATGGCGGCCGCGCCGGATTTCTCATCCGCGCGGCGCTGGCTTCGACGCTTTCCGGGCTTTGGGGAATGTATTGCGGGTTCGAGCTCTGTGAGGCGGCGGCACTGCCGGAACGCGAGGAATATCTCGATTCCGAGAAATATCAGATACGCGCCTGGGATTGGGAACGACCGGGCAATATCGTCGCCGAGATCGCCCGGCTCAACCAGATCCGCCGCGATAATCCGGCGCTCCGCAGCCATCTCGGCCTCGCGTTCCACACCGCGACCAACGATAGCGTGCTGTTCTATCGCAAAGCCAGCACCGACGGCCGCAATGTCCTCGTCGTGGCTGTCAGCCTCGATCCCCACAACGTGCAGGAATCCGATGTCGAAATTCCACTTTGGGAGTGGGGCTTGGCAGATGACGACGCGATCGGCGCGGAAAATCTGATGACCGGAGAACGCAGCATTCTTCACGGTAAATGGCAGACTTTGCGGCTCGATCCGAAGGGCCTCCCCTTCCTCATCTGGCGCCTGGCACCGCTGTCATGATCAGGACAAGGAAGACGTATATGGCAGGCCAACGCCCCCTCGCGCCGGCGGCGGATCCGCTCTGGTACAAAGATACCGTGATCTATCAGGTGCATATCAAATCGTTCTTTGATGCCAACAACGATGGCATGGGAGACTTTCCCGGCCTTACACAGAAGCTTAGCTATATCAAGGAACTTGGCGTAACCACGATCTGGCTGTTACCGTTCTACCCTTCTCCGCTCCGTGACGACGGGTATGACATCGCCGAGTATCGCGGGGTCAACCCGGATTATGGCACGCTCGCCGATGTCCGGCATTTCATTCGCGTCGCGCACGAACTCGGCCTCAACGTGGTCACCGAATTGGTCATCAATCACACGTCCGATCAGCATCCTTGGTTCCAGCGCGCGCGCCGGGCAAAACCCGGGAGCATGGCGCGCAATTTCTACGTCTGGTCGGACAACGATCAACGCTATGCCGGCACCCGCATCATTTTTCTCGATACCGAAAAATCGAACTGGACCTGGGATCCGGTCGCCAACGCCTATTTCTGGCATCGTTTTTACTCCCATCAGCCAGACCTCAATTACGACAATCCGGCGGTGCTGCGTGCCGTCCTCGGCGTGATGCGGTTCTGGTTCGATCTCGGTGTCGATGGGTTGCGGCTCGATGCCGCGCCGTATCTCGTCGAACGGGAAGGGACGAACAACGAGAATTTGCCGGAAACCCATGCGGTGCTTCGTACTATCCGCGCCGCGCTCGACGAATACGCGCCTGGAAAGGTTCTCCTCGCCGAGGCCAACCAATGGCCGGAAGACGTGCAGGAGTATTTCGGCGCCGGTGATGAATGTCACATGGCATTTCATTTCCCCCTGATGCCGCGTATGTATATGGCAATCGCCCGCGAGGACCGCTTTCCGATCACCGATATCCTGCGTCAGACACCGGAAATTCCCGGCAACTGCCAATGGGCGATTTTTCTGCGCAACCACGACGAGCTGACGCTCGAGATGGTGACCGATCAGGAGCGTGATTATCTCTGGGAGACTTATGCGAGCGATCGCCGTGCCCGGCTCAATCTCGGAATTCGCCGCCGGCTCGCGCCCTTGATGGAGCATGACCGGCGACGTATCGAATTGATGAACAACCTGCTGCTCTCGATGCCCGGCACGCCGATCATCTATTATGGCGACGAGATTGGCATGGGTGATAATATTCATCTCGGCGACCGCAACGGCGTGCGCACGCCCATGCAGTGGTCACCCGATCGCAATGGCGGCTTTTCACGCGCCAATCCCGCTGATCTGGTATTGCCGCCGATCATGGATCCGATCTATGGCTACGACGCGGTGAATGTCGAGGCGCAGGCCAGCGATCCGCACTCATTGCTGAACTGGATGCGTCGCATGATCGCGGTGCGCGGCCGGTTCCGCGCTTTCGGCCGCGGAAGCCAGCGCCTGCTCTATCCCGGAAATCGTAAGATCTTGGCTTTCCTGCGCGAATATCACGAGGCGGAATCGGAGGAGATCCTGCTTTGTGTCAGCAATTTTTCGCGCACGGCGCAGGCGGTCGAACTCTCGCTCGGCGAATTCGCCGGCCGCGTGCCGGTCGATATGATCGGTGGCGCGGTGTTTCCGCCGATCGGCCAATTGCCTTATCTGCTGACCTTGCCGCCCTATGGCTTTCTGTGGTTCGCGCTCAGCCTCGAAGCCGCGCTGCCGCTCTGGCATGTGCCGGCGCCACAGCCGCTGCCGGAATTCGTCACCCTCGTCATCCGCCGCGAGATCGCCGAGGTGCTGGCGCCGCCCAACCGGCCGGTATTGGAGCGCGACATTCTTCCCGCTTATTTACAAAGACGTCGCTGGTTCGCCGCCAAGGATGAACCGCTGCGCGGCTGCCGCATCGGCTTTGTCGCGTCACTTTCGGCTGGCGCCGATGCTATCCTGCTCGCCGAAGTGGACGCCGAGCTGCCGGCGCGGCACGAGCATTATCTGCTGCCGCTCGGCGTCGCCTGGCCGGAGGGCGTGGCGGAAGCATTGCCCGAGCAGCTCGGCATCGCCCGTCTCAGGCGCGGCCATCGCATCGGCATGCTGACCGACGGTTTTGCCCTCGATGAGCTGGCCGAGGCGGTGGTCGCGAAGCTTCGCGACGGCGACGAGATCGCCCTCGGCGAGGATGGCCACATCCGCTTCCTGCCCACCGCGCGACTGGTTGAAAGCGATATCGCGACAGCCGCCGCCGATATTCGCCGCCTGGCGGTTGAGCAGACCAACTCCTCTCTGGTCATCGGTGATGTTGCGGTATTGAAACTGATCCGGCGGATGGCCCCGGGCATTCATCCTGAAGCAGAAATGACCCGCTATCTCACCGAACGCCGCTATCCCAATTGCGCCGCCCTGCTCGGCGAGGTGGTGCGGCTCGATGGCGCCGGAACATCCTACACGCTGATGCTCTTGCAGTCCTTCATCCGCAACCAGGGCGACGGTTGGACCTGGACGCTCGATTTCCTCGCCCGCGTGGTCGAGGAACTCGCTGTCACCGATGCGGATGCGGCGGCAACGACGGAAGCCTTCGCGCTCTATCTCGCCTTTGCCCGTATTCTTGGCCAACGCTTGGCGGAGCTTCATGCCGTGCTGGCCGCGCCGAGCGATGATCCGGCTTTCGCCCCCGAGCCCGCCGATCCCGAGGTGACGCGGGCGTGGGCGATCTCCGCCGAGGCAGAGATCGACGGCGCCGTTGCCAGCCTTGGCGCGATCACCGATTGGCCCGATCCGGCGATGCAGGCGCTGGCCGCCGAGGTGGTGGCGCGTGCGCCGGATCTGCGTCGCGCGGTGGCGCGGCTGGCCGAGCACGGACAGGGGTCGCTTTGCACGCGCGTGCATGGCGATTTCCATCTCGGTCAGGTGCTGACGGCCAAAGACGATGTCTATCTGATCGATTTCGAGGGTGAGCCGGCCCGCCCGCTCGCCGAACGGCGCCGGAAATCCTCGCCGTTCCGCGACGCAGCCGGGCTGCTCCGTTCGCTCGATTATGCCGCGGCCGCCGCCAATCAGGGCCTGGCCGGATTGTCCGACGCGGTTTTGGCGCGGCGGGCTGAATTGCTGGAGGGGTTTCGTGTCAAAGCCAAGGCGGCATTCCTGGAGGCGTATGACGCCGCTCACGCGGAGGCGCCGCGGCGCTGGGCGAGACCGGATCACGAGCCATCGCTGCTGAAGTTGTTCCTCATCGAAAAAGCCGCTTACGAAATCCGCTATGAGGCCAGCAATCGGCCGCAGTGGCTGCCGATTCCCTTGCGCGGACTTGCCGAACTCGCATCCCAGGTCGCGGCGATGGAGCCAGACGATGCATGATCTCGCGCCTGAGCCGGCGGTGATGGAGGCGCTGGCGGTGGGACGGCATCGGGATCCTTTCGCCGTGCTCGGTCCGCACCCGCATGGCACCGGGCAGGTGGTGGTGCGGTGCTTGCAACCCCAGGCGGCCCGGGTGGAGGCGATCGATCGCCACACCGGCCACGTCCTCGCCGAGCTGGAACGGGTGCATCCGGCCGGGTTGTTCGCCGGGTTGCTGCCCGCCGAGGTGCCGTATCTGCTGCGGATCGATGACGGGCGGATGCGGCGCGAGACCGAGGATGTCTATGGTTTCGGCCTGGTGCTCGGCGATCTCGACCTCCATCTTCTCGCCGAAGGCCGCCATCAAGATTTCGGCCGCTGTCTCGGCGCGCATCTGACCCGGCATGAGGGCGTCCCGGGAGTGCGCTTTGCCGTTTGGGCGCCGAATGCGCGGCGGGTCTCGGTGGTCGGCTCGTTCAACGGCTGGGATGGCCGCTGCCATCCGATGCGGCTCCGCCATGGCGCCGGCGTCTGGGAATTGTTCATTCCCCGGCTGCTGGCGGGAACCCTCTACAAATACGAAATCCTGGGGCCGGATGGGGCGTTGTTGCCGCAGAAAGCCGATCCGGTGGCGGCCGCGACGGAAGTTCCGCCGGCGACCGCTTCGGTGGTGGCGGCGCCGGAATGGACGGGCTGGCACGACGCCGCCTGGCTCGCCGGGCGTGCCGCGCGCCAGACCGCGGCCTCCCCGCTCACGATTTACGAGGTCCATGCCCTGTCCTGGATCCGCGCCGAGGAGCCGGGGCGTTGCGGCTGGGAAATTCTCGCAGCCCGGCTCATCCCCTATGCCGTCGCGATGGGGTTCACCCATCTCGAATTGCTGCCGGTGATGGAGCATCCTTTCGCTGGCTCCTGGGGCTATCAGCCGCTGGCGCAATTCGCCCCGACCGCGCGACTGGGCCCGCCGGAGGCCTTCGCGCGCTTCGTCGACGCCTGCCACCAGGCCAGACTTGGCGTTATTCTCGACTGGGTGCCAGCGCATTTTCCCAATGACGCGCACGGGCTGATCTGCTTCGACGGCACCCCACTCTATGAGCACGCCGACCCGCGGGAGGGATTTCATCCCGACTGGAACACGATGATCTATAACCTCGGCCGCAACGAGGTGCGCGGCTTTCTGATCGGCAGCGCGCTCACCTGGCTCGGGCGCTATCATGTCGATGGGCTGCGTGTCGATGCTGTCGCCTCCATGCTCTATCGCGACTACAGCCGGCGCGCGGGGGAATGGGTGCCCAATCGTTATGGCGGGCGGGAAAATCTGGAAGCGATCGATTTTTTGCGCGAACTCAGCGCCATCATTGCCGCGCGCTGTCCCGGCGCCCTGCTGATCGCTGAGGAATCCACCGCCTGGCCTGGCGTCACCGCGGCGCCGGCCGCCGGTGGCCTCGGTTTCGACTTCAAATGGAACATGGGCTGGATGCATGACACGCTGCACTACATGCAGGAAGATCCGATTCATCGCCGCTATCACCACGACGAGATGACTTTCGGCCTCGTCTATGCGTTTTCAGAACGTTTTGTCCTGCCGCTGTCGCATGATGAAGTGGTCTACGGCAAGGGTTCGTTGCTCGGCCGCATGCCGGGCGATCGCTGGCAGCGTTTCGCCAATCTCCGAGCCTATTTCGGCTTCATGTGGGCGCATCCCGGCAAGAAGCTGCTGTTCATGGGCGGTGAGATCGGCCAGGAGTCGGAATGGAACCACGACGCGGCGATCGCGTGGGAGCGGCTCGACGATCCGGCCCATCGCGGCGTGCAATATCTGGTTCGTGATCTCAACCGCCTTCTCGCCGCGACCCCGGCGCTTTACCGGCGCGATGCCGATCCCGCCGGTTTCCGCTGGGTGGTGATCGACGACCGCGCGCAAAGCGTTTTTGCCTGGCTCCGCTTCGGTGATCCCGGCGATCCGCCTTTGCTTGTGGTCTGCAATTTCACGCCGGTGTCGCGCGCGGCTTATCGGCTCGGCGTGCCGCGGGCGGGGGTTTGGCGTGAGGTGCTGAACACTGATGCCGAAATCTATGGCGGCAGCGGGGTGGGCAATGGCGGACAAGCGCTGGCGGCGGCGGCGCCGAGCCACGGCTTGCCGGCCGCGCTCACGCTCACCCTGCCGCCGCTTGCGACCCTCATTCTCCGCGCCGACTGACTGAGAGAGGAGCCGAAAACGCCATGCCCGCGCGCCCCGACAAACTCCTGCCCGGTCGCCCCGATCCTCTGGGCGCCACCTGGGATGGGCTTGGCATCAATTTCGCGGTTTTCTCCGCCCATGCCGAAGCCATCGATCTCTGCCTTTTCCAAGCCTCCGGCCGGCGCGAAATTGCCCGCTACCGCCTGCCGGAATGCACCGACGAAGTCTGGCACGGCTATCTGCCGGAAGCGATGCCGGGCTGCGTTTATGGCTATCGCGCCTTTGGGCCCTACGCGCCGCGCCACGGCCACCGTTTCAACCCCAACAAGCTGCTGCTCGACCCTTATGCGCGCACGCTGACCGGCGATCTGCATTGGACCGACGCGCTCTATGGCTACCGCATTGGCAGCCAGCGCGCCGACCTCTCCTTCGATCGTCGCGACAGCGCCGCCGCCATGCCGAAAGCCGTCGTCAGCACCGACGCTTTCGATTGGGGCGATGATCGCCGGCCAGATATTCCGTGGTCGGATACGGTCATCTATGAAGCCCATCCCCGCGGCTTCACCATGCGCCGCGAGGATCTGCTGCCACCCGATCGCGGAACCTTCACCGCCCTTGCGGATGGGCGGGTGATTGACCATTTGCGGCGGCTCGGCATCACCGCGATCGAGCTGATGCCGATCCACGCCTTCGCCCAGGATCGGTTTCTGATTGAGGCCGGTCTCAGCAATTATTGGGGCTATTCGACCCTCGCCTTCTTCGCACCCGAGCCGCGCTATCTTGGCGCCGGGGCCGCCGACAGTCTGCGCATCGCGGTGCGCCGGCTGCATGCCGCGGGGATCGAAGTCATTCTCGATGTCGTCTACAATCATACCGCCGAGGGCAATCAGCTCGGCCCGACCCTTTCCTGGCGTGGCCTCGACAATGCCAGCTACTATCGGCTGGTGCCGGGAAATGAGCGGCACTACATCGACGAGACCGGCTGCGGCAACACGGTCAACCTCTCGCATCCGCGTGTTTTGCAGATGGTGATGGACAGTCTGCGCCACTGGGCGCGCGCATTCCGGGTCGATGGATTCCGCTTTGACCTCGGCTCAACCCTCGGCCGCGAGGGCACCGGTTTCGATCCCGGCTCAGGATTTTTCGACGCGATCCGGCAGGATCCGCTGCTGTCGCGCCTCAAATTGATCGCTGAGCCCTGGGATGTCGGCCCGGGCGGCTACCAGCTCGGCAATTTCCCCCCAGGTTTCGCCGAATGGAACGACCGTTTCCGCGATAATGCGCGGCGCTTCTGGCGTGGCGATGACGGCCAGCGGGCGGAACTTTCGGCGCGGCTTTCGGGATCAAGCGATTTTTTCGGGCGCCGCCGGCGCCGTCCCACCGCTTCGATCAACTATATCGCCTCGCATGACGGTTTCACGCTCCACGATCTCGTGAGCTACAATGAACGGCACAATGAGGCGAACGGCGAAAGCAATAATGACGGCCACGACGCGAATTATAGCCATAATTGGGGCGCCGAGGGGCCGAGCGATGATCCCGATATTATTGCTGTAAGAGAACGGATAAAGCGCGCCATGCTAGCGACGGTATTTTTCGCGCACGGCACGCCGATGCTGCGCGCCGGTGACGAGATGGCCGGCACGCAGCAAGGCAATAACAACGCTTATTGTCAAGACAACGAGATTTCCTGGATCGACTGGCCGGGGGCGAACGCCGAACCGGCCCAGAGCCTGATCGATTTCACCGCCCGCCTGATCGCCACGCGACGATCGCTGCCGATATTGCGCGGCGCCTATTTCATGCATGGCCGTATCGAGCCGCTGCCGGGGATCGCCGATGTCGCCTGGTTCGATGAGTATGGCGAAACAATGAGCGAAGCCGCCTGGAACGACCCGATCGGCCGGCGCCTCGCTTTGCGCCGGGCCGGGCCCGCGGCCGATCACCAGCGCGGCGTTGATGTCGTGATGCTGCTCATCAACGGCTCCGAGGCCGATCACGATTTCATCCTGCCACCGCCGGCGCTGCCCTGGCATCTGCTGATCGATAGCGCGCGGCCGGAGCGACCGTGCGGTGAATGGGACGGGACGACGATCGCTGTCGCGCAGCGCAGCGTCATCTTGCTCGGAGCGAACATCCCCCCAGACACCGCCCGGCCAGACACCGCCAACCCAGACACCGCCAGCCCAGACACCGCCCGGCCAGACACCGCCAACCCAGACACCGCCCGCACGGAACACAAGGCATGAATGCCACCTTCTCGCAGATGCTTCCTTTCGGTGCCAATCCGCGCGCCGATGGCCGCGTCCACTTTCGCCTGTGGGCGCCGTCGGCCGCCAGCGTCACCCTGGAGATCGAGGGGATGGCGCCGATTGCCATGCGGCGCGAGGCGGATGGCTATGTCAGCGCCAAGCCCCGCTGCGCGGCCGGAAGCCGCTACCGCTACCGTCTGCCCGACGGACGCGCCGTGCCCGATCCCGCCGCCCGCGCCCAGGCCGAGACCGTGCATGGACCGAGCCTCGTCGTCGATCCCCGTGCCTATGTCTGGCGTTATCCCAACTGGCGTGGGCGGCCCTGGCAGGAGACGGTGCTCTATGAGCTGCATCCCGGCCTGCTCGGCGGGTTTCGCGGCGTCATGGCGCAGCTGCCGCGCTTGCAGGCGCTCGGGGTGACCGCCGTCGAATTGATGCCGGTTGCGTCCTGCCCCGGGCGCTGGAACTGGGGCTATGACGGCGTGCTGCCCTTCGCGCCCGATCCCAGCCTCGGCAGCCCGGAGGAGCTGAAGGCGCTGATCGATGCCGCGCATGGGCTCGGCCTCTCGATGTTCCTCGATGTCGTCTATAATCATTTCGGCCCCGACGGAAACCATCTGCACGCCTATGCCGCGCCCTTCTTCCGCGCCGACGCGGCCACGCCCTGGGGTGAGGCGATCGATTTCGGCCAGCCGGCGGTGCGGGATTTCTTCCTGCACAACGCGCTCTACTGGCTGAACGAATACCGCTTCGACGGGCTCCGCTTTGATGCCGTCCACGCGATCGAGCCACAAGCGGCGCTGCCGGAGCTCGCAACGGCGATCCGCCATGGCGTCGATTCCGGCCGGTACGTCCATCTCGTGGTCGAGAACGACGACAACCGCGCGAGCCTGCTGCGTTGTGATGACACGGCGCCGGGCTTCGATGCCCAGTGGAATGACGATTGGCACCATTGCCTGCACCGGCTGCTGACCGGCGAGACCGGCGGCTACTATGCCGATTACGCCGATCCCGCCGAAAAACTCGCCCGCTGCCTCGCCGAGGGGTTCGCCTGGCAAGGCGAGGCCGCCAGTTATCGTGACGGTGCCGCCCGCGGCGAGCCGAGCCGACATTTGTCGCCGAGCGCTTTTGTCGGCTTCCTGCAAAACCACGATCAGATCGGCAATCGCGCGTTCGGCGAACGGCTCAGCCGGCTCGCCACCCCCGCCGCCCGCGATGCCGCGCGTCTCCTGCTGCTGCTCGCGCCGCATGTGCCGCTCCTGTTCATGGGTGAGGAATGGGACGCCACTACGCCGTTCCTCTATTTCACCGATCACGAACCGGCGCTGGCGGCGCGGGTGCGCGATGGCCGCCGGCAGGAATTCGCGCGCTTCGCGGCCTTCGCCGATCCCGCCGCGCGCGCTCGCATTCCCGATCCCAACGACCCCGCGACGTTCCGCGCCGCCATCCCCGATCCGGTGGAGGCGGCCAGCCCCGAGGGCCGCGCCGCCATCGCCTGGACGCGGCATTTGCTGGCCCTTCGCGCCCGCAACATCGTCCCCGGCCTCGCCGGCTGCCGCAGCCTCGGCGCCGAGGCGGTGGGGCCAGGCGCGGTGCGCGCCGCCTGGCGGCTCGGCGATGGTCGCGAACTCGGGATCGCCGCCAATTTCGCCGCAAGCCCAGCGTCGCTCACCCCCTTTGCCGGCGCGGTGCTCGCGGCCTCTCGCCCCGGGATTGCCGAGCGCGTCGGGGAGGGCGAAATCCCGCCTCATGCCAGCGCCGCCTTTCTCAGCCTTGGGTAAACCGGCGCAACGCTTGGCGGGGCTTCCGCGGGCGACGCTTCGTCTGCAATTCCATCGTGGCTTTACCCTCGATGACGCGACGCGTCTGATCCCCTATGCCGCGCGCCTCGGCGTGAGCCATCTCTATGCGTCGCCGCTCTTTACCGCGCGCCCGGGCTCGACGCATGGCTATGATGTCATCGACCCCAACCGGGTGAACCCGGAACTCGGCAGCGAGGCGGCGTTGCGCCGCCTCGTTACGGCGCTGCGGGCGAATGGGATGGGGCTGATCCTCGATATCGTCCCCAACCACATGGCGGTTGGCGGCGGCCATGGCAGCGGCGGTAACGCGTGGTGGCAGGATGTGCTCGAATGGGGGCGGGCGAGCCCTTACGCGGCCTTTTTCGATATCGACTGGCAGCCCCCGGTGCGCTATCTGCGCGGTAAGGTGCTGGCGCCGTTTCTCGGCCGCCCCTATGCCCAGTGCCTGGCCGCCGGCGAAATCGGCCTCGTCTTTGACGCCGAGGAGGGCCGGCTGGTGGCAACCTATTTCGAGCACGCCTTTCCGCTCGCGCCCCGCGACTATCCCGCCGTGTTCGGAGAGGGCGATGCGGCATTGGCAGCGATCGTCCGGCCGCTCGCCGGGCTGTCCTCGTCTCGCCGTCTCGTCACCGCTGCCCGCAATGTGGCGGCGGCGACACGGCAGCGTCTGCGCGATCCCACCCTGGCGCCGGCGATCGCGCGGGCGCTGGCGCGGTTCGATACCAGGAGCCCGGAGGGGCAGGCCCGGCTGCACAACGTGCTCGAACGGCAAGCCTACCGCCTTGCCTGGTGGCGCGCCGCCGAGGACATCAACTGGCGCCGTTTTTTTGACATCATCGGCCTCGCTGGGCTTCGCGTCGAACAACCAGCCGTGTTCGAAGCCACCCATGCGGGCGTGCTCCGGCTCTATGCCGAGGGGCTGATCGATGGCGTGCGGGTCGATCACATCGACGGATTGGCCGACCCCGCCGGCTATCTCCGCCGCTTGCGACGCCGTCTCGCGGACGCCGGAAAACAGCGCCCAGCGTCCGCGCCTGCCGGGCCGGCTTTTGTCTGGGTGGAAAAAATCCTCGCCGCCGGCGAGGCTCTCCCCGCCGCTTGGGATACGGACGGCACCACGGGCTACGATTTCATGGATCAGGCGGGGGCGGTGCTGCATGATCCCTCGGGCGTTGCCGAACTGACGCGAACCTGGGAGCAGGTCACGGGCCGGACAATGGAGTTCGCCGACGAGGCTCGCTGCGCGCGCCGGCAGGTGCTGCGCGAAATCCTGCCCGCCGAGATCGAGATGGCAACCTTCGCCCTCCACGATAGCCTGTCCGATGACCCCGCTTCTGGTGATGACGGGCGGCCGGCGGTGCGGCGGGTTCTGGCGGCGCTGGTGGGCACGTTCCCGGTCTATCGCATCTATGCCGAGCGTGGGCGCGCCTCTGATCAAGACCGGGCGATCATGGCGCGCGCCGCCGAAGCCGCGCGCGCCGAGCTCGCGCGCGCCGACCATGATCTGCTCGCGCGGATAGCACGCTGGCTGCTCGGCGACGGGCCAGAGACCTTGCCCGGCGCCGCGCCCGCCCGCCAGCGCCACGCCATGCGGCGGTTTCAGCAACTGACCGCGCCGGTTGCGGCGAAATCGGTCGAGGACACGGCATTTTACCGCTATGGCCGGCTGATTTCCCGCAACGAGGTGGGGAGCGATCCCGACCATCTCGCCCTCGCGCCGGATGCGTTTCATGCCGCCATGGCGGCACGCCAGGCGCAATCACCCCATGCCTTGCTGGCGACGGCAACGCATGACCATAAGCGCGGCGAGGATGCCCGCGCCCGCCTCGCGGTTCTGAGCGAGATGCCGGAACTTTGGGCCGAGCGTCTGGCCGGCTGGATGCGGCGAACCGCTGCTTGGCGGCACGAAGATGCCCCGGATGCGCCGGATACGGCGATTTTGTTCCAGACGATCCTCGGCGCCTGGCCACTCGATCTCGCCGCAAACGACGCCGAAGGGCTCGCGGCTTTCACGGCGCGGCTCGCCGCCTGGCAGGAGAAGGCGTTGCGTGAGGCCAAGCGCCGCTCCAGTTGGGCCGCGCCGGATCTCGGCTATGAGCATCGCTGCCGAGACTTTCTCGCCAAAGTGATGATCCCGGCGCCCGCCGGGGGGTTCGCTGAGGAACTCGCGGCGATGGTCGCGCGCCTTGCCCCGGCCGGGGCGCTGAACGGTTTGGCGCAAACCACCCTCCGCCTGACCGCCCCGGGCATCCCCGATCTCTATCAGGGCACCGAAATCTGGGATTTCAGCCTGGTCGACCCCGATAATCGCCGGCCGGTGGATTTTACCGCGCTCGCGCAAGGGCTGAGTGCGGCATCGCCAGCGGCGTGCCTGCCGCGTTGGCGGGATGGGCAGGTGAAACAGGCGCTGATTTACCGGCTGCTCCAGCTCCGCGCCCGCTTTCCGGCGCTGTTCGCCGAGGGGGACTATATCCCCCTCTCACTGATCGGGCGCCACGCCGGGCATGCGCTCGCCTTCGCGCGAAGCTATCGGGAGCAAACGGTCGTGGTGGTGGCGACCCGCCTTGCCGCGCGCCTGCCAGGCGTTGCGGAACAGCCGCTGGTGAGGCCGGCGGCGTGGGAAGACACGGCGCTCCGCCTGCCCGACAGGCTCTGGGCGCGGCAAGGCTCGGCGGTGCTGACCGATACCCCCGCGCCGCCGCCGGGGCGAACGCTTCCGCTTGCCGCGCTGCTGCGGGATTTCCCGGTCGCGGCCCTGGTGTTCGACCGTTCTGGCGAGGAGAGGGGATGATGATGACCGACCCGGGCGAGGCAATGATGGCGCGGCTTGCGACGCTGGCGGGCATCGCGCCCTCCTATCGCGATGCCGACGGCCAGATCCGCCCGCTTTTGCCTGTGACGCGCGCTGGCGTTTTGCGCGCACTCGGCTTTGATTCAGAGGTGCCAGCGGCGGTGGCGGAGGCCGTCGCGGCCCTGACAGAGGCGCCGTGGCGGGAGATGCTGGCACCGGTGGTGGTGCTCTCGGCGCGTGATCCGCAACCGGAACTGCCTTTGGTGGTCGCGGAACGGGCGATCCCTGAGACCGTGCGCTGGCGAATCGCGCTGGAAGATGGAACCGCGCGGGAGGGGCGCGCGCCGCTCGCCGAACTTCCGGTCCGCGAGCGCGCCGCGTCGATGGGCCGGCTCAGGCTGGCCTTGCCGCTGCCGGCCGACCTGCCGCCGGGCTATCACCGGCTGGAAATCACCTTGGGGATGGCGACCGCGAACACACGACTGGTGCAGCCGCCCCCCCACGCCTGGCTTCCCGAGTGGCTCAGCGAAGGGAGGCGCAAATGGGGCATCGGCACCGCGCTTTTTGCCTTATGGTCGAAGCAAAGCTCAGGGATCGGTGATTACGGCGATCTCGCCCGGTTCGCGGCGCAGGCAAGGAAGTGGGGCGCCGAAATCGTCGGCATCAATCCCGTGCATGCGCCGATGCCGGGGGCGGGGGCCGACCCCAACCCGTACCGCCCCTCCAGCCGGTACTTTCTCAATCCGCTGCATCTCGATCTGGCAGCGCTCGGGGCGGCGCCGCCGGGGCCTTGGCCGGCGCCAGAGGCGGGCGTTGACTACGCGCTGGTCCATCAGCGCAAGCATGAAGCGCTCGCGGCGCTGTTTCGGGCCGGGACGTGGGATGCCGCGGGGTTCGCCGCGTTCCGTGCCGCCGGTGGCGTGGCGCTGGAGCGTTTCGCGGTTTTCAACACGCTGGCCGAGCATTTGGCGCCGCGCCGGTGGCGAGACTGGCCAGCAGCATTGCGCCATCCGGACGCCGCCGGCATCGCCGCGTTTTCCACCGAGAATGCCGACCGCATTGCCTATCACGCCTGGCTGCAATTTCTCGCCGAGGGGCAGATGGCGCGCGCGGCCGGCGCCGGCGCCGGGCTCTATCGCGACCTCGCGGTCGGGGTCGATCCGGACGGGGCGGAGGTCTGGGCCGATGCCGGGCAATTTCTGGACGGGGCACGGATCGGCGCGCCGCCCGATGCGTTCACGCCGGCGGGGCAGGATTGGGGCCTGCCGCCGCCCGACCCGCGCGCGCTCACGGCCTCGGGATATGCCGGCTATACCGCGCTGCTCGGCGCCAATATGCGCAACGCGACGGCTTTGCGCATCGATCACGTGATGGGCCTCGAACGGCTCTATGTCATCCCGCCCGGCGTGACGGCCGCCGAAGGCGGCTATCTCCGCTATCCGCGCGAGGATCTGCTCGGCCTCATGACCCTCGAAAGCCACCGCCATCGCTGTCTTCTGATCGGCGAGGATCTCGGCACGGTGCCGGAGGGGTTTCGCGCGCGGCTGGCGGCGGCGGGGATCCTTTCCTATCGGCTGCTGCTGTTCGAGCGCTGGCCGAGCGGCCTGTTCTACCGCCCCGGCCGCTATCCGCGCCGCGCCCTCGCCAGTTTCGCGACCCATGATCTGCCCAGTTTCCCCAGCTGGTGGGAAGCGGCCGAGCTGCCGCCCGAAGCGCGGGCATCGCGCCAGCAGGAGCGGGAAGAGCTGCTCGCCGCCTTGCGCGATCGCGGCTTTGCCCTCGCGGGCATCGCGCCCGTGGCGGCGCTCGACCCGGCGGCGCTGGCCCGCCTCATCGCCGCTCTGCACGCCTTTCTCGGGCGCAGCCCAAGCGCGCTGGTGCTCGCCTCGCTCGGCGACCTGCTGGCCGAGTGCGCGCAGATCAACCGCCCGGGGACAGCGGCCGCCTCGAATTGGCGGCATCGCCATCGCTTGCCGCTCGAAGCCCTGGACCAGGAGACCACGCTGCAAAAGGGGCTCGCCGCCCTCATCGAAGCCCGCGCCGCCCCGGCTGAGGCGGAAGACCCGGCTGATGCGGAAGACCCTGCTGAGGCGGAAGAATAGCCCCGCTTCAGCAGGCGAAGTGCCGGGTGGCAAACTGGCGGGATGATGAGGCGCCGGCGAGGTCAGGATTTTGCCGCCGAGACGCTGAGACGGACAGCGCCGGTATCGTGCTCCTCGACGCAGCCGCGCCCCGAGGCGCCGGGGCAGAGCAGGGTATGGACCAGCACCTCGACCTCTGTGGCGTTGGGATCGCCCGAGACATCGAGTGGGATCGCCCAGTTCGGCGCGGGGGCCGCTTCGGCGGGGGAAGCGGCATAGGCCGGCAGCATGGCGCTGTCGCGTGACAATGCATTGAGCAAATGGCCCCCGGCATCGAAGAAGGCGATCTCCACCACCACCGCCGAATAGTCGAGCGGGCCTGGGTTGACGATACAGCCGGTGAGCCTGGCCGAGCCATCGGTCACACTGAGCCGGGCATCACCAAGGAGCGGTGCGTTGCTCGTCGCGTGCGGCGCGGCGTGGCAGACCGCGGGCGCCTTGTTCAACAGGCCGAGATGCACGATGGGCATCCCAGGCGGCGGGGCGGGCGATTGTGTCTGGCAGCCGGCGAGGACGAGCAGGCCGCCGAGTAGGAGAGGCAAGGGCAGGGGACAAGATCGTGTCACGACATTGATGCTCCAGATGGGACGCTCCAGATGGTATGCATCGCGGCCTTCGAGCGCGGTGCCGCGCGGGTAGAGATGGCCCGCTTGATGGGCAAGATCACCAGGGAGCGGCGGGCCTTGGGGTAACAATCGTGCTCGGCCCGCTCACATCCGCGCGCGCTGCCCCGCCGCCGGCGCGCCTTGAGGTTTGGCGAAGGCGGCTCGGCCCGTTGCCGATGGTGAACCACCTTGTTCGCGCACGGGCGGCGTGCTTTTTTGCCGGCGGTCCTCATTCAAGCTGGAGTTTCCCATGGCTCTGAAGACGGCGCCGGCCAAGGCCGGGTCCACCCCCAAGAAATCGCCCCCTGGCGAGGCGGCATCCAAAGTGGCGCTGGCCAAGCCAATGGCCGCCCCGCCGGCAAAGGCGGCGCCGGTCGTAACCGTGAAACATCTCGCCGCGGCGATCGCCGATCAGCAGAACCTCACCCAGAAGCAGGCCCTTCTCCTGGTCACCAGCCTGGTGGATCTCATGGTCGGCCATCTCAAGCGGGGCGATCGCATGAGAATCGGGGGGCTCGGCATCCTCGAGGTCAAAAGCCGCCCCGCGCGCATGGGGCGCAATCCGGCGACCGGGGAGGCGATCCAGATCAAGGCCAGTAAGAAAATCGCCTTCCGCGCCGCGAAGGAACTGCGCGACGCGATCTGAGGAGCGCGCAGGCCGCAATTGGCGCGCGCTGGGTCAAAACCTTTCGCCACGGCCATCACCATGCGCCGCTGGCGGCAAATCCGATCGGGCCGCGCCCGCTTGGAAGTCGCGCCGCGCCTGCCGGCGTCTTCATTCCCCCACCGCCGCCGGGCTCGCCTCGCGCAGGGTCGCAGGGATTCCCGGTGTGCCCGTGAGCGTCAGGTGGCGTGGGTGGAAGGTGGCGATGCTGTCGCGGTGGCTGATCGAGATGAGGGTGGTGGTTTTCAGTTCTTCCCTGAGCAGGTCATAGAGTTCGGTTTCCGCCTCGGGGTCGAGATTGGTGGTTGCCTCGTCGAGGAACAGCCAGTCCGGCTTGAGTAGCAGGGCGCGCGCGATGGCGAGGCGCTGCTGTTCGCCGCCCGAGAGCAGCAGCGACCAGTTGTGTTCCTCGTCGAGGCGTTGCGTGAGCGCGCCGAGGCCGACACGGGTGAGGACGCCGGCGATGGTGGTATCGTCAAAAGCATCGTCGGCGGCAGGGTAGCTGACGACGTGGCGGAGTGCCCCGAGCGGCAGATAGGGGCGTTGCGGCAGAAACAGATAGGTGCCGGGCGGGCGGGTGATGGTGCCGCTGCCGAACGGCCAGATGCCGGCGATCGCGCGGAACAGCGTCGATTTGCCCAAACCCGAGCGGCCATTGATCAGCACCGCTTCGCCGCGCTTGAAGCGCAGCGCGTCTTCGTCGAGCAGCACTTGGCCATTGGGCAGCGTGAGATGCAGCTTGCTGAGTTGCAACGCTGCTGTCGCGGCCTCGGTGGTCTGAATGCCGCTCGCGGCGTCGGCGCGCGCTTTCGCCACCGCACGCTGGAAACTCGCGAGACGTTCGACGGTCGCACTCCAGGCCGCGAGCGAGGCATAGGAGGAGACAAACCACGACATCGCGCCCTGCACCTGGCCAAAGGCGCTGGCCGTGCGCGTCAGGCCGCCCAAGGGGATCTGGCCGGCGAAATAGCGCGGGGCGGCGACGACGATCGGGAACACCACGGCGATCTGCTGATAGCCCGAAGTGAGCGCGTTCAGCATCTTGGTCCGCTGCATGATCGCCCACCAGTTCATCACCACCGCCGAGAAGCGCACGAGAATGCCGTGCCGCTCGTCGTTCTCGCCGCCATAGAGCGCCACCCCCTCGACATTTTCGCGCAGGCGGGCCAGGGAGAAACGGAAATCGGCTTCCAAACGTTGCTGGCGGAAGCTCAGCATGGCGAGCGGGCGGCCGATGAGATGGGTCAACCAGGTGCCCAAAATCGCATAGATCAGCGCGATCCATACCATATAGCCGGCGATGTTGACGCCGAGCAGACGGATCGAGCCGGAAAGGCTCCAGAGAATGCCGACAAAACTGATCAGCGAGACGATGTTGGAGAGCAGATCGAGACCCAAGGAAAGCGTGTCGCCGACGAAACTCCGCAGATCCTCGGCGATGCGCTGGTCGGGGTTGTCGGTGCCGGTGCCGGATGCACTGGTGGTCAGGCTGATGCGGTAATAGGCGCGATCGGCGAGCCATTCATCGAGGAACACGCGGGTCAGCCAGCGGCGCCAGCGAATTTGCAGCCACTGGTTGAGATAGGTGCGATAGACCGCGACGATGATATAAATCGTCGCGACCGCGCTAAAGCCGGGCATGAGCCCGCCATCCTTGCTGCGATGATAGAGAAACAAGAGATCGACAAAGGCGCGCCAATCCTTGTTTTGCAGGGAATCATAGAACGCGCCGTTCCAGAAATTGAGCACCACATCCATGCCGACCAACGAGAGGTTGAGCAGGACGATGACCGCGAGCAAAAGCCGCGCCGACCATTTTTCCTCGGAGCGGAAATAGGGCCGGGCGATGATCCATGCGTCTTTGAGGAAGGGGAGAAGCTTGATCATCATTATTCCTTGCTTCGGCCGAGCCGGGTATCGAGGGCCTTGATCCAATCGGCGAGGCGGGCGCGGTTCACGCCGAAATCGGAATAGCCATAGAGGCTCTGACTATAGAGGACGAGCTTGCTGGCGTTCAGGCCGTCTGGTGAAACCTCGGCAATAATCCGGTCGGGAAAATTCAGGACGGCGCTCCGCGCAACCCATTGGGTGGTGCCGTGGGCCGCGTCCTGCGCGAGGGGATAAACGCGCGGGCGGCTTGCCGCCACGGCGTCGAGGGCGGCGGCGAGTTGGGCGGCGGGCACCGGGAAGGGCGCCAGCACGATATCGGGCGCGGGGGTAAATCCAGGCGGGGCGGCGAGCGCCGAATTCGGGCTGCTGGGGCGTTCGAGATGCGCGAGCAGGTCGGAGGGTGCGGGCATCACGCCGGCAGCCCCCGGCTGCCCACAGGCAGGCAGGAAGAGCCCGAGAATCATCGCGAGAAGGGTCATTTCCGCTCCGTCTTTGTCCCCCCGCACTATGCCCATCCGTCCGGTTTCCGCCAGCCCTGATGGCAACGCGCTGGCGGCACGCCCGCTTGACCGGGCCGCCTAACTCCGCGATCGAGGGACAGGTCTCTGCCGCCACTTGGCGATAGGCTCAAGGAGAGTTGAAGTGGACTTTTCCCTCACCCCCGCCCAGGCGGAAATCCGCGCCGCGATCGAACGCCTGAGCGCCCGCTTCGATGACGAGTATTGGCTCGCCCGCGATCGTGACGGGCAGTTTCCCGAGGCGTTTCACCGCGCGATGGCCGAAGGCGGGTTTCTCGGCATCGCCATGCCCGAGGCCCATGGCGGCGCTGGGCTCGGCATCACCGAGGCGGCGCTGATGATGGAGCGTATCGCCGCCTCGGGGGCTGGGATGAGCGGCGCCTCGGCGGTGCATATCAACATTTTTGGCTTGCATCCGGTGGTGGTGTCCGGGACGCCCGAACAGCAGGCACGGATGTTGCCCCCGCTCATTCGGGGGATGGAAAAAGCCTGTTTCGCGGTCACCGAACCCGATACCGGGCTCAACACCACCGAGCTTAAAACCCAGGCGCTTCACGACGGCGCGGATTACGTCATCAAGGGCCAGAAAATCTGGATTTCGACGGCGCAGGTGGCGGACCGGATGCTGCTGCTCGCCCGCACCACGCCGCTCGATCGCGTGCGCCGCAAGACCGAGGGATTGAGCCTTTTCTATACCGCGCTCGACCGCCGCTTCGTCGAGGTGCGGCGGATCGAGAAGATGGGCCGCCACGCCGTCGATTCGAACATGCTGTTCATCGACGGGCTGCGCGTCCCGGCGGCCGACCGCATCGGCGCCGAGGGGGAGGGGTTCCGCGCCATCCTGCATGGCATGAACCCCGAGCGCATCCTGATCGCCGCCGAAGCCGTCGGGCTCGGCCGCGCGGCGCTGCGCCGGGCCGCCGCCTACGCCAATGAGCGCGTCGTGTTCGGGCGGAAAATCGGCCAGAACCAGGGCATCCAGCATCCGCTGGCGCGCAACTGGGCGGAGCTGGAGGCGGCGTTCCTGATGGTGCTCAAGGCGGCCAGCCTCTACGATCGCGCCGAAGAATGCGGCGCCGAGGCCAATGCCGCGAAATTCCTCGCCGGCGAGGCCGGCTTCCGGGCCTGCGAAACCGCCGTGATGACCCATGGTGGCATGGGCTACGCGCAGGAGTACCATGTCGAGCGCTACCTGCGCGAAAGCCTGATCCCGCGCATCGCTCCGGTGAGCCGAGAACTTGTCCTCTCTTTCATCGCCGAGAAAATTCTCGGCTTGCCGAAATCCTATTGATCGGCGGAAGGCCAGGGGTTTTGCCCCTGGATGAGCGTTGCTCACGAGTGAGAAGAGGATTCGCCCATCCCCATTGTCGCGGAGTTTATTTGAGAACGGCTCAGCGTAAATATAATGCAAGTATATCACCGCACCAACGCCCACCCAAATCGACCCCGCGCCCACGCGGCCAGCGCCAGCTCAACCCACCTTGGTAATTGCCCATTTCACCAGTTGCGGGCCATCGGCGGCGCCGCTCAGCACCACTTGTTCGGAGCGTCGCGGCTCCTCGGCGCCGAGATAGATGCTTTCCTCCAGCCCAAGCCGCACGCCCTCGGCGCGCAGCCGCCAAAAACTGCCGCCGGGCAGGCGCAGCAGCATCGCCTCGCCGTCCTGCTGGCGGCTCGCGTCAACCGCGGGGTGGAGATGGAAGCGGACGGCGAAAGGCTGCGGGGTCGGCGCTTCAACGACATCCTCGCCGCGCAGATCCTCGCCGCTTTCAGCGAGGTAGAGGCGGCGGCGATGGAGCGCGCCGAACGGGCGGCTCCAGCCGTCATGGCTCGCCTCCAGCCAGTGCGCGCCATTCGCCTCCTGGCGCTGCACCTCAACCTGTGTCGGGCGCCGGCCGAGCCCCTCGGGGCGCAGTTCCGAGGAATTGGTATCGGCGATGACCAGGGTGGAGTGCGCCGCGGTGGCGCGCGCGGCATCGCGCCATTCCGCGCCGCTCGCCGGCGCGCCGCCGCAATTGACGATCAGCCGCTCGCGAGCGAGGGAGAATTCGAAGGCCAGCGTGCCGGCATGGGCGCGGCGGTCGAGCCCAGGGGCGGGCGGCGCGCCGCCATCGAGGATGACCGTGCCGCGCCCGGCCTGCATGCGGTGAAAGCCGCCGTCATAGAGCGCGTTCACCGGCCGCCCGGCGCGCCCGGCCTGGGTGAGTACGAGGTCGGTGAGTGCGGCATTGCCCTCGCGCGCGCCGTTAAAGAGGGCCAACCCGCCATCGCCGTGACGAAGCGTGCGCAACCCCACCGCCAGCCGCTCGATCGCCACCGTCAGCGCCGCCGGCGGCGAGGCCTGCGCCGCCTGCAACAGGGCGCGGATTTCGGTGAGGTCTTGCAGCGCCTTGAGCTGCGCGGCCGGGCTGCGCTCGACATGGCAGCCATCGCCGAGCACCTGGCGGCCGATTTCACCCGGCAGGAAGCGGAGCGCGCGGGAGAGAAAACCGAGCGGTTCGGGCAGCGCGACGGAGGCGGCGACCAGCCCCTTGAGCGCGGTCAGCGCCCGCCCATCGATCTGCTCGGCGGGCAGCTCGGCGGCGAGCGCGCGGGCATCGGCGAGCAGCCGGCCCATCAGGTGCTGACGGAACGGGTCATCGGCGCTGGCGGCGAAGAAATCATAGTGTCCGAGCCAGGCCGCGATGCGCGCACCGGCGATGTCGGGGCGGCGGGAGAGCGGGTCAAGCTCGGCGGTTTCGATAAAGGCGGCGATCAGGGCGCGGGCGCGGAGCCGCGCCGAATCGGTTCCCAAGGCGCGCAGATCGCGGAGCCAGGTGAAGCCGAGCGCCTCGCCGCGCAGCTCCTCGCTGCCGGCTCTTTCCGCCCAACTCTCGGCGCGCAGCGGCCGCACCGCACCGTGCCAGCCCAGCTCCCCCTTGAGCAGCCGCGCCCCGCGCCCGGCATCCCCCGGCCACGGGTCGCGCACCGGCAAAGCGGGCGCGTCCGGCACCCGGCCGGGTCGGAGCGAGGGCAGGCGCGCCGCCACGCGCCGCGCGTCGCGCAGCCAGCGGCGCGGATCGAAGCCGCTCATCGGATGATCACGGCGCGCGCGGCGGTGCGGGCGGGCGGGCGCGGGCGGGGCAGGAGGCGGCAGTCAGCCGCGGCAAGGAACATGTTCACGCGCCTATCATAATCGGATGAGCCGCGCCGCAAAGAACCCATCCATGCCACCGCGCTCCGCCCAGATCCCGGGATGGGTGCGAAGATCGCCGGCGGCATCGAGCGCCTCGGGGAGAAAGGGGAGATCAGCGGCGGCGAGCGGGGCGCGGCGGAGCGGCAGACGTTCGAGGGCGGCGGCGACCCGCGCCGGACCTTCCTCTGGTTGCAGGGAGCAGACCGCGTAAATCAGCCGCCCACCGGGGCGCAGCAGGCGACAGGCGGTGGCGAGCAGCCGGTCCTGCGCGGCGGTGAGGGCGCGGAGATCCTGGGGCCGGCGCAGATGGGCGATCTCGGGATGGCGGCGGATGGTGCCCGTCGCGCTGCACGGCGCATCGAGCAGCACGGCATCGAAACAGCGGCGGGCGGGCGCGATCTCGTCTCCCCAGGCGTTGGCATCGGCCCGCACCAGGGTGGCGGCCAGGCCGAGCCGGGCGAGGTTGCCGGCCAGCCGCGCCTGCCGCTCCGCCGCCCGCTCAAGCGCCGTCACCCGCGCCCCGGCCAGCACCAACTGCGCCGTTTTGCCGCCAGGAGCGGCGCAGAGATCGACCACCTCCGCCCCCTCAAGCGGGCCAAAGAGCTGCACGATCAGCGCCGCCGCGGCGTCCTGGACAAAAAAATTTCCCGCAGCGAAGCCCGCCAGCGCGGTGGGCGCGGTGCCGGGGGGGAACCGGAGAGTGCCGGAGGGCAGCATGACGCCCCCCGGCGGCGCCGCGCGGCCGGGCAGCAGCGTGAGATCGAGCGGCGCCTCGGTCTGATGCACGACGGCAATCGCCCGCGCCGCCGGCCCCCAGCTCGCCCAGAGCCAGGGCGGTGTGTCGAGGCGCGGTTCATCCAGTCCCGCGAGCGCTTCCGCGCCGAACGTCGCCAGCCGGCGCAGCACGGCATTGACCAGCCCGGCAAACGGCGCCAGCTCACGCTGGCGGGCCAGCGCCACCGCGGTCGAGACGGCGGCGTGCGGCGGGGTCGCGAGAAACAGCAGCGCCGCCGCGCCGAGGCGCAGGATCTGGCGCACCGGCTGCGGCGGGGCCTTGCGCAGCAATGGCTCCAGGACGGCATCGATCGTGCCGAGCCGGCGCAGCACGGTGGCCGCCAGCAGATGGGCGGCGGCGCGGTCACGCGCGGGGATTGCCGGCAACGCGTCAAGCGCCGAGGTCAGGGTCTCGCGCCGCTCCAGCACGGCAACCAGCAGGGCGAGGGCAGCCTCGCGCGTGGGATCGTTCATCGCCGGTTCATGGCGCGATTTCGGCCCGCGGGTAAATACCGGCGGTCACCAGAGAAGATTTTTTTCCAAACCCCGCCAGGCGGCGCCGGGGAGGCGAGGCTCAAAGACCGGCGCAGAACGCGGCGAAGCGGGCGGCATCGGCGAAACTTTTCTGCGTGCCCGGCCGGGTGATGGCATCGGCGGCATAACGCGAGGCCCAGCGCAGGGATTCGGCGATGTCGCGCGAGCGCGCATAGTAATGCGCGAAACTGCCGATGAACGCGTCCCCCGCGCCGGTGGTATCGACGGCGGCTACCGCGAGCGCGGGGATGGGTTTCGTGCCGGACGCTGAAACCCAGAGCGCGCCCGCCGCGCCGAGCGTCACGATCACATGGCCGATCCCGGAGGCGAGCAACATGCGCGCCGCGGCTTCCGCTTGCGCCGGCGTCTCGGTCGGCCGATTGGTCAGAATTTGCAATTCGCTCTGATTGGGCACCAGAAACGTGACACCCCGCAGGCGCGCAAGATCGAGCGCCGGGCTGGCGGGTGCGGGGTTCAGCAACACCGCCCGGCCGGCGCGCGCCGCCAGCGCAACCGCGTGATAGATCGTCTCGAGGGGGATTTCGAGTTGCAGAAGAATGAGGTCGCAGGCGAGAAGATCCGCTTCCGCTCGGTCGATATCGGCGGGGCGAAGATGATCATTGGCGCCCTTGATGATAAGGATGCGGTTTTCGCCGCTCGGCTCGACGAAAATCGGCGCAACCCCATTCGAGACACCGGCGACTTTCTCGACGAAACGGCAGTCAATGCGATGGGCGCGAAAATTCGCGGCCGTGCTCTCGCCGAAAGGATCGTCGCCGACTTTCGCGACCATCATGACCTCGCTGCCGAGCAGCGCCGCCGCGACCGCTTGGTTGGCGCCCTTGCCACCGAAACCCATGGCGAAACGCGGTGCCACCAGCGTCTCGCCGGCTTCGGGCATGCGTTCGACATAAGTGACGAGATCCATCATGCAGCTGCCGATGACGCCGATCCGCCCCACCATGGCTATGTTCTCCTACCGACCCAATGCGGCGATTTTGCGCGCCAGCGCCGCGGCTTGCGGCGCGTCGAGATAGCCCGTGCGCACCTCGAACCTTGCCGTCTCGCCAGGGGCGAGCGCGCGGATATTGCCCTTGCGCCGCTCAGCGGCATAGCCTTCCGGCTCGCAGGTCGCGGGCAGCGCGAAGGCCGCGACCGCCTGATCGGGATTTTCAAGGATCCAGCGCACGGTCTTGGGAAAGTCGTGTGGCTTGTAGCCGATTGCGAAAGCATCGCGCTCCGGCCGGCGCAGCATGAGATGGGTCACGCCCCGGCTGTCGGTTTTCAGCCCGCGCAGATAAAAAACCTGCTCCGGGTCGTAGGTCCCGGGTTGATCGAGCACCGCCATGCGCTCGGGATGCGCAGCCAGTTCCGCGATCCGCGCGAGATAGGCGGGATCGGGGTGGACATGCGCGGGCACGGCGCGGCGGATGACGGTGGCCTCGGGCGTAAAGGGAAGCGGCTGTTCGATACGCCCGCCCGGCACAAAGGCGAAATTGATGTGGCACATATACATCAGATCCATTGGCCGGAACGAGAGATTTTCAACATTCATCGCGATGTCGAAAAGCGTCCCAGCGCGCAGCGTGACATGCGGGCTCGCACGATAATGGGCCCCAAAACCTTGCGCATAGTCAACCTCACTGACAAGGCGGAGATATTTTCCCTCGTCATCCTCCCCGGCGGTAAGCGTCGCGCGATCCATCGCAAGGCAGGGAAATTCGCCATGCACGGGATGGTCGTCCTCGGGCCCCGGCACGCCGTTGCGCAGCAACCCGCTGTGAAAAGCAAAACAGCCATAGGTGCCAATGATGGTGGCGGCGGGGCGTGGCATCGGAAACATCCCGCGCATCGCAAGCTCGACGCCAGCGAAGCGTGCGCTCCAGATCATCTGCCCGAGAAAAGGCAGCACGACAACCTCGCCGCGCTGATTGGCGAGCCGCACCGCGTCGACGCCACTCGCATAGCGGAAGAGCGAGGCGCGCAAATCTCCCCAGGAAAGAAACGGCGCTTCCGCCTCGCCGAACAGGGTTCGCGGCAGTGCGACACTTACCTCGGCCATGGCGTTTTCTTCCTCATCTCACGCGGGTGCGGAGTGCGTTCAGCGCGATCGAGGCGAGCAGAAAGGCGCCCCATACCAGATCAACCATGAAGTTACTAAATCGCAGCAACTGCATCCCGCTTGAGAGCAGCATCAGCGCCAGCAGCGCCATGATGATGCCGGCAACCGAGCCCCGCCCGCCGGCGGGATTGCTGCCGCCGAGGACGGCGATCAAAACCGCCTGCAACAAATATGAGACTCCATAATCCGATTTCGCCGCATTGGTGCGCCCGGAAAGGATCACGCCCGCGACGCTCGCCAGCGTGCCGCTCAGGACATAGGAGAAGAACACCGTTCGCACGAGGCGCAATCCCGCAAACACTGCCGCTTTCGGGTTGGTGCCGATCAGCGCGAGATTGATGCCGAACGCGGTGCGTGTGAGCAGGAGTGCGACGAAGCCCGCTAAAAGCAGAAAAACCAGGAGCGGCATGGCAATGCCGAACACCGCGCCATTGCCGATAAAACCCCAGCCATCGGGATAGCCGACAATCGCCGGCCCGCCGGTGAGCACCAGGGCCGCGCCGGTGAAGATCTGTCCCGAGCCGATAGTCGCCAGAATCGGCGTGATCCGGAGACGCGCAATCAGAACGCCGTTGATGGCGCCGCCCAGCACTCCGGTCGCGAGCGCGATCAGGATGCCGCCCAGCACGGACAGCGGGGCCATCGCCGTGAGTTCCGGCCCGCGCGCTCCGGCATCAGCGTGATAGAAAATCCCGGCCAGGATACCCGAGAGATTGGCAATGCCGATCACCGACAAATCGATCCCGCCGCTCAGCATCGTAACCATCATTGCGATCGAGAGCAGTCCGAGTTCGGGGGCGACATAAGTGATCGACAGGAGATTGTAGGGGCGGAGGAATTTGTCGGGCGCAAGCGCTGTCATCAGCGCGAAAATCATGAGTGTGAGCAGCGCGAGCTGGAGCAGGTTGTTATCCGCCCCGAAAAGACGCCGCATCGTGAATTGCATGGTCTTGCTTCCTAGGCGATGCGCCGCCGGTCGCGCCAGGAGGTCGCGGCGGTTGCGATGATCACGATAAAGCCAACCACCACGCGTTGCCAGGTGGTGGCGATGTGCATGATGATCAAGCTGTTGGAGACCATGACCAGCATGAAGACGCCGAGCATGGTGCCGAGCACGCTGCCGCGGCCACCGAAAATACTGGCCCCGCCCAACACCACGGCGGCGATGACGTCGAGTTCGAGGCCGTTGAAATCACGTGGGTTGGCAAGCCAGATCATCGCGCCGTGGAGCAGGCCGGCGAAGCCCGCCAACGCCCCGGCCAGCGCGTAGACAACAAAAATCGTGAGGCGCCGATCGAACCCCACGCGCCGTGCCGCCTCGCCATCGCTGCCCAGCGCATAGATGCCACGCCCGAGCATCGTGTGGGTGAGCAGGAAATGAACCAGCAGCGCCATTGCGAGATAGATCAACAGCATCGCTGACAAGGCGAAATGCCCGCCGGCGGGATCGCTGAGGCTTGTCAGTTCGGTGCTGCCGAACGCGATCAGCGATTTCGGCATGCGATCGATGTTGACCTGGCTGGTGCCGACGACGCCAAGGAGAAAGCCGCGCACCAGCGAGCCGGTGCCGAGTGTGACGATGAGCGGGATCATGCGCAGACCATAGACGAAGGCGGCATTGATCAGGCCGAGCGCAAGGCCGATCGCTGTCGCCATGACGAAGGGCCCGGCGACGCCCTGCCAATCCCACGCTACCATCGCGCGAACCGTGAGATACATCGCGGCGACCGCGAAGGCGGGAAAGGAGACATCGATCCCGCCCGAGATCATCACGGTGAGCACGCCGAGCGCCATGATGCCGATGACGACATTGCTGCGCGCCAGGCTGAAGAGATTGGCGAGGTTCCAGAACGCCGGGTTAATCAGGCCGATGAGCAGCATGGCGGCGAGCAGCACCAGGGCGATGACCGTCTCGGATCGTCTGAGGACAGAAAGCCTCATGACAAGGCCTTGAGAATTTCGCTGAGAATGGCCTCGGTGGTGGCCTCCGCCATGACCTCCTCCACGATCTTCCCGCGATGCAGGATGAGAATGCGGTTGCAATTCTGCACCAGCTCCGGCAGATCATCGGAGATCATCAGGACGGCAACGCCGCGGCTCTCCGCGAGGTCGCGGATGCGCCGATGGATCCCGGCCTTGGAGCCGACATCGACGCCGACGGTGGGCCCGTTGAGGATCAGCACGCGGGCATCGCGCATCAGCCAGCGCCCGATCACCACGCGTTGCTGGTTGCCACCTGAAAGCTCCATCACCGGGCGTTCGCCACTCGGCGTTGTGATCTGCATCTCGGCGATCATGTCGGCGCTCGCGCGCCGGGCGCGGGCGAAATCGATCAGGAAATAACGGCTCAGCGCCTCGAAACTGGCGGCGAGAAGATTGCGGTTGATGGTCTGGGTGAGGAACAATCCCTCGGTGAGCCGGTCCTCGGGCACATAGGTGATGCCGGCGGAAACCGCCTGCTGGACGCTGCGCAGCGCGGCGGCGCGGCCATCGACGCGGATCTCGCCTTGATGGGTCGGACGCAACCCGAAAAGTGCGAGCGCCAGCTCGGTGCGCCCCGAGCCGAGCAGTCCGGAGATGCCGATGATCTCGCCCGGCATCACGCGGAGATCGATCCCTTGCAATTCGCCGGGCACGGTGAGGCCACGGATCTCAAGACGTGGCTTTGCGCCAGGGGGCGGCATCCAGCGATAGCCCTCGGCGGTGATTTCCTGGCCGGTCATCGCGCGGGCGAGTGCCGCCTCGTTGAACTCCCCGATCGCTCCGGCGGCGACCACGCAACCGTTGCGAATAACCGTGATCCGCTCGCTGATATCAAACATCTCGCGGATTTTGTGGCTGACGAAAAGTACCGCAATGCCCTGGCGCTGGATATCGCGCACGATGGCGAACAGGCGCTCAACCTCGCGCCCGGTGAGCGTCGTCGTCGGCTCGTCCATGACCAAAAGGCGTGGCGCCGACATCAGAGCGCGCGCGATCGCGACAAGCTGGCGCTCGGCGGTGCTCAGCGTCTCGACGTTGGCGGCAAGGTCGATATCGATGCCCAGCCGCGCGAGTGCGGCGCGCGCGAGTTGATGCACGTGGCGCCAGCGCACCAGCCGCCGCCCAGCGTGGATTTCGCTCGGCAAAGCCAGATTTTCCGCGACCGTCAGTGTCGGGAATAGCGAAAAATCCTGATAGATCACCTGAATGCCATGGGCGATCGCGGTGATCGGATCGAGCTGCGTGATCGTCTCGCCATCGATCAGCACGCTGCCGGAGTCCGGGCGGTAGATGCCGGCAATGATCTTGATCAGCGTCGATTTGCCCGAACCGTTCTCGCCAGCCAGGCAATGGATCTCTCCCCGCCTGAGCGTGAGCGAGAGCCCGGCGAGCGCCTGGACGCCGCCGAAACTCTTGCTCACCTCGCAGAGACTAATCAGAGGCTCGCTCATGGATGTGCGAAATCACGGGACGCAGGGCGTCCCGCGCCGGGGTTAGAAATTGTATTGGCTCATGTTTTCCTTGGTCACGCCGACCCAGCCCGCGCCATAAAGCAGGTTCGGCCGCTTCGGATCGGGCGTCGTGAGATGGGTGTACCCGGTGAGACCAAGGTCGAGGCCCTGCTTGATCTGGTCACGATGCTTGGCCAAGGCCATGACCGCGAGGATGTTCATCGCGTAGCCGGCCACGGCGGGATCCCAGAACTGGATATAGTCGATATCCCCATCTTTCAGGTATTGGCCAGCGACCGATACCAGACCGGTGCCCGAGAAGAAGAGCTTGCCCTTGAGCCCGCGTTCGGCGATCAGCCGCCCGGCGCCGGCCGAGGTCGGCATCGGGCCGCCGAGAATGCCGCGGAGCTTGGGGTAGGTGGTGAGAACTTCCTTGAGCTTGGTATAGTCCGTGTTGGCGTCGTCATAGGTTTCGATGCGCTTGGTGACCTCGAACATTTTCGGGAAATGCGCCTTTTGATAGGCGATGCCGCCGTCGATCCATTCGTTCTGTGATTGCGAGGTGAGGCTGCCGACGGTGCAGACATAGCCGCCTTCGCCGCCCATCTGCTTCGCCAGCACCTCCATCAGCTTGGCGCCATAGGCGCGGTTGTCGAAGGCCTCGATATCGTAATCGGTGTTGTTGAGGTTGGAGGCTTCGTGCGAGATCACCACGATGCCGCGATCGCGCGCCTTCTTGAGCACGGGCTCGACCGCCTCGACCGAGAAGGGAACGATGCAGATGGCATCGACCCCTTGCGCGATCAGGCTTTCCACGATCTGGACCTGCGCCGCGGCGTCGGCCTGGCTCGGCCCGACCATCCAGGTATCATGCCCGGTGTCGTCCTTGAACTGCTTGACGCCTTCGCGCATGCGGTCGAACCAGGCGATGCCATCGACTTTCACGACCGTCGCCATGGAGAATTTCTTGCCGACCGCCTTGGCGGTGATGTCGCTTGGCACTTTCGCGACATCGACCGGGCCGGATGCGGCGAAGGCACGCGGCGCCCCGAGGCTCGCGCCGGCGAGCGCCGCGAGCGAGAGCGTGTTGAGATGGCGTCTGCTGATCATGAGAGTCCCCTCCTTGGTGTTTTTGTAACCGATCAATGTGGCTTGGCACCGATGAGAACGAGGCTGGCGCTGCTGCCCAGGCGATTGGCCCCGGCCGCGATCATCGCCGCAGCCTCCTCAGGCCGGCGGATACCGCCCGAAGCCTTGACCCCGATCTTGGGCCCGACCGTCTCGCGCAGCAGCGCGACATCGGCGACCGTCGCGCCGCCGCCGGCATACCCGGTCGAGGTTTTCACGAAATCGGCGCCGGCCGCCACCGCTATCTGGCACGCGGCGATTTTTTCCGCGCGCGTGAGCAACGCGGTCTCGATGATGACCTTCAGAACCGCGGTGGCAAGCGCCTTGCGGACCTCGGCAATATCGGCTCGCACGACCGCCAGACGGCCCTCCTTCAGCGCGCCAATATCGATCACCATGTCGATCTCGGTGGCGCCAGCGGCGAGCGCGGAGGCGGCTTCGGCCGCCTTGATCATGCTGGTGCTGGTGCCGAATGGAAAAGCGATCACCGAACAGGTCCGCACCGACGTGCCGGAGAGCTGGCGCGCGGCGAATTTGACGTGCAGCGGATTGACGCAGACGGCGTGAAAACCATGCGTCATCGCTTCCTCGCAATAGAGGCCGATCTCGCTCTCGGTCGCGTCAGGCCGCAGGATGGTGTGGTCGATGAGTTTGGCCAGTGCCGCTGGAGAGATAGGGAGAGCGGCGGCAGGGGGTTCCCCGCGAGAGATGGTCATCGGCGCCTCCCCTGGTGCAACTGGCTGACGTGACAATCGTCACATTTGATGTAATTATCACACCAGACCGCCGCGCCGTCAAGCGCGGCGCGGCCAGGAAGCGGGACCATGGAGGAAAACGAGGCCGGGCAGGTGATCGCGGCGCGGCGAGAGCAGCGCTTGGGGCGCCTGCGGCATCTTGTGCGCGAACAGGGCGCGCTGCGGCTCGCCGCGGCGGCGCGTGAACTCGGCGTCTCGCCGATGACGCTCAGGCGCGACCTCGCCCGGGGCGCGCCGGGCGTGCGCGATCTCGCCCTGCTCGGCGGCCACGTGACCGCGGCGCCGCTGGTCCATCCCTCACCTGCCGCGCCGTCGCGCTACGTGCTCGATCGCGAACAGAAGAGCCACGCCGCGGCCAAGCGGGAAGCCGCCCGCCACGCCGCCCGGCTGGTTGCCGAGGGCGATACCGTTTTCATCGATTGCGGCACGACGCTACCGCATCTGGTGACCGCGCTACCCGCGGGCATGCCGCTCACCATCGTCTGCTACGCGCTCAACATCGCGAGCCTCGCGGCGCAACGGCCGAACACGCAATTGCTGCTGCTGGGCGGCGTGTTTCATCCCTCCTCGGCGACGTTCTATGCCGAGGATCAGGTGGAGCGTCTGCGCCGCCTCGGCATCAATATCGGGTTTTTCTCGGCGGGTGGCGCCCATGTCATCCGGGGTGCGAGCTGTTCCAATTTCCACGAGGTGGCGATCAAGCAGGCGGCGCTCGCCGCGGCGATGCGGCGGCATCTGGTGGTGGACGCGGCCAAGCTCGGTCGTGTGAAACCGGCTTTCTTCGCCCCCCTCAGCGCGTTCGACAGCATCATCACCGATGCGCGGATTACGAGCGAGGCCCGCGCCGGTTTCCGCGCGCCCCCGCTCGATCCGGCGCCGGGCTGAACCGGTGGCGTCAGGGCTTGTGGCGATATCATCACTCCTCTGGCCGGCGCACCAGGATCTCGCGTTTGCCGACGTGATTGGCGGGGCTCACGATACCTTCCTTTTCCATCTGCTCGATCAGCTTGGCGGCGCGGTTATAGCCGATCTGGAGATGGCGCTGGATGAACGAGGTCGAGGCCTTCCCCTCGCGCGCGACGAGATCGACCGCCTGATCGAACAGCCCCCGCTCCCCCTCCGCCGCGCCGGCCATGCCGGAGAACGCCGCGCCAGCGCCGTCGTCCTCGGCGGCTTCCGTAACTTCCTCGACATAGGCCGGTTCGCCCTGGTCGCGGAGGAACGCCACGACATCCTCGACCTCGCGGTCGGTGACGAAGGGGCCGTGGGTGCGGGTGATGCGCCCACCGCCCATCATGTAGAGCATATCGCCCTGGCCGAGCAGCTGCTCGGCGCCCTGCTCGCCGAGAATGGTGCGGCTGTCGAACTTGCTGATCACCTGGAAGCTGATGCGGGTCGGGAAATTCGCCTTGATGGTGCCGGTGATGACATCGACCGAGGGGCGCTGGGTCGCCATGATGACATGGATGCCGGCGGCGCGGGCCATCTGCGCCAGGCGCTGCACCGCGGCCTCGATCTCCTTGCCCGCGACCATCATCAGATCGGCCATCTCGTCGATGAAGACGACAATGAAGGGGAGGGGTTCGAGCGCCAGCGGCTGCTCCTCGAACACCGGCCGGCCGGTTTCCGGGTCGAAGCCGGTCTGCACCCGCCGCGTCACCACCTCGCCCTTGGCGCGCGCTTCGGCCACCCGCTCATTGTAGCCGCCGATATTGCGCACGCCGAGCTGGCTCATCGCGCGATAGCGGCGCTCCATCTCGCGTACCGTCCATTTCAGCGCGGTCACCGCCTTGCCGGGTTCCGTCACCACCGGCGCCATGAGATGCGGAATGCCCTCATAGACCGAGAGTTCGAGCATCTTGGGGTCGATCATGATGAGCCGGCATTGATCCGGCGAGAGCCGATACAGGAGGCTCAGGATCATGGCATTGACGCCGACCGACTTGCCCGAGCCGGTGGTGCCGGCGATCAGCAGATGCGGCATGCGCGCGAGATCGGCCATCACCGGAGCGCCCGAGATATCCTTGCCGAGCGCTAAGGCGAGCTTGCCGGGATGCTTGTGCCACGCCTCGCTTTCCAGCAGCTCGGAGAGATAGACGGTTTCGCGCTTGGCGTTGGGCACCTCGATGCCGATCACGTTGCGCCCGGGCACGGTCGCGATGCGCACGGCGACCACCGAGAGGCTGCGCGCGACATCATCGGCAAGCCCGATGACGCGGGCGCTCCGGATGCCGGGCGCCGGCTCCAGCTCATAGAGCGTCACCACCGGGCCCGGGCGGATATCACGAATCGCGCCCTGGACGCCGTAATCCGCGAGCACCGTTTCGAGCAGTCGGGCATTGGCCTCGAGCGCGTCGGCGCTCGGCCCGCTGGCAGCCCGCGCCGGCACCGGTTTGAGCAGGGAAACCGGGGGGAACTGCCAGCCGGCTTCCGGCAGGGGTAATGGCTGCTGGCGCAGCGCCGCCGGGGGTGGGCGCGCGGCGAGGATCCGCCGAACTCCCGGGCCAGTCGGCGCCGCGGGCTCCTCGGCGCGCGGCGGCTCGTCGGCGGGGGTGTCCGGTACCGCGCTGAACGCCGCCGCGCCAACGAACCCCTGGGGCGGGGCGCGCAGAAGATCGCGCCCGAGAATCGGCACCAGCAGCGCCTTGGCGCGCCCGCCGAGGGCTTTGAGGCGCCGCGCCACGCCCTGGCTATGGCGAAACCCACCCCGCGCGAGGGCGCCGCTGGTGCGCGCGGCGGCGCGCCACTCCTTGGCCGAGAGGCCGAGGCCGAGCACCGCGAGGCTGACGGCAAGCGCCGCACCCAACACGACCACGATCACCGCGCCGAGTGGGCCGAGCACGCCACGCCCGGCGGCAAGCCCGATCCGCGCCAACCCCGCGCCGAGCGCCCCACCGGGACCGGCCGGGCTCGGCCAGCCAGCGGCGAGCGGCAGGGTTGCGAACCAGGCGGCGAGCACCGGAAGCGCCGCCAGCAGCGCCAGAATCCGGAGTGGCGCCAGCGAAATCCCGCGATGCGCCGCGATCCGCCACGCCCAGGCCAGCAGCGCGATCCCCGGCAGGGCAGCGGCGAGGCCGAGAGTTTGCAGCAGCAGATCGGCAATCACGGCGCCGAGCGGGCCGGCGAGGTTGCGCACCGCGCCGGTAGTCGCGGTGTCGAGCGAGGGGTCGCTCGGCGCGTAGGAGACGAGGGCGACCAGCAGGGTCAGGCCGAGCAGCGCCAGCCCAAGCCCCGCAAGCTCGGCGAGCCGGCGGAAGATCAGGCCGCGCAGCCGGGGGGAAGCAAGTAGCTGGGCGCCGGGGTCAGCGGCGCCACCACGCCGGGAAGCGGCCAAAGCCATGCGGGCATCCCTCTAAGGTCATACTTTCATGATACCTCAGAAAGACCTGAAAGGAAATTACGAAATCGCCTCGCAGATAGGGCCGGGGGCGCGGCACCCGGCCTTCGATGGTTAATTCAGCGGCTGCTGCTCAACCGGGCTCGGCACGGCGCTTGAGCCGGGGCTGGTTTCCTGTAGCCAGTCATGCAGCGAATGGCGCACCTGGTATTCGAACTCGACATTCATGTTGTCCATCATCGCTTTGGTCATGTCATAGAGCGTCTGACGCAGCGCTACATCGCCGCCTTCCTCGGGAACGCCGACATTGCGCGCGACCGAGGCCTCGGCGAAGCCGGTGTGCTGGCCGTCAGCGTCCGACAGGCTGAGCTTCACCGCGAGATGGCCATAGAGCCAGGGGCCCTCGCGACGAATCCCGGCATCCTCGATCTTGTACACCGCGCGCCCGCTCGTGCCGGAGGCGATCAGCCGGTCATGCGCCATCTGCTTGAGCGCGTCCTCGGGCGACTCGGGCGACAGGCGCGAGACATCCGCGGGGTCATCCGGCACCCAGCTGTCATCGATCTCGATGCTCGCGACATTGAGCCGGAGCGGGGTGAGGTAGGTATAGCGCAGCAGCGGATAATCCGGGCTCGGCGTGTGGCTGCACGCCGCGAGCACGAGCAGCGGCAAGACCACCGCGCGCATCAGAGGCAGGAGGCGGGAGAGACGCGGCAAGCGCCCGAGGTTGAACATTGATTGATCCGGCCATGAAGCGAGGAAAGAGAGAGCGTGGCGACGCCGCCGCGCGGGAGAAAAGTGGCGGAGCGGGGCGGTTGCGGTCAAGCCTCGCCGTTCCGACCCGACACTATCCTCCCCGCATTGCCGCCCAGGCTGGCGCGGGGAAAGCGGAAATCGACATTGCAGAACTCGCACGTCATGACAATGTCGGCCGCGACCGCCATGGCGTCGAGATCGTCGGGGGGGAAACTGTCGAGAATCGCCGCCAGCCGGGCCCGCGAGCAGCGGCAGCCGAAAGCGAGCGCGCGGGGCTGGCCGAGGCGCAGCCCGGCGCCATGGAACAAGCGGTGCAGCAGGGTTTCGGGGGCGAGCGCGTCGTCGAGCAACTCGGCGGGCGTCGCGGTTGCGGCGAGCAGGGCGGCGGTCTGCCAGTCCTCCTCGTCCGCCGCGCGCGCGGGTCTGGCGTCGTCGCTTTCGGCGATGCGTTCCAGGATCAGGCCCGAGGCCCGCCAGCCTGACGCCGTCTCGGCGGAGGCGAGGAGGATGCGGCAGGCGTGCTGCTCGCTGGTGGCGAAATAATGCCCGGCCATCTCGGCGAGGGTTTCGCCCGTGATCGCGACGATCCCCTGATGGCGTTCACGCGCGCCGCCTTGATCGACGGTGAAGGCGAGATAGCCGCTGCCAAGCAGATCACGCGCCGAGGCGTTCGCGGCAGGCGCCTCGGGCAATGCCGCCAACGCGGCGTAGCAGCGCAGGGCGCCCAGCTCGGTGCAGTCGGCAACCAGCGTGCGCACCGGCCCATCGCCCTTGGTCTGCAGACTGAAGGAGCCGCGGAATTTGAGCGCCCCGGCAAGGCCCGCGGCAAGCGCCAGCGCTTCGCCGGCGAGGCGACGCACGGCGCGCGGATGATCGTGGCGGCCCAGCAGAGCCGCGGCCAGCGGACCAAGCCGCACCAGCCGTCCACGCACGGGCGCATCGGCAAGATGAAACGGCACGACACCCCGCGGCACGATCAGATCGGGAACGTCGGGGCGCTCGCTATCAAGGAAAAGCGGTGTCTGGCTCATCGCCGGAAGATAGCCCGCGAACCAGGAAAAAGGCCAGGGCGCCACCCTGGACCGGCTTGGCCTGAGGCCCCAGCCGGTCCCGGGGATTTCTGCCCCCGGCGGGGTCGAGGGGCGGGCACCCCTCGCCTTGCCTTATTAATGCGCGACCCAGCCGCCGTCGATCGAAAGCGGCACGCCGGTGATGGTTTTGGCGCCCTCCGAGCAGAGGAACACGGCGAGCGCGCCGATTTCCTCGGGGCTGGAGAATTGGTGCATCGGCTGGGTTTCCGCCAGCATCGCCTTTTTTTCCTGATCGACCGTAGTGCCCTTTGCCTTGGCGCGGTCCTCGAGCTGTTTCTCGACCAGGGGCGTCAGCACCCAGCCGGGGCAGATGGCGTTTGCCGTGACGCCGTCATTGGCGGCCTCGATGGCAACCACCTTGGTCAGCCCGACGATGCCGTGCTTGGCCGCGACATAGGCCGCCTTCTCCGGACTCGCGACGAGGCCATGGGCGGAGGCGATATTGATGATCCGCCCCCAGCGCTTCTGCTTCATCGCGGGCAGCGCGGCGCTGATGGCATGGAAGGCGGCCGAGAGGTTGATGGCGATGATCGCGTCCCATTTCTCGGCGGGAAATTCCTCGATGGGGGCGACGAACTGGATGCCGGCATTGTTGACCAAGATGTCGAGGCCACCGAGGGTTTTTTGCGCCTCCAGGATCATCGCGCGGATTTCCGCGGGCTTGGTCATGTCGGCGGCGGAATAGGCGGTCTTGACGGCGAATTCGCGGGCAAGGTCCGCGACCAGCTTGTCGATCACGGCGCGGTCGCCGAGCCCGTTCAGCATGAGATGCGCGCCTTCGGCGGCGAGCGCGCGGGCGATGCCGAGGCCGATACCGCTCGTCGAGCCGGTGACGAGGGCCACTTTACCCTTGAGACTCATGATATGTTTCTCCTTCGAGGTGAATACGCTCAGACGGCGAGATAGTCGTGCAGAACCTTGCCGTAGGGCAGGGTGAGATCGGCGATCAAGTGCCGCCCATAGAGAATCTTCCGCACCGGCAGATCGGCGACGCGGCAGTTGACATGCGGCACCAGATCGAGCCGCGCCGGCCCGGCCCAGGCGCCCTTGAGGTCGATATCGGTGAGGTGATAGCCGATCAGTTCGGCGATGCGTGGCGAGCCATCGACATGGGGGATGAATTTGAGGTTGACATTGAGCTTGCCCATCTCCGCCTTCACCTTGGCATTATCCTGGGCAAGACTCTGATATTTATAGGACATCGTGCCCATCGCGACGCGGATATCGTCATAGTGCAGCGTGCCCGTGAGGGTGTCGTGGATGACGCGGAGATTGGGCTGGCCGGTTTTCTTGGGGAAACCCCAGATTTCGCGGCCTCCCGTGGTCGGCGCCTCGTCGTCGAGATACATCTGCGCGCTATAGTTGCACGGCGTGCCGTTCCATTTCGCCGCGATGCCGCAGCCGCTCTCCTGATAGCTCCCGAAGCCGTAGGAATCCGGCATTTTTATCCATTCGAAGAACACGTGATTGCCGTCCGGCTCCAGCGGCTCGGGCAGTGCGGCGCGGATGGCATCGGGGTCGCTTTCGTAATGGACGACCAGATATTCGCGGTTGACGAAGCGATAAGGGCCCTTGGGATAGCTCGGGCAGCAAAGCGGCATGGCGGAAGAGGCGAGGATTTCATCGCGGGTCATGGTCTCTCCTTAGGATGATTGCGGCGCCCAGCATTAGGGGCATCCGGGGCCGGAATGACACCGCGCGCGGGAAAAATTCCTCTCACATTGTAGCGAGTGGGGGGCGCTGGGCGGCGGCGAGGTAATTGATCGCGACATCGCGGGCGAGAAAAAAACGCTGGCGGAGCGGGTCGAAAACCATGCCCGAGAGATCGAACAGCGCCAGCCCCGCGGCGGCGAGCCCGGTATCGAGTTCGGCCGGGGTGAGAAAGCGGCGCCAGTCATGCGCGCCGGGCGGCGCCCAGCGGAAAATGTATTCCGCGGCATATTTGCCGAAAATCAGCGAGCGCCCGGTGCGGTTCAGCGTCGAGAGCACGAGCACGCCACCCGGAACCAGAAGCTCGGCCAAGGTCGCCAGGAACCCATGCGGGTCGGGGATGTGCTCGATGACCTCGAAGGCGGTGATCGCCTCGAATCGTGCTCCTTCGGCAAGGAGTTCTTCCGCGGTGCCGCTACGATAGGCGAGGGAAAGGCCGCTCGTCGCGGCGTGGCGCCGCGCGACCTCGATCGTCGCCGCCGCGGCGTCGAGCCCGAGCACGTCATGCCCGGCGCGCGCCAGGGCCTCGGCGGCGAGGCCGGCACCGCAGCCGATATCGAGCAGGCGAAGCGGGCGCGCGCCGAGGCGTTCGCGAAACCGCGCGAGCGCCCACGCGGTACGCAGCGGGTTCATCCGGTGCAGCGCGCGCATCGGCCCCGAGGGATCCCACCATTCGTCGGCAAGGGCCGCGAAACGGGCGATCTCGGCGACCGAGACATTGGGCGGACAAATCTCCGGGGTGGGGGCGGTCTCGGGCATGTGGCCTCTCCTGATTTGCCTCTCCTGGTACGGGGCTTTATGTGATCGCCACGCGCGCCCGGCAATCGGCGCGGCCCCCTCGCGCCTCAGGATAGCAGATGGCCCGCATCGTCATGAAATTCGGTGGCACCTCGGTCGCCGATCTCGACCGTATCCGCAACGTTGCCGGACGCGTCAAGCGCGAGGTCGATGCCGGCCATGAGGTCGCGGTCGTGGTCTCGGCGATGGCCGGCGCCACCAACCAGCTGGTCGCCTGGTGCCAGGAGCTGTCGCCACTGCACGACGCGCGTGAATACGATACCGTGGTCGCGACCGGTGAGCAGGTGACGAGCGGGCTGCTCGCCATCGCGCTTCAGGATATCGGCGTCGAGGCGCGTTCCTGGCAGGGCTGGCAGATCCCGATCGCGACCGACGGCGCGCACGGCCGGGCGCGGATCGATGCCATCGAGGGCGCCGAGCTGCTTCGGCGGATGCGCGAATTGCGCCAGGTCGCGGTGGTCACCGGGTTCCAGGGGCTCGGCCCCGATCATCGCGTGACCACGCTCGGACGCGGCGGCTCGGATACCTCGGCGGTCGCGCTGGCGGCGGCGCTCAAGGCCGAGCGCTGCGATATCTATACCGATGTCGAGGGCGTCTTCACCACCGATCCGCGCATTGTTGCGAAGGCCCGCAAGCTCGATAGGATCGCCTATGAGGAGATGCTGGAACTCGCCTCCGTCGGCGCCAAGGTGCTGCAAACCCGCAGCGTCGAGCTGGCGATGAAGCAAAAGGTCCGCCTGCAGGTGCGCTCGAGCTTCAGCGACGCGCCCGGCACGCTGGTCGTGGATGAGGATGAAATCGTGGAAAAAGAGATGGTTGCCGGCATCGCCTATTCGCGCGACGAAGCCAAGATCACCTTGCGCCGGGTGCCCGACCGGCCGGGCGTCGCCGCCGCCGTTTTTGGCCCCCTCGCGGCCGCCGGGATCAATGTCGATATGATCGTGCAAAATCTTGCCGCTGACGGCACCACCGATATTACTTTTACCGTCGGCAAGGCCGATCTGCCGCGCACCGAGGCGACGCTCAAGGAGATCAGGCAGGCGATCGGCTATGGCGAGATCGCGGCTGATCGTGACGTGGCGAAGCTCAGCGTCGTGGGCGTGGGCATGCGCAGCCATGCCGGCGTGGCGAGCACGATGTTCAGGACACTGGCCGAGCGCGGCATCAATATTCAGGTGATTTCCACCAGCGAAATCAAAGTGAGCGTGCTGATCGGGGCGGAATACACCGAGCTTGCGGTGCGCGCGCTGCATTCGGCCTACGGCCTCGATGGCGCCTGATATTTCCCCCCCCGATCCCGCCCAGGAGGAAGCGCGCGCGGCGCTCGGGCGGCTGTGGGCGCGTGGCACCGAATTTCTCGGCTGCTCCGTGGCCATCCTCGGCGGCGCGATGAGCTGGGTGAGCGAGCGCCATCTGGTGGCGGCGATCTCGAACGCCGGCGGTTTCGGCGTCATCGCCTGCGGCGCGATGAACCCCGAGCAACTCGCGGCCGAGATCGCTGGCACCCAGGCGCTGACGAAAAACCCTTTCGGCGTCAATCTCATTACCATGCACCCGGCCCTCGATGACCTCATCCGCGTCACCCTGGCGGCCGGCGTCAGGCATATCGTGCTGGCCGGTGGCGTTCCCCCCGGTGGAGCCATCCGCGCGGTCAAGGAGGGCGGGGGAAAACTCATCTGCTTTGCCCCGGCGCTCGCCCTGGGGCGCCGCCTGGTGCGGCTCGGCGCCGATGCGCTGGTGATCGAGGGCTCCGAGGCGGGCGGGCATATTGGCCCGGTCTCGCTCAGCGTGCTCGCGCAGGAAATCCTGCCGCACCTGCGCGAGGTACCAATATTCGTCGCCGGGGGGATCGGGCGCGGCGAGGCCATCCTCGCCTATCTCGAGATGGGCGCGGCGGGTGCCCAGCTCGGCACGCGCTTCGCGGCGGCCGCCGAATCGATCGCCCATCCGCGCTTCAAGCAAGCCTTCATCCGTGCGTCGGCGCGCGATGCGGTGCCTTCGGTGCAGCTCGACGAGCGCTTTCCGGTGATCCCCGTGCGCGGCCTCAACAATGCCGGCACGCGCCGTTTTCTCGCCCATCAGGCGGCGACGCGGGATCGCTTTCTTGCCGGCGACCTCTCGCGTGAGGCGGCACAGCTCGCGATCGAGCATTTCTGGGCCGGCGCGCTGCGCCGCGCGGTGATCGAGGGTGATGTCGAGGAGGGCTCGGTGATGGCCGGCCAATCGGTCGGCATGGTCGCGCGCGTGCAGCCGACCGCCGAGATCATCGCCGAACTGGTGGCGCAGGCCGTGGCGGCGCTCGCTTCCCGTGCCCCGCCTGGAGCATGATCGGGGCGACGCGATGAGCTTCCACGCGCCCGGCGCGATGAGCTTCCACGCGCCCGGCGCGATGACCTTCCACGCGCCCGGCGTGATGAACGCCCCGCGCCCGCCGCGATGAGCCGCCGCCTCCTCGCCCGGCTGCGCGGTCTGCTCGGCGGCAGCGCCGCGCCGCTGGCCGAAATCGCTGAGCTGATCGCCGCCGAACTGGTCTGCGAGGTATGCTCGGTCTATGTGCTGCGTCCCGGCGAGGTGCTGGAACTCGTCGCAACCCACGGGCTCAACCCGGAGGCGGTCGGGCGCACGCGCTTGCGTGTCGGCGAGGGGCTGGTGGGGCTCTGCGCCGCGACCGGCGAGGTGCTGAACCTGCCCGACGCGCAGAACCACCCCGCTTTCGCCTATCGCCCGGAGACCGGCGAAGAGCCGTTCATGGCCCTGCTCGCCGTGCCGGTGCGGAGCGCCGGGCGCCTGCTCGGTGTGCTCGTGGTGCAGAATCGGGCCGCGCGGCTCTATGCCGAGGATGAGGCGGAAGCGCTCGAGACGGTGGCCATGCTGCTCGCCGCCCCGCTTGCCCGTAGCCACGCCGAGGCTCTGATCAGCGAGGATCTGACCGCGACGCTGCCGCGTCATTTTTCCGGCGTGCGGCTGGTGGGCGGCCTGGCGATCGGGCCGGTGGTAATCCAGGGGCGCCGCCCGCCGCCCGAGCGGTTGCTCGCCGATGATCCGGCGGCCGAGCGCGCCCGCCTTGCTGGCGCCATGACCCGGCTGCGCCACGGGCTCGACCAGTTGATCGCCGCTTCCGGCCCGCTCGCCAAAACCGGGGCGACGCGAGACGTGCTGGAAGCCTATCGCCTGGTCGCCGAGGACGCCGGCTGGCTGCGGCGGGTCGAGGAACGCATCGGCGCCGGCCTCTCCGCGGAGGCCGCGGTGCAGCGCGCCGCCGCCGAGGTGCGCGAGCGCATGCGCCGCATCGCCGATCCCTACCTGCGCGAGCGCGCCGCCGATATCGAGGATCTCGCGGAGCGGCTGCTCGCCGCGCTCGATGGAGGCGCGCCGCTGCCGTCTCTTCCGCCCGACGCCATCCTGCTGGCCCGCCGGCTCGGCCCGGCCAATCTGCTGGAGTGGCACACCCGCGGCATCGCGGGTGTGGTGGTGGAGGAGGCGAGCGCGGCGGGGCACGCGGCGATCATCGCCCGCGCGCTCGGCCTGCCGGCCTTGGGCGGCGTCGCCGATCTGATCGATGCCGCCGAGGCGGGCGATATCGCCATCCTCGATGGCGAGGACGGGCAACTGATCCTGCGCCCGCCCGTTGAGGTACGCCAGGCCTATCAGCGCACCGCCGCCAGCCGCCGGGCGCGGGAGGAGGCGTGGGCCGAGCTTGCGCATCGCCCGGCGATGAGCGCCGATGGCGTGCATGTGGCTCTGATGATCAATGTCGGGCTGGCCCAGGAACTGGCCGCGCTCGATGCGGTGGGCGCCGAGGGGATCGGCCTGTTCCGCACCGAAATCCCGATGCTGGCGCGCGGCCGCCTGCTCGATGTCGCCGAGCAGGCGGCGCTCTATGCCCGCGTGCTCGATGCCGCCGCCGGCCGGCCGGTGCTGTTCCGCACCCTCGATCTCGGCGGCGACAAGCTGCTGCCCGACGCCGTGGCAGCGGTCGAGGAGAATCCGGCGATGGGCTGGCGTTCGCTCCGCGTCGGGCTCGACCGCCCGGCACTGCTGCGCCGCCAGTTCCGCGCCCTGCTGCTCGCCGCTGGCCCGCGGCGGCTCTCGGTGATGTTCCCGATGGTGGCGACGGTCGCCGAGTTCGCCGCTGCCAAGGCGCTGCTGCAAGCCGAATCCGCGCGCGTGCGCCCCGCGCCCGAGCGGCTGGAGATCGGGACCATGCTGGAGGTACCGGCGCTGCTCTGGCAGCTCGACGCGCTTCTGGCGCAGGTGGATTTCATCTCGATTGGTTCCAACGACCTCCTGCAATTCCTGTTCGCCGCCGATCGCGGCGCCCCGGCGCTGGCCGGCCGCTACGATATTCTCGCCCCGCCAGTGCTCGACCTGCTGGAGATGGTGGTCGGCCGGGCGGCGGCCGCGGGAACGGCACTTTCGGTGTGTGGCGAAGCAGCGGGGCAACCCCTGATAGCGCTCGTGCTCGCGGCACTCGGCTTTCGCAGCCTTTCGATGAACGCCTCCTCGGTGCTGCCGGTCAAGGCGGCGCTGGCCGCCGCCGACCTTGCCGCCTTCCGCGCGGTATTGGAAACCGCCCGCCGCCAGGCCGGAGGTGTAGCCAGTCTGCGCGAACCGCTGGCCGGCTGGGCGCGCGAGCAGGGTTTGCCGGTATAGCTCGCCTTTTAATACCTGCGGTTGGGGGGATTCGACGGCGGCCGCGGGATCGGGCATAGTAGAAAGCTGATGCGAGGCTTTTGAAAGCGTGCAACCACGGGTTTTGAGGCAGGCCGGTCGGGGGGGCATGGCGTGAACGCCACCGCCGAAAGTACCGAGACGACCATCGCGCCGCCGCTTGGCGTCGGCGCGCGGTTGCGCGCCGCGCGCGAGCGAATGGGCTGGGCGCTGCCCGATGTGGCCGCGACACTACGCATTCGCGAGCCCTTGCTGCGCGCCATTGAGGCGGGTGATGCCGCCGAATTGCCCGCACTCACCTATGCCGTCGGCTTCGTGCGCAGCTACGCGACCCTTCTCGGCCTTGATCCCGATGAGATCGCGCGCCGCTACCGGGCGGAACTGGGCGGCGAACATCGCCACACCGACCTGCAATTTCCCGCCCCGGTGACCGAGCGCGGCATGCCGGCCGGCGCGGTGGTGCTGCTCGGCGCGGTGATCGCGATCGGCGCCTATGTCGGCTGGTACCGGTTTTCCGGCGAGCGGCCAGGGCCGGTGCCGATCGCGGCTGTGCCGGATCGGCTTCTGCGCCCTGTGACGCCCCCCCCAGCACCGGCCGCGGAGCCCGCCATTCCGCCCGCCACGGCGGCGCCCACCCCGCCATCGCCCCCGCCCGCCGTCACCTCGCCGCCCACCGTCACCTCGCCGCCCGCTGGCACCGCGGAGGGGACGGCAACGGCGCCCGCGGCCCAGGCGAGCGGCGCGCGCGCACTCGCCGTTCCATCTCTCCCCGCGCCCAGCGCCGGACCCGCCACCCCGCCACCGCCTTCACCACCCCCGGCGCCGTCGCCGCGACTCGCCGAAACAACGCCCCCCGCCGGCGCGACCTCGCCGCCCCCAGCATTACCCGAGACCGCGCCCGGCGACGGCCGGATCATGGTGCGCGCCCGCGCCGACGCCTGGGTCGAGGTGCGCGATCGCCATGGCCATATCCTGCTCAACCGCACCCTGCATAGCGGCGAGACCTGGGCGGTGCCCGCCCAGGCGGAGGGCGCGGAGCAACTTTTGCTCACCACCGGCAACGCCGGTGGCACCGAATTGCTGGTCGATGGCACTCTGGCGCCACCGCTGGGCAGCGCTGGCATGGTGCGACGCGACCTGCCGCTCGATCCCGAGATGATCCGCAGCGGCAAATGGCCGCCGGCAAATCCCCGGCCGCGCTCTTCCAGCGCGGCGCAATAGCCGCGCCCTTTCAGGGCGGCGTTATTGCCGCCATATCTTGTTTTCCGCGCCCCACTCCCTGGCGGGAGGCGGCGTGGCCGTGATGCGACGCAGAACCGGAGCCTGCCCATGAACTACCGACCCTACCAGCACATCGAACGACGCCGCTCGCGCCAGATCCATGTCGGGGGCGTGGCGGTCGGGGGCGATGCGCCAATCAGCGTCCAGACCATGACCAACACGCTGACCACCGACGTTGCCGCGACGGTCGCGCAGATCCGCCGCGCCGAAAAGGCGGGGGTCGATATCGTCCGCGTCTCCTGCCCCGATGCCGCGAGCACGGCGGCGCTCGGCGAGATCGTCCGCGCCGTCGCCGTGCCGGTCATCGCCGATATCCATTTCCACTATAAGCGCGCGATCGAAGCGGCGCAGGCAGGGGCGGCCTGTTTGCGCATCAATCCGGGCAATATCGGCAGCGCCGAGCGAGTGCGGGACGTGATCAAGGCGGCGCGGGATCACGGCTGCTCGATGCGGATCGGGGTCAATGCCGGCTCCTTGGAGCGGCATCTCTTGGAAAAATACGGCGAGCCTAACCCCGAGGCCCTCGTCGAGAGCGCGCTCGAACACGCGAAAATCCTCGAAGATCATGATTTCCACGAGTTCAAGATCAGCGTCAAGGCCTCCGACGTATTCCTCGCCGTCGCCGCCTATCAGCAACTCGCGGAAGTCTGCGACCATCCGCTCCATATCGGCATCACCGAGGCCGGCGGGCGGCGCACCGGGACGGTGAAATCGGCGATCGGGCTGGGCAACCTGCTCTGGGCCGGGATCGGCGATACCATCCGCGTCTCGCTCTCCGCCGAACCCGAGGAGGAGGTGCTGGTGGGGTGGGAAATCCTGAAATCGCTCGGTCTTCGCCATCGCGGCGTGCGGGTGATCTCGTGTCCCTCCTGCGCGCGGCAGGGTTTTAACGTCATCGAGACGGTGGCCAAGCTCGAAGAGCGCCTCGCCCATATTGAAACCCCGCTCACCCTCTCGATCATTGGCTGCGTCGTCAACGGGCCGGGGGAAGCACTGATGACCGATCTCGGCATCACCGGCGGCGGCAATGGCCGCCACATGGTCTATCACGCCGGCAAGACCGATCATACCGTCACGGACGCCGATATGATCGAACACATCGTCGACCTGGTCGAGGCCAAGGCCGCCGAGCTGGCGGCGGCCCCGAAACAGGCCGCGGCCTAAATGCCGCGTCTGCAGCCGCCGCGTGGCACCCATGACCTGATCAGGGAAGAACAACGCCGGCATCGTTTTGTTACCGAGACCGCGCGGCGCATCGCCGAGACCTATGGCTTCGCCGAGTGGTCAACGCCGATTTTCGAGGATACCGCGGTCTTCGCCCGCACCCTCGGCGAAACCTCCGATGTCGTCACCAAGGAAATGTACACGTTTGCCGATCGCGGCGGCGATTCGCTGACGCTGCGCCCGGAGGGAACCGCCGGGGTGTGCCGGGCGCTGGTCTCCAACGGGCTCACGCAATCCCTGCCGCAGCGGGTTTTTTACGCCGGGCCGATGTTTCGCTACGAGCGGCCGCAAAAGGGCCGGTTTCGTCAGTTTCATCAGATCGGCGTCGAATTGCTCGGGCCGTCTCCGCTCACATTTCCCGATGGCCGCCTGCCTTCAGGCGTGATCGCGGATGCCGAAGTCATCGCCTGCGGCTATAATATTCTGCGCGCCCTCGGCATTGCCGATGACGTGCGGCTTGAGATCAACACGCTTGGCGACGCGGCAAGCCGCGAGAAGCATCGCGCCGCATTGATCGCCTATTTGCGCGATTTTGTCAGCGATCTTTCAGACGAAAGCCGGTTGCGGCTAGAGAAAAACCCCCTCCGTATTCTCGACAGCAAAGATCCGCGCGACCAAGCGATCATCGCCCATGCGCCGATGATCACCGCGCATTTGAGCGATGAGGCGCAAAAATTCTACGCTGATGTCAAGAAATATCTCAATATCTTCGATGTCCCGTTCAAGGAAAACCCGCGTATCGTGCGTGGTCTCGACTATTACAGCCACACGGCTTTCGAATTCATCACCACGCGGCTTGGCGCGCAAGGCACGGTCATGGCGGGGGGGCGCTATGAGGGGCTGGTGGCCGAGATGGGTGGGCCGCAGGTCTCGGGCGTGGGTTTCGCTGCTGGCATCGAGCGGTTGGCGATGTTGCTCGCGCAAGCGCCAGAGGCGATCGCCCCGGCCATGGTGATTGCGATGGGAGCCGGCGAGATCGAGGAAGCCGGGCTCAAGATGCTTCAGGCATTGCGGCGGGCGGGGGTCGCAGCGGAGTTTTCCTACCATGCGGCCCTTAAGCGTGGGCTTGAGCGCGCCGACAAAATCGGTTCTCTGGTCGCCGTTCTGATCGGTGAGGACGAGGTGAAAAATCATAGCGTGATCGTCCGCGATCTCACCCGGCGCGAGCAAAACGCCTATACGGCGATTGCGGACGTGATCGCCGCCGTGAAAAAAATCCTCGCAGAACACGCGTGAGCTTCGATCAGAAATTCGATCGCATCCAGGCGCGCGCCGAGGAACTCCGTGCCCTGTTGGCCACGGGGGTAGGGGGTGAGGAATTCGCTCGCATCGCCCGCGAACTCGCCGAACTGGAACCGCTGGAGGCGCGGATCGTCGCTTTGCGCGCAGCGGAACAGAGCGCCGCCGACGCCGAGGCGCTGCTTGCCGATCCCGAATTCGCGCCGCTTGCCGAGGCCGAACTTGCCGAGCTGCGCAAACGTATTCCGGCACTCGCGAAAGAAATCCGCATCGCCCTGCTGCCGCGCGACGAGGCCGACGAGCGCGCCGCCATCCTCGAAATTCGCCCCGCCGCGGGGGGCGACGAGGCCGCCCTGTTCGCTGCCGCGCTTTTCGAGATGTATCAGCGCTACGCTGAAAATCGCGGCTGGCGCTTTGAGATTCTCGACTACGCCGACACCGGCATCGGCGGCATCAAGGAAGGGATCGCCGAGATCACCGGGCGCGCGGTGTTCGCGCGGCTCAAATATGAATCCGGCGTCCATCGCGTCCAGCGCGTCCCGGCAACCGAGAGCCAGGGGCGCATCCATACCTCGACGGTGACAGTCGCCGTGCTGCCGGAAGCGGAAGAAGTCGATGTCGCGATCAACGAGGGCGATCTCCGCATCGATGTCTATCGTGCCTCCGGCGCCGGCGGCCAGCATGTCAACAAAACCGAAAGCGCCGTCCGCATCACCCATCTGCCGAGCGGCCTCGTGGTTGCGATGCAGGACGAGAAGAGCCAGCACAAGAACCGCGCCAAGGCGATGAAAATCCTCCGCGCCCGGCTCTATGAACGCGAGCGCGCCCGGCTGCACGCCGACCGCGCCGCCGATCGCCGCGCCCAGGTCGGCACCGGTGATCGCAGCGAACGCATCCGCACCTATAATTTCCCGCAAGGGCGCGTGACCGACCATCGCATCAACCTCACGCTGCACAAAATCGATCGGGTGATGGCGGGCGAACTCGATGAAATCATCGACGCGCTCGCCGCCGAGGATCAGGCCGCGCGGCTGGCAGAGGCCTGAGAGTTTGCAAAAGAATGCCCGCGCCCCCCGGAATCGATCGGAAAAGATCAATGTTTCCAGAGGGCAGACTTTTTCAAGTTCGATTGATTTTTAGGCTCTGAGAGTTTGCAAAAGAATGCTCGCGCGCACCGAGTCCGGCCATTATCCCCGACGATTGCAGCCATGCCGGTTTGGCGCTTGGGAATAACGGGAAAACGCGGTAATATAATAGATAGTATGCAGGGGAGTGCGGCAATGAAGGTCTCCGAGGAAGGCCGGCAGATCGGGTTGATCAATCTCGCGCACTGCCTGACGCATTATTCGCTGCTCATCCTGCCGACCGCGGTGCTCGTCATGGCACGGCCGGGCGGCCTGTTCGGCGACTCGTACGGGCCGATCCTCAAGCTCGCGACCGGCATGTTCGTGCTTTATGGGCTGTTTTCGCTGCCCCAGGGCTGGCTTGCCGCGCGGTTTGGGCGGAAAGCGCTGCTGGCTGCGTTTTTTCTTGGCACCGGCGCCTCGTTGCTGGTCGCGGGATTCGTCTCCTCGCCGTTGCTGCTCGCCCTGGCGCTGGCCGCCGCCGGCTTGTTCGCCGCCATCTATCACCCCATCGGCACCGCCATGCTGGTCGATGCCGCCGGCGACAAGCCGGGTCGCGCGGTGGGGGTCAATGGCGTGTTCGGCAATTTTGGCGTGGCCCTTGCCCCGATCGTCACCGGGGGGCTGGCGCAGCATTTCGGCTGGCGCGCGGCCTTTATCGCTCCGGGTCTGATTTGCCTTGGCCTGGGCATCGCCTGGATGCGCACCCCGGCTCTCGACCATCACGCCGCGCGCCGCGCCGCCCGGCCGTTCCCGGCCATTCCGCCGGCGCTGGTGAAGCGCGCCGTGGTGGTGCTGCTGCTGATTGCCGCGGTTTCCGGCCTGGTGTTCAACGCTTTTACCATTCTCTTGCCCAAGCTGATGGCGGACCGGCTCGGCGACGGGTTGTTGCCGCTGGTCGGCGCCGGCGCCTTCGTTGCCACCCTCTGCGGCGCGGTGACCCAATTCAGCGTCGGGCGGCTGATCGACCGCACCACGCTGAAGCGGGTCTTTCTGCCGCTCAGCCTCATCCTGGTGCCGGCGCTCGCGGCGCTCGCGCTGGTGCATGGCTGGATGGTTCTGCCGGTGGCCGGCTTCGTCGCCGCCGCGGTGTTCGGCCAGGTGACGGTGAACGAGACGATGACGGCGCGCTATATCGCGCCCGCCGTGCGGGCGCGGATGTATTCGGTGCGGTTTTTCGTGGGTTTTCTCGGCAGCGCCGCCGCCCCCCCGGTGGTGGCGGTGTTTTATGAGCGCACCGGCAGCCTGGTCGCAGTGACCCTGATGCTCGCCGCCTTTGCCCTGGTCACGCTGGGCTGCGCGATCTTCTTCCCCGACCGGCGCGAGGAACTCGACCCGGCGCTCTGGGAGCGGGCAGGGGGGTTGGCCGTCGCCGCCGAATAGTAGGGTTCCCGCCGCGCGCTTTCCCTGGCGGCGCCGGCATGCCACATGGCAGGCCATGAACCGCCGCACCGCCCTCGCCCTGCTCGCCCTCGCGCCGATTTTCGCCGCCCGCCCGGCCCGCGCGATCAGCGCCATGACGCTGAGCCCGGAGGATCGCGCCGATGTCGCGCGCATCGAGGCCTATCTCAACGCCATCCACACCCTGAAAGCCCGCTTCGAGCAGATCGCCCCGGATGGCGGGGACAGTTCCGGCACCATCTGGATGGTCCGGCCGGGGCGGCTTCGCGTGCAATACGACCCGCCGGTGCCCTATTTGCTCGTCGCCAATCACGATCAGGTGATTTTTCACGATTCCCAACTCGACCAGACCAACGCGACGCCGCTCGGCGACACGCCGCTTTCCATCCTGCTTGCCGATCACATCGCGCTGACTGGCGACATCATGATCACCGATATCACCCGTGTACCGGGGGTGATCCAGGTCACGGTGCTGCGCGCGCGGCGCTGGTGGCAGGGGTCACTCAGCCTGGTGTTCGACGCCGCTCCGCTGGTGCTCCGCCAATGGGTGGTGCTCGATGAACAGCGCCGCGAAACCCGCGTCAGCCTCTCCGATATGGAATTTGGCGGGCAGTTTCCCGATGCGCTCTTTGAATTCGCCCTCACGCCCACCCCGCGCGGCGCGCCGGTGCGGTGAATTTTTGCCCCGCGCTTCGCGCATGACAGCGCTTTATTCGCCATCTTCACCGCGCCGTAATAGTGCCATAATACAAGGTGTAGGAATGTGCGGCGCACCATGAAACCTCTGATCGGCATTTCCTGTTGCATGAAAACCTTCGGCATCTATGGCATGCCGAACCACGCCGCCTCGGATACCTATGTCCGGGCGGTGGATCAGGTGGTGGGCGGGGTGCCGGTGCTGATCCCGGCCAATGGCGAGGCGGCCGATATCGCGACGCTGCTCGCCCGTCTCGACGGCGTGATTTTTACCGGCAGCCGCTCCAATGTTGCGCCCGCGTATTATGGCGGGCCAACACCACCCGAGGACACCCCGGAAGATCGCCAGCGCGATGCCGTGACGCTCCCCCTGCTGCGCGCCGCCATCGCCGCCGGCTTGCCGGTGCTGGCGATTTGCCGCGGCCTCCAGGAACTCAACGTCGCGCTCGGTGGCACCTTGCATCAGCGACTACAGGATCTGCCCGGGCGCATCGATCATTCGACGCCGCTGCAACCCTCGGGGCGGGTGCGCACCGGCAAGGCGCATCTCGTGCGCGCGACCGAAGGCGGCTGGCTCCATCGCCTCGCCGGCACGACCGAGATCGCCGTCAATTCGCTGCACAACCAGGGGATCGACCGCCTTGCCCCCGGCCTCGCGGTTGAGGGGGTTGCGGTGGATGGCACCATCGAGGCGGTGCGGGTGATTACCACGCCCGGCGGCCGGCCGGCCGGCTACGCCATCGGCGTGCAGTGGCACCCCGAATACGATTTCGCGAGCAACCCGCTTTCCGCGCGCATTTTCGCCGATTTCGCGCGCGCTGTCGCGGGCCACGCCCGTCAATCGCTCGCCGCCGCCGCCGAATGAGGTGCCGCCCGCCCAGAGTCCATGCCTGACATCCGTATGATCATCGAGGAAGCGCGAAAAAATGTCCGATTTCGTCATCCCGCCGCCGCCACAGGCCGCGGTGCCCGTTCAGGGCGGCGGGCTGTTCCCGGTGCGGCGCATTTTCTGTGTCGGGCGCAATTATGCCGCCCACACCCGCGAGATGGGCGGCGATCCGACACGCGAGGAGCCGTTTTTCTTCACCAAACCCGCCGATGCCGTCCTCATCGCGGGCGCCGATCTGCCCTACCCGCCGGCGACCGAGGATTTGCATCATGAAATGGAATTGGTCGTGGCGATCGGGCGGGGCGGGGCCGAGATTGCGCCGGAGGCGGCGCTCGGCCATGTCTGGGGCTATGCCGCCGGGCTCGACATGACGCGGCGCGATCTCCAGGCGCGTGCCAAGAAAGAGGGCAAACCCTGGGACATGGGCAAGGGGTTCGACCATGCCGCCCCGATCGGCGCGATCGCCCCGGCCGCGCGCATCGGCCACCCCGCGCGCGGGCGGATCGTGCTCAACGTCAACGGCGCGCCGCGTCAGGATGCCGACCTCGCGCAGATGATCTGGAGCGTCCCCGAAATCATCGCCTATCTTTCCCGCCTGGTGAGCCTTGCCCCCGGCGACCTGATTTTTTCCGGCACGCCCGAAGGGGTCGCCGCGGTCCGGCGCGACGACCTGCTGGAGGGTGAGATCGCCGACGTCGGGATGGTGCGGACACGGATCGTTTCGTGATGCTTCGTATCGCCACCTGGAACATCAATTCGCTCCGTCTCCGTCTGCCGCGCCTCGCCGATCTCATCGCCGCCCTCGCGCCCGATGTCATCTGCCTCCAGGAAACCAAGGTGCCGGACGATTTGTTCCCCGCCGCCGAGATCGCCGTCCTCGGCTTTCCCCACATCGCCCATCGCGGCATGAAGGGGTATAATGGGGTTGCCATCCTGGCGCGCCGGCCGATCGCGGCGCTCACAGGGTTTCCCGACTGGTGCGGCAAGGGCGATTGCCGCCATCTCGCGGTGCGGCTTGAGGCGCCGGGTGGGCCGCTCGATCTCCATAATTTCTACGTCCCCGCCGGCGGCGACATTCCCGATCGCGACGCGAACCCGAAATTCGCGCACAAGCTCGATTTCATCGCCGAGGCACGGGATTTTTTCGCCCGCGCCCCGGCGCGCCACCGCACCGTATTGGTCGGCGATCTCAATATCGCGCCGCTCGAGAACGATGTCTGGAGCCATCGCCAACTGCTCGGCGTGGTCAGCCATACCCCGCCCGAGACAGCGGGGCTGAACGCCTGGGCGGCGACCGGCTTCATCGACGCGGTGCGCCATTTCGTGCCGGCCGAAGAAAAACATTTTACCTGGTGGTCCTATCGCAACCGCGACTGGCGCGCCTCCGATCGCGGCCGCCGGCTCGATCATATCTGGGTGACGCCCGATCTCGTGCCAGCGCTGCGGGCGGAGACAACGCTCAGGGACGCGCGTGACTGGCCGCTCGCCTCCGATCACGTGCCGGTCGCGGTGACGCTCGATCTCTGAGAGTTTGAAAAAGAATACCCTCCCGTCCCGGAACTGACCGAGAAAAAGTAATTTTTCCAGATGGTAATCGTCTCAAGTTCGATTGGTTTCTAAGCTCTGAGCGGATCGCCGACGCTCGCCCAAGGTGGTGGCGGCGATAAAAACCACCAGGACCGAGAGCAGCACGGCCGAGGCATAGGCCGTGCCGAAGCCGAGCCCGCCCTGGGCGATATTTTTGGTGAGCAGATCGCCCATCGTCGCGCCGAACGGGCGGGTGAGCACGAAAGCCGCCCAGAAAAGTGCGGTGCGGGAGAACGGGGTGAGGAAATAGGCCAGCGCGATCAGCGCGATGGCGGCGGAAATCAGCAGATTGCTGGCGCCATAGCCGAGGCCCGAGCTGTCGGCGAGAAAATCGCCGAGCGCCGTGCCGAGCGTGTTGGAAACGAGGATTGCCATCCAGTAGAAAATCTCGGCCTTGCGCTCGGCGATCAGGGCCACCGAAACCGAGCCGAGCGAGAGCCGCCAGGTGGCGAGGACCAAAACCAGGAGCGTCACGAGAATAAGCGCGCCGCGCGCATAGCCGAGGCCGAGGGTGCGGTCCATGAGATCGGAGATCGTCGTCCCGGCGGTGCTGGTGGCGAGGATGACCGCCCAGTAGAGCGCCGGGTGAAACCGCGCCATGGCGAGCTGGGCGATCAGCACGGCCAAGAAAAACCCAATGAGGATCAGCGAACTCGCGGCGTAGCCGAGCCCGAGCGTCATCGAGAGCAGATCCCCGCCGGTCTCACCGAGCGTGGTCGCGCAGATTTTCATGATCCAAAAGGCGAGGGTGACCGCCGCGACCTTCGTCGCGCCGGTGGGATCGGGGTTGTTCACCGGCCTGACGTCACCCGAATTCGGCGCGGATCGCCGCCGCATGGGCGCCGAGCGCCGGCACCGGGCCGAGGGGGCGCGGGCCATCGCTGAACATCGCCGGCGGCGCGGCGATCGCCATCGGCCCGTTCGGCGTCTCGACCGCGACGCGCCGCAGTGCGGGATGGCGGGCGAGGCCGGCGCAGTCATTAACGAAGCCGAACGCGATATTGCCCGCGCGGAGCCGCGCGGCCGCCTCGCTGGGTGAGAGGGAGGCGAAGATCGCGGCGATATATGCGTCCACTTTCTCGCGGTGGCGCACGCGGTGATTGTTGGTCTCGAAACCCGCTCGCTGCGGCAGATTGGGCTCGCGCAAAACCTCGCGGCAGAAACCCGCCCATTCGCGTTCGTTCTGGATGGCGATCAGGATCAGCCCGCCATCGGCGGTGGCAAACGCGCCATAGGGGCAGATCGAGGGGTGGGCGAGGCCCATGCGCGGCGGCGTCTGGCCGGTGCCCTCGAAAAACATCAGCGGCACGTTCATCCAATCCGCCATGCCATCGAAGAGACTGACGGCGATGCCCTTGCCCTGGCCGGAAATGCCGCGCGCGATCAGCGCTTCGAGCACTGCCGCGTGCGCCGCCATGCCGCAGGCGATATCGCAGGCCGAGACGCCGACACGGCCCGGCCCGGCGGGATGGCCGGTGATCATCGCCAGCCCCGATTCGGCCTGTACCAGCAGGTCGTAGGCTTTCATCGCGGCATATTCGCCGCTTTCGCCGTAGCCCGAGATGTCGACGGTGATCAGGCGGGGATGGCGGGCGCGCAAATCCGCGGCGGCGAAACCGGCGCGCGCGGCGGCGCCGGGGGCGAGGTTCTGGATAAAAACATCGGCGCGCGCCAGGATACGATGCAGCAGCGCCGCATCGTTGGGGTTCTTGAGATCGGCGATCAGGCTTTCCTTGCCGCGGTTGAGCCAGACGAAATAGCTCGACTGGCCTTTGGCGACGGTGTCGTAGCCGCGGGCGAAATCGCCTTCGGCGCGTTCCACCTTGATCACCCGCGCCCCGGCATCGGCGAGGCGCGAGCTGCAATAAGGCGCGGCGACGGCCTGTTCGAGCGAGAGAACGAGCAGGCCGGCCAGCGGCTTTTGCATCAGTAGCTCCGGGGCAGGCCGAGCACATGCTCGGCGATGTAGGAAAGGATGAGGTTGGTCGAGATCGGCGCCACTTGATAGAGCCGCGTCTCGCGGAACTTGCGTTCGACATCGTATTCCTCGGCGAAGCCGAAGCCGCCATGGGTCTGCACGCAGGCCTCCGCCGCCGCCCAGGCGGCATCGGCGGCGAGCAGCTTGGCCATGTTCGCCTCCTCGCCGCAGGCTTCTCCCGCCTCGAATTTGGCGCAGCCGGCGCGCACCAGCAATTCGGCGGCGCGCATTTGCGCATAGGCGCGCGCGATCGGGAATTGCACGCCCTGGTTCTGGCCGATCGGGCGATCGAAGACGCGGCGCTCATTGGCATAGGCGACGGCGCGCGCGGTGAACCATTTGGCGTCGCCGATGCACTCGGAAGCGATCAGCAGCCGCTCGGCATTCATGCCATCGAGGATGTAGCGAAAGCCTTTTCCCTCGGCGCCGATCAGCGCGTCGGCGGGGATTGCCATATTGTCGAAAAATACCTCGCAGGAATTATGGTTCATCATCGTGCGGATCGGCCGGATGGTCAGGCCATGGCCGAGAACCTCGCGCATATCGACGAGAAACACCGAAAGCCCGTCGGTTTTCTTGCCCCCCGCCGCGCGCGGGCTGGTGCGGGCGAGCAGCAGCATGAGATCGGAATGCTCGGCACGGCTGGTCCAGACTTTCTGGCCATTGACGATGTAGTGCCCGCCCTCGCGCCGCGCCGTGGTGCGGAGCGCCCCGGTATCGGTGCCGCTCGTGGGCTCGGTGACGCCAAAAGCCTGCAAGCGGAGCCGCCCGGCGGCAATCTCGGGCAGATAGCGGTCCTTCTGCGCCGCCGTGCCGTGGCGGAGCACGGTGCCCATGGTGTACATCTGGGCATGGCACGCCGCGCCATTGCAGCCCTCGTGATGGATGGTCTCGAGGATCGCCGAGGCGGCCGAAAGCCCCAGGCCGGCGCCGCCATATTCTTCCGGGATCAGCACCGAGAGATAGCCGGCCTCGGTCAAGGCGGCGACGAATTCGCTCGGGTAGGCCCGCGCGGCGTCGAGCCGGCGCCAGTATTCGCCGGGGAAGCGGGCGCAGAGTTTTCGCACTTCCTCGCGGATCTCGGCATGCGGTTCGGTCGCGGAGGGATGATCCATTGCCGTGCTCCAGGCTCCTCGCGCGTGATTAGCAGGGCAGCGCGGCGGAGACAAAGGGGCGTGCCCCCCGCGCGGGGTTTACGCGGGCGGTCGGCTCGGGCAAAACGCTGCCATGCTCGCTCGTCGCACATTGACCGAAATCGGCAAGGCGATCGCCGCGGAGATCGCAACGGGCGAACTCGGCGACGGTGCCCGGGCAATCGGCGATGCCCTGGCGGCGCATCCCACGGCGCTGCACGAGCTGATCAGCCTGATCACCGCCGAAAGCGCCAAGAAAAAGCCGCGGCACGATCTCCTCGAAGCCTATATGCTGATGACCGGGCAGGGACTGGAGGTGCTGCGCTATGGCTGCGAGCGCAACCGGCCCGAGGCGATTGCCGCGGTCGCCGCCCTGCGCGAGCGGCTCCGCGAGATGTCCGGCGCGGGCGAGATTTCGGCGCAGGTCTTGCTGCTGGTGATGCGGCAGTTTGTCAGCGCCAAGCTCGACCCCGGCGATGAATTGCGCGCGACAATGGAGGCTGCCATGGCGGCGGAAGCGGAGACCGCGCCGGCCCCGCCGGAAGCGTCCGACCCGAGGAAATTTCTCGTCGATCTTGTCGCGGCGCTGGATGGTGATGTCTTCGCCATTCAGTCGGAGCTGGGGGAAAGCTTCGCGACCCTCCCCGACGCCCATCGCGCCACTATTTTGGAGACGCTGCTCGATGCGCCGCAGGCGGCCGCCCGCGAAGCGGTGGTCGGCTGGCTGCTCGATGGCAGCGCGGAGGTGCGCCGGGCGATCGCCCGTCTGCTTGGCGCGGCCGCCAGCCGCCGCGTCGTCAGCGAGACCATGCTGCGGCGCATGATCGTGATGCGGAACTGGCTGCCGGAAGCCGACCGCGCGCCGCTCGACGCGGCGATCAAGGCGTGCCGGCAAAGCGGGGTCGCCTGCGCCGCGCTTGCCCCGGCGCAGGTGCGCGAGGTTCGGGCTTCCGGCATTGATGGCTCCGGCGCGCAAACGATCTTCGTGATCGCCAAGGAAGGACGCAAACACGCGGTCGCTTCGCTCCTCGTCAAGCATGGCCTCGGAGTGCGCGATGCCTGGGTGCAGCATCGGCTGAGTAAAAATCAGGCCGAGGATTTCGTGGACGAAGTAGAGGATAATCTGGATCTTTTTGATGCCTCGCTCGAATACCTCAATCTGGTATTGCCGCATGCGCTCGCGGCCAATCAGGTCTCTGGCGTTTTGCCGCCACCGGGCCTGCTCGACTTCATCGAGACCGCCGGAATCGCCACGGTTCAAGCCGCGGCCTTGCCGCTCGCCGAACTGCTCGAGATCCTGCTCGGCGATCTCGCACCTGAACGTCAAAACGCCGCCGCGGTCGCACGCGCGCTGCGGGCAAGCGGCAGATGGCACGCGGAGCGTGAATTCACCGCCTCGTGGTTCGAGGACGACGCGGCGCTGCGGGATCTCCTTGGCGGCAAGCGGCGCTCGGGCGCGGAGCGGACCCGTCTCGTGCTGGAGAACGTGCTGGCGCCGCGCCGCGCGCTGTGGGCGGAGAAACTCGCCTGGATGGCGCTGACCATGCGCCAGGATGAGGAAACCGGCGCCGATTGGCCGGATTTTGCTCTCCTTGCCCGCGAGGTCGCAAGCGATCGCCCGATCGGCGAAATCCCCCTGATGCACGCCATCGCCGCGCAGACCCTCAAGGCGCAGCGCTAGCCTCAGGGTTTGATGCGGTAAATTCTCCGCAATTCCTGAGAGTTTGAAAAAAATGCCCGCGCGCCCGGAAATTGATCGAAAAAAATCAATATTTTCAGAGAGCGTTCTTTTTCAAGTTCGATTGATTTTCAGGCTCTGAGTGCCAGAAGCGTAATCTCCCCGCGCCATGGAATGGCAGGCTCCCGCGATTGTCCTCGATGTCCGCCGGCATGGCGAGAACGATGCCGTTGCGACCTTGCTGAGCGAGGCCGAGGGCCGCCATCGCGGCCTGGTGCGGGGCGGCCAGGGGCGGCGCCAGGTCGCGACCTGGCAGGTCGGCAATCTCGTTGCAGCGCGCTGGACCGGGCGGCTCGATGAACAGCTCGGCCAGTTCACCGCCGAGCTGGTCCACCCGAGCGCCGCCCTGGTGCTCGATGCCGCGCTCGCGCTGGCTCTGCTCGCCGCCGCCTGCGCCGTGGCCGAGGGCGCGCTGCCCGAGCGTGAGGCGCATCCGCGCGTCTTCGCCGGGTTGTTCCGTCTGCTTGCCGGGATCGCCGCCCCCGAGCGCGCGATCGTCGATCTGGTGCGCTGGGAGGCCGATCTGCTCGCCGATCTCGGCTATGGGCTCGACCTTCGCTGCTGCGCGGTGAGCGGCGCCGTGGACGATCTCGCCTTTGTCTCCCCGCGCACCGGCCGCGCGGTCAGCCGCGCCGCGGCTTCGCCCTGGGCTGAGCGCCTGCTGCCGCTGCCGGCTTTCCTGCGCGATGCGGCTGCCCCCGCCGGCGCCTCGGATTGGCGTGACGGGCTGCGCCTCACCGGCCATTTTCTTGCTCGCAACGGATTCGGCGCGCGCCATCGCCCGCTTCCCCCGGCGCGCCTCAGCCTCTACGACCGCATCGCCACACTCGCCGCTCCCCTTGATCGCCCGGAGTCCTGAATGCCCGACGACCTCATCGGCCGCATCGAAGACACCCCGCTCGCCGCAGCACTCGGTGAGCGCTATCTCGCCTATGCGCTCTCCACCATCATGTCGCGCTCGCTGCCCGATCTGCGCGACGGGCTGAAGCCGGTGCATCGCCGGCTGATCTACGCCATGCACCAATTGCGCCTCGATCCCGCCTCGGGGTTCAAGAAATGTGCCCGCGTGGTGGGCGATGTCATCGGCAAGTTCCACCCCCACGGCGATGTCGCGGTCTATGAGGCGCTGGTGCGTCTCGCGCAGGATTTCGCCGCGCGCTATCCGCTGATCGAGGGGCAGGGCAATTTCGGCAATATCGACGGCGATAACGCCGCCGCCATGCGCTACACCGAATCGCGCCTGACCGCGGTTGCCCAGGCGCTGCTGGCGGGGATCGACGAGGACGCGGTCGATTTCCGCCCGACCTACGACGGCGAGGAGCAGGAGCCGGTGGTGCTGCCGGCCTCGTTCCCCAATCTCCTGGCCAATGGGGCTTCCGGCATCGCGGTCGGCATGGCGAGCAGCATCCCGCCCCATAATGCCGCGGAAATCTGCGCTTGCGCCTTGCATCTCATCCGCCATCCCGAGGCCACGGCCAGCGATCTCCTGGCGCTCATGCCGGGGCCGGATTTTCCCACCGGCGGCGTGCTGATTGAAGATCGGGAAACCATCCTTGCCGCCTATGAGAGTGGGCGGGGCAGCCTGCGGCTGCGGGCAAACTGGCGGGTCGAGACCGGCAAGAACGGCACCTGGCGGATCGTCGTCGATGAGATCCCCTATCAGGTGGCGAAAGCCAAGCTGATCGAGCAGATCGCGGCGCTGATGGAGGCGCGCAAGCTGCCGCTACTCGCCGATATCCGCGATGAAAGCACCGAGACCGTGCGGCTGGTGTTGGAACCGCGCGCCCGCAGCGTCGATCCGGCGATGCTGATGGAGACGTTATTTCGCGCGAGCCCGCTCGAGAGCCGCGTCAGCCTGAACATGAACGTGCTCGACGCCAGCCGCACGCCCCGCGTGATGGGGCTGGTGGCGCTGTTGCGCGCCTGGCTCGACCATCGCCACGAGGTGCTGGAGCGGCGCTCGCGTCATCGCCTTGCCGCCATTCTCCGTCGGCTGGAGATCCTCGATGGCTATCTCGCGGTTTATCTCAATCTCGACGAGGTGATCCGCATCATTCGCGAGGAGGATGAGCCGAAAGCGGCGCTGCGGGCGCGCTTCACGCTTTCCGAGGCGCAGGCCGAGGCCATCCTCAACATGCGGCTGCGCGCGCTGCGCCGCCTGGAAGAGATGGAAATACGCAAGGAGCACAAGGCGTTAGCGAAGGAGCGGAAGGAGCTTGAGGCATTGCTCGCGGATCAGGCGCGGCGCTGGGCGCGCATCGGCGCCGAGATCGAGGCGACGCGCGCCGCTTTCGCCGCCGGCTCGCTCGGGGCGCGGCGCACCCGCATCACTGCTGCCCCGGCGCCGCTCGCGCTCCCCGAAGAGGGGTTTATCGAACGCGAGCCGATCACCGTTATTCTTTCCGAGAAAGGCTGGCTGCGCGCCATGCGGGGTCATCTTGGCGAGGATGCCGAGCTCAAGTTCAAGGAGGGCGACAAGCTCCGCCAGATGCTGCTCTGCGAAACCACCGATCGGCTGGCGCTGTTCGCGACCAATGGCCGGGTTTTCACGCTGCGCGCCGCCGATCTGCCGCGGGGGCGGGGCGACGGGCAGCCGGTGCGTCTGCTCGCCGAGCTGAGCAACGAGGATGATGTCGTGGCGCTTTTTGTCTGGCGCGAGGGGCTGCGCTATCTCGTTGCCAGCTCCACGGGGCGGGGTTTTGTCGTCCGCGCCGAGGATCTGCTGGCCGAAAAACGCACCGGCAAGCAGCTCCTCCATCTCAAACCCGGCGAGGAGGCGGCGCGCATCGTGCCGGCCGAGGGCGATCATGTCGCGGTGATCGGGGAAAGCCGCAAGCTGCTGGTGTTTCCGCTGGAGCAGGTGCCGGAAATGGCGCGCGGCGCAGGGGTTGCCTTGCAGAAATACCGCGATGGCGGGCTTGCCGATCTCAAGGTTTTTCGTCTTGCCGAGGGGCTTTCCTGGCGGCTCGGCGGCAAGACCCGGACGGAGACCGCGCTCAAGGATTGGCTCGGCGCGCGCGGCCAGGCGGGCCGCCTGCCGCCCGCCGGTTTTCCCCGCTCCGGCCGCTTCGCCTAGCCTCTACCGAGCGGACGGCAGCCATGCTCCCGAAAGGAACCGGCGCGCCGCCGCGTTGTGGCTTGTGCCTCTTGCCAAATCCCCAATAAGCAGATACCCGATCTTGGCAAATCCACCACGCTTGCCTCACCCCAAAACTTGAGTAAAATCTTCTCAACCTGACTACCCCACTATAAACACCAAGCAGCATTACACCTAGTCAGAGGAAATTAGGTAACGTGACGTTCTTTGTAAAAAATAAATCGGGTGTTTTGCGCACGGAATTATGGCCTAATTTCTTTATTGTTGGTGCGGCGAAAGCTGGCACCACTTCACTCTATTCATATTTGCGCCAGCATCCAGAAATATTCATGCCGTCGGATATCAAGGAGCCGCATTATTTCGCGCAAGTGCGTCCCTCGCGCGCGCAGCGCTACGCTTCTCCGGTCTTCATCTCCGATCGCGACACCTATCTTCGCCTGTTCCGGTCCGCGGGGGGCTATCGCGCGATCGGTGAGGCGAGCCCTTCCTATCTGTGGTGCCCGGAGGCACCCGAGCGCATCCATGCCGTGGCGCCCGAGGCGCGGATCGTGATTACGTTGCGCGATCCCATTGAGCGGGCCTATTCGCATTATCTCATGGATTATCGCGAGGGCATGCAGCATCTGCCCTTCCATGAGGCGTTACAGGCGGATTGGCGCAGCCGGGAAAAGGGCTGGGCGGTCTCGCAACTCTATGTCGAACTGGGGTTTTACGCGCGCCAGATCGAACGCTATCTACGGCTTTTCGGCGCCGAGCGGGTGCATATCCTGCTCTATGAGGATATCCGCCGTCTGGCGCATGGTGATCGGCGGGTTCTCGCTGACATCCTGCGTTTTCTCGATGTCGATCCGCGCGGGCTCGACCTGATCGATACGAGCCAGGTGGAAAACGGCTTCGCTGCCCCGCGCGCGGAGTGGGCGCGCCGGCTCGCCGGTGCGCAATGGGCGCGCTGGGTGGGCAATACCTTTCTGCCCAAGCGGGCCGGCCTCTCCGTCTTCAACCGGTTTTTCGTCAAATCCGGCGCGCCGCCGCCGATGGACCCCCGCGCGCGGGACTGGCTCGGGGCGATCTTCGATCCCGAGATGACGGCGCTGGAGAGGCTCCTCGGGCGCGAGTTTCCCGAACTGCGCCGCAGCTGGCCCGCGCAACCCACCGCGGAGGTCATCACCGCCAATGCAGGATGACCGGCCGCCCCTTCGCCTCGCGGGGCTGGGGGAAAAGCCGGGGCGTTTGGGCGGCGGGCGCGTGGCCTGGCACGCGCGACCGCTCTGGCGCACGCTGCTCGCTTATGCGGCGGCACTCGTCATACTCGGGCTGCTTGCCCATACCGTGTCCCTCAGCGGTTTGCGGGCGGCGGCGGCGCAGGCGCGGCCGAGCCTGTTCCTGGGCGCCTGCCTGGTCGCGGCGCTGGGCTGGCTCATCGGCGATGCTTTCCTGTTCTCCCGCCTGTTCAGCTATTTCCGCGCCCCCGTCGGCTTCGCCGAGATGCTGCCGGCCAACGCCATGCATGAATTCCTGCAATTACTCGACACGGTGGCCGCAGGCCTCGTCATCGCGGGCTTCGTGCATCGGCGAAGCGGCCTGTCGTTCCTCGCGGCCGGTGCGACGATGCTGTTGCAGGGCCTCGTCGATTTCCAGGTGATCGCCTGGGGGGCCTTGCTCGCCATGCCGCGCGCGCGCGGCATGGCGGCGGATCTCGCATGGTATTATCCCGCTCTGGTAGTGGCCTGTACCTGGATTTTCGCCGCATGGTGGATGGTTGGACGGCCGCACACCCGGCTCGGCGCCTGGCTGCGTCAGCGCCCCGCGCTACAAGCCTTCCGCATGGCACGCCCGAGCCATTATCTCAGGCTGTCGCTGATCCGCGCGCTGATCTACGCCAGTCAGGGCGTGGCGCTCTATGGCGAACTCCGGGCTTTCAACATCCCCGCGCCGCTGCGCGACGTGTTCGCCCTCGAGGCGGCGATCCTGCTGCTCGGCGCGCTGCCCATCGCGCCCGCCGGGCTTGGTGTGCGGCAGGTTTTGACGGTGACACTGCTGCGGGCCTTCGCCCCCCGCGCAACCCTGCTGGCTGCCGCCTTGGCCCATTCCGCCGTGATGATCATCTTCAGGATGCTCATGGGCCTGCTGTTCGCCGGCCGCTTCGCGCGGTTGCTGGCCGAGCCGCGCGCGGGCGTCGCCGTTCTCCACCAAGCGTGAGCGCCGCGCGCGTCCTCCTTGCGTGGTGCCGCGGGCTTCTGCCCCTTTTGTTGCTGGCCGGCTGCGCTAGCGGCGGGGCACAGCAGCGCGCCGCGGAGCCGCTTTTCCTCCCCGAGTACGGCCTCGGCGAGCACGGCCGCAAGACCTGGTTCGATCGCGTCGTCGAAACCAATCCAGGCAGCATCCATGTCGCGGTCTCTCCTGAATTCGAGCGCGCGCCGCCGCACCGGATTGCCGTGCTGCCGTTCGTCGATCGTGGCAGCGGCAATTACGTGCTGGACAAGGTGGCGCTCACCGAGCGCAATGCCCCGCAGCTGACGGATTGGCGCTGGACCGACGCGAACCGCTTGCGCCGGGTGATCGATGGCTTCCTGAGCGCCAGGGAATTCATCACCGTGCCGGTGCCGGAGGTGGATGCGGTGCTCGCGCGCCACGGCATCGACGATGACGCCAAGCTCAGCCGCGTCCCGCCGCAGACCCTCGCGCGCTGGCTCGGCGTCGATGCGGTGGTGTATGGCGAGGTCGAGCACTACGAGGTCTATTACCTTTTTCTGATGGCGGGCTGGGAGGTCACGCTCAAGATCGCCATCGCCTCGGGCGGCACCGGCGCTACGACGCTCGAAGGAGAAGGGACGGAATACAAGATCGAAGTGCGCCCGGCCGAGGCGGGGCGGGATATCGCGATCAACTCATTGCTCGATACCACCGATCTCCGCGATGTCGATCTGCGGCGCGACGAGGAAGAAGTCAGCCGGGAGTTGATCCTCAGAATTCCACAGGCAGGCGCGCCCGCCGCCACGGCCACGACGCCGCCCCCGGTGGCGCCGCCATCCGACGGGCCGGTGCCATCCGACGGGCCGGTGCCATCCGACGGGCCGGTGCCGATAGCTCGCAAAACCGGCTACGGCGCGCCAGAAGGGCCGCGCGAGGTTTTTTTTCTGCCCGAGCAGGATCTGGCCGATCACGGGCGGAAATCCTTTCTCGATCGCCTCATCGAAACCGACCCGGAAAGCTTCACGCCGCACATCGCGCCCGATTATTGCGCGCGAGCGCCGCATCGCGTCGCCGTGCTCCCTTTCGCCTATGAGGGCAGCGGCAACCTCATCATCGACGGCCTGCCGGTGACACTGCGCGGCGAGAACACCCGCGCGCGCTGGCGCTGGACCTATGCCAACCGCATGCGCGAAACCTTCGCCGCCTTTCTCGCGCAACGCGAATTCTCCCTGGTGCCGCTGCCAGAGATCGACACAATCCTTGCCGCCCATGGGATCGTGACCCGCGGTGCGCTCGAATCCATTCCCCCCGATGAGCTTGGCGCGTGGCTCGGCGCCGATACCCTGATCGCGGGAGATGTCACCTCCTATCAGGGACTTTACGCATTTCTCGTCGCCGGCTGGAGAGTGGGGCTGCAGATGAACATGCTAGCCGCCGCCGGCAAAGACGATCATCTCATGAGCATCTCGGGCGGGCGCTATGCGGTCGCGGTTCAGCTCGCGCTGGTGCCGATCGATCTTTATATCGATTCCGGGCTGAGCGTGCTCAAGCTGCGTGATGTGCGGCTGCGCCGCGCCGAGGAGGAGGTGGCGCGTGAGATCGTGCTGCGCATCCCACGCTGCCCGTCGCCGTCCCCGCCCCCCGCGCCGGCGCCTCTCGCGGGCCTTCCCGCCGACTGATGTTTTGCGAGGGCAAAAAACCTGATCCGTCCGGGTTCGGAGCGGAATTCGGCCCGCCGGTTTATCCCTGTTTCTGATTTGCCAGCATCCGCCGCATGGCGTCGAGCAGTGCCTGGACGCTGTTGCCATTGTGCTGGAGATAGCTCGCGTAGTCGCTGCGCTGGGTGAGGCGGAGGCTGACGCCTTCCACCACCAGATCCTCGATCTTCGGACTGCCGCCGGTCATTGAGATCACCCATTCGACATCGGCGTCGGGGTTGTTGGGGCGCGAAATGGTGGTGCTCACCCAGGTCAGATCGTCATGCGGCGTGGTGCGGCCGAGGACATAGTGGACGCCTTTATATTCGCCGAGATGGCCGGCGATGCTGTTCAGCAGGACTTGATGAAACAGAGCGACATAATCCTGCTGCTGCTGCGGGGTGGCGAGGCGCCAGAAGCGGCCCAGGCAGAAGCGCGCGATACCGTCCACATCCACCGCGCGATCGACGATCCGCTGCAGCTGCGCGCGCTTTTCAGCAAACCCACCGGGGCCGTTGATCACGTTCACCAGTTGATCGCCGACATCACGGACGAATTCCCGGGGCTCGGCCGCGCGCGCGGCGGAAACGCGAGGCAGGACAAACATTACCGCAAGCGCGGCGATGGCCGGAAATTGGCGTCTACTCCACATAGGTCCCTCTCTTTCTCGGGAAAGCAGGCGATCAACTGGCGCCGCGGGGCGCCGCTCTCGCTTCATTCGGATTGCGTCGTGGGCGCCGGGAACCAAGCCGGGACGGTCGCGCGCTGGTCGTTGCGGATCGCCTCCAATTGGCTCTGGCGGTGCTGGCGATAAAGGCTGCGGATGGTGGCATAGGGATCAAGCGCGGTTTTCTGCACCTGATCGAGCGAGTCGAGCACACGCTCGCGGGTATCGATCGCAACCATGGCATAGTAGGACCATTCGAGGGCATAGACCGTGGTGCCATTGCCGATCCAGGTAAACGGCCAATCGACGACATCGACACCGTAGCCGGCGAGATCGCGCGGATCGGAGGGGCCGAGGATTGGCACGTAGAGGTAGGGCCCCTCGGGCACGCCGTAAAGTGCCAGCGTCAGGCCGAAATCGGCATCGTGATTGACATAGCCCCAATGCTTCGCGACATCGAAGAGCCCGCCCACGCCCAGGGTCGAGTTGATGATAAAACGCATGAAGGTATCGCCGGCGCGGCGCGGCTTGCCCTCGGCGACGTCGTTGAAGAACACGGTGGGGTAGGAGAGATTGAGGAGGGCGTTGTGGATGCTCTCGCGCGCGACCTCGGGCACGGCGTAGCGGTAGGCCTCGGCGGCGGGCTTCAGCGTCACCGCGTCAAGCCCGTTATTGATTTTGTACATGACGCGGTTGGTTGGCTCCAACGGATCGTTGGTCTGTTTGTAATCGGCCACGGCGTCCTTGTCGTTGGCCGGAGGGCGCGGGGCGCAGCCGGTGAGTGCCATGAGGCAGGCGAGCGGGACCAGCAGCGAAAGCAAGGGGTTCGGGCGGGGCATGCGGCTTCCTCGCGGGAGATGACGGACAAGGCACCGGTCGCCTCTCGCAACCGAGGGGGCCGAGACCGAGCGGGGTGAACCTGCAATAAAGGAACAAATGAGCCGCCGTAAAGCTCCCGCGTTCGCGAGGCAGGCTTGCGAGGCATGGGAATATAGTGAAAAAGCGAGGGATCGTTCCGGTGGTCTCGCTGTCTCCGACGATGTTCCGCCCCGCCCAAATCGGGAGAGCCTATGCCATGTGCGCCGCCGCCCTGCCGCCTTTCTCCAGGCTTTCGACTGGTTCCCCCGATGCCACGCTGGAGCGCTGGCTGACCGGCCCGCGCGTCGCCGGGCTGCCGGCGCCCGATCGCGAAGCACCGCCGCCGCAGCTTTCCTTCGAATTTTTCCCCCCGCGCAACGCCGCGCTAGAGGCCCAGCTCTGGGCCTGCATCCGCCGTTTAGAAGTGCTGGCGCCGCGCTTCGTCTCAGTCACCTATGGCGCCGGCGGCAGCACCCAGAGCCGCACCCACGCAACCGTTGCGCGCATCGTGCGGGAAACCCGCCTCGTGCCGGCCGCCCATCTCACCTGCATCGGCGCCTCGCGCCAGGAGGTGGACGCCATCGCCCGACAGTACTGGGAGGCCGGCGTGCGCCATATCGTGGCCCTTCGCGGCGATCCGCCGCCAGGAGAAGCCTACACGCCGCATCCCGCGGGCTATGCCTACGCCGCCGATCTGGTCGCCGGGCTCAGGCGGGTGGCTCCCTTCGAGATCTCGGTCGCGGCCTATCCCGAGACCCATCCGGCGGCGCTGAGCCCCGAGGCCGATCTCGATAATTTGAAGCGCAAGCTCGACGCCGGGGCGAGTCGCGCCATCACCCAGTATTTCTTCGAGACCACGACCTATCTTCGCTTCCTCGACCGCGCGCTCGCCGCCGGTATTACCGCCTCCATCGTCCCCGGCATCATGCCGGTCTCGAACTACGCCCAGGCGGCGCGCTTCAGCGCGCTCTGCGGCGCCAGCGTGCCTGCCTGGCTCGGCCATCTCTTCGCCGGCACCGAGGACGACCCGGAGCTTCGCCGCATGGTCGGCGTCGTGATCGCGGCCGAGCAGGTGCGGCTGCTCCAAGCCAATGGCGTCGATGAATTTCATTTTTATACGCTGAACCGCCCCGATCTCACCTATGCCATCGCCCATATCCTCGGCGTCAGGCCGCCAGCGGGGGAGGGGGGGCTCGCATCATCAGCCGGCGATAGAGCGGGCGCAGCAGAAACGGGCTGAGATAGAGTGGGAACTGGCAAAGCGCGAAAAACAACGCGATGCGCGGGTCGGCGGCAACCGGCAACACCGCGAGATAGAGCGCCATGTTGCGGTTGCCGGCGACCAACCCGACGGAGGCCGCCTGGCGCCGGCCAAGCCAGGCAAAGGCCAGCGCGGTCGCCAGATTGAGCCCGAAATCGGCGATGAAGGCGGCCAGCAGCGCTACGATCACCCAGCGCGGCTCATGAACGAGCCGCGCCGCCAGCCCATCCATCACCGCGAAGCCATAGAGCATCAGCAGCCACACCACGCCGCCATCGACCACCTCGCCGAGTGCCAAGAGGCGCGCAGCGCCGAGGGCGCGGCGCAGCACCAGCGCCACGGCAAGCGGCAGACCGACGGTGAGCGCGAGCCGCAGCATGAACGCCCCGGGTCCGATCGCCAGATCAATCCCCATCAGCCAGTAGACCACCATGGGCGCGGTGAGGGGGACGAGGAAGGTGGTGCCGAGCGTCATGAGCAGCGAAAGCTCGGGGTCGAGCCCGACGAGCCGGGCGAAAGCCGGGGCGGAGAGCGCACCGCAGCCAGTGGCGAAGATCACCACGCCGTGGCGGAGGCCAGGGTCGAGAGGGAAGGGCGCGAGGACGGCAAAGACCAGGAGCGGGGAGAGCAGCAACTGAAAGGCGATGAGCACGGCGAGACGCAACGGGCGGCGAAGATGCGCGAAGGCAGCGGCGACATCGACACGGAGCAGCACCAAAGTCATGAGGCCCAGCACCTCGGGGAGGATAAAATGGCGGAGCGCGTGGGCGAGGGGGGGGATCAGCAGGCCGCCGAAAATCCCCACCGCCAGGAGCGGGCTGCCATGCCGAGCGGAGGCGGCGAGCGCGCGGTGCAACAGCGTCATCGCCGCCCCGATGGGTTGGAGACCATCGCCATGCGTTCTATACCTTCCACCGACGTTTTTCCGGAATTTTTATCATGGCCGAGCATCTCGCCGCGCTGAACCCCGAGCAGCGCATGGCTGTCGAGACGCTGGATGGCCCGGTGCTGGTGCTCGCCGGCGCCGGCACCGGCAAGACCCGCGTGCTCACCACCCGCTTCGCCCATATTCTCCTCTCCGGCCGCGCCAGCCCGCATCAGGTGCTCGCTGTCACCTTCACCAACCGCGCCGCGCGCGAAATGCGCGAGCGCGTGGCAAGCCTGCTTGGCCGGCCCGTGGAGGGGCTCTGGCTCGGCACGTTCCACGCGCTCGCCGCGCGTATGCTGCGCCGTCACGCGGCCGCGGCGGGGCTGTCGCCGAATTTCACGATTCTCGACACGGATGACCAACTCCGCCTGCTCAAGCAGGTGATGGCGGCCGAGCGGATCGACGCCAAGCGCTGGCCGCCGCCGCTTTTGATGGGCCAGATCCAGCGCTGGAAAGACCGCGCACTCTCTCCCGCCCGGCTCGGCGCGGCCGATCTCGCACAGGCCGGCGATCTCGCGGGTGGGCGGATCGCCTCCCTCTATGGTGCCTACCAGGCCCGGCTCAAGGCCTTGAACGCCACCGATTTCGGCGATCTCCTGCTCTTCGTGACCGACATCCTCCGTGATCAGCCCGATATTCTCGCGGAATATCACCGCCGCTTCCGCTATATCCTGGTCGATGAATACCAGGACACCAATCTCGTCCAGTATCTCTGGTTGCGGCTGCTGGCGCAGGCTTCGAAAAATATTTGCTGCGTCGGCGATGACGACCAGAGCATCTATTCCTGGCGTGGCGCCGAGATCGAGAACATCCTGCGCTTCGAGCAGGATTTTCCCGGCGCCGCTGTCATCCGGCTGGAGCGCAATTATCGCTCGACCGCGCCGATCCTCGCCTGCGCCGCGGCGTTGATCGCCCATAACCAAGGCCGGCTCGGCAAGACGCTTCGTCCCGGCGGCAAAGAGGCGGGCGGTGAAAAAGTGCGGATTCTGAGCCTCTGGGACCAGGAGGAGGAAGCCCGCGCCGTCGGTCAGGCAATCGAGGGTTTGCGCGCCGAGGGCGAAAAACTCACCGAAATGGCGGTTTTGATGCGCGCCGGCTTTCAGACCCGGGCCTTCGAGGAACGGCTGATCACGCTCGGCATTCCCTATCGCGTGGTCGGTGGATTGCGTTTTTATGAACGCGCCGAAATCCGTGACGCCATCGCCTATGCCCGCCTCCTCGTGCAGCCCGGCGACGATCTGGCGTTTGAACGCATCGTCAACACCCCGCGCCGTGGCGTCGGCACCGCCGCCCTCCAGACACTGCACGCCCGCGCCCGCGCCGACGATACCGCGCTCACCGCCGCCGCCGGCGCGCTGATCGCATCGGGCGCGTTGCGTGGCCGGGCGGGGGAGGGGCTGCGGCGGTTGCTGGACGACCTCGGCCGCTGGCGCGCCCGGCTCGAAGCCGAAGGCCCGGTGGTCGCGATGCAATTCGTGCTCGACGAATCGGGCTATACCGACATGCTGAAAGCGGACAAATCGCCCGAGGCGCCGGGTCGGCTCGACAATCTCAAGGAATTCGTACGCGCGCTGGCCGATTTCGAATCCCTCCAGGGCTTTCTCGATCACGTTGCGCTGGTCATGGAAAACGACGAGAACGCCGCCGGCGACCGGGTCAATCTGATGACGCTGCACGCCGCCAAGGGGCTCGAATTCGACACGGTTTTTCTCCCCGGCTGGGAAGAAGGGCTGTTTCCCAACCAGCGCGCCCTCGATGAAGGCGGCGTCAAGTCGCTCGAGGAGGAACGCCGGCTCGCCTATGTCGGGCTGACGCGGGCAAAAAAACGCGCGATCATCCTGCACGCCGCGCATCGCCGCATCTACGCCAACTGGCAGGATAGTATCCCGAGCCGCTTTCTCGCCGAAATCCCCGAGGAACAAATCACCCGTGGCGGCACGGCGGCGCCGCTGCGGCGGGCGGGCGCGCCGGCTTTCCCCGCGCCGCGCCCAGTGCTGATCGAGGCGAGCGCGATCACCCGCCCGGTGCCAATGAGCGCGATCGCCATCGGGGCGCGCGTCTTTCACGTCAAATTCGGCTACGGCACGGTGACGGCGGCGGACGACGACCGGCTCGACATCACCTTCGACAAGGCCGGGAAAAAGCGCGTGCTCGACCGTTTTGTCGAACCCGCATGAGCCGCTCCCTCCCGCCGCTCGAAACCCTCAGCGTCGTGGTCAGCCCCGAAGCGGTCGCGGTCTATCGAGCGGCGTTCGAAACGGTCTGCCGCAGCGTCGGCTGGTTTCGCGAGGAAGGCACGGGGCGCTGGCGCGTCGAGGGGATCAAGCGCCGCGGGGAGGGCGACGAGAAACTCGCCGACGCGCTGGCCCTCGCCGCCCTGGCGAGCGGGGCGCGGCCCGCGCTCTCGCGCCGTGCCACCGAGGCCGCGGGCTGGCTCGCGCGCAATCGCGAGGCTTTTCCCGCGCAATTGATCGGGCGGCGTTTTCAGCTCCGCCCGACGCATCTCCCCCGACACGAAATAGCCGGGCGCATCACCCTCACCCTCGATGCCGGGCTGGCTTTCGGCTCGGGCGAGCACGGCTCGACGCAAGGCTGTCTCCGCGCGCTGGAGCGATTGCCTCGCCGCCCGGCGCGCATCCTCGATCTTGGCACTGGCTCGGGGATTCTCGCCATGGCGGCGGCGCGGCTGTTTCATCGCAACGTGCTCGCTACCGATCTCGATCCTTTCGCGGTGCGGATCGCGCGCGAGAACGCGGCGCGCAATGGTCTGGCGCGCCGCGTGCGGGTGATGCGTTCGGATGGCTGGCGGCAGCGCCCGCTCAAGGGAGGGCCGCCGTTCGATCTGGTGCTGGCCAATATCCTCGCCCGCCCGCTCGCCGCCATGGCGCGCGACCTCGCCGGCCACCTGGCACCGGGCGGGATCGCGCTCCTGGCGGGGCTACTCGCGCGCCAGGAGCGGTTGGTGCTGGCCGCGCATCGCCGCCAGGGGCTGGTGCTGCGCGGCCGTCAACCCATCGGCGCCTGGACCACGCTGATCCTCGGCAAACCGCGATGAGCCGCGCTCAGGCCGAGCGCAGCCCAGCCGTGCGCTCGTTCCGCGCGGCTTGGCGCTTGGCGCCGAACACCGGATCGAACAGCATCGGCAGATCGCCGCGCGTCAGACCGATATCGGCGAGTTCGCGATCCGAAAGCCGGGCCAACTCACCGAGCACCGCGCGGCGCTCGGCGCTTTCGCTAACCGCACGCGCGGCGCGGGTCAGGACATGGGCGAGCCCAGCGAGCGCCCGCGCCAACAGCGGCCGCCCAGGGCGCCGCGCGCCACGATGCCCTGACTTCGCGGCGGGGTGCGTGGCCGGCGCGGTGGAAAAAAATTCGAATTTGGCGAAGTCGATGGTCATGGCATTCTGTCCTTAACGTGGGCCGTGGCGGAATATGGCTTGGCAATGCCCGACACGGGGTTAGTCCGGAGATATGCGCCGCCCAGGTTTATTGTGCAGGTGCGAAGAGAACGAAACTGTTATGCATAAAACGCATGGTAATAGTATGAGTTATGAAATTTCTGTTAAACGACTCACCGCACTCCGCGCCGCCCTCGCTGCTTTGGGCGTCGCCGGCTTCATCCAGCCGCGCGCCGACGAGCATCTCGGCGAATACGTGCCCCCGAGCGCCGAGCGCCTCGCCTGGCTCAGCGGCTTCACCGGCAGCGCTGGCCTCGCCGTGGTCCTGGCCGACCGTGCCGCGCTCTTCACCGATGGCCGCTACACCCTCCAAGCCGCCGCCGAGACCGACCCCGCGCTCTGGGAGCGCTGCCATATCACCGCGACCCCACCGCAAGCCTGGCTCGCCGGCCACGCCCCGAAGGACGCGCGCATCGGCTATGATCCCTGGCTGATCAGCGAGGAGGGGCTGGCGCGGTTTCGCGACGCCGGCCTCGCCATGGCCCCGATCGCCAATCCGATCGACCCGCTCTGGCGGGACCGCCCGGCGCCGCCATCAGCCCCCGCCATGCCGCACGATCTCGCCTTCGCCGGGGAGCCCGCTCGCGCCAAATGCGCCGCCATTGCCAGCAGCCTCGCCGAACGCGGCGCGGCGGCGGCCGTGCTCAGCGATCCCGCCGCGATCAACTGGCTGCTCAACATCCGCGGCAGCGATGTGCCCTTCACGCCCATCGCCCTCGGCTTCGCCCTCCTGCACGCCGACGGGCGCGCCGCGCTGTTCATGGCGGCGGAAAAACTGCCGCCCGAAACCCGCGCCTGGCTCGGCCCCGAGGTGCAAATCGCCGAGCCGGCGGCGCTGCCCGACGCGCTGGCCGCGCTGGCCGGGCAGGGGGTGCTGGTGGACCCATCGGCAAGCCCGGTATGGTTCGCCGAGACGCTGCGCGCCGCCGGGGCCAAAATCATCGCGGCGCCCGATCCTTGCCTGCTGCCCAAGGCATGCAAGAACCCGACCGAGCAGGCCGGCGCCCGCGCCGCGCATCACCGCGACGGTATCGCTCTCTGCCGGTTTCTCCACCATATGAGCGAGCAGGGCAGGGCGGAGAGCGAAATCTCGGCCGCTGAAAAACTCCTCTCATTCCGCGCGGTGGGGAAAAATTTTCGTGGCGAAAGTTTCCCGGCAATCTCCGCCGCCGGCTCCCACGGCGCCATCATCCACTATCGCGTCAACGCAGAAACAGATCGAACGATCGGCGATAACACGCTTTATTTAATAGATTCTGGGGCCCAGTATCTCGACGGCACCACCGACGTCACCCGCACGCTATGGAGCGGGCCGGCAGCGCCGCCCGTGTCACTCCGCGATCGCTTTACCCGCGTCCTCAAGGGCCATATCGCGCTGGCTGCGCTGGTTTTCCCGCAAGGCCTCGCCGGTCTCCATCTCGACGCCTTCGCCCGCCGGGCGCTCTGGCAACAGGGGCTCGACTACGACCACGGCACCGGCCACGGCGTCGGCAGCTATCTCTCGGTGCATGAAGGCCCGGCCGGCATCTCCCGCGCCGCACGCCCGGTGCCGCTCGCACCAGGCATGATCCTCTCCAACGAGCCCGGTTTCTACGCGCCCGGCGAATACGGCATCCGCCTGGAAAACCTGCTTTTCGTGCAGCCCGCCGCGGACCTCGACGGCGGCGGGAAGCCGTTTCTCCGCTTCGAAACCCTGACGCTTGCGCCGTTCGACCGCACGCTCATCGACGCCGCCGCCCTGACCGCCGAGGAACGCGCCTGGCTCAATGCCTACCACCGGCACGTCGCGGCCGAACTCGCGCCCGATTTGCCGCTCGACGCGCGAGGCTGGCTCGAAGCGGCCTGCGCGGCGGTTTAGCCCTGCGCGCCGCTAGCCCGAGCTTCCCACGTGCGAATACTGCAACCGATTGAATTCAAAGAAAAAATTCCGTTTTTCTGGGCAACACCCATATTTTCAATGATTTAATGTAAACCGAAGCAGGAAGCTCGGTTTAGCCAGGAAAGGCGAGGGTGCCGCCCGCAACCCGCTCGGGCCATTGGCCCTAGACCCCATTTCTCAGACGCATGAGTGCCGCAGAAGATTTATTATGGAAAGAAATAAGGTGATGTTATACTTTCCATACCTACTGCCCAAGTTTTGAAGTGATGCGATGAATGCACACCTGAAATGGACCGGAGTTGAACGGCAAATGGCACCCAATACAATAAATTTTGATGTTTTGATTCCCAGGGCTTATTTTGCGGCAGATGAGATTAATGACGGATTTTTCAAAATAACCTTCGGAAGCCCGATTTTCAAAGGGAGACTACCCACCTCGCGAGTCCGAGTTTTGACCCGCCCCCGCCCCCGGCGGAGGATGCGAGCTGGAACGCCTGCATCTGATTGCTGCCCTGTCGTTCGATCCTGACGGCGTCGCGGTATTCGGGTGACGCGCGATGCCGGTGCTGGTTGCCGCTGCGGCGGCGCGGCGGCTTCATGTCGGACATCCAGAAGTGGTAGCTGAACGAACCGATCAGCCGCACCGCCGGCTTGAACGTGTGCTCGATCCGGCCGCCATAGCAGGTCGCGCACCTTATGCTATATGATCACCTGGGGCTCGCCATAGACGGGACTTTTGGCCTGTTCGTGAGCCTGAGCAGCCGCTCCCCGAAAATCCCAAAATCGTGGAGAATCAGAGCCGGGCCAACAGGGCAGGTGAAATGTGTGAATGCCATAGGCCCGTTGGGATGGGTTGATCGCATCGAGAGCATCGGCTATGTCCGCTCGGCGCGGCCCAGGTAGCTCAGTTGGTAGAGCATGCGACTGAAAATCGCAGTGTCGGTGGTTCGATTCCGCCCCTGGGCACCATCCCCCTCTTCTCCATTGTTTCTTTTCACCGCCAGGGCCACGCTATGGCCCTCTTAAACCACTGATAAATCGCCTTAGTCTAGGGGATTTAGCGCGCGGTGGCGTAGCCGCGGATACCATGGCGTGCCCCCGGTATCGACCTTCGTCTGCTGGTATCCATGTTGGTATCCGACCCCCCTGTTGGTATCGTGCCTCCCAGGCCGACTTCGAGGCATGAATCCCGACGATTTCCGAGTTGGCGTGCTCTATCGCGACAAAGACATAGGCGCGGCCTTCCCCGACGGTGACGGTCTGGTGCCTCCGGCATACGGCGATCGACCGCCCGATACACGTTGCGGGCACACTCAAGCGCTAGGGACGCCGTGCCGCCAGAGGGAGCGCTGCACAACACCGCACGACGCCGCTGATTGGGGGCGTTCATATCATTGTCTCCAAAACCGGAATGCTGAAGGGGTAGCGGATGGGTGCGTCAGAAACGGACGCGTTGTTGACGCCGTAGAGGCTGACATCGAGCAAAGCCATGCGCACAACACCGTGCGGCCGCGCAACCAAAGGCTGGCGGGTGGGCAGGCTTGATGCGGCGGATGAGACGTCAAGGATCTTGCGGCGACGGGGCAATAGCCCCTCATTCGCTGTGACATCAACCAGCCCATGTCAGTATAAAAACGCCGAGGAGACGGCACATGGCCGCCTCCTCCGGCCATTCAATGCGTACGCGCCGATCGGCCCGGGCGGCGCGATCCCTCTGCCGGAGCCCGGGCCGCGGCGATCGCCTGCCGGACCTGGGTGGCGGTGAAGGACCGCGTGAACAGACGCGGATCGCCGAGACCGATCTCGATCTCGACAATGCCGTCGCGGCGGACCCGCGAGCACACAGCAAGCGTCAGGTCGAAGAAGGCGAACTGGAGATGCGCGATCTCCAGCCCCTTCGCCGCGACGGCAATTTCCCGATAGGCGGCAAGGGCGGCCCAGCGAAGGCGCCAGCCAAGTGCCTGCCTGGCTTCGAGAGTGGGGACAACGAGAAACGGAGCCTGAATCCGGAACATTGTGACCTCTTCAAAGAACAAGATTGGACCAACACCGCGCGGAAAAAGTCCGGGTGCGGGCTGACTCATCTAGTTTAAGAGGTCTAAGAGGTCTGCGGTCAGGTGTTCATAAGCTACTCGGATGGTAGATTACCAGATGGTAGATTACCTGGACGCGGCTGGCCTGTCAACAGGGCCGTGCAGCCTGAATTCCGCACCTAAAAACCTTCAGTTCTCGGTTGGTCCTGAAGAATCAGGGAGATAGTCTGGGTTTGGGAATCACTGACCATCACCAACGGGGTGCGGCATGTTGCCACAGGGTGTGCTGGGTTTCCAGTAGAAGGCGACCGTTCAAGCGCCGGGGTGACCTCGCTGGCGGGTTTGCCGCTGTATCTCGAGCTGGTCCAGAGCAGTGGGCTGGCGGCGGCGATCCGACAGCACGTGCAGGTCGTCGGCCGCCAGGGATGGCTGGATATCCAGATGGTGCTTGCGGTGATTTTCCTGAACCTCGCCGACGGCGACTGCTTGGCGGACCTGGAGCGTCTGGAGCAGGACAGCGGCTTTGCGGCGGTGCTGCAGGCGATTGAGCGGGACCTGCTGTCGCGCGGCGAGCGGCGGTTGCTCGCGTCACGTTGGCGGCGCGAGCGCGAGCGCACGGTGCCGTCGCCCGCGGCGTTGTCGGCGTGGTTGGAGCGTTTCCATGGCCCGGCGGTGCCGAAGGCGGTGGCCGGCACGGCGTTCATTCCGGCGGTGACGGAGGCCGTGCAGGGGATGTGTCGGGCCAACCAGGCGCTGCTGGACTTCATGCTACGCCACCAGCCGGCGGCAGTGGCCACACTGGACATGGACGCGACGCTGATCGAGACGCACAAGCGCGATGCATTGCATTGCTCCAAGGGGTTCAAGGCGTATCAGCCGTTGAACTGCTGGTGGGCGGAACAGGGTGCGATGCTGTATTCGGAGTTCCGCAACGGCTCGTGCCCGCCGGGCACGAGCCGTTGGCTGCGCGCGCGCTGCGGCGAGAGCGAGGAAGTCCATTCGGTGATGAAGAGCGATCTGGCCGGCGGGCAAATGCCGTCCGGGCTGATCGGTGCCAACGCCGCGTGGTGGGCCCTGATGCTCGTGGCGCACAACCTGAACACCGCGATGAAGCGGCTGGTGCTGGGCAAGGAATGGACGACTAAACGGATGAAGGCGCTGCGCTTGCGGCTGATCGGTCTGCCGGGCCGCGTGGTGCGTCATGCACGCACGCTGATCATTCGCCTGGGCGCAGGCGCCGAAGCGCTGGCGACCATTGTCAACGCGCGCCAGACCATTCGGGCGCTGGCATGCGGGCCGGCCGGATGAACCGCCGCCGCCGATCGCACGGCGTCCCGCGGCCTGCCGCCTGCCACCTGATCGGAAGGCCATGCCTCCACTTGTCCGCAACTCAGGCCCCCGACTCGCGGCGGTTGCAAAACCTTGAGCCAGGGCCAGCCCACCGTGCAGCCGCACGCAAAACAAGGGTAATCCCGATGCCGCGCTGAGAGTTTGAAAAAGAATGCCCTCTTGCCCGGAAATTGACAGAAAAATGCCCAATGTTTCCAGAGGGCATTCTTGTTCAAGTTCGATTGATTTTTAGGCTCTGAGCCGGAAATGCCCTATCGCCAGCAAACCCAAATGCCGCTCGGCGCGTCCGCCATTTTGTTCGGGGATTCTGGCCCAAGCCGTGGCTTTCTGTTTGCCCTAATGCCAGAACAATGAGAATATTGCGGCTATGGAAAAGGACCGCCTGGCGGCATTCAGCGACGGCGTCATTGCCGTCATCATCACCATCATGGTGCTTGATCTTAAAGTCCCGCCCGCCGCAACGCTAACTGCGTTGAAGGACACCGCGCCGACCTTCGTCAGCTACATTCTCAGCTTCGTCTATGTCGCGATCTACTGGAACAACCACCATCATTTTTTCCAGCTTGTGCCGCGCGTCAACGGTGCGATTCTGTGGGCTAATCTTCATCTGCTGTTCTGGCTTTCATTGATCCCCTTCGCAACGGCCTGGCTCGGTCAAAACGTCACTGCCGCCATCCCCACCGCGCTCTACGGCGTCGCCATGTTGATGGCCGCCCTCGCCTGGAACATCCTGCAAATCACAATTATCCGCGCCCAGGGGACGAACTCGGCCATTGCCAAGGCCATCGGTCGCGACATCAAGGGCAAAATCTCCCCGGTCCTGTATGTCGCCGGTGTCCTGCTCGCTTTCGTGAATTCGATCATTTCGGATGCGCTCTACATTCTCGTCGCGATGCTATGGCTCATTCCGGACCGGCGCGTCGAACGCGTTCTCACGGATCAATAGCTATAGAGGGAGTCTCGCCCATGGCCCTAGCCCTGTTCCGCCAGCTCGCCGCTTACAACAAATGGGCCAACGCGCGGATTTACGCCGCCGCCCTTGCTTTGCCCGAGGATGCCTATCGCCGGCCGACCGGGGTCTTTTTCGGCAGTCTGCACGGCACTCTCAACCATCTTTTGGTCACCGATCGCATCTGGCTACACCGGCTGACCGGCGCGGGGGATGCCCCCGACCGGCTTGACGCCATCCTGTTCGAGGACCGCGCCGCCCTCACCCGCGCCCGCCTGGCCGAGGACGCCCGCCTGATCGCGCTGGTCGAGAACTACGACGCGCCAGCCCTCGCGCGCCCGATCGCCTATCGCACCATGGCGGGAAAACCCCACGAACAGCCCCTCGCCGACCTCCTGGCGCACCTGTTCAACCACCAAACCCACCACCGCGGCCATGCCCATGCCTGCTGCTCGATTGTTTCCGGCACCGAGCCGCCGTCACTCGACCTTCTGGCCTTTCAGCGCGGCATTCAAGCGCCTGATCTTGCGGCATTGATTTGAAAAATTTCGCGCCAAATAGGGAGAAAGAATATGGACGACATTAACGCCACGATGTCGGAAGTAGCGCGCAGGGTTGCGAAGCTTGAACGCGCAATGCCTGGGCCAGGTGAAAACAAATTTCTGCGCGTCGGTGCCGTAGCTGGAGTGTTGGGCACGATCATCTCAATTTCTGTTGGAATGCTTGGAGTTTGGCAGGCACAGACAGAAGCACAGGAGGCAAGATATGCTAAATTCGTATCTGCTCAACCCGGTAGGGGCGTGATCGGCAGTGATGCTGTGGTGACGGCGTTTTTGATGGCGGTGTAGGCATCGAGGCCGTGCCGGGCGGCGGTCCCGACGACGGATCGGACATTGGCGAAGA
>Ga0207433_10000614_pt1 | contig 81421 bp, 81 predicted proteins | sample YelNatPaOPGAMG01_FD_187559 | JGI IMG/M metagenome (GOLD analysis project Ga0207433, IMG submission 187559) | Hot spring thermophilic microbial communities from Obsidian Pool, Yellowstone National Park, USA - OP-RAMG-01 (SPAdes) (version 3) | ecosystem: Environmental > Aquatic > Thermal springs...
CTATGTCTAACTTCCCCCATTTTTCTACAATCATTTCAACTGCTCTTTTACAGTCTAAAGACCTGGATACATCACCAACACAGACTAGGGCGTCCTTACCAATCTGATGAATTTCTTCAGCCACTTTCCTACTGGTTTCTTCGTTTATGTCCATAATTGCTATATTGGCACCGGCTTCAGCTAATGCTAAAGCAATAGCTTTCCCTATACCTTGTCCTCCTCCTGTTACTAAAGCAACCTTTCCATCTAGCCTGAATCGATCTAATATCCCCATAAATAACATCCCTCCTAATTCTTAAGATCTTTGGCTTCCTTTGGGGTTTCTCCCTCTTCGTAATAGAACCGAGCTACTTTAGCTATTAATTTAATCTTACTCTTATCCATCTAAATGGTCCTTCTCCTAAATTTCTACTAATTATATCATATAAAAGTTAGAATTTATCAACTCACCAACCAAAGTTGAAACAATCACCAGCGACAGGCCTCTTGACAAAAGATATATTTTGAAGTATATTGATAATAGAAAGTCGCGGGGTGGAGCAGTCTGGTAGCTCGTCGGGCTCATAACCCGAAGGTCGTTGGTTCAAATCCAACCCCCGCTACCATTTTTTTATGGCGGCATAGCTCAGGTGGCAGAGCAGGCGGCTCATACCCGCTATGTCCGAGGTTCGAATCCTCGTGCCGCTACCAATGTTTTGATGGAATTTATAGAAAAGATAAAGGAATTTATCTCTAAATATCATCTTATCTCTTCTGGAGAGAAGATCTTAATAGGAGTTTCTGGAGGGCCTGATTCTATGGCACTTCTTTTTGCTTTGAATTCTCTTAAAGATGAGTATAAACTTCAACTTACGAGTTGTTATGTGGACCATAAGTTACGTAAGGAAAGTAAGGACGAAGCCATTTTTGTCTCTAGGGTCTCAAAAGATTTGGATATCCCCTTTGTGTTGAAAGAATTAAACGTGGATGCTATAAAGAAAGGAAAGACTCTAGAAGAGGCAGCGCGGATATGTAGATATAAAGCATTAGAAGAGGCTAGAAGAGAAAGTAATGGAGATAAAATAGCTGTTGCGCATCACCTGGACGATCAGGTAGAAACAATACTTATGAGGATTTTAAGAGGAACAAGTATTAAGGGCTTAAAAGGTATCCCCATTAAAAATGGAGTTATAATTCGCCCCTTAAGAAATGTCTGGAGAGAAGAGATTTTAAACTTCTGTAGAGAGAATAATATTCCGTATCTTATAGATAGGTCAAATCTTTCTCCTGTCTTTACTCGTAATAGGATAAGATTAGAATTAATCCCTCTATTGCAGGATTACAACCCTAAGGTTAAAGAGGCACTACTTAGATTATCTTCTCAGGCAGAAGAGGTAGATATATTTCTAGAGAATATTGAAAAAAATTTATTAGGAAGGTGTACTAAATCTTCTTGCGAAGCCTTTATTCCATTGTCTCTACTCCAAGGTCTTCCTGAGATTCTGAGAATAAGGGTAGTTATTAAATTACTTAATGAATTAAGTCCGAAGCCATATATGGTAAATACCAAGGCTTATAATATGATATTAGAACTTATTAATAAATCAACTGGTAGGGCATTTAACCTTCCAGGAGGTGGTATTGCTTATAGGGATCCTGATGGGATAAGGATTATAAGTACTATTCCATCTCTTAATGAGTATAAGCTTAATATCCCGGGGGTTACCTTTATATATGAGATGAATAAAAGGTTTATTATAGATACTATTTCAGTAGAAAATCTTCCTTCCAAACTTCCTGATTCCCCATATACTTTTTACTTAGATTTTGATAAAATAAAAATGCCTATATTCTTAAGGGCGCCTAAGGAAGGAGATAGGTTTTGTCCTTTAGGATTAGATGGTAAGAGTAAGAAATTACAGGATATTATGGTGGATAGAAAGGTTCCTAAGGAGTATAGAGGTATGTACCCTTTGATAGTTGATAGCAAAGGGGATATCATTTGTATCCCTGAGTATACTATCAGTGAGAGGGTAAAGATAACAGAGAATACAAGGAGGGTATTAGTAATAAGTATTGAAGAGAACGAACGATAGTATAAGGATACTTTTTACAGAGGAACAGATAAAGGAAAGAGTGAGGGAATTAGGGGAAGAGATATCTAGGTTTTATAAGGGTAGAAGTCCTCATTTGGTATGTATTTTAAGAGGAGCAGTAATTTTTTTATCTGACCTTGTAAGGAATATAGACCTCCCTATCACTATAGATTTTATGGCTGTTTCTAGCTATGGAGGTAGTGACAGGTCCAGCGGAATAGTTAAAATTACAAAAGACCTAGATGAGACGATTGAAAATAAGGATGTCCTTATAGTAGAGGATATCATAGATACAGGGCTTACCTTAAAGCATCTTCATCAGATCTTTCTGGCGCGTAATCCAAGAGACCTTAAGACCTGTGTCCTTTTAGATAAAAAGGAAAGAAGGTTAACGGATGTAGATTTAGACTTCATAGGTTTTGAGGTGCCAAATGAATTTATTGTTGGCTACGGTTTAGACTACGGTGGATTTTATAGAAATCTCCCTTTTTTAGGGATTCTTAACATTAGTGAATTATCTGGAGGCGAGTAGTTTGAAAAGGCAATTAAGTGGAATTATTATATATTTAGCCATATTTATTATTTTAGTAGCATTTTTTTGGCGTTCTATAACAGGGTTAGAAAATACTTCTCCATTGGAGATTAGTTACTCAGATTTTCTTAACTATGTAAGACAGGGAAGGGTAATGGAGGTTACTATAGGGGATATGATAAAGGGGAAGATGATTGATGGCCAGGATTTTATCACCTATAAGGTGGATGATCCCAATCTTGTAGAAGAATTAAGAAAGGCGAATGTTAAATTTACCGGGACTGCACCCCCACAACCTTCTTGGTGGTTAGGACTTATATCTCCTCTTATCACTGTAGTTCTTATAGGACTACTCTGGTATTTTATGTTTCGGCAGGCTCAAGGGGCAAACAATCAGGCGATGTCGTTTGGTAGGAGCAGGGCAAGGCTTGCATCTGAAAGTAGAGTAAAGGTTACTTTTGATGATGTAGCAGGAGTAGATGAGGCAAAGGAAGAACTAAAAGAAGTTGTAGAGTTCCTGAAGAACCCTAAGAAGTTTCAGGCGGTAGGAGCTAAAATCCCTAAAGGAGTTTTATTAGTTGGCCCTCCAGGTTCCGGTAAGACCCTATTAGCTAGGGCTGTAGCTGGAGAGGCTGGGGTTCCGTTCTTTAGTATAAGCGGCTCTGAGTTTGTAGAGATGTTTGTGGGGGTGGGTGCATCTAGAGTAAGGGACCTCTTTGCTCAGGCAAAGAGAAACGCTCCCTGTATAGTCTTTATAGATGAAATTGATGCTGTAGGAAGACATAGGGGTGCAGGATTAGGGGGAGGACATGATGAGAGGGAACAGACATTGAATCAGTTATTGGTAGAGATGGATGGTTTTGATCCTAATATAGGAATCATAATCATAGCAGCTACGAACAGACCAGATATACTCGATCCTGCATTGTTAAGACCTGGAAGGATTGATAGAAGGATAGTGGTTGATAACCCTGATTTGGACGGAAGATTGGCTATCCTAAGGATACACTCTAGAGGAAAGCCTTTATCAGAGGATGTAAATCTTCAGATAATAGCCCAAAGAACTCCTGGCTTTTCAGGGGCAGACCTGGCTAATCTTATGAATGAGGCAGCTCTTTTAGCAGCAAGAAGAAATAAATCGAAGATAAGTATGAGTGAACTCGAGGAGGCTATAGATAAGGTTATAGCAGGACCTGAAAGGCGCAGTCGTGTTCTTACGGATAGGGAGAAGGAATTAATAGCCTACCACGAAACAGGTCATGCCTTGGTGACCAAGTTTCTTCCCAATGCAGACCAGGTTCATAGGATCTCTATAATTCCAAGAGGAATGGCTTTAGGATATACCCTTAATCTTCCTACTGAAGATAAGCATATTCTTACTAAGGAAGAACTTTTGGATAAGATTATAACTGCTCTCGGGGGAAGGGCTGCTGAAGAGATTATATTTAAAGAGTCTACAACAGGTGCACAGAACGATCTAGAAGTAGCTACAGAGATTGCCAGAAGGATGGTTACTGAATTTGGAATGAGTGATGAGCTAGGCCCTCTCACCTTTGGGAAAAGACACGGACAGGTATTCTTAGGGAGAGATCTAGTAGAAAGTAGAGATTACAGTGAACAGGTGGCATTTATGATAGACAGGGAGATAAGAAAAATTGTTGAGGAATGCTATGAGAGGGCTAAGAGTATTCTCACCAAAAATAAAGAGACATTAGTAAGAATTGCTACCCTTTTAAAAGAAAAAGAAACTATAGAGGCAGAAGAGTTTAATACTCTTGTCGCTCAGGGAACATAAAAGGGAAGGAGTTGCTCCTTCCCTCCCTATACTTAGGGTGCACTTTCTAGAAGTGCCACCTCATATGGTCAATTATTAATTAGATTAACTAGATAATTGCTTCTCCCGTTCCTGGATCGAAGAGGTGCATTTTATCCATATCGAAGAACACTTTCCACTCTAGACCAGTCTGTGCCTTTGTAGCAGGGTCTACCGTGGCTACTATTACGTTATCTCCCGATGTTAGATAGAGGTTAACCTCTGAACCTAATGGTTCAGTTACATCTACCGTAGCCTTTATAGTCCACTCAGGTTTTAGGTCCGCCTCCTTCATTAGAGTAGCATCATAGATATCTTGAGGTCTTATACCAAATATAACCTCTTTAGTTGTGTATGGCTCTACGAGAGAGTTAAGAGATTCTGGAATCTTTACCTCGAAACTTCCTGCGTTTAGCCAATAGCCCCCATTTTTCTTCTCTAACGTAGCACTTATAAAGTTCATTGCCGGGCTTCCAATAAAACCTGCCACAAATAGATTTCTTGGCTTATTAAAGAGATTTAATGGAGAATCTATCTGCTGAATTACTCCATTATTCATTACCACTATCTTATCTCCCATTGTCATTGCCTCTACCTGATCATGGGTTACATAGATAGTAGTAACCTGAAGCCTGTTGTGTAGTCTCTTTAATTCCGCTCTCGTCTGGACCCTTAGTTTTGCATCAAGGTTAGATAGTGGCTCATCCATAAGGAACACCTGAGGAGTACGGACTATAGCCCTTCCTAAGGCAACTCTCTGTCTCTGTCCACCTGAAAGTTCCTTAGGTTTCCTCTTTAGAAGGTCCTGAATCCCTAACATCTCAGCCACTTCTTGGACCCTCTGTTCGATCTCCTTCCTTGGGACTCTTCTTAGTTTTAGCCCAAATGCCATATTATCAAAGACTGTCATATGAGGATAGAGAGCATAGTTCTGGAAAACCATCGCTATATCTCTATCTTTGGGAGCAACATCGTTTACGACCCTGTCACCAATATATATGTTACCGCTAGTAACCTCTTCTAATCCAGCTATCATTCTCAGGGTAGTAGTCTTACCACACCCTGATGGACCTACCAAGATGCAAAACTCTTTATCTTCTATTACAAGGTTTGCATCTTTTACCGCTTCTACTGTGCCAAACGTCTTAGACACATGCTCAAGCACTACTCGTGCCATTCTAACGCCTCCTATTCTTTAATAGATTAAATTAAAGATAAACCTACCAATAAAATCTTTATTATAAAATTATATCATATCTCACCTTCCTTCTCTACCTAAAAATTCTTTCAATCCACTTATACTCTTAACTGGAGTCGGATCAACTCCTCGCTTGATTGCAAGATAAAATGAGACAAAATCCCCTATATATATCAATGATAAGAATCTTTCTAACAGGGTTTCTCCTCTGCTCCATACCTCAATTATATTATCCTCTTCAATAATGGAAGATATAAAGTCTTTCATATATCTAATTCTTAATTTTATTCTATCTATCTCCTTAGTATCCCTTAAAAATATGACTACATTCTGTTTTAGAATCTCATCTCTTCCTTCCCACCCTATAATTTCGTTATGATTTAACTCTGGAAAGTTATTCCATACCGAGAACGCCTTGCTATTTTCGTTTATCTGACATTTCCATCTATAGGCAATAACTCCAAAGTATTCATTTGGAGCATATATAATTGGCAGATGCCTGTATAATTTATCTGCGATCTTTTTGGAGATATTTCCTTCTTTTGGAACCTCATCTTTTAACTCTTCTTCTCTAAGTTTTTCTAATAAACTAGATGCATTCTTTATCTCTACTCCATTTATATGTAAAAATCCTAGCCTGGATAATACAGATAGAAGAGGGATAAAGGTATAACCTAGGGCTGCTCTTGGCTGGAACCCATTAGGAATTACTATAGATGTAATCTTCTTTTCTCTTGCTAATTCTATAAGCTTTCCTCCAGAGCCGATAACGATAACCTTTGCCTTCCTATCCAGTCCTTCTTCACATATATTTAAGGATTCCTCGGTATCTCCTGAATAGCTAACCGCTATCAGAAGGGTATTCTCATTTACAAATTTAGGAAGATTATAATCCCTTATTACTAAAAGAGGGATAGGAAGCTCATTATAACCTAAAGATTTAATAATATCCCCACCTATTGCTGAACCGCCCATTCCTACCACTACTATGTTACTATACGACCTATTTAAGGAAGAAATATCTACCTTTTCCCCTATATCCCAAGCCTCTAATATCTGCTTGGGGAAATTATATATCCTTGTATACATCCCTGATGGGTCCCTATAAGGAAATATATTTTTCTCTATTAAATTCTCTCTTTCCATCTTACGAGATTTAAATCTTCTCCTCCTTTTCTATTCTTTCTATTACAAGCACTCCAGCTCCTATTACCCCGGCATCTTCTCCTAGAGAAGATGGCAGGATCTCTACCACATCTCTTGACCTTGGAAACCCTCTGGTTTTTACCATCTGAATTACTGGAGGCATAAGTATATCCCAAGACCTAGATATTCCTCCTCCTACTATTATGCACTCAGGGTTAAAAATGTTTGTAAGGGTAACGAACCCTAATCCTAAGTAGAAACTCGTCTCTCTAAATATTTCTAAGGCTACTTTATCCCCATTCTTTGCTGCTTGATATATAAGCGCAGGTGTAATATTACTGATATTATTATTAGCTAATTCTAGAATCTCTGTTTTATAGCCATTTTTTATCGCCTTTTCTGCTCTTGCTACTATCGCTGGGCCTCCAGCTAAAGCTTCGAAGCATCCATAATTGCCACAGTTACATCTTGGGCCATTACTATCTATCACCATATGGCCTATCTCTCCTCCACCCCCTATACTTCCTCTAAATAACTCTCCGTTGATTATGATACCAGAGCCGATCCCTGTTCCTAATGCAATAAATATCATATATCTTCTTCCCTTACCAGAGCCGAAGCGTTTTTCCCCTAGAGCAGCTACTCTTACATCGTTCTCTATGAATACTGGAACATTGAAGTGCTCTTTAATAGGAGCTACCATATTTACATTGTTCCACTTAAGATTTGGAGAAAAGATATTTATTCCATTCTCTATATCTAAGATTCCAGGTGCTCCCATACCTATTCCTAAGATCTCTTTTTTGTCTATCTTTAGTTTTTCTATTGCCTCATCAACCTTTTCTATAATTCTATTAAGGACTGCTTTATCACCTAGTTCAACAGGGGTATTGGTATCTGATTTATATAAGAGCTTACCGCTAAAGTCTATAACCCCAACCTTAAATGTAGTTCCCCCCAAGTCTATACCTACAATCTTTTTCTCTTTTATCTCTACTCTATCCATTACTTAATTCTATTTCCACTCCCAAGTATAAGTATATTATTTTTTACTTCATTTTTGACCCTTTCTATCCCAGCAAGGAGGTAATCTCTTGGCTCTATTGTATCATTTCCTAGGACCTCTTTTATACCAAATGCCATCGCCATCTTTAATTCGGTAGCAATATTGACCTTCCTTATTCCAAACTGTATAGCCTTTTGTATGTCCTCCTTTGGCACCCCACTAGAGCCATGAAGTACTAATGGAACATTTGGGAGTTTCTTGTGAATTTCGTCTAGCCTCTGAAAATTTACCTTAGCATTCTTCTTCTGCATTCCGTGAACAGTACCTATAGCTACTGCTAACGATGTGACCTGTGTGAGTTCATAGAATTTTACTGCATCTTCTGGTTCGGTATATATAGCCTCATCCTCTTGAACTTTTATATGTTCCTCTACTCCTCCTATCTTACCAATCTCCCCTTCTACAGGGATTCCCACCGCTTTTGCTATCTTAACAACCTCTTTTGTATTTTCTACATTCTCTTCAAAGCTAAGATGAGACCCGTCGTACATTATAGAAGTAAATCCAGCCCTTATTGCACCTACAACCATCTCTAGATGCCGAGAGTGGTCAAGATGAAATGCTATAGGGATCTCTTCTGAAAATTTATCTGCAAACTGGATTAGATATTTAAGATAATCGAAGCCTAGAAATTTCACTGTACTCTCGCTTGCCTGAATGATTAGAGGTGAACCTGATTCTTTTGCTGCAAGGACTATAGCTACTAGAAACTCCCTATTTGATATATTAAAAGCCCCTACTGCATAGTTACCTTGCATTGCATCCTTAAGGAGAATATCTGTAGTAACTAACAATTTTATAACTCCTTTCCTTTATCGATTTAATTTATCCAATAAACCTTTTACGTCCTTATCTTCTGGTTCTATCACTAGAAAGCTCTTTAGAAGGTCTATAGCCTCCTCCTTTTTATTTTGGGAGATCAAGAAATTAGCATAGTTTAATACTATCTCTTTACTACTAGGGCTAAGAGTATAGGCTTTAGAGAAATACCTGTCGGCTTTATCTAATTCATTCCCCTTCCAGTATATAAGCCCTGCGGTATCGTATATGTAATAGAGAGGAGCCTTTGCTATAGCCTTTTCTATAAGTTTCTTAGCATTCTCTATATCTCCAATTTGAGATAAGACATAGGCATACGCATTCAATCCTAGAGGATTCTCGGGGGATTGCTTCAGAAAATTTTCTAGCTCTGTCTTTGCGGTTTTCCAATCGGATTTAGATATAGCCTTTCTTGCGTTTGTATAGGATGTAATTATCCCCTTTACTAGGGTATTATCTGTGATACTTAGGCTTTTATCCTTTGGTAAGATGACTATTGCTATATTATTGGTCTCTCTTACCCAGAGACTATTAAACCTTTTTTCATCAAGGATATAGTTATTCCTAATTATTGGGTCATTTGTTATTATTCCTCTGTCATCTACCCCAATTACTACCCGCCAGTATAGATAATCATATGGGGTTCTAAAAGACTGCCCAACTATTATAGGTATCTCTCCATACTCTATAAGATTTTTTAATTCTTTTAGCTGTAATTGCACCATATAAGCCTTTAATCCCTTACTCTTTATGTACTCAAGAAGAGAGATTGGGTCCTCTCCACCTGGAGCTGAGATCCTCTCTTTGAGCTCCTTCTGGTCTGCTTTTATTCCATAGTACTCTAATACCATAGCAGCACAGCTAGCTAAAGGAGCCCCCTCTATAGAATAGTATGGTACTGAAACAAGAGTGAAGGAACTTGCCTTTACTACCTTCTCTCCACAGATGAAGAAAAGGAGGATTAAAATTGCAATCCCTGATCTTTTCAACTTTTACCTCTTTCTCTTTTTGGAAGCCTCTCTCTTTCTTTTTTCACTAGGTTTTTCGTATCTTTCATGTCTACGGATTTCAGAGAGTATTCCTGATTTTTGTATTTCTCTTCTAAACCTTTTCAATGCACTCTCTATAGATTCATTCTCTTGAACTTGAACCTCAGGCATTACATTTGGTCCCTCCTTTCAACTTTTTATTTATTGAATTATAAACTTATAATTCAAAATTTTCAATAGCTATTTCTCCCTTATTATATCCTTTATCTTCATAAGCCTTGTTATAGTACTACGCTGTGTCTCTTCCAGTTTCATTGAAATGAATTTTATAGATTCCTCTAACTGTGGGATAAGTTCATGTTCTAATGCATTGACCCTTCTACGAGTGCTCTCTAGAGCAAGTCCCAAGTCTATTACCGCCTCTTCTAACTCTACTAATTGTATGAGTTTATTTAGAGAATTAAGGAGTTTGTTATATGCGGTATCTAATTGAATAGATACACCTAGAAATCCGTAGAGCAAAGGACCTGGAGGAACGACCTTTACTGTAGGGATATCAACATTTAACAGGGAACTCCATATTATATCAACCTTCATCTCTGTAAGGGGTTTTATTAGTGTTCTGTCAAAAAGAAATGGGTCCCCTAATGCAGTAGCTAACTGAAAGGTCCTATTTACATCCTCTAAAGATGCTATAAGGTCTTCTAATACATCCTTCAATTCATTTACTCTTGCTAAGAACTGCCTTGTTAACTCTTCCTGTTTATCTTTTAATAGTTTGTGGCCTCTTCTGGCTACGGCGAGACGTTGCCTCAACCGCATTAGTTCCATTCTATTTGGATGTACTCTAATCTCTGGCATCTAAATAGACCTCTAAGAATCTATCTCTTATACGCTTTAATTCTTCCCTTGGGAGGATTCTAACTAGGTCCCAAGCAATATCTAATGATTCCTCTATTGTTCTATCTTCATACTCACCCTGATTTACAAATCTAGACTCGAATTGATTAGAAAATTCTATATACTTTCTATCGGTATCTGTTAAAGAACCTTCTCCAAGTATTACAGCTAATTCCTTGAGCTCCTGTCCACGTGCGTATGCAGCAAATAACTGATTAGATATATCTGCATGGTCTTCTCTTGTCTTTCCTTCTCCAATCCCCTTATCTTTTAATCTCGATAGAGATGGTAACACATTTACTGGTGGATAGATTCCTCTCCTATGAAGACTTCTTTCTAGAATGATCTGCCCCTCAGTTATATATCCAGTAAGATCAGGGATAGGATGGGTTATATCATCTTCAGGCATAGTAAGTATTGGCATCTGTGTGATAGATCCCTTTTTACCCCTTATCCTTCCAGCTCTCTCATATATACTCGCTAGGTCAGTGTACAGATATCCTGGGTATCCCCTTCTCCCTGGTACCTCTTTTCTGGCAGCCGAAACCTCTCTTAGGGCTTCACAGTAATTGGTCATATCCGTTAATATGACTAATACATGCATATCCTTTTCAAAAGCCAAGTATTCGGCAGCAGTAAGGGCGAGCCTTGGAGTTGCTATTCGCTCTATCGCCGGGTCATTGGCGAGGTTTATAAAGAGCACGGCTCTCTCTAGAGAGCCTGTCCTTCTAAAATCTTCTATAAAGAATTCTGCTTCTTCAAATGTGATTCCCATAGCAGCAAAGATAATAGCAAATCCTTCACTAGCACTCAATATACGGGCTTGTCTAGCTATCTGGGCAGCCACCCTATTATGAGGTAAGCCAGAGGCAGAGAATATAGGGAGCTTCTGCCCCCTTACTAGAGGATTCATAAGGTCTATAGATGATATTCCTGTCTGGATGAATTCTGAAGGGTAATCTCTATTGTATGGATTTATAGGGCTTCCATTGATATCAAGTCTTTTCTCAGGGATATACGAAGGGGCTCCATCTATGGGTCTACCGAAACCACTCATTATCCTACCAAGCATATTTAGAGAGACTCCTAGCTCTATTCCTTTTCCGGTAAATCTCACCTTACTTCTTGAGAGTTCTAGTCCGGTAGCCCCTTCAAAAAGCTGAACCAATGCCTTATCTTCATTTATTTCTAATACCCTTCCTCTTCTTATATTTCCATTAGGGAGTTCTACCTCTACCATCTCATCAAACTTACCACCTTCTACCCCCTCTACAAGCATAAGAGGTCCAGCAATTTCTCTGATCGTAAAGTATTCCTTTATCATTTTAAACCTTTACCTCTCTTAGTTTAGCAAACTCTTCCTCTATCCTATCTTCTAGGGAGAAAAATTTAGCCTTCTCCTGCTCAGGCATATATTTCATTCTTGATATTTCTTCTCTCACTGGCAATGAGAGTATTTCTTCTATAGATATCCCATCGTCTATGGCTTTTAAGCCGTTATGATAGAATTTTAAAATAATTCCTAACATATGTAGTTGTTTCTCCAGTGACGTATACGTATCTAATTCATTGAATGCATTTTGAAGGAGGAAGTCTTCTCTTATTGAACGAGCAACTTCAAGGAGAAATCTTTCCCTTATTGAGATTGCCTCTATACCTACCAACCTTGTGATTTCTCTAAGTTCTGCCTCTCTACTTAAAATACTTAGGGCTTCATTTCTTAATTGACTATAGTCCATACCAATAGAGTTCTTTATATATTCACCTACCGCCTCTGCATATAAGGAATAACTGTTGAGCCAATTAATAGCAGGGAAGTGTCTCTCATAGGCTAAAGAAGAGTCTAATCCCCAGAAGCATCTTACTACTCTCAATGTATTTTGTACAACAGGTTCAGATAGGTCTCCTCCTGGAGGAGATACTGCACCGACTATAGTAAGTGAACTTTCTCTCTTGTCACTCCCAAGAGTCCTTACCTTTCCAGCCCTCTCATAGAATTCAGCAAGACGTGTACCGAGATAAGCCGGATAGCCTTCTTCTCCAGGCATCTCCTCTAGCCTTGCAGACATCTCTCTCAATGCTTCTGCCCATCTTGAGGTAGAATCAGCCATTAAGGCTACACTATATCCCATATCCCGGAAATATTCTGCTATAGTGATTCCAGTATATATAGATGCCTCTCTAGCAGAGACAGGCATATTCGATGTATTAGCTATAAGGACAGTTCTTTCCATAAGTGGTCTATTAGTTCTTGGATCAGTTAAACGAGGAAATTCTAGTAATACATCAGTCATCTCATTCCCTCGCTCTCCACAACCTACGTACACTACGATATCGGCATCTGCCCATTTTGCAAGTTGATGTTGTACCACGGTCTTACCACTTCCGAAAGGTCCAGGGATACAAGCTGTTCCTCCTTTAGTAACTGGGAAAAACATATCTATCACCCTTTGGCCTGTAACAAGAGGCTCCTGTGGTGGCAGTTTCTCCTTTACTGGTCTTGGAAGTCTTACTGGCCATTTCTGAATCATAGAGATCTCATAGACCCTTTCTCCATCTCTTATACGGGCTACAACATCCTCTATTGTAAATTCTCCTTCTTTTATCTCTTCTATTACACCCTTCATACCTAATGGAACCATTATCTTATGGCTTATTGTTTCTGTCTCTTTTACCTCTCCTATAATATCTCCACTTTCCACCTTTATTCCATTTTTTATCAGAGGTCTAAAATGCCACCTGACCTCTCTGTTTAAAGGAGGAACATCTATTCCTCTAGTAATGTAATCCCCTGCTCGTTGAGATATTGCCTTTAAGGGTCTTTGAATTCCGTCGAATATCATACCTAAAAGTCCAGGTCCTAGTTCTACACTTAAAGGTGCCCCTGTAGTTATTACCGGTTCTCCAGGACCTATCCCTGATGTCTCTTCGTATACCTGGATATATATGTCCTCCCTTCTTAGTTCTATTATCTCTCCTATAAGTTTTAACTCTCCTACCCTTACTACGTCATACATCCTTGCATTAGGTATTCCCCTTGCTACTACAAGGGGACCTGACACCCTTATTATGGATCCATTATTCTTCATTACTGTTTCCCTCCAAGAAAATCTTAGTTCCTACTGCTCTTATAATAAGATTTGATAGAAGGTTTTTAACATCTTCCCCCCCTTGGGTTGGTATCACATCGATAAGGGGCATATTCTTTTTATCCCTTTCAAACCTTACTATATCGGCAAACTCTTCATCTATTAATACCAAGCCGTATCCGTTAATCTCTCTAAGCTTTTTATTAGCCTCATCCCTATCTCTAGCATCGAAGATATCTATCCCTAACGCTTCGTATATAGATAAAAGTTCTCTTTTCCCTATTGCAGCTACCTTATAAGCCACGAATACCACCTCTTAAGGTATTAGAAGATAACCCGTATGAAAATCCAGAAAAGAGGAATAGAATATTCTTATTTTCTATCTCCTTTCTAAATAGGTAATTTAACACCGGCTCATAACCGAAAGCAGTATATCTGCTTATACTTAATAGGTCCATAAGTTTTTCATCTATAGTTTTTTCTAACCCCATAGGATTATTTATATATTCTTTTAAACCAAGAACTTCTAAGATGTTATTCTCGGACCAGTCATTTAGAGGCGTATCCAAAATCTTTTTGAAAAAGTCTACATCTATGGTGCCACCGAGATAAAAGAAATCCTTATATCTGTCCGGATAGTTGCTAATCCTTATCCTTAGAGCCATCTTGAGATTTTCCAGGTCTATCTCTGTGGTAATTAGGGCATAGAGCAGTTGGTAGCTATAGTTTCTTGATAACTCTAGGAGCCCATTAAAGTATCCTTGCTCTAAATAGTACGTCCAGAATACTGGCTCTAGATCTGAGTCCTTTATTATATCCCAAGGATAAGGAAGAGATTTTAAAAGGGTTAAGTCCTTTTTTCTTTTAATCTCTTCTAAGAGTTCTACCGAGAGAGTTCCTCCTTGATATAAGGATACCTCTTTATCACTTAAGATTCCATAGAGTATACGTTTGATATTCCCAAGGTCTACCTTATACCTAAAATAGTAGAGGAATAAATCTTCAGGACAGAGACTATCTAGCTCCTCTAATTCCGAGAAGAATCCTCCTATAAGCTTTGTCTGAAAACCTTCGAACGTATCTCCTGGAGAGACGAACCTTCCATAAGGGGTATCTGTAAGAATTCTGAGAAAGTCAGAGAATGATTTGGCAGAGAGTAATCTCTCCCATTCTCCAGAAGAAAAGAGTCTAGATTCTAGTGCCCTAACTTTACCTACTACTGTAGCGAAATTTACATCCTCTTTAAATAAGACCATAACCTGCCTCTTTTAATATATCTCCGACCAACCGTTCTACCTCGGGTCTCAAACCTTCAAGGATGACCTCTAGAGAATTATTTATATCATATTCTTTGCCTCTTACTATGAAGCCTCCTTTTATATTTCCAGAGGATATCTTTATTTGTTTCTCCTTTTTATATCTCTTTATAAGTTCGTCTTCTAGTAAATTCTTGAATCTCTCTATATCATAAGAGGAAAGGATTATTTCTTCATCCCCTTTAAGATTTAAAGAGATAATATTCTTAATGAGATATTCTAGATAATTAGGGCTATTAATGATTTCTTCTGCCGTCTCATTAATTATATCTTCTATAGCCTTTTCTACCTCATTGAGTATAGCCCTCTCTGTCCTTAATCTAGCATTAGCTAAGGCTTGCCTTTTTATTGTATCTATATCTCGCTGGAGAATTCTTAATCCTGAGCTCTTTATAGATTCTACCTCTAGAGAGGCCTCTTCCAAGATAGAAGAGGCTTTTATATTGGCTTCTTTTATAATCTCATCTGCTTCTTTTTTGGCATCTGATAGGATACGTTCTTTAAGCTCAGCAAATCCCATAGAAATCATCCCTTACAGTTTTATACCATTTAAAAGAAGGATGGTGGTTAGAAGTCCTAAGATTGCATATGTCTCGACCAATGCTGCTAAGATTAAAGCCCTACCAGATTCCTCTGCTCTTTTTGCTACCATTCCTATGCCAGACGCTGCCACCTTACCCTGATGAATTCCTGAAACAAGTCCATTTATAGATACTGGTAAGCAGGCAAATAGAATCTGGAACCCTTGATATATATCAGGGGAAATAGGACTACCTCCTAAGAGACCTAGTTTAGAGATGACCAGAAATCCTCCAAGAAAACCATATATACCTTGTGTCCCAGGTATAGCAACTAGCAGGAGTAGATTTCCAAATTTTTCAGGTTGTTCGCTTAAAAGTCCAGCAGCTGCCTGTCCTGCTATGCCTACTCCAATACTAGACCCTATTCCTCCACCAAACACAGCCAATGCTGCTCCAAGAATTGCTAAAGCTGTTCCTACCATTTATCCTTTGACCTCCTTTTCTATTGTGTAAATGCTAATATTTCTTAATGGTTTGAATTCTCTTCCTCCACCTTCAAAGAACTTAGTAAAGAATTCTACAAACTGTAACCTACTGGAATGAACAAATGCACCAAATGCGTTTATTACGAGATTAAAGAGATGTCCCCCAATAAAGATTAATATACCTATTATAACACCGAAGATGGGGATATTGCTGAATGTCTTTACTAATTCATTTACTACTGTAGCTATAACTCCTGTGGACAAGCCTAATGCGAGCAATCTAGAGTAAGATATGACATCACTTAAGTATCCTATTACGGAATACAGGCTTCCTAATCCACTTGTAATTTTGAGTACTATAGACTTTTGATGTCTCCCCTGAGTTGATACTAATCCTATAGCCATAATCCCCACAAAGTAGGTTATGTGCTTAGAGAATGGTTTAAGAGGCTCTATCATTGTAGTCCCTGCGGCTAGAGGTATTCCTATAAGGAATAACATCCAAAATAGCTGATCAAATATAGCCTCCTTATAAAGACCTCTTCTGAAGTTTAAAACCATTTTTACTCCTAAGCCGAACATTATCTGAATGAAACCAAGTGCTAAAGAGAGCACCAAAAAGGTAACAGGTTCTTTTATCGGATCAAAGAGTATAAACTTTTCCCTTATCGGCTCTAAGAACCTCATAAAAGGAAAGACTTCTGGGGCATTTCCAAACCATCCACCAGTGATTGCTCCTGTTATTATAGTTATTATTCCTCCTATGAGTAATACTCGGAGCAGCTTCTTTCTAGTCTTTTCTATAAGAACAGTCTTATATAGGTAGGAAGATAATAGTGCTAAGATTATTCCATATCCCAGATCTGTAAGACATAGTGCAAAGAATATTGCAAAGAAAGGTGCGATTAACGGTGTAGGGTCAAACTCTTTACTGTTGGGCATTCCATAGATCCCTGTTACAGTCTCAAATGGAGTTACTAAAGGATTGTTTTCTAGAGCTATTGGTGGTTCTTCTTCAGGACTAGGAGGAGAAAATACGATATAGAGATTTCTGAATCTTTTCTCTAGCACATCTTTTATCCTCTCTTTATCCTTTCCCCTTGCCCATCCAGTAAGAAAGAAAGTGCTCTTTGTATGGACACTCTTATTTAGATTTTCATATCGCAGGTAATTATTCTGGTAGTCATCATACATTATATATAGCCCTTTAATAAGAACCTCTCCTTTAGTTTTTATATCCTCTAAGACTTTATTTCTCTTTTCTTCTAGTTCCTTCAATCTTAGTTCTATTCTTTCAATCTCCCTATTCGGAGTCTCTGAAAACCTTTCCATATTATAAGTAGTAATAGTATATTTAGAGAGAACACCTTTTACCTCTCCTACTGCACTTTTATGTGCAGCAATTATAAAGAAGACATACAGAGGAGTTTGAGACACTACTGCTATGTCTCCTAGTAACTCACTGAATTCTTTTAGTATACTATCAAATTCGTATCTTTTTGCTTGGCAAAAATATACGTCTATCTCTTTTAGTTCCTTCATTTTCTTTATTGAAAGATTTATATTCTGGAATGGTGAAAGAAGTTCCTTATCCTGGATTAGATTGGCTATTTGATTTTTTGTATCCTCCAGGGATTTCTCCCATAATTCTATAGTTTCATAACCGGAATTCTTCTGGAATTCTTCTATTAAATTAGCTCTCTCTTCCTCTGTAAAAGAAAATTTCTGGGGTACAAATATATCTACGATACCACCTTTGGAGGAAACGTATTCTTTCAGGAAATTGATACTGGTCTTTACTCTAGATAGTTCCCTATTAGTCTGAGCAAGCTTTTCTGGAAGCCATTCTGGAGGGGAAGAATCTTCATAATCTATCCTTTCTATCTCAATAACCCCTAAGTTCTGTAATTCTTTTATTATCTCCTCCTCATTAGATCTATGTCCTGCAATGTTAACTCTAAGCATCGGAAGGATAGCCATACTACCCTATCACCTTTTCTCTTATCTTAGATATCAACTCATCTCGTTTTTTGTTTAATAGAATCCTAAAATTCTCTATAGTTTTACTATTTTCTGTATTCAATTCTTCTATCTTTTTTTCTATCTCCTCATTAACCTTTTTGATTGCTAATTTTCGTTCTTCCTCTAGGTTTATTCTGGTAGCACTTATCATTTCAATACTCTTTCTACTTGCCTCTTCTATAATGCTCTGTGCTCTTTTCTTAGCTTCTGATATTATCTTTTCCCCTTCGTTTTCTATTTCCTGTATCTGCATTAGCATCTCTTCAGGTTTCATTATGCTCGCCTCCAAGAATTGATATTCTATCATAGCAGAAATCTTTAGTCAAATTATATGTCCAGTATTACTTGAGCTCTCCATCCCTTCTCTTCTCTGGTTAATTTAAAATTATAATATGTTACTGCCTTTACTATATGTTCTATCCTATGCTTCTTTGGATTGAAGACTTCTCCATATAACTCCCCTTCTAAAGAGGAATTAGAGATGATATTTACCTTAAACATTGATCCCAATACCCTTTTTACCTCCCAGAAGTATATAAGCTCATTCAGCCAGGAGATAAGAAGTTCCTCCTCATCCATTGCATTCACATAGATTTTATATCTTTCCTTAGGTTCCACCATATCTATCTCTATAATAACAGAAAATAACCCGTAAGCAGCATTTTCAAATAATTCCGCCAGGGTATTTCCATAAGCAATTATTCCTATATCGGCAGTATGGTCTATCAGTTCAAACCTCTTCATTTCCCACCAGGGCTACACTCTGAATAGTATCTCCTTCTTCGAGAGCCATTAATTTTACTCCGCTACTCCCATTTCTGTTTACTTGCCGTATTTCTCTTGCTGTTAGCCTTATAGTTTTGCCTGAGCCTGACATTACTACCAGCTCGTCATCCTCACTAATCTTTACTACCTCTACCACCTCATCATTTTCTCTTAGCTTTAGACCCTTTACTCCTTTTATTCCTCTATTCTTCTTCTGTGGGATGTCATTGAGACTTATCTTTACCCCATATCCTAACTTAGTAACTAGGAGGAGATATTTTTCTGGTTCGTATGTTTCCACGTCTATGACCTCGTCATTTTGTAGGACTCTCATTCCGCAGACCCCTCTAGCGGTACGTCCCATATCTCTCAGACAGCTGGCAGAGAATCTGGCTAAGTAGCCTTTCTTACTTATAAGAATAACATCTTCCTCACCTATCAAGGCTCTAGCACCAACTAGCTTGTCATTTTCTACAAGAGATATAGCTATCTTCCCTTTAGTTGGAGGGTCAACATATTCCTTTAGATTAGAGAGTTTTATTCTGCCATTACTTGTAGCCATTACTATCTTACCTAACGCATCTAGGTCCTCTGGAACTGGGAATATAGCAGTAATTCTCTCTTCTTCTTTTATAGGTAGGAGGATAGAAAGAGATATTCCTCTTGACTGTCTGTTAGAGATAGGTATCTGATAGGCTTTAAGCTGATATACAAGTCCTTTATTAGAAAATAGAAGTAATTTGTCTAGCTCTCTTGCTACTATCGTCTGTGCTACCCTGTCGTCTTTTGCTTCCAGTCCAATGATCCCTTTACCTCCTCTCCTCTGTTTTTTGTATGTCTCAAGAGGAAGTCGTCTTATATATCCTCTTTCGGTTATAGTGATAAACACATCTATATTGTGGAGTAAGTCCTCTATATCTTCCCCTCTTTTTATATCATCAGCTATAACTGTCTTCCTTGGTTGAGAGAATCTTTTAGATATGGCAGAAAGCTCTTCCTTAATCACCTCCAAGAGGAGTCTTTCGTCCTCTAAGATCCCACTTAATCTTTTTATTGTCTCCAGAAGTTCTCGATACTCTTCTTCTACCTTTTCTCTCTCTAAAGCGGTAAGTCTCTGGAGTCTTAGATCTAAGATTGCCTGAGCCTGTTCTCTGGAGAGCTGGAAATTTATTATAAGGGTATTTCTCGCCTCTTCCACATCCTTAGAACTTCTTATAAGAGATATAACCTCATCTATATGGTCAAGAGCTATCAAGAGTCCTTCCAGTATATGTGCCCTCTGGCGGGCTTTATTTAGGTCGAATAGTGTTCGCCTTCTGACTACTTCTTTTCTAAAGGTAAGGAACTCTTTTAGGATTTCGTCTAGAGCCATAATTCTAGGAATGTTATTAGAGATCACAAGCATAATACTTCCAAATGTAGTTCTCAGTGCTGTATGCTTATAGAGTTGATTTATAACTACTTGAGGAATCGCTTCTCTCTTTAGTTCTATCAGTATCCTCATCCCTTCCCTGTCTGATTCATCTCTAATGTTCTGTATCCCGGTTATCGTGTGCTCCTTCATAAGGGTTGCTATCTTTTCTATCAACGCTGCTTTATTTACCTGATATGGAAGTTCAGTAATCACCAGGTTCTGTCTCCCTTTATGCTCCTCTATATCTATCTTCCCTTCGAGTACGATATGTCCTCTCCCAGTGGTATATGTATCTATAATACCTTTTCTTCCTCTGATGATACCCCCAGATGGAAAGTCTGGTCCGGGGATATACCTCATTAGTTCCTCTATTGAACATTCAGGATTGTCTATTAGATATATAAGGGCATCTATTACCTCTTTTAGATTATGTGATGGGATGTTTGTTGCCATTCCCACAGCTATTCCAGAACTTCCATTTACCAACACATTGGGAAAACTGGCAGGAAGTACAACAGGTTCTTTGAGTGATTCATCAAAATTAGGCATAAAATCTACAGTATCCTTTTCTATATCCTTCAATAGTTCCATAGAGATAGGAGAAAGTCTAACCTCTGTGTATCGCATTGCTGCAGGTTCATCTCCATCTATAGAGCCAAAATTTCCGTGACCATCTACTAATGGATATCTAAGAGTGAAATCTTGGACCATCCTAACTAGAGCATCGTATACTGGGGCATCCCCATGAGGATGGTATTTGCCCAGCACCTCTCCTACCACTCTAGCTGACTTTTTATATGGCTTATTAGGCTCCATACCTAATTCTAACATTGCGTATAATATCCTTCTTTGAACAGGTTTAAGTCCATCTCTTATATCCGGAAGTGCCCTTCCTATTATTACGCTCATTGCATAATCTAAGTATGAGCCCTGTAACTCTTCTTCTATTTTCACTTCGATTAGATTCTGTCTTAATTCTTCCATCTTTCCTCCTGCTTAGATATCCAGATTCCTTACAAAGGTTGCATGCTCCTCTATGAACTTCCTTCTAGGTTCTACATCCTCACCCATAAGTAGAGTGAACAACTCCTCTGCTCTTACTGCATCTTCTATGTTTACCCTTAGCATAGTCCTTGTTTCAGGATTCATCGTTGTACTCCATAACTGTTCAGGATTCATCTCTCCTAACCCTTTATACCTTTGAATTATTACATCATCCTCTTTCATCTCAGAAAGAATCTCCCTTAGTTGTTGATCACTGTAGGCATACCTTTCTGTATTCCCTTTTTTGACTAGATACAACGGAGGCTGGGCGATGTATATATGTCCATTTTCTATAAGTGGCCTCATATATCTGTAGAAGAAGGTTAGAAGTAAGGTTCTTATATGGGCACCATCTACATCTGCATCGGTCATAATTATAATATAATGGTATCTGAGTTTACTCAGGTCAAAGTTATCCCCCACACCTGTTCCTAAAGCAGTAATTATAGCTAGGATCTCTTCACTAGAAAGACTTTTACTTAGTGTACTTTTTTCTACATTCAGTATCTTTCCTCTTAAAGGTAAAATGGCTTGGAATCTCCTGTCTCTTCCCTGTTTTGCAGAACCACCTGCCGACTGACCTTCTACCAGATAGATTTCACTCTTGCGTGGGTCTTTTTCCTGGCAATCCGCCAGTTTCCCTGGTAAGGTGATAGCTTCATTAGAAACCCGCCTTACTGCCTCTCGTGCCTTTCTGGCGGCTTCTCTAGCTCTTGCCGCATTAATAACCTTCTGGAGGATGTTTTTAGCCACATCCTTTTCCTTCATTAGATACTCAGAGAGTTTTTCTGTGATTACAGACTCTACAAATGACCTGACCTCTGGATTCCCAAGCTTTGTCTTCGTTTGACCTTCAAACTCAGGAGTTGCTAATTTTATATTTATTACCGCTGTAAGTCCTTCTCTTATGTCCTCACCTTCAAGATTCTCTTCATTCTCTTTAAGGAATTTTAAGACCCTCGCCTGCTCATTAAGCACCTTGGTAAGGCTACTTTTGAATCCTACAAGGTGGGTTCCTCCTTCAACAGTATTGATATTATTGGCAAAACTCAGGACGTTTTCTGTATAACCTTCATTATACTGTAGACATACCTCCAGATTCATCCCATCTGTTTCTCTTGATATATATATGGGACTGTGTAATACCCTTTTATTTCTATTGAGTCCTTCTACAAAAGCAATAATCCCTCCATCAAATCTAAACTCTTCTTTCTTTCCTGAGGATTCATCGTTAAACGTTATAAGTAACCCTCTGTTTAGATATGCTAACTCCCTAAGTCTTTGGGCTATGATTTCATAATTCCATTCTATAGAGTGAAATATCTCTATGTCCGGTTTAAACCTTATTAATGTACCTGTCTCTGAAGTAGCTTCTTGCCTTTCGAGTTCTGTTATTTTTTTCCCTCTTTCATATCTCTGATGCCACCTGTATCCATCTCTCTTTACTTCTACTTCCATCCATTCCGAAAGAGCACATACTACAGAAACTCCAACCCCATGGAGACCTCCAGAAACCTTATAAGTACCACCTCCAAATTTTCCACCAGCATGAAGAGTTGTCATTACTACCTCTAGTGCTGGTTTTCCTTCTTTAGGATGAATATCTACAGGAATGCCTCTTCCATTATCTATCACTGTGATACTTTTATCCCTGTGTATAATGACATCTATCTTATCACAATATCCTGCTAGGGCTTCATCTATACTGTTATCTACCACCTCATATACCAGATGATGTAACCCCCTTTCTCCTGTACTTCCTATATACATAGCAGGACGTTTTCTTACTGCCTCTAGTCCTTCTAATACTGTGATAGAACCTGCATTGTATATATTACTAGTCAAATCTTTCGCCTCCTATATATGTAATCGCTTATTTGAGGGGATACAAGTATCCCCCCTATTATTGTGGGTAGATAAAAAGTAAGCCCTCTCCATAATATTATAAACTCTATGGGAATATCTCTTACTAATTTCTCATAGAAAAATTTATAACTTATTTCGGCTATTCCACTTCCTCCAGGAGTAGGTAGATACTGCTGGATAATATAGAATATCCCTTGTATCTTCATTACTTGAAATATTCCTGTGTCTATAGAGAGTGACTTTAGAATAAAAAATGGAGAGGAGAACTGAAACCCCCAAAGTAAAATTGTATAAAAGATATATTTGGGTAACCATAAGGATATCTTTTTGAAAGGTTCCATTTTTTCAGGCTGATTCGATAACGCTTTTCCTAAGATATCGGTGATGTGAGAAGTCCTCTTTAGTTTCTTCCCAATCCAGTCTAGACCTTTTCTTATGTAATATCTCAATCTAAACGCATATCTAGTCTTACTAAAAAGCACAAGATATCCTCCTCCTACACCTAACCCATAGGTTATAAATAACATCAAAAGTATCTTACTTATAAGAGAACCTACTAGGTTATACATCGATGATACTAATACTAATGCTAAAATGCCTTTAGAGATGCTACTCATCATAGTCTTTATACTTGTTAGAGCAAGTGCATAATCCATAGGAACATTCTTAGCTACCAGAAATGCCATCTCTCCTGGGATGGTTCCACTAGAAAAGAAAGTGATGCTTCCAGAAGAAAATCCGGCGAGTACTAATTTTATTGAATCAATAATCTTTAGATTTAAGCCCAATGCATCTGATATTGTCATTGCGGTTAGGGCATTTGCTATCCACCATAAAATAACCATAATAATAGCCAGACTAAGCCATAAAAGATTTATATTTGTAAAATTCACCCTTCCATTTCTATATATTAGATAATAGACCGCTATAGCTCCTAAGGAGAGTGAGATAGCTATTCCTTGCCAGACCTTTACACCCATCTACTTATATTGAGAGAGCACTCTTTCTATATTAGAATTTATATTATTAATTGCCTGTGGTAGGGTAGATTTCTTAGTAACTAGATTCTCAAGTTCAGGTTCAATTCCCTCCATTGCTATCTGCTGGAAAAGAGGACTCGTATCTACAGTACTAGACCTCTCTATATATCCGTAGAGAAATCTATAATCTTCCTGTAAGAGAAGATTTAGTCTTGTCCATAGAGTTTGAGAGGCAGGTAATCCTCCCGTATCTAAAACCCACAAGGCATTCTCAGAAAGGGTCTTTGCAAATAGAAGCGTTAATGGAGCTTTCTCTGGATTATAGTTGTCTCTCTGTCTAAAACAGAAATAACTATATATATCACAGAGAGAATTACTCTCACTTCCAGTATTATGAGGAAATGGTAAGATCCTTGCCGGAATCTTTCCTGTATCCTTTACTACCAAATAGTCAAGATGGTTTCCTATGATTACTCCTGCCTTCCCCTCATTAAATAGGTCTATATTGCCAGAGATTTTTGCGCCACCTAAGAGACTTGCATTAATTATGTCCTTCTTTATTAACTTATCAAAATAATTAAGGGATTCCTCTATCTTCTTATGGTCCCATAGAAATTTATTACCATAGGTTGTTCTAATACTGCCATTATTTACCATAAGCATCCAGAAGATATCAAAGAGTGAGGTATCCCTGAGATTTATTATTATTGGATAGGGAACGAAGGGTTTAAGCCTGTCATTTAACATAATAAACTCGTCCCAGGTGATTCCATTTTTCTGTATCGACTCTGGATTATATCCAGCCTTCTTTAATAATCCTGTATTCCCTATCAATAATAGTTTAGGGACCAGAGAAACTGGATATCCGTATAATTCTTCATTATTGATTTTAACCTGAGTTAGGATATTAGGGAAATAATGTAAGTCTTCTACTGTATTTTGCTTAACCGGTAAGAGATATGGACTTTTCAAGTAAAGAGGATTTGAAGCCCCATATAAGATATCAGGCGGGTCCCCTGCAGCAAATACTGCCATAATCTTCATCTGAGTTCCCATCTCAGCCATCGGGTCCTGTCCTCCCGGAAGTAGATCTATCCTAGCCTTATATGGCTGATACTTCTTGTTAAATTCCTCTATCACCTTGTTAATTGTACTTTCCATATTTCTAGAATACATCTGAGACCATAAAACTATGTCATATCTTCCGCTAATTATACTCTTTTCTTTACCAGATTTTAATCCATAATATATACCTATACTTACTATTAGTACTAGAATAATACTTAATGCAGTAGCGTTTCTCTTATTAGATAACCACATCCAGAATCTGTCTAAAAAACTTGGGGGGGCATTTAGAATCTCTGGAGGTATCATATACTTTCTTCTAAGTGCATATAACTCGGCCCTAAAATCAGCCCTTTTATCAAGATAGATAAGCTTATTTATAAGGGCATTATATATATCTGTAAGGTCTCCAAAGGTAAGATTGGATTGAGTTTTACCTAGAATTTCTAGTACTTCGTTTAGTATCTCCTCACCTTTGGAACCCAGATATTTGGTACAAATAGATATAAGCTCTTCCCAGAATTCCTGTGGGACTAGGTCTGTTTCCTTTTTAGCTTCTACCATACTGATATAATTATATCACAAAAAAGGTCCAAGGACTACCTTACCCTCGTGTATTCTTTCTATTTCCTCTTTTCATCCTTTCCCAGAGAGGTTTCCAGTCGCTTTCCTCTACCAATCCAATATCTTGAAGGATGTGAAGAGTTGCCTCTAACCTTCCTCTCTCTCCTAGAAAGGACTGTGCTGCTCTTACTAGGTCCATATTATGTCCAGTAAATCCATGTCCTAACCCCTTTATCTGAGAGCTTGAATCTATAAGGCTGTGTAAAGGAGGGGTTGCCCATCCTAAGAGTGCCTTAGAAGCCTTTATATGATCTATGTTTTTTGGCATAACTATTTATTATTTTTTCTCTTCACCTGAAAAGAGCTTTATGACATCATCTAGCATAAGTCCTGGCACTTGGTTTGCCTTCTCTAGGACATCGGCTACAGTCCCTATCCATCTCTGCCATAAAGCCTGCATCTGGGCATCACTTATAGGAGGAGTAACAGCTCCCTTTCCTTTAGACCCTGTTTCTTCTTCACCTGTTCCCGAGACAAATAGATTGGCTGGCTTTGTATCCCTTATGTAACGCACAACTGCATCTAATGTCTGCATAGCAGCAATTCTTCTCTCCTCCATAGCTTTCATTATCTCTCTATCCATAAATTCACCCCTTTCTTCACTAATTTTAATAAATTATAGCAGAGAAGTTATATTCTTACAAATGTCTCTCTTATATAGAGATACAGAAAGAATAGCCAGGATCCTATTATATAGAGAATTGTGAAACTCCATCCTCCTATTGTTAAACCAAACTTAGTTATGAGGAGGTGGAGTATTGCTTCTTTTACAGAAAGAGTAGAACCATTTGGCATCCGCCATACCCAGCCATCAAGGACATAGACCTTAAAGAGAATAGGTAATATGTAGGCTAAGATTGCATTCTTTCCTAGCACGACGAAAGGAAACGTCCACCTTTTCCATCCAATAATATCTACTAGTAGATATATGATACCTAATAAGATAGTACCTAGTCCTGCTGTATAAAGTATATAAGAAGATGTCCAGTATGGCTTGTTAAAAGGAAGGTCCAAGTTCCAAACCCAACCACTCAATGTTAATAGAATACCGATAGAGAAAAAGATGAATAGATTCTTTGTGGTTTCTTTTCTCATTAGTAAAGTACCTATAATAGAACCTATAATAACGAGGGCAGAGGTTGGAACTACACTTATAATCCCATTAATGTGGAACCTTTGGAGGTATGTTATATCAATATATCTGATGATATTTTTATCCTCAGTAAATACTCCGGCTCCTACCTTGGGGATAGGAATAAATTTTATTCCAGCCCAATGCAGTATAAGGAGAATACCAGCTATAGATGCACGGGATGTAATAGATAATGGACAAAAGATTACACCAATAAAGTAAGCTAGCCCTATAAGTTGAAGCACTTCCATTCCAAAGTATGGCTGCTTGTATATACTGGAAGTAAGAAAACATCCAATAAGGAATAGGTTGATAGTTCGCTTTAATGCCCTTAAATTATACCTCCACAGAGGAATCCCTTTTCTTCTGCTTGAGGATAAAGAGAATGGAATAGATATTCCAACTATCATCAGAAACCAGGGCATAACCAAATCAGCAACCGTTACACCTCCTCCCCAAGGGGCATGTTTTAGATAGTAGGGAGTTATAGCATCTATGGCTACATTATTGACTAGTAACATCAATAGTATAGTCACTCCTCTGAAGGTATCTAAAGATATAGACCTGTTAGGGGTATTCCTATCCATCTTCTTTTTAAATTATATCATAGATGTTTTTATGGTATAATTTTTCTTATGAGGGATATATTGATTATTACTATTATAACTATTTTACTTTTCTCCTTAGAGGCTAGGGGGAATGTTCTCCTTAAAGAAGCTGTAAGTTTTGAGCCAGGAGAAGAACAATTGAGGACTATATTGCTGTTTACTGACCTGTTAGATAGAATAAAGGATTTTGGCATCCTTAGTAACGGATATATTACAGTTGTCAGTATAAGATTCTTTTATGGCCCATTCTATGAACCTGATAAGACCAAAATCCTCAAAGACCTCAATGATTTTTCTATGGCAGTTACTAAACTAATCTTTTTATACTTTCCTAAGGTTGATGAGATAGACCTTTCTGGTATATATAGGGATAAGTTAAAGATTACTTTTAAAGAGATGGAACCTACCTTTACCGCTTCTATAAGAAGAAAGGATTTTGAGAGATTGTATAGACCAGAGATAGAATCCTCTGCCTTCTTTAATAAATTGGAGAGGGTCTACTATGATGATTTTTTATTAGAGGGGGACCTGGTGAATTTAAAAAAGGATTCTCTTATAGTAGAAAATACAAATAGAACTAGAGCTGGTCCTGCTGGATATACTGGTAATATTATAGGGAAACTCAAGAGCCTTTTGGTAAGAGGATTATGTCTTAGGACAGGTAAGGTAATTTCTAATACCATTTATCGAGGGAATCCGAGGTTAAGGGAAGTAGCTCTGACATTTGATGATGGGCCAAAACCCCTATATTTGCCACTCCTTTTAGACCTCTTAAGACGGTATAATGTCCCTAGTACCTTCTTTATAGTAGGACATCAGGGTATGATCTATCCGTATTTTCTCCGGGATATAGTTGTAAATGGAAATGAGTTAGGCAACCATACATTTGACCATCTAAATCTGACATTACTCTCTGATCAGGAATTGAAGTATCAGATTACCCATACACAGGAGTTAATAAAGAAGATAGTTGGTATAAAATGTAGATATTTTCGTCCTCCCGGAGGGGACTATAATGATAAGGTAGCAAAGGTACTATCTGATAATTCCATCCTTTTGGTGATGTGGAGTAGCGCTGTAGGTGATTATGCAGTTACATCCAAAAAGGATGAGGAGATTCTTAAGAGAAAACTAAGGAACAGCATATATCCTGGCAGTATTATCCTGTTGCATGTTGGTGTTAAGGGGGATATAGACCTCCTTCCTGGCTTTATAAAACTAGTAAGGGAAAAAGGTTATAAGATAGTCCCATTAGAAAAATTAGTTAGAGATAGCCTCCTATATAAAAAGTTTTGAAATATATCTATTTACTTTTTAGTCTATTAGTGTTATAATTTCTATACCCACCCGAGGTGGGGTGGATATAGAAAGGAGGAAAGATGAATAAGAAATTAAGTTTTAATATAGAGGGGATGTCCTGTACTGTATGCGCTCAAATTATTGAAGATGCCCTGAATAATACTGTTGGGGTCTATAAAGCTGACGTTAATTTTGCAACTGAAAGAGCATATATCTCTTTTGATCCTACATTAATTACTCCTGAAAGATTGGCTGATATAGTTGAAGAACTAGGTTATAGGCTTGTATCAGATGAGACTACCTTAGAAGGTGAGGCCTCTTATGTAGATGAGGCTAGAAGGAAGATGGTCTGGGCTTGGGTTCTGACTGGTCCCTCTAGTATTATTATGATTTTTGATATGTATAAACATCTTATTTTACCTTATTTTGATATGGTTCAGATACTGATATCTTTCCTTGTCATCTTCTGGATAGGAGGAAACGTAATAAGGGCAGCTATGAGTTCTATCTTAAATGGAATCTTAGGTATGGATGTACTTATTGCGTTAGGTACGATAGCCTCCTTCATTACAGGATTAATAAATCTGTTTGGTATAAATATATCAAGCTACGCTCTTGTTGGTGCGATGATTATGAGCTTTCATTTGCTTGGAAGATATTTAGAGCTCTCTAGTAAAGGAAGAGCTTCACAGGCAATAAAACAGCTGGCTGAATTAGGAGCAAAGAATGCAAGGGTTATAAGAGATGGAAAAGAAATGGATACCCCTGTTGGTGATTTGAAAATAGGAGATATCTTAATAGTAAGGCCAGGGGAAAAGGTCCCCACTGATGGGGTAGTAGTAGAAGGTGATACATACGTAGATGAATCTATGGTTACAGGGGAATCTATGCCAACAAGAATAACCATAGGAGATGTGGTTATAGGAGGTACAATAAATCAGTTAGGTGCTATAAAGATGAAGGTGACTAAATTAGGCAAAGAGACATTCTTATCTAAGATTATACAACTTATAGAGGAAGCACAAGGTACTAAGGTTCCTATACAAAGATTAGCAGATAAGATAACTAGAATATTTGTTCCGATAGTATTAACTGTCTCTACGTTAGCATTCTTATTTTGGATGATATTCCCTCAATCTGGAAGAAATATCTTGTTGTTTGTTGCTCCATATATTCCTTGGATCAATCTAGGTCTTAATCCAATCTCTCAGGCTGTAGCTGTAGCTATCTCTACTCTTGTAATAGCCTGTCCTTGTGCTTTGGGTTTGGCTACTCCAACTGCTCTCATAGTAGGGAGTGGAATCGGTGCTAGAAATGGCATCCTTATAAGGAATGGGGAAGCTATTCAGAAGATGAAGGAAGTAAATGCTATCGTATTTGATAAAACAGGAACTATTACTAAGGGGACTTTAGAGGTTACATATATCTCTTCTAGTATAGATGAGAAGGAATTCCTTACTATCATAGCGTCTATAGAAAATAACTCTGAACATCCCTTAGGTAAAGTTATAGTAGATTATGCTAGGAAAAGGTCTATAGAATTTCTGAATTTGAGTTCTTTTGAAGTAGTCCCAGGGAAGGGGATAAGATCAAGTATAGGCGGAAATAAATATATTGTTGGTAGCGTCTATTTTCTTAGAGAGAGTGGATACGATTTGTCTCTTTATGAAGAAAAGGTAAAGGAGTTAGAACAGTCTAGTAATAGCGTGATACTATTAGCAGATAATGTTAAGATATTAGGAATTATTGGGGTTTCAGATACATTAAAGGAAAACTCTGCTGACACAGTTAGAGAGATAAAGAATATGGGAATAAGGACTATTATGCTTACTGGTGACAATAAACATACCGCTCTAGCCATAGCTGATAAGGTTGGTATAGAGGAGGTAATTTCAGATGTTTTGCCCGAACAAAAGGTAAATATTATAAAAGGATTGCAACAGAGAGGATTTATAGTAGCTATGGTTGGAGATGGTATAAACGATGCTCCTAGTCTTGAATATGCAGATGTTGGAATATCTATAGGAACAGGAACAGATATAGCTATTGAATCGGGGGATATAATCTTGGTAAAGGGGGATATATCTGGGGTGGTAAAAGCGATAAGGCTTTCTAGAGGAACCTTCAAAAAGATAAGGGAGAATCTTTTTTGGGCATTTTTCTATAATATAATTGCTATTCCTATAGCCAGTTTAGGTCTCTTACATCCTGTGATAGCGGAATTAGCTATGGCTTTTAGTTCTATTAATGTAATAACTAATTCTTTACGACTAAGGAGGATTAAACTTTGAAAAAGTCCTATACTCACAAACATGAAGAGGTCCTTAGCTTACTTAAAACAGCCCAAGGACAGATCGGTGGAATTATGAATATGATAGAAACAGATAGGTATTGCATAGACATCTCTAAACAATTGCTCTCTGTAATAGCCCTCTTAAAGAAGGCAAATCAGAATGTGTTAAAGAAGCATATAGAAACCTGTGTAAAGGAGGCAGTAGAAACAGGTGAGATAGACAGGAAGATAGAAGAGCTTGAAGATGTGTTGGGATATCTAGTATAATTAAAAGAAAGGAGATGAATTCATATGTGGTGGCGAGGATGCTATATGTTTTGGGGAGCTCCATTTCATAGAGGATATTGGGGTGGAGGATATTGGAATCCCTTTTTATGGATTGTGCCTATTATCTTTGTAGGACTTATACTATTGGTGGTAGGATACCTTATTAAGGCTAGTAGAGTACATACCCTTATTGACTCTTCGATGGAGATTCTTCGTAAGAGATATGCCTCTGGCGAGCTCTCAAGAGAAGAGTATTATAAGATGTTAGATGACCTTAAAAGATAGGGTTAATGTGGCCGGGGAGATATTTTCTTCTCGACCACTACTTTATTTTAGGAGGACTATATGGAGATAAAGATTATGATAGGTGGAGAAGCGGGGCAGGGGATACAGACAATAGCAGGGGTTATGTCTAGATTCTTCCTACGCTCAGGATATTTTGTTTTTACTGAACAAAGTTATCAGTCCAGGATAAGGGGCGGACATAATTTTACCCAGATCAGAATATCTACTGATCCTATCTATAGTTCGGAAGAAGGTATAGATATCCTGGTAGCTTTAAATGAGGAAACGATAGCATTACATAGAGGAGAGATATCTAAAGATGGTATTGTTATCTACGATAAAGAATATGCTAAGAGTGTGGTTGACGCTGACAATTTTTTAGATATTCCTCTTCAGAGATTGGCTATAGAAAGGGCTCAAAATAGGATTGCCTCTAACTTCGTTGCCTGTGGAGCTCTTGTCGCTATCTTAGATGGCGATTCCTCTATCCTGGAAGAACTTATAAACGAGGACTTTAGTAATGTAGAGATAGCTCAAAAGAATATACGGGCTGCTAAGGCTGGATATGAGGCAGGAAGGTCTAAAGGAGATTTTAAGATAAAAACTCCTTTTATCTCTAGAAACAGTAGACTTCTCCTTGATGGAGGACAGGCAGTAGGTTTTGGTGCGATAGTAGCAGGATGCAGATTTTTATCCGCATACCCTATGACTCCCGGAAGTGCAGTAATGAATTATCTGGCTAGTCACTCCAATGCCTATAATATAGTGGTAGAGCAGGCAGAAGATGAAATAGCTGCCATAAATATGGCTTTAGGGGCGTCGTTTGGAGGGGTTAGGTCTATGGTAACCACCTCTGGAGGTGGATTTGCCCTTATGGTAGAGGGATTAAGTCTGGCTGGAATGACAGAAACTCCTTTAGTAATTCATATTGGACAGAGGCCAGGGCCCGCTACTGGTCTTCCAACTAGGACAGAACAGGGAGAACTTCTCTTTGTTATAAATGCTGGACATGGAGAATTTCCAAGATATGTAGTGACACCAAGGAATGTAGAGGATGCGTTTTATAAGACAATAAAGGCATTTAATATTGCCGAAAGATATCAGATTCCTTCGATAATCCTTACAGACCAGTATCTGATAGATTCTATGCTTACTATAGAAGGATTAGATCTTTCTAAGATAACAATAGAAAGGTCTTTATTAGAAGACGTTCCTAGAGATTATAAGCGCCATCTTATTACTGATTCTGGGATTTCTCCTAGAGTTTTACCTGGGAAGGAAGGAGTTTTAGTAATTACTGATAGTGATGAACATGATGAAGAAGGGCATATAACTGAGGACCTAGATATAAGAAAGAGGATGGTGGAAAAGAGATTAAGGAAGGGGCACTCTCTTGTAAATGATGTTGAAGAGCCCATCTATATTGGGAAGGATAGTCCGGAGGTTCTTCTTATTGGATGGGGGTCTACTTATGGAGCACTAAGAGAGGCAGTAGAGACATTAACAAAAGAAGACATTGATGTTGGATTACTCCATTTTAGTGATGTCTATCCCCTTCCTCAGGAAAAACTTGCTGAGTTCAAGAGGGTAAAGAAGATGATTACAATAGAGAATAATGCTACAGGTCAGTTTGCTCAGTTACTAAGAAGAGAAACAGGGATAGAGATTAAGGATATGGTTCTAAAATATAATGGAAGGCCATTTACTCCTTCAGAGATTTTGAAGGAGGTGAAATCCTTGTGGTAACCCTAGAAGACTATAACAATAATCAAACTCCTGCATGGTGTCCAGGATGTGGAGATTTTTCTATCCTCAAGTGTTTAAAACAGGCGCTAGTAGACCTAGGTCTTTCTCCTCATCAGGTACTTATTGTTTCTGGAATAGGACAGGCGGCTAAGACCCCTCATTATTTGAGGTGTAATGTCTTTAATGGACTTCACGGAAGAGATATTCCGGTGGCTGTAGGGGCAAAGATTGCGAATTCTGACCTGGTTGTAATAGCGGAATCTGGGGATGGAGATATATATGGAGAGGGTGGAAATCATTTTATCCATAATATAAGACGTAATGTCAATATTAAGGTATTTATTCATAATAATCAGGTCTATGGGCTTACAAAAGGACAGGCTTCTCCTACATCTGAGTTAGGAATGGTAACTAGGGTACAGGTGAATGGGGTAATAAATCCTCCATTTAATCCGATAGCTGTAGCTATTGCCTTGGATGCAAGTTTTGTAGCTAGAAGTTTTTCTGGTGACCAAGAACATCTAATAGAGATGATGAAATCTGCTATAACTCACAATGGTTTTGCAATCCTGGATATACTTCAGCCTTGTGTGTCTTTTAATCGGATAAATACATTCCAATGGTATAAAGAGAGGATATATAAACTTGATGAGGAATATAGCCCTACCGATAGGGTTTCTGCCTTTCAGAAGTCTCTGGAGTGGGGAGATAAGATACCGATAGGTGTTATTTATAAAAAGATTCGTCCAACCTATGAGGAACAACTTCCTCAGTTAAAGGAAATGCCTTTATATAGACAGTCTATTGAAGATATAGATTATTCCCCTATATTGAAAGAGTTTAGATAGACTTCGAACTTTTTATAAGATTCAAAGGTATTTATTAAAAAGTTGAAGGAGGGAATGAGTTTGAAAAGATTTATTTTAGGTAGTGTAGTAGTTTTAGTCCTAGTTATCTTAGGTCTACCTGCATTTGCCCAAGGGACCTGGGAGTTTGGAATCTCTAAGGTTTTAAATGAAGATAGATACTTTATAGATGCTAAACTTGACTATGGATCCTTCCATCTTACTTTAGGAAATCTCTATTCTGAAGGGGATTCGCTTATAGTCAAGCCTGATGCAAGAGGTGTTTTTTTCTCAATGACAGACGAGAATATGAATTCATACAATGTAGTTATAGGTAGCCTTCCAAGTTACGACCTTTTTGGAACAGAACTTAAATTGGCTTATGAAGGGTATAATGATACTATAGGACTTTATAAAGCCTCAAACTCTTGGGGTTTAGGGTTTAAGAGGGATGGGACGGAGGTCCTTGGTCCTATCCTTGGTAGCTATGACTATAGAAGCTATCTTACTTTGAATTCAGGTAGCTTTGGATTTGCTACTTATTCTACGCTTGGGTTTGCCAGTGGTACTCAAGCGATTAATTTAGACATAGGTTATATCTCTTCTACAAGTAATTTCTTCTTATATCCTACAAATTCCTTACCGTTTGGGATAGGTTATAAGGAGAGACTCCCTAATAGTGTTATTATAAGTGGGGACATTGTTCCATACGTATGTTTTAATGATGGTTCCTGGGGGGTGAATTTGAATGGTTCTCTAAGTATGGAAAGGCTAGATATAGATTTAGGCATCGACTACTACAGAGATATTCTTTCTCCTGTAGGCAGGGTGACATTTAATCTTTCTGATACGGATTCGCTCATATTAAGATTTACACCTAGTACAGTAGGAGTTGGTTATGGTTCATCATTCTAAGAAGTTTAGGAGGTAATATGCGTAAACTATTAATTTTTGTGAGCTTGCTCTTTGTATTTCTTCTAGTTGTTCAATCTGTTTTATTTGCCATTACTCCAAAGGAATTGTTAGATAAAATAACTAATAAGAGTAAGGAGATAAAAGATTCTGTAATAGAGCTTTCAGTGAGTATGAGCCTTACTGGCTCAGAGTCAGGACAGACTAGCAATAAACTTTCTTACAGATTAAAGATAGAATCTATAGTAAATCCTCCGATAGTGAGGATTACTTATCTTGACCCTGAAGCCTTTAAGGGTACGGTAATGGTTATAGATAGCGATAAAAAATTATTAAGTATGTACTCTCCTATGACCAATCAGGTAATACAGAGTAAAATAGAGGGTAGTCAGACTGGTACCAATAGTATGGATATTAGCAATTTTAATAGTATATTCCAAGATCTGGAAAAGACCTATGACCTTACCGTAGAGGAAAAGCAGTTAGATAAAAAAAATGTATATGTACTTATCGCCACCTTAAAGCCAAATCAAAAAGGTAATTTTGGAAAGGGCATCTTCTATCTAAATAGAGAAACATTTGAACCAATAAGAATAGAGTTATTCGATACTAAGAATCAGCCTACAACCACTATAGAGATAGTAAGTTTAAAATATGATACTGGTCTTAAGGTAAGTACATTAACATCCTTTCCTAAAGGGGCAAAGATAGTAAAGGGTGCCCCAATCCAAGGAACTTTGGGATTACCCCTTACTACACAACAGAAGTAATTAGGGGGGATTATTCCCCCCTATTATTCTTTATTATTATATTTTTTACAAAGTATAATAGGGGGAGCCCAATTCCGAAACAGGCAATCATCTCTCCCAGTCCCACCCATAAGATTCCCCAATATATAGGGGTTTTTAGTAGTATAGAGAGATATGTCCCTACACCAATAGCATTAACCACTACAGGTGGTATAGGGGCTTGCCAGGGGACTTTCACCATTGAAGTTAGATAGGCAGCTAATAGGGTAAAAAGGCTTCCAAGTCCTATATCTATAAATCCAAGTCCACCTACTAAATTTGCTATAAGACATCCCACAAAAAGCCCTGGGATACTGGCTTTATCTATAAACGGTAATACAGTCAATGCTTCTGCCACTCTTACCTGCATTATTCCATAGCTGATTGGGGCAAGTACTATTGTAGTAACAGCATATATAGCAGCATAGAGTCCTGCTCTAGCTAAAAACCTTATGTAATTCCTATCCACCTCTATACCTCCCTATTTTTAATATCCTTGCTATATTTGCCTCATCATCAATAGTAAAGTCCAAAGAGTCGCTGGCAGAGGATAATATTACTGTTACCCCAGGCCCATGTCCGGACTGAACGCAATCACAGTGGATAACAACACCAATGCTTTTAGCCCCCTTTTTATAGGTTCTTCCAAAGGTATTATCCATATCCTTTATACCAATAATATCTCCTAAAGCTAAATCTTCTAATTTTAATCTTCTTATAGTCTCTCTATCTTGGGTCATAATATCATAATCCCCCGAAAAACTTGATGTAGAACCGATTCCAGAACCCATAAGTTCAGCAGGGATGACCTTTCTAACCCCAACCGTTATCTTCCTATCTTCTTCTATCATATTTAGCATCTTGAATAACTCAGGGGATATATTCATAACCTTTATTTCAGGATAGTCTAAGAGTGCTAGACCCTGCCCATACGATTCTATCTGTATCTTATCTCCGATAGATAATTTTTCTAATATCTCGCTAGAGAAATCTAGAAGAATATGTTCTATTCCACCATGTTTTCCAGTTACAATACCATATCCTCCTTTGGCATCTCCACTTATTATCTTTGCTTTATTTCCTATACAAGAGAGGATGTTTAAGGCATTACTTTCTTCTCTTTCTTTATTTTTTAGACTTACCCCCGGTTCTACATGGTCGCCGACCCAACCTATAGCAGGGTCTCCTACCATTATATTGTAGGTGATTCCTCCTAGAGTAGGTAATACCATCGCCTTACCATCTGAATCTACTCTATACGGAGAGGTAATAGTTGGGGATGAAACCTCTCCATAAACAGAAAGTCTTACTAATTTTTCTATGTTGAGTTTCATTCCTTGTTACTCCTTTCTATAAATTTATCTAAAGGGGTGGGGCTTATTGAGGTAGACCTATCTAAATTAACCCTTTCTTACCCTTTAGCTTGCTGGTTTGCCATATAGGCGCATAGAGCTATAATTATGCCCACTATAATATGGATCCACAACCAAGTACCCTTTACTCCTGCAACTATAGGACCAATTATTGCTATGATACCAATTATTACATTTATCCAGTTATAAACCATCTCAATTTCCACCTCCTTTCACCTTAGGCTCCCACCCCGTTAGTAATTATATAGTAAATAAAGCACCAAAACAAGTATCTAGTAGAAATGGCAGGATGTATGTGCTATAATTGGACTTGGAATTCTAAGAATAAGGAGGATACAAATGATTCCTAAGGATCTGAAGTATACAGATACTCATGAGTGGATAAAGATAGATGGAGAAATAGGTATTATAGGGGTTACTGAGTATGGACTTGAGAAATTGGGGGATGTTGTGTATCTGGAGTTACCAGAGGTTGGTTCTACTGTAAAACAGGGAGAGGCTTTTGGGGTAATAGAATCTGTTAAGGCGGCAGTAGAACTTGTTTCTCCTGTAACTGGTGAAGTAGAGGAAGTAAATGAAACTGCCAAAAATTCTCCTGAGAATCTTATAAATGACCCTTATGGAGAGAGTTGGCTTATAAAGGTGAGGATAGAAGACCCTGAAGAATTAAACAAACTATTGGATGCCAACTCTTATGAACCATTAACTAAAGAGTAATGGACTATATTCCTCTCTCAGAAGAAGACATAAGATTTATCCTTGGTACTTTAGGTCTAGAAGATATAGGAGAGCTTTTCTCTGATATCCCTGAAGAGGTGAAGCTGAAAAGAGACCTGAACCTTCACCGTGGTATTAACGAGGTAGAGCTAATAAGGACGATTGAGGATTTATCTAGATTGAATAGAACTACATCTGATTATCTATGGTTTGCTGGAGGAGGTTGTTATAGACATTTTATCCCTCAAGCATTAAATGAAGTTAGTCATAGACAGGAGTTTTATACGTCTTACACACCATATCAGCCTGAACTTAGCCAGGGTACATTACAGTCACTATTTGAATATCAGACTATGCTTTGTAGCTTATTGGATATGGAAGTAACTAACGATTCTATGTATGATGGTGCTACAGCTACTGCTGAGGCTATGTTTATGGCCTGTGATATAAATAAGAAACATAAGGTATTAGTAGCGCGTTCTTTACATCCTGAATATAGGTCAGTACTGAATACATACGCAGTCTCAAGAGATATAGTTATAGAAGAAGTTCCTTTTAATCCCTCTACTGGAAGAGTAGATGATATTATTCTCGAACGAAAATTAGATGGGGTTAGCTGTTTCATATTTCAAAATCCGAATTTCTTTGGCGTAATAGAGGATACTGAACTATTAAAAGAGATAGTACATAGTAAGGATTCTTTTCTTGTTCCTGTGATAGTGGAGCCGCTTTCATTGGCAATCTTAAGTCCTCCTGGGGAGTATGAAGCAGATATAGCCTGTGGAGAACTACAATCCTTTGGCTTAGGTATGAGGTTTGGTGGTCCTACTGCTGGATTTCTTGCCACAAAGAAGATATATATCAGAAGACTTCCGGGAAGGATCGTAGGTCTTACTAATGACTTGAATGGAAAGCCAGCCTATGCCTTCGTTCTGCAGACAAGAGAGCAACATATAAGACGGGCTTCCGCCACCTCAAATATATGTTCTAATGAAGCACTCTGCGCCATAAAGGTGGCTATATATCTTTCCCTTATGGGAGAGAAGAACTTGAAATCCTTGGCTTGGAGAAATTATAATCTAGCTCTGATGGTTTATAACGAGTTTGGCAGTTATTTTAATTCTCCATTTTTTAACGAGTTTCTGGTTAGAACAAGAGTTCCCGCTTCAGAGGTAAAGAGTCTGTTGAAAAAGAAGAGAATTATGGTATTAGACCCGTCTAGGTGGTATGAAGAATTGCATGATGCTATACTTTTAACCTTTACTGAAATGAATACTGAGCTTGAAGTTAGGTCCCTTGTCGAGGAGCTGAAGCCTTATGTATGAGCCATCTATTTTTGAAAAAAGACCGGGAAGGTCTACAGAATATATAGAAGAGGTAGAAACGAATCCTTCCTTCCCTATTACGTTAAAAAGACGTACCTCGCTTGATGGTCTTCCTAAATTAGGAGAATCTGAGGTGGTGAGACATTTTATAAATCTTTCGCGTCTGAATTATTGTGTGGACAATGGATTCTATCCTTTGGGTTCTTGTACTATGAAATATAATCCAAAGGTAAGTGAGTTCCTGGCGGAAAGGGATTATTTTTTAGATATACATCCCTATATGGATGAGGAGGACGTTCAGGGAACTTTAAAACTCCTGTACGAGTTAGAATCTGCCCTTAATGAGATTACAGGGATGGATGCCTTTACCCTTCAGCCTGCAGCAGGGGCACACGGTGAACTTACTGGATTACTTATAGCAAGGTCCTATTTTAGAGAAAAAAAAGAGAATAGAAGGATAGTTATAGTTCCAGATTCTGCCCATGGGACGAATCCTGCCAGTGCCAAGATGGCTGGATTTGATGTGATAGAGGTGAAATCTAGTAATAAGGGTTTGGTATCCCTTTCTGAGATTAAACCCTTTCTTAATGAGAACCTTGCTGTTATTATGCTTACTAATCCAAATACTCTGGGACTTTTTGAAGAAGACATATTAGAGATAGCTGAACTAGTACATAACGTGGGGGGACTTCTATACTACGATGGGGCAAATCTGAATAGTATAATGGGAATTGCAAGACCAGGAGATATGAAGTTTGATATCATTCATCTTAACCTGCATAAGACATTTTCTGCACCTCATGGAGGTGGGGGACCCGGTTCTGGTCCTGTTGGGGTGAAGAAAGAACTTGTAGATTTTTTGCCTATTCCTAGGATAGTTTTTAAGGATGGAAGATATTCATTTGATTATAATCATCCTAGGTCTATAGGAAAGGTAAAATGTTTTTATGGTAATTTTTCTGTTCTTATAAAGGCATACTTCTACATAAGACTCTTGGGGAAAGAGGGTCTGAAAAGGGTAGGAGAGATATCAACGTTGAATGCTAACTATCTACAAAAGAGATTAGGGGATATTATAGACATACCATATAAAAGGTTGTGTAAGCATGAATTTGTAGCTTCAGTAAAGTTTTTAAAACCTTATGGTATAAGGGCATTAGATATAGCCAAAAGAATCATAGATAAAGGGGTTCATCCTCCTACTGTATATTTCCCTCTAATAGTAGAGGAAGCTCTTATGATAGAGCCTACAGAAACCGAGACCTTAGAGTCGTTGGATAGATTTGTAGAGATAATTAAAGAAGTGATTGAGGAGGGGAAGAGAAATCCTGAAGTTCTAAAGGAAGCTCCAGTTAATGCTCCGATAAGACGAGTAGACGAAGCAAAAGCCTCTAGAGACCTAAGGGTTATATGGTGACATATGAGGTTTATTAAGAGTGTCTTTCTTACTTTGATTGTTATTCTCTTGTGTATTATAATTATTGGAAGTATTGTTACTATAGTGGTTATATTCCACTACCTGCCGAATCTTCCAGATCCATCTACCCTTTTACATTATTCTCCACCGGTAAAAACCACTATCTATGATACAAAGGGGGTTCCTCTTGCAGAACTATATGCAGAGAAAAGGGTGATAGTTCCTATATCTGATATTCCAAAAAATCTAAAGGACGCAGTTGTTGCTATAGAGGATGAGAGGTTCTATTCCCATACCGGGATAGATGTTAGAGGTATACTAAGAGCCTTATACCGAGACCTTACATCTGGAGAATTAAAAGAGGGGGCAAGTACTATTACCCAGCAGCTTGCCAGGACCGTATTCCTTACTCAGGAAAAGACCCCTTCCAGGAAGATAATGGAGATGCTTCTAGCCCTTCGCATAGAGACTGCCCTCTCTAAAGAAGAGATACTGTATCTATATCTGAATCTTATATATCTTGGAGAAGGCTGTTATGGAGTGGAGTCGGCGGCGAGGACATACTTTGGTAAGCATGTAAAGGACCTGAATCTGCCAGAATGTGCTCTCATAGCCGGTTTGATAAGGGGTCCAGAGATCTATTCTCCTTTCAAGAATAGAGAATTAGCTATTAAGAGACAGAGGATTGTTCTTGAAAAGATGTTTGAATTGGGTTTTATAACTGAGAAGGAGTATAATAGTGCTATAAAGAGCAAGCTTGTTTTTTCTGAAAATAAAGGTACCCTCTGGAAGGCTCCATATTTCGTTGACTATGTGTTAAATATAGTGAAGAATGACCTGGGTTTTACTGATGTGGAAAAGGATGGCCTTAATATCTATACTACCCTGGACCTAAATTTACAGTCTTTAGGGGAGGAGATTTTAAGAGATACCCTGACTCAATCTCAATCCTATAGGGTTTCTCAGGGGGCGTTAATAATGCTAGAGAATAGAACTGGTTATATAAGAGTTATGGTAGGGGGAAGGTCTTATAAAGAGAGTCAGTTTAATAGGGCTGTTCAGGCATTTAGACAGCCAGGTTCTGCCTTTAAACCATTCGTTTATACTGTAGCCATTGAAAAGGGGTGGAAACCAGAGGATACTATTATAGATGAGAAGGTAAGTTACAAGGTAGGAAATAAATGGTGGACACCGCAGAATTATGATAAAACTTTTAGGGGAACCATTTCCTTGAAGGATGCATTAGCCTATTCTATAAATATACCAGCAGTAAAACTATTGCAACAGGTTGGAATAGATGATGTGATAAATCAGTCTATAAAGATGGGTATACCTTTAGACCCCCAGTTAGATAGAAATCTGGCTATAGCATTGGGGGGACTTACCAGAGGAGTTACGCCCTTGCAATTAGCTACCGCCTTTTCTGTATGGGCAAATGGAGGACTTTTGGTTAAACCAATAGCCATAAAGCTTATAAAGGATAAGGATGGTAATATAGTTTATACATCTGATATCAAGTCAGATAGAGTGATGGATAAGAATGTTGCCGATACTATTACATGGATGTTGGAGAACGTAATAAGATATGGAACAGGTACTAGGGCAGATTGTGGATATCCGGCAGCAGGTAAAACTGGAACTACCAGTGACTATAGAGATGCATGGTTTGTTGGATTTACTAAGCAATTTACTACCTGTGTGTGGTTGGGAAATGATGATAATACCCCTATGAAGGGAGTAACAGGGGGGATGTTTCCGGCTATGGCTTGGAGTAGATTTATGAAGGGGGCTTTAGCTGGACTTCCTCAGATGCCTTTACTAGAGAATGATTTAAAAAAGGAGATGATAGATAGTGTTAAATAGATTTATCTTGATAGGAACCTTGGTGGTGCTTTTTCTCTCTATTTCGCTTACATTAGCTATTGCCCAGACAGTACCTGGCAGGATCTCTGTTACTGGGGTGGCTAAAGAAAGTATTGTTCCTGATACTGCGTTGATGACATTTACTGTTACTGAGACCAAGCCCAAGGCAGATACTGCTATGGAGGATATTGCTTTTAAGACGAATGAAGTGATAGATGCCTTAGAGAGTGTTGTCCCTCAGGACAATATTAAAACAGGCAATATTTCTGTAGATACTGATTATACCTGGGAGGATAATAAACGTATATTCAATGGGTATAAAGCCACTGTTACTATATCTGTTATGTCATCTATTGAGGACGCAGGTAAGGTCATTGATTTGGCATTTAAGAGTGGTGTCACAGAGATGAAGGGGATAACATATGATTATTCAAAGAGAAATGAGCTATACTTAGGGCTCTTGAAAGAGGCGATGGCTGATGCTCATAAACAGGCTGAGATTCTATTAGGTGTAGAAGGGGCAAAGGTGGGTAGGATTATCTCTGTCTCTTTGCAGCATGAATCTCCAAATATTCTTCCTATATTCAAGAGTGAGTTAGCAAGTGTTAGTTCTCCTGAGATGCCTGTACTTTCAGGTACTGAAGAGATAAGTGTAACTGTAGATGTAGTGTATGAGATAGAACAATAGGATATCTTTCTTTATGATATAATAAGATGAAGATACCTAGAAGAAGTTATACCTGGAGAAATGTTGAAAGGGATACAGCAAGTGAGATCAGGTCTTCCTTATTAGAGAGAGGATGGAAAGAGGACCAGATAAAGAGTTATAAGGAAGAATGGAGGATTAAGACTGAAGGTATTAATATTATATTTTACAGGAATGGAACGTTTTTTATAAGTTATTCTGATAGGTCGGTCTTAGAATTTGTTAACGTCTGGAGACTTATAAGGGATAGACTTGGGAGTAGATATCTTTTGCCAGAAAAAGAAGTTTTAATAGGTTTAGATGAGACTGGTAAAGGAGAAGTGATTGGGAGTATTATACTAGCTGGAGTGATATTCCCAAGTGAGATATTTTTTGATTTGGATTTAGATATAGACAATGTGGATACTAAGTCTTCTCATAGTTTTGATTATTGGGATAGGATTGGAAAAGAGATTATGAATTTTCGTCCTCGGGGGTTTAACTTTATAGTAAATAAGATACTTCCTTTAGAGATAGAGAGTAATAATGTGAATAGAATTATGGATTCCAGATATAAGAAGATTTTATCTGAAATTCTCCAGGATATACCATTGGATAGATGCAGGATAGTAATCGATGATTATGGGGTAGATGGTGAACTTATGCCTTTCTTAGAGAATATAAGAGAAAAAGGTGCTAGCGTATTTATTACATCAGGCTCTGAAGATATTTTCCTAGAAACCAGGATTGCATCTATTATAGCCAAATGGGAACGTATGAAGGAACTTAAGGATATCGGTATATCCTTTGGAAGTGGCAACCTGAATGATAGGTCCACTATTAATTGGTTAGAGGAATGGTATAAAGTTCATAGAGATTGGCCATGGTTTGTTAAGAGGTCTTTTCAGACGATAAAAAGGATAGAAAAATCTTTCTATAATGGAGGGAGATAACTATGAAGGCTCAAGTTTTTTATGGTCCTCAGGATATGAGATTAGAGGATGTTCCAACCCCTTCTCCTAAAGAGGGGGAGCTATTATTGAAGGTAGATTCCTGTGCGATATGTGGAACAGATGTAAGGATTTATTATTCAGGACATCACAATGTAAAGCCCCCTCAGATTATAGGCCATGAGATTTCGGCTGTGGTGGCGGAGATAGGGGATGGGGTTGAAGGTTATAACGTTGGTGATAGGGTTACGGTGGTAACTGAGGTTGGATGCGGAAAGTGTAAGTACTGTCTATCAGGAAGGGTGAATCTTTGTACTAATTTTAAAGCTATTGGATATAACTTCCCCGGTGGATATGAAGAATATATGGTTCTGCCTCAGGAGGCTGTTAGACAGGGAAATGCGATAAAAATTCCTAAAGGAGTAGATCTGGATGAGGTTACTCTTATAGAACCCCTCTCTTGTGTTTTGAATGGGCAGGAGTATCTCAATATAGGATTTACGGATACGGTAGTAGTAGTAGGTTCAGGACCTATAGGTTGTATGCATACTGCAGTAGCCAGGGCTAAAGGTGCAAATAAGATTATACTAGCGGATATTCAGGCGAAGAGATTAGAAATGGCAAAGCCCTTTGGAGCAGATATTCTTGTAGATTCATCTAAAGAGGACCTGGTAAGGTTAGTAAAGGAGGAGACAGATGGTTTAGGTGCAGATGTTATAATTATAGCTGCTCCATCAGGTCAGGCTCAAGAACAAGCCCTCCAGATGGTAGCAAAGGGTGGGAGAATTAGCTTTTTCGGTGGATTACCAGGGGACCGTCCTAATATTACTTTGAATAGTAACATAGTGCACTATAATGAGGTCTCCATATATGGGGCATATGCCTCAAGACATTTTCAGTATTATGAGGCAGCCAAGCTTTTGTCTAGTAAAAGGGTTGATTTAGGAAAACTTATTACCCATAAACTTCCTTTAGAAGACTTAGTAAAGGGTATAGAATTAGTAAGACAGGGGGATGCATTAAAAGTAGTTGTAAAACCCTAAGATTATTTAGTGAAAGGAGAAGATAGATGGACGATTTAGTAGATATAAGGGCTCAATTGGTAAAATGGGGTAAAAGATTAATAGATAAAGGATTAGTAGTGGCAGCTGGAGGAAATATAAGTGCTAGAGTAGGGGATACAATGTTTATCTCGCCTAGCGGATATTCTATAGGTGAGGCAACTGAAGATGACTATGTGCCAGTAGAGATAAGCACAGGGAAGGTATTGGACGAGTTTCCTCTTAGACCTTCGTCAGAGGTCCTTATGCATCTAAGGTGTTATAGAAAAAGAGACGATATAAGGGCTATTGTCCATGTCCATCCTCCCTTACTTACTGGTATAATTAGTGCTGGTGAAGTAGTAGTTCCGTTTACTCCTGATGCGGTAGCTCTTCTCGGTAATCCAGCTATATTAGATTATATACTTCCAACTACCGATGACCTGGCAAAGGTAGTTGAAGAGAAGATAACTTCAACTGATGTGGTATTTTTAAGGAATCATGGTGTAGTAACCGTTGGAGCAAATTTGAGAGAAGCCTGCTATAAGGCTGAGGTGGCTGAAGATACTGCTAAGTCTTTCCTTGCCAGTAGGCTGGTTGGTAAGGTGAGACTGTTTACTGAGGAAGAGATAGATGCCATTAAAAATCTGGGGTCTGAAAAGTATAGATTAGAGTTATTAAAAAAGATGCAGCAAACTTAACGCTTTTTCTCAATGCCATTGAAAAATTGATTTTATTATAGTAATATTTAAGACGTCCAGAGAAAGGAGGAAGAATGATAAGGACTGAGCATCTATATAAAAAGTATGAAAGTATAGAGGCTGTTAAAGATTTGAACCTCTCTGTAGAGCCGGGGGAGATATATGGGTTTCTTGGCCCTAACGGAGCAGGGAAGACTACTACTATTATGATGATCTTAGGCATTATTAAACCTACGAGAGGTAAGATCCTGATATTTGATAAAGACCTCTATAGTGATTATTTTGGAATAAAACGTAAAATAGGGGTTGTTTCTGAGACCCAATATTTGTATGAGGATATGACCGCTTATGAATATTTATCTTTCTTCTGTGACCTCTATGGGGTAGAGAATAAGGAAAAAAAGATAGAGGAACTCCTTCACAGAGTGAACCTCTACGAAAGAAAGGATGACCTTTTGGGTCATTATTCTAGAGGGATGCAACAGAAGATAGGTTTTGTTAGGGCATTACTGATGGATCCTCAGCTACTCATACTAGATGAACCCGTCTCTGGGTTAGACCCCACTGGAATAAGGGAGATAAGAGACCTTATCTTAGAGGAGAATAAGTTGGGGAGAACGGTTTTTATGTCTTCACATATACTTTCAGAGGTGGAACGTATCTCTCATAGGGTTGGCATACTCAATAAGGGAATGTTGGTAGCTGAGGATACGATGGATAATATCAAGAAAAAATTGTCCAGTGAGGTAGAGATTGAATTAGAGGTCGAGGATTTTGATGTGGAAAGTCAGAAAAGGTTGGAGGGTTTACCCTTCGTAAATAGTCTAACCAAAGAGGATGGGAAGTTCCTAGTTAGAGTCAAAGCTGATAAGGACTATCGTAACGAGCTCGTAAACTTCATATCTTCTAGCGGGGCTCATCTTAAAGAGATAAAAAGAAGAGAGATGAGTCTAGAAGAGGCATTTTTAACTATTACAGAAAAGAATATCTCCTTATTCTCTAAAGAGGAGGCTGGAGAATGAATAGTTTTGTTTACAGACTGCATTCTATAAAGGCTATAATAAAGAGAGAGGCTAGGTCTAGTTTTTTTGGGTTAGGTCTTTACATAGCGGCTACTATAGCTTGTTTTGTGGCATCTTTTATATTTAACAGTTACATAAATACAGTCCAAGGGAATAACATTATGGTGATGGCTTCTCCATTGAATAATCCTCTCTTTTATGCTGTTATTGTGGCAGCACTTTATACGGCTATTTCCTCATCTACCGCCCTCTCCAGGGAGAAGGATAAAGGAACATTAGAGGTTCTATTCTATGGTCCAGTAGATTATGCATCAATAATACTGGCAAAATTTTTAGAGGACATTATAAGTTTTTTGATTGTAATGTTGCTTGTGACTCTCTTCTTTGTATATGCTGCTGTTACTACTAATCTGGGATTTTCTATTACCTATCTTTATACTGTGTTCTTAGCAATATTCTTGGCTGCATCTATGTCTTCTTTTGGATTATGGCTTTCAGCCCTCACTACTAAGATAAGAACCTCTATTCTTCTGTTTATATTAATTATGGGAGGGTTCTTAGGACTTCAATTCCTAGAAGAGTATATACTTACTCTAAAGCCAGAGAATCTATCCTTATCTATGATCTATATAATGGGAGTGCTCTCCAATATCCTTAGGATTATAAAATGGGCGTCCCCCTTTAGTTATTTGACTAATGGAATAAGCGCTGTAGCATTAGGAAGTACTAGCCTGTATCTAGAGAATATGTTGGGGTCTCTGGCCTATACAGTTTTACTCCTTGTTCTTACTGTGTATACTCTAAAATGGAAGGGGGTAAGAAAACCATGAAAAGAGGACGTTTTATCCTGATTGTTTCTATATTATTAGCAGGTTTATTATTATCTTCTGTAGTAGTATTCGGTGCAGCGCCGCCTAAACAGAGGGAGACAGTATACAGTTTGAATGTTTGGGATGGGAAGGATTTTGCATCACCATTCTATCCGGCAAATATTAATACTATTTATGTTATGGCTGATTTCCAAAACGTTTATTCTGTAAAGGAGACTCTAGTTTACTATTGGCCTATATCTCGTGAGTATATGGCGGATTGGGATAGCCTTAACAAGGATATAGGTGATACCTTAGAGGTATTGAAAGGGGATAAGGTTATAGGAACCTATAAAAAGGTAGACTATGTATTTTATTACCCAAAGGGATACTGGGGTGGAGATACTAAGCTTTATACAGGAGATGTAGCCAGGGCTAAAAAGAAGGAGTATGATAAGGCGCTTGATAAGTATTGGAAGGATGTGGATGCGTATTATAAAGCTTATAATGAATATAATAAGGCAGTAGATGAGTTCTATAAGAAGATCCAGGAGGGTAAACCAGCCGGGAAGATTCCTCAGGAGCCTAAACAGCCTCAGGCACCTACATTCTATGTTACAGACATTAATAAGGCTTATGTCTTTAGCCTACCTGCAGGTATCTATACTATAAGGTTAAAGGATAAGGATGGTAAGATTGTTCCAGGTACAGTTAAATCTTTAATCGCCTTTTCTCATCGTAGAGAAGGGATTGGGTACAACATTATCCCAGAGAGTAAATGGACGTATCCAGAGACTGCCGATGATGTTACCCAAATTATTTACCAGTATAAAGAAGGGGTACTTTACTTCCAGCCATTCACAGAGTGGGAATTTAATGAATTACAGTATAACAAGCTCTCAAATCCGCAGTCTGCAGGAAGGCCTGATAGATGGATATGGGTTCATATGCAGCCAGCCTCTAACGTGAAGCTTGACATATATACAGGAGGGAGATTAGTTACTAGTGTTAGAGAAAGACCGTACTATGTGGAACAGGTACCTGGCTCCTCTCTAGGATATAACATAAAGCTTCTCGATAGAAAGGAAAACCCCTATGGATCGGCTGATTTTACTGGTTTTAGGTTTAGTGTTCCTCCTACCGGTGACTATAGATTGGTAGCGGTAAGTAAGGATGGAAAAGTAATAGAGAACAGTGAGAGATACATAAGGCCTATTACCTCTGGGGATGCTAAGAATATATTTATTGCCAGTTTTGGTCCATTAGTGATCGGCTTATTAATCTATATATTTAGAAGAGTAGGAAGGTGATTTAAAAATTGATAGGAAATTATTATTGGGGTACAGGAAGACGTAAGGAAGCAGTGGCAAGGGTAAGGATAGTAGAAGGAAGTGGAAGGGTTATTATTAATGATAGGGACCTAGAAGTATATTTCCCATTGGAAAGATGGCAGACCAGTGTCCTTTCTCCTTTTAGGGTTACAGGAATGGAGGGGAAATTTGATTGCTTTGTAAATATAAAGGGGGGAGGGGTGAACGGCCAGGTTGAGGCTACTAGACTTGGGATAGCCAGGGCTTTAGCCGAATATAATCCTGACTTTCGTCCTCTATTAAAAGAATACGGCCTCCTTACCCGTGACCCTAGGATGAAAGAGAGAAAGAAGTATGGACTTAAAAGAGCAAGAAAAGCTCCACAATTCTCCAAAAGATAATATCAATATACTCGTTATAAATGGGCCTAATCTAAACAGATTAGGCCTTAGAGAACCTGAGATTTATGGAAGAACCACCTTAAAAGATGTGGAAAATCTCTTAAAAGAAGAGGGAGATAAGATAGGGGTAGGTTTAGATTTCTTCCAATCCAATAGTGAAGGAAGTATAGTAGATGCTATACAACAGGCTAATGATAGATATGATGGCATAATAATAAATCCGGGTGCCTATACGCATTATAGTATAGCTATAAGGGATGCTATTGCTGGGGAGGATATACCTACGGTAGAGGTCCATATCTCTAATATCTATAAGAGAGAAGAGTTTAGAAAGACTTCAGTTATAGCTCCAGTGGCAATGGGTCAGATCTCTGGTTTTGGTATCTATAGTTATGTCTTAGCTTTGTATGGGATTGTTAACTACTTGAGGTGTAAATAGTGAGTTATATAGAGAGGATAAATAGATTAAGAAAGAGGTTTTTAGAGAGCTATGATGGTTTTCTTATTATGAATCCTATTAATCTCAGGTATTTCTTGGGATTTAAAGGAAATGGCTCTCTTCTTTTTCTTACGGAGAATAAGGCTCAACTTTTTGTAAATGAGATGTATTATGAAGAGGCAAAAAGAGATTGTAGAGATATAGAGATAATTCCTTTAGGAAGAGGTTGGATAGAAGCCATAGCTAAAGGTATAAAGAAAGAAAAGATAAAAAGGTTGGCGTTTGAGTCTGATATAAGCTTTTCCACATATAAAAGATTTGCCTCCTTTCTAAATGGAATAGATTTAATACCTGAAGAAGGTATTATTACTTCTCTTAGAATTAGAAAGGATGAAGAAGAGATTGCTAGTATAAAAAGGGCGGCTGAGATTGCTGACCTTGCTTTTATGCATCTTAAAACTGTAATAAAACCTGGGATTAAAGAACAGGACCTGGTAGCCGAATTTGAATATTTTATCAGGAAAAGAGGTAGCAGGTCTAGTTTTGAACCTATCATACTCTTTGGAGACTCTTCGAGCCTTCCCCATGGGGTCTCTGGTAGTAGAGAGGTAAAGGGTAAGGGGATCCTCCTTATAGATTATGGAGCTATGTATAACAGTTATTGTTCAGATGCTACTAGGACTGTGCATTTGGGAAAACCTGCAAAAGAAGATATAAGATTGTATAATATAGTATTAAAGGCTCAGGAAGAGGCAGAAGCTATGATAAAGCCTGGAGTTTCTGCTAAAGATATAGATAAGGTTGCCAGAGATATTATTACTAAGGAAGGGTTTGGTAATAGGTTTATTCATACTACTGGACATGGCGTGGGATTAGAAATACATGAGCCCCCAAGGATAAGCTCTGATGATAATACTATTATTGAAAAGGGAATGATAATTACAGTAGAACCAGGTATATATTTAGAAAATTATGGTGGGATAAGGATAGAGGACCTTATACTCGTTACCGATGCAGGGATAGAGGTATTGACAAAGATAGGGAAGGATTTTGAATTTAAAGGAGGGACTTTATGATATCTACTAATGATTTTAGACCTGGGATGACCGTAGAGATAGACGGAGAGATATATGAGGTGATAGAATTTTTACATGTAAAGCCTGGGAAAGGTTCTGCATTTGTCAGAACAAAGCTAAAGAATATAAAGACTCAGTCAGTGATTGAGCGTAACTTTCGAGCTGGTGAAAAATTTCCCAGGGCTATACTAGAGAGAAGAGAGATGCAATATCTATATAATCAGGATGATGTATACTTCTTTATGGATACTACTACCTATGAACAGGTGAGTCTTTCTAAAGAAACTATAGGGGATGGAGTGAAGTTCTTAAAGGAGAATATCAATGCCTATGTAGTCTTTCATAATAATATCCCTATAGGGGTAGAGCTTCCTATTACTGTAGAACTTAAAGTAGTAAGTACAGAACCTGGCTTTAAGGGAGATACTGTTACCGGAGGTAATAAACCAGCCACTCTTGAGACAGGCGCAGTTATCCAGGTCCCGTTATTTGTTAATGTGGGTGATATAATAAAAATAGATACGCGTACTGGTGAATACCTGGAACGGGTAAATAAATAGGAGGAATAAAATAACTATGAGTAGCCTAATGGATAAGATCGACGTTCTCAAATCCTTGGGGGAGAATGCAACTTTTTCAGATATAATTCGTGCCTTCGAGGCAGTGGAAGAAGAGATCAATGTTATTAAACTTACGCTAGATAATATAAAAGAAAGGCTTGATGCTATTGATGCTGACCTAACTGCCTTAGAGAATGCAGTGTATGGAGAGATAGAGATAGAATGTCCAGAATGTCATGTTCCCTTTACACTCTCTATTGAAGAGATCCCTGAAGGTAATACTGTGGAGGTTGAATGTCCCAATTGTCATAGTGTATTTACTATAGACCTGGGAAATTGGGATATCGATAGTACAGATGATTGATGTAGAATTAATCAGAAGACTTGTAGAGATAGTAAGTCATTCAGATATAGATGAGCTTAAGGTTGGAGATAAGGATATACGTGTGACTATAAAAAAGTCTAGCATTGGAAGAAGCCATATCGTTTACGAGACCAAGAAGGAATCAGAAGAGGTTTTAAAAAATGAACCCCAGGATTATGAGGAACTGAAGGAGGGTATCTTTATCACATCTCCTATCGTGGGAACATTTTACAGGTCTCCTAGTCCAGGAGCTCCACCATTTGTAGATATAGATGATGAAGTAAAAATAGGTCAGACCGTATGTATAATAGAAGCAATGAAGCTTATGAATGAAGTAAAGTCTGATTATAACGGTATAGTAAAAAGGGTATTGGTAGAAAATGGTGAACCTGTAGAGTATGGACAACCTCTTTTTCTCATCGAGCCTATAGAGGAAGTTGGCTAGATGTTCCGAAAGGTACTTATAGCTAATAGAGGAGAGATAGCCCTCAGAATCCTAAGAGCCTGTAAGTCTCTGGGTATAAAGACTGTATTAGTGTTTTCAGAAGCTGATAGATACTCCTTGGGTATAAGATATGCAGATGAGGCGTTCTGTATAGGTCCTCCTCAGGCAAGTAAAAGTTATTTAAATGTTCCAAATATTATAGCTGCTGCGGAGATCTCAGGAGCAGATGCTATACATCCAGGTTATGGATTCTTGGCAGAGAATGCTGACTTTGCCGAGGTATGTGAGAGTTGTGGAATAAAGTTTATAGGTCCATCATCTACCGTGATCTCTCTGATGGGAGATAAGATAGCTGCTCGTAAGGTTATGTATGAGGCTGGAGTCCCTGTTATTCCCGGGACATTCTCTCCTGTAAAGGATGAGAAGGAGGCGTTTTCTATAGCTAAGGATATGGGTTATCCTCTTATTATAAAGGCTGCTGGTGGAGGTGGTGGAAGGGGGATGAGGATAGTAAGGAATGATGACACCCTTAAGGGGGCATTGATGGTAGCTAGAAACGAGGCAGAAGCAGCTTTTAATAATGGGGCTGTATATATAGAAAAGTATATAGAAGGAGCAAGACATATAGAGGTTCAGATACTTGGAGATGGAAAAGGGAATATCGTTCATTTCTTTGAAAGAGACTGCTCTATCCAACGTAGGCATCAAAAACTTATAGAGGAAAGTCCTGCTGTAGGTTTACCAAAGGATGTAAAGGAGAAGCTTTTAAAGGCTGCGGTAAAAGGTGCCTCAGCTATAAATTATGAAGGGGTAGGTACGTTGGAGTTTCTTGTAGATAAAAATAATAACTTCTACTTTATGGAGATGAATACACGTATCCAAGTAGAACATCCCGTAACGGAAATGGTGACAGGCCATGATCTGGTTAAATACCAGATCTTAGTGGCTAGTGGAGAAGGCTTACCAGTAAGGCAAGAGGACATCACTCAAAGGGGACATTCTATAGAGTGCCGAATAAATTCTGAAGACCCATTTAATAATTTTCTCCCCAGCACAGGTGTATTAAAATTGTTCTCCCTCCCTGGTGGTCCAGGGATAAGATTAGATTCTGCTATCTATAATAATATGGAGGTTCTACCCTACTATGATTCATTACTCGCTAAACTGGTCTCTTGGGGTTTAACAAGAGATGAAGCTATTGCTCGTATGAAAAATGCGTTAGAGGAGTTTCTGATAGAAGGGGTGGCTACTACTATACCATTATATCTTCAAATTATGAGCGATGAAGACTATGTAGCAGGGAATCTCTCAATTAATTTTTTGGAGGAAAGGAGATTTCCGAGATAATGGAAGAGGTAAGATTAGAAATATCACCAGGTGTTATTATTTCTATCGCCAGTAAAGCGGCGATGGAGGTTAAAGGGGTATATGGTTTAGAAGGTGGGGGTAATGTCCCATTGTGGCGTAGACCCCAACCTCATGGAGTGAAGGTGGAGATTTCTAAAGACAAGGTAAAATTAGAGCTCTATATAATAGCAGAAGAGGGCTATTATCTACCAGAGGTTGGACTTAATCTCCAGGAACATATAAAGGAGGAGATCGAAAGAGTGACAGGGATGAGGGTAGAGAAGATTGATGTATATATTCAGGGTATACACTTTTCCAAACCTTTCGAATCAAAAGGAGTAGAGCAGGATGGAACAGTATAAGGTAAGAAAGGCTAAGATATATGATGTGCCAGAGATTCAGCAACTAATAAATATATATGCAAAAGAAGGAAAGATGTTACCTAGGTCTCTCAACGAACTTTATGAGAATATAAGAGACTACTGGGTAGTTACGCTTGGGGAAGCAGAGGTCGTTGGTTGCTGTGCCTTGCATCCTGTATGGGAAGATATAGGAGAGGTAAGGTCACTTGCAATAAAAGAGACCCATACAGGTAAAGGGCTGGCAAAGAGATTAGTAGGGCTTTGTCTTAAAGATGCCAGTGAACTTTCTTTAAAGAGAGTCTTTGCTCTTACATTTATTCCAGAATTCTTTGTTAAGCTTGGTTTTATTCAGGTCCCTAAGGAAGAACTTCCCCATAAGGTATGGAATGACTGTATAAGATGTATATATTTCCCTAATTGCAATGAAGTAGCTGTAATCCATGAGATAAGATAGGAGGAATATTATGGAGATTCCAAAGGCAGACATAGGTGTTTTTGGTGGTTCTGGTTTTTATTCCTTTCTTGATAATCTTAAACCTTATACGGTGGAGACTCCATACGGTGCTCCCAGTTCTCAGGTGATGATAGGAGAGATCGATGGAAGGAGGGTGGCTTTTATACCAAGGCATGGAGAACACCATCAGTATCCTCCTCATATGGTGAACTATAGGGCGAATCTCTATGCATTTAAATCTATTGGAGTAGAAAGGGTTATAGGCCCTTGCGCTAGTGGAAGTTTGAAGGCAGAGATAAAACCTGGAGATTTCGTTATTTGTGACCAATTTGTAAACCTGACTAATGGGCGTAAGGATACGTTCTATGATGGTCCTATCACTACCCATATAAGTACAGCAGACCCATACTGTCCACAGTTGAGAGAGATTGCCATCAATTCCTGTAAAAAGTTAGGACTCCCTTATCATCCTAATGGGACGGTAGTTGTTATCCAGGGTCCAAGATTTAGCACTAGAGCTGAGAGTAAATGGTTTAGGGGTCTTGGGTGGGATGTAATAAATATGACTCAATACCCTGAGGTAGTATTGGCTAGAGAACTGTCTATGTGTTATCTCAATATCTCTCTGATTACAGATTATGATACTGGGATTGAGGGAGACCCTGATATAATGCCGGTTACCCATGATGAGGTCTTGAAGATATTTGAGCAGAATATAGGTAGGCTAAAGGAATTAATATTAGAGATCATTAGGGCTATTCCAGAAGAGAGAAACTGCCCTTGCTCTCACATCTTAGAAGGTGCGAGATGAAACCAGTATGGTGGGAAGATGATTATCTATACTATATAGACCAGCGGAGGCTTCCAGAAAAACTAGTGATTGAGAAAACAAGAGATTACAATGTAGTAGCGGAGGCTATAAAGGAATTAGCTATAAGAGGAGCACCTGCGATTGGTATAGCTGCTGCATATGGGCTTGCACTAGCTAGCCTTGAGAATAGAAATATAGAAGAGGCAGCTAATACCCTTAGATCAACCCGTCCTACAGCAGTAAATCTCTTTTGGGCTATAGATAGGATGATGAAACTTGAAGATAAATCATTTCACTCGCTCCTTGAAGAGGCTGTTAGGATAGAAAGAGAGGATGAAGAGATAAACTACGATATAGCTATTTTAGGTGTTCAGTTAATCCCTAAAGACAGTATTGTTTTAACACATTGCAATGCCGGGGGCTTGGCTACGAGTGGATATGGTACTGCCCTGGGGATAATAAAGAAAGGGTGGGAAGAGGGAAGGATTAAAGAGGTCCTGGTTGATGAGACCCGTCCTCTCCTTCAAGGAGCAAGGTTAACCGCCTGGGAACTCCAGGAAGCAGGTATATCGTATAGAATTATTACTGATAATACGGCTGGTTTTATGATGGAGCTAGGCAGGGTCTCTAGCATAGTGGTAGGAGCAGATAGAGTAGCAGGTAATGGGGATGTGGCTAATAAGATAGGGACCTGCAGTCTAGCGATAATGGCTAGAAGGTTTAATATACCATTTATAGTTGCTGCCCCTACTAGTAGCTTTGATTGGAGTATCCCTGGCGGGGAGGATATTCCTATAGAAGAGAGAAAAGAAGAAGAGGTTCTTTTCTTTGGTGACAGGAGATCTGCTCCAGAGGGGGCAAGAGCTATAAACTTCGCCTTTGATGTAACTCCAGCCGAGTTAGTTACTGCTATTGTCTGTGAGGCTGGTATCCTTAGACCTCCATTTATAGTCAAGAACTACTAGATTTTTTAGTCTTTTGGTATTACCTTAGTTAAGATTTCTACCGCTTCTTTTGCTAATTTTTCTGCCTGAGTGAGTCTATTCCCTTCGGCATATATATGAAATTCTGGACGGTCAGGGTCTGATAAGACTAAGTACCAACCTTCGTCCCTGAGAACCCTTATCCCTTCAGTGTAGTCTACTTCATCCTCGTATCTTCTCTCCAGCAATTCCCTCATCACCCTACCTTTATATTCCCAAGGGCAGCTTACTTCAAATTTTATTAGAGAATATGGTGGAACTAATGCCCTTAATTGAGAGAGCGGGATATTTTCTAGAGATAGGAATTCTAAAAGCTTTGCAAAGCCAAACATTCCGTCATAGGTAAATTGGAATTGAGGGAATATTGCACCACCTCTTCCGTCACCAGCAAATACTATGTGGTTCCTTGTTGAGGCTTCCATTATTGCTCTGTCAGAAGCCTTTGTCCATACTATATTTCCCCCATAAGGCTTTAGTCCGTCTTCAAATGCTCTAGGAAGATATACAGGTAATGCAACATCCTTCATTGGTTGTGACCTTATAGATAGGAGAGAAAGGATGTAAGCTAAGTCCTCGTCTGGAATAATTTCTCCTCGTTCATCGATGATAAATATCTTCTCCCCTTGGCTGTCTAAAAGTATACCCATATCAGCCTTTAAACTTGTTACTATCTGAGAGAGTTGTCTTATACCTAATAGGAATTCATCCTTAGTTTTAACAAGCCTTCTTTCATCTATAAATGCATTTACAGAGATTACTTCACATCCTAATCTTCCTAGAATAGAAGGTAGGACTATACTTGTTACTCCAAAATTGTAGTCTATTATTATCTTCTTATTAGAATTTCTTATTGCATCTATATTTATCTTAGAAAGGAACCCATGTATATACTCTTCTGTGGCTGTTGGAGCATAACTTATCTCTCCAAGCTCGTAGAGATAGGTCCTTCTTGCATCCTCTCTAATAAATAAGTTTTCCATCTTCCTTTCTATATCCCTACTTATGGCAATCCCTAGCCTATCAAAAAATTTTATATCTACACTTCTTGGATCGAAAGGAGAGGTCTGCACCTGAACGCCTCCTGATAAGCCTTCAGCCCTTGCAAAGTATCTGGTTACTGGGGGTGGTACTGTCTGAAGGTCTATTACATTAATTCCTGTACTGGCAACCCCAGATACGAACGCTCTTTTTAACATCCTAGATGCTCTATTTGCATCCCTACTGGCAGCTATTCTTGCTCCCTTTTCTAATATCCCTCCTAATACTGTACCTAATTTAACAGCATATTCAGGTCCAATCTCTATATTAGCTAATCCAAATATTGCTCCATTAGAGAAGTGCAGTTTTCTCCAACCTGTTCCCCATACTAGACTTGTGGAGAGTACAGTCCCCTTCTCTAGACTCTTAGAGGGCCAGACTTTTATTCCTGGCTTTATAAAACATCCTTCATCTACAAAACACTCGTCAGATACTACTGCATTATCTCCTATTCTTACCCTGTTTTTTATTATGGTCTTCTTCCCTATAATAGCACTACTTATAGTAGCAGACTCACCAATGTAGGTATTAGACCCTATAATACTTCTTATGATTAAGGAGTTTGCATCTACCAGAGAATTATCTCCTATAACTGTGTATTCCCTTATCCTGGCTAGGTCTTTTATCTGGCAGTTATCCCCTATAAGTACTGGCCCCTTTATACTTGTGCTGGCAGAGATAGTGGTTTCTTTACCTACCCATATTCCAGGTGAAATCTCTTGCCCAGGGATATTTAACCTTACTTTTCCAGAGAGGGCATCATATTGAACCTTCATATAACTTTCTATATTCCCTACATCACACCAATAGCCAGAGGCGATAAATCCGTAAAGGGGCTGTTTTTCTTTCAATAGTAGAGGGAAGAGGTCATTACTAAAGTCAAATTCCACACCCTTTGGGATAAAGTCGAAAACCTTTGGCTCGAGAATATATATACCAGTGTTCACCGTATCACTAAATACCTCGCTCCACCCGGGCTTTTCCAAGAATCTGACTATTCGACCTTCCTCATCAGTAATGACTACTCCAAACTCCAGAGGATTCTCTACATGAGTAAGGATTATGGTAGCTATAGCATTTCTTTCCTTGTGAAACCGTATTGCTTCAGTCAGATCTATGTCTGTTATTGCATCACCACTTATTACGATAAATGTGTCATCAAAGTTTTCTTCTAAGTTTTTTACCCCTCCGGCTGTTCCGGGTAGTTTTTCTTCTACCTTAAAGTTTATCTTCACTCCGAAGTTAGTTCCGTCTTCGAAGTAGTTCTGAATCTGGTCGGGAAGATAGTAGAGATTACACCATAGGTCTGTTATGTTATGGAGTTTTAGAAGATTTATGATATGCTCCATAATGGGTCTATTTACAACAGACATCATAGGCTTAGGCTGAGTAACTGTTAGAGGTCTTAGCCTTGTTCCCTCTCCTGCCCCTAAGATCATCCCTTTAACCATAACGATCCCCTCTTTTCTAAAAGTTTTGGGTTAACTAAAAAGTCTCCAGTTTACACTACTATTATATCATAATAATGATTAGTTGGTATGCTACATTAGAAACTTCTAACCATTTTCCTCCTTCTTTGAGTTTTATTTGACAGACCTCTCTCCATATGGTATACTCTTATCCAATATTAATTTTTTATAGAATAGTTTAGTAGAAGGAGAGAAAAGATGAGAAGAGATGAGTTTTTAGCTCTAGCTGAGCATTATAAGGTTTTTCCTGCATATAAGGATATCATTCAGGATATAGAAACTCCAATAGGTCTTCTTTCTAGGGTTCTTTCCAACCCGTATGTTTTTCTTCTCGAAAGTATAGAGGGTGGAGAGCATCTTGGGAGATATTCATTCCTAGGATGGGATATTAAAAATGTCTATAAGATGTTTGATAATCCATTTCCTATACTAGAGAAGGTATTAGACTCTTCTTCATATGTTCCTTTTGGGCTCCCTAGATTTTGGGGAGGGATGGTAGGTTATATAAGCTATGATGCAGTAAGATATCTGGAAAGAATCCCCTTTGTTTCTTCTGATCCGATAGGATTCCCTACAGCTATGTTTATGGAACCTGAATTTGTTGTTGCATTTGACCATGTTAAGAATAGACTTACCACTATTACTAAGGTAGAGTCCACTGGAAATCTAGAAACTCTCTATAGAGAAGTAGAGGAAAAGCTTTCTTATAGCCTGAGGATAATGGAGAAACCTAAGAATGAATTGAATAGTTTTGACCCTATCGAAGAACTTCCTATAGAAAAATCCATCTCTAAAGAAGATTTTCTTAGGAATGTCGAGATTGCCAGTGAATATATCAGGATGGGAGAGGCATTTCAGATAGTTTTATCCCAGAGATTTTTGTTTGATTCTACCCTTATAGACCCTTTTCAGCTTTATAGGGCATTAAGATTTGTTAATCCTTCTCCTTATATGTTCTTTCTGAAGTTTAAAGATATCTATATCATTGGGGCATCTCCTGAGATGCTTGTGAGAGTGGAAGATGACATTGTGGAGATAAGACCTATTGCCGGTACTAGAAGAAGAGATAAAAATCCTAAAAAAGATAAGAGCTTAGAGGAAGAATTGATGAATAATGAAAAAGAGAGGGCAGAACACCTTATGTTAGTAGACCTGGGTAGAAATGATGTGGGAAGAATATCTCTTCCAGGTACGGTAAGGGTAGAAAAATTTATGGATGTAGAAAGGTATTCACATGTAATGCATCTGGTAAGTAGTGTAAAAGGACAGCTTAGGCCTGAATTGAGTTGTATAGATGCCCTTAAGGCGGGGTTTCCAGCTGGAACGGTATCAGGTGCTCCCAAGGTAAGGGCGATGGAAATTATTGAAGAGTTGGAGCCATTTGCTAGAGGACCTTATGCTGGAGGAATTGGTTATATAACTCCAAATGGGGATATGGATACCTGTATAGCTATAAGGAGCGTATTCATTAAAGATAGGATAGGCTATACCCAGGCAGGGGCAGGTATAGTCTATGATTCTATCCCTGAATCGGAGTATTATGAGACTATCAATAAGTCTAATGCTATGTTTGAGGCTATTAGGCTGGCAGGGAGGAAAGATGGTTCTCTTGATAGATAACTATGACTCATTTACCTATAATCTTTTCCAATATCTAGCGGAATTAGGGGAAGATGTCTTGACATTTAGAAATGATGAGGTTTCTATACAAGAGATAGAAGGATTGAACCCTAGATGTATAGTTATATCCCCTGGCCCATCTACCCCTTGGAGATCTGGTATTATAGTAGATTTGGTGAAAAATTTTTATGATAAGAAACCTATCCTAGGGGTTTGTCTTGGGCACCAGGCTATAGCTTATGCTTTTGGCGGAAGTGTGGTAAGGGCACCTATCCCTCTGCACGGTAAGGTTTCTAAGATATATCATAATGGGGATATCTTATATAGAGGAATTCCAAGTCCATTTTCTGCTACCAGATACCATTCGTTAATGGTTAAAGACCTACCCCCAGAGCTTTTAGTATGTAGCTGGACAGAGGACAATATAATTATGGGAATAAGGCATAAGGATTACCCTGTCTTTGGTGTCCAATTTCACCCTGAATCTTATATGACAGAAGTGGGTAAAAAATTATTACTTAATTTTTTAGAGGAGGCAAGATGAGTATAGAAGTTTTGTCGAGGATTTCTAGAGGAGAATATCTAGACATAGATACTACGTCTAGGATAGTAGAAGAGATAGCCAGAGACTCTATGACTGAGGCACAACTTGGAGCTATCTTAATGGGGTTAAGACTTAGAGGAGAGACCCCTGAAGAGATTGCAGGCTTCGTAAAGGCATTGAGAAAGATGGCTATAAAGGTACCAAATAAAAGGTTGGCGATAGACGTCTGTGGAACAGGTGGGGATAAATCCGGTAGCTTTAATATCTCTACCGCGGTAGCTTTTTTGGTCTCTCATCTTGGAGTACCAGTGGCAAAACATGGTAATAGGGCGGCATCTAGTAACTGTGGAAGTATAGATGTTGTGGAAGCATTAGGGATCTCCTATCAAAAGGATCCGGAAGTGGTAGCAAAAGAGATCGATGAGAAAGGCCTCTCTTTTATATTTGCTCCTTATTTTCACCCTGTGATAGGGAAGGTATCTAAGATAAGAAAAGAAATGGGTATTGGTACTGTTTTTAATCTCATAGGTCCCCTACTTAATCCTGCCAATCTTAAGGCACAACTCATAGGGGTATTTAGTGAGGAATTACTAGAAAAGATGGCAGAAGTAGCAAGATTATTAAATATGCACAGAATGGTTATAGTCTACGGATTAATGGACCATCTAGATGAGGTCTCTGTGTCTGGTCCTACTAGGGTTGCATTTGTAGAAAACTCTAATATTGAATATTTTGTCTTTAATCCTCAGGATGTAGGACTTCCTATCTATCCAGTAGAGAGTATAAGAGGAGGAGGTTCAGAAGAGAACGCAGAGATTATTAGAAGAGTCCTAAAAGGAGAAGGGACAGATGCCCAGAGGGATATAGTATTATTGAATACTGCATTTGCTCTATGGGCGGCTCAAGAGGTAAAAAGTATTGAGGAGGGGTTAAAGGTGGCAGGGGGTGGTTTAGATATCAATCTTGGATAAGATTATAGAGGATAAAAAGAGAGAAGTCTCTAACTATGGAATCCCTTCTGAAGAGCTGAAATTGTTACGTTCTAGATTTAAGGATATCTTTAAGAAGGATGGAGTGAGCCTTATAGCGGAGTTAAAGCCGGCTTCTCCAGTGAAGGGAAGATTCATCGAACAGAGCGATATATTTAATATCCTTAAATGTATCCTTGATACCCCTATAAGTGCTGTCTCAGTTCTTACTGATAAACATTTCAATGGTAAGATAGAGAATATTTCTATTGTAAGAACAATGACCTCCTTGCCGATACTGAGAAAGGATTTTATTATAGATGAGGTTCAGATATATGAATCTAACTTTTATGAGGTAGATGCCCTCCTCCTTATTGCTAGGATTTTAGAAAGGGATAGATTACAAAGGCTATACAAACTTACTATTGAATTAGGTATTGAGCCTATTGTAGAGGTTTATGATATAAAAGAATTAGACGGTATATTAATGCTTGAACCCAGTATCATTATGATAAACAATAGGAATTTAGAGACATTTGAGTGTGATATCTCTCATACCAGAGATATTATAAGGTATATACCTTCTAATATCTCTGTAATAAGTGCAAGTGGGATTGCTACTAGAGAGGATGTTTTAAGGTTAGAAGAGGTAGGAGTAAAAGGGATACTCGTAGGAGAATCTCTTATGAGGTCAAAAGACCCTAGGAATAAGATAATGGAGTTGATGGGGATTGAGGATTAAAATCTGTGGTATAACTAGACTTGAAGATGCGGTATTCGTAAGTCGGCTTGGAGTATGGGCATTGGGTTTTATATTTGTTCCTCAAAGTCCAAGGGCAGTACATATTAGCAAGGCAGAGGAGATTACTAAGATATTAGATATATATTGTCCTTCTGTAGTAAAGGTGGGGGTCTTTGCTAATAGTGATGAGAAGACTATAAAAGAGGTTGCTTCTCGCTGTAGCCTTGATGTTATACAATTTCATGGAAAAGAGCCTCCTGAGCTTACTAAACGATTTTCTACTATAAAATTTAAGGCGTTTATTATAGATGATGAGATAGAGCCTACTAATCTTATCGAGGCTGTAGATAGATATGAGGACTGTATTCCTTTATTAGACCTACCTAAGGATAAAGACGTCTCATTTGATACTCTACTAAGAACGGCCTATATACTTAAGAAGATGGGGAAGGACTTCATCTTGGCAGGAGGGATAGGTATTGAGAATATAAAAGATGTAGTTGATTTAGACCCATATGCTATAGATATAGCTCGAGGAGTAGAGGTTATACCTGGAATAAAAGATAGAGAAAAACTAGAAAAGATAGTAGATATAGTAAAGAAAGAAGGGAGAGAATATGTATAACCTACCAGATGAAAGGGGATATTTTGGACCATATGGGGGGAGATTTGTTCCTGAAACACTCATAGAGCCATTGCTAGAATTGGAAAGGGCATATGAAGAATGCAGATCTGATGAAGATTTTCAAAGAGATTTAAAATATTATCTTAAGGAGTTTGTGGGAAGACCTACCCCACTATATTATGCCAAACGGCTTTCTGAAAGATTAGGTTTTAAAGTCTATCTTAAGAGGGAGGACCTATGTCATACTGGGGCTCATAAGATAAACAACTGTATAGGACAGGCGCTTCTTGCTATAAGGATGGGGAAGACTCGTCTCGTAGCTGAGACCGGGGCAGGTCAGCATGGAGTGGCTACTGCCACAGTGGCAAGTTTATTCGGTTTAAAATGCACAGTATATATGGGAGAAGAGGATATAGAGAGACAGAGGATGAATGTATTTAGGATGAAGCTCCTTGGTGCAGAGGTGGTACCTGTCACGGCTGGGAGCAAAACCCTTAAAGAGGCAATAAATGAAGCATTAAGAGATTGGGTTTCAAATATAGATGATACACATTATCTATTAGGTTCTGTTGTTGGTCCTTATCCTTATCCAGTAATAGTGAGAGATTTTCAATCAGTAATAGGAAATGAGACAAAGGAACAGGTCTTAGAGAAAGAAAATTCTTTGCCAGACTATATAATTGCCTGTGTAGGGGGTGGAAGTAATTCCATAGGAATATTCTATCCATTCCTTGAAGATGATGTTAAATTGATTGGAGTAGAAGGAGGAGGACTTGGTTTAGAGAGTAAAAGACATGCAGCCAGTATATCTAATGGAGAGATAGGAGTACTTCATGGCTCTAGGATGTATCTGATGCAGGATGAATCTGGAAATGTAATGAATACCTATTCTGTTTCTGCAGGGCTAGATTATCCTGGGGTAGGGCCAGAGCATAGTTATTTAAATGATATAGGGAGAGTAAAATATACCTATGTAACTGATGATATTGCATTAAAAGGCTTTAAAGAGCTTTCTCTTCTTGAAGGGATTATTCCTGCCTTAGAGAGTGCTCATGCTATAGGATACCTATTCAAGAGTAATATCCCAAAAAATTCGGTAGTTATAGTCAACCTCTCGGGAAGAGGGGATAAAGATTTAGACATAGTTTTAAAGGAGATGCACGATGAATAGGATAGAAATAGCTTATAATAGAGCCAAATCTGAAAATAGAGTTTGTTTTATACCCTTTTATGAGGTTGGTTATCCCACCATCGAGGAATTTTCTAATGTGATGGACCTTCTAGTAAAATATGGTGATATTATTGAACTTGGGATTCCTTTTTCTGACCCTATAGCAGATGGACCTATTATTCAACATGCTAGTAATATAGCTATTATGAATGGGATTACCCTTGATAAAACCTTTAAATGGGCAGCTGATTTTAGAAGAAAGAATGAGAATATACCTATAGTATTTATGTTATACTATAATCTTATACATCATAAGGGGATAAAAGAATTTTTTGAGTTAGCTCAAGAAGTTGGTATAGATGGAGTGATTATCCCTGACCTTCCTCTAGAAGAGACTGGTAATATCTATCCATATAAGGGTGATATCTCGATTATCCTGTTGGCTTCTACGACAACTAATGAGGAGAGGTTGAAACTTATAGCAGAAAAAAGTGAGGGATTTATCTATTGTGTCTCTGTAAAGGGGGTTACAGGTCCAAGAGAAGATGTATCTGAAGAAGGGTTAGACCTTGTAAAGAAGGTAAAAAAGGTTTCTAGTGTTCCTGTGGCTTTGGGTTTTGGCATAAAAAGTCCAGAGCATATAAAGAAGGTTGCCCCTTTTGCTGATGGGGTAATCATAGGAAGTGAAATAATTCGTATAATAAGAGACTCTTCTATAGAGGAATTAGAAAGATACCTTAGAATGATAACTGGAGGTATGAGGATATCAATGTGACCGATATTTGCAGATTTATCATCATTAGTTGTATAATTTTTATATGGAAATAGGAGATATTGTCCAGCTGAAGAAGAAACACCCCTGTGGTAGTTATTTTTGGATGGTGATAAAATTAGGAATAGATGTAAGATTAGAATGTTTGGGCTGCGGTAGAATGATAATCTTAGAAAGAGAGAATGCTCTAAAGGCTATAAAGAGAGTCATAGACAGGAAGAAGGCAGTATGAGTCTTTCCTGGGGGCTAGTTGGTCTTCCTAATGTTGGAAAGTCTACCCTTTTTAATGCCTTAACAAGGTTAGGTGTTCCAACCTCTATATATCCTTTCTGTACCATAGAACCACATCAGGGTGTAGTTCCTGTCCCTGATAAAAGATTAGAAGAATTAGCAAGAATTATTCATCCTGAGAGAGTTATCCCTGCTACTATAGAATTTTGGGATATAGCAGGACTTATAAAAGGTTCAAGCAAAGGGGAGGGATTGGGGAATGAGTTCCTCTCACATATAAGGGGTGTAGATGGGATTATTCATATAGTTCGATGTTTTGATGCACCAGATGTTGCTGTTATGGGAGAGGGAGACCCTATAAAAGATATAGAGTTAATAAATCTAGAGCTTTCTCTCTCTGACCTTGTTATAGTAGAGCGTAGATTAGAAAAATTAAGATCATTAAGAAGGGTAGGGAGGGGGAGTCCAGAAGAAGAGTCTCTATTAGAAACTATAAAGGAAAGGTTATTGAGGGGTGAGTCGATTAGGGACATTTCTCCCCTCTATGACCTGCCACTACTCTCCTGGAAACCTGTAATTTACGTGGCAAATGCAGATAGTCTAAATAATTCTAAGTTAGAAAGGGTGCTGGATTGGGGTAAAGAGAATAACAATACCGTAATTCCTGTATTAGCCAAAGTGGAAGAGGAACTTTCTGAATTTTCAGAAGAAGAGAGATACACTTTTTTAGAAGAAGGCTATGGGGTAGAAGAACCTACTATATATGTTCTAGTAAGAGAAGCTTATAGATTATTGGGACTTATAAGCTTCTTTACTATATGGTCTAATGAAGTAAGGGCTTGGACAATTGTATCTGGTACAAAAGCTCCTCAGGCAGCTGGTAAGATCCACTCTGATTTTGAAAAGAATTTTATAAAGGTAGAGGTGATACCTGTAGAAAAATTAATTGAGTCTTCTTCTTGGGCTAGAGCTAGAGAACTAGGATACATAAGGATAGAAGGTAAGGAATATACAGTAAAAGATGGGGATGTGCTTCATTTTAGAGCTGGCTAAGCAGTCTCTAGGAACTCCTCTTTTTGCCAGAGAGATAATTGAAGTTTTTTCTCTTTATTTGCCTTCTTCCCATTTAATAAGATGTAATCCCTTGCCCTTTTTATTACTACCCCTATCTCTTTTAACGTAACTAATTCTTTTATCTTTTCTTTTCTTCTTAATGCTATGATTCTTTCAGCTGAGCGTGGACCTATCCCTGGTACTCTAATGAGTTGTTCCTTTGTTGCGGTATTAACCTCTACTGGGAAGAATTCAGGATGGTTCATTGCCCAGACGAGCTTTGGGTCTGCAGGTAGGTATAGATTCCCTTCCTTATTGAATATCAATTCCTCTGGAGAAAATCCATAATCTCTCAATAGAAAATCGGCTTGATAGAGCCTGTTCTCTCTAACAATTGGTGTGGGAGGATTACCCTCTAAAGGTGTGCCCTTTATAGGTTGAAAGGCACTAAAATATGCCCTTCTTAGGTCTAAATCCTTATAGAGTTTGGCTACAAGAGAGATTAATTCTTTATCAGTTTCCCCTGCTGGTCCAACCACGAACTGGGTAGTATGGCCAGCCCTTGGTCTTATACCTTTGTTTATAAAATATTTTATCCATCGCATAACTCCAAGCAGGTCTTTTTCAAAATCTTTTTCTGCACTTAAAAGTTTTATCCTGTCACCACTAGGAGCTTCTAGGTTTACTGAGACCCTATCAGCCAATCTCATTGCCTGTTCAATATAGTCAGGAGTTACCCCTGGGAGTATCTTGAGATGTATATACCCATTGAAATGATATCTATATCTTAGTATCTCTACTGCTTTAATCATATCTTCCATCGTCTTTTTGGGTTCATTAGATACTGCTGAGCTCAAGAATAATCCTTCTACCAATCTCTTCTCTTTCAACATTACAAAGACCTGTGCCAGTTCCTGCGGGGTAAAACTTATCCGAGGAAAGCTTCTCTCTTCTCTATTGGCACAGTAGAGACAATTATTCTTACAATTATTAGATAGAAGGACCTTAAAGAGCTTTATCTCTTTTCCATCAGGTAGTACTGCTGGATATATCCATTGCCCATAATCTCCCCTTACTCTGTGGGCTTCTTGACCTTGACAGAGATAAGAACCACAGAGGTCATACTGTGCAGCTTTCCCTAGTATAAGAAGTTTTTCTTCTGTACCCATAAAATTCTCCTCTTCTATTATAAGATAAATTCTCTCTATGTAAAGAGGATAGTTTTGTGGTATAATCTATAAAGCTATGTTAGAGGGGTTATACGATTATAGTGGTGTAATTCATATACATACAATATACTCTGGTGACAGTGAGGCACATCTTGAAGATGTCCTTACCTGTGCAAAGAGATTTGATGTAGATTTTGTAATAATCACCGACCATAACTCGTTAGAGTATAAATCCAGAGAGGGTTGGTATGATAATATATTGATCCTAGTAGGAGAAGAGGTTTCTCCTCCAGAAGGAAACCATTATCTAGCCCTTGATATAAAGGAACTTATAGAGCCTTCAGATCCCCCTCAACGGGTTATTAATCGTGTAATAGAACAGGGTGGTCTTGGATTCATTGAACATCCTTTTTTCTACGGGAATCACCATATTCATCCATTTAATATCACACCAAGTCCATGGTTAGACTGGAATGTCGATGGCTTTACTGGACTCTCTATATTTAACTATACTTCTGATGGGGGAGAGAGGATGAGGGTCTATACATTCCCCATATATTATGCCTTTCCAGGTCTAGATAAGGATAAGCCAAATATTCATACGATAAAGAAATGGAATGAACTTACCTCTTCTCGAAGTACGGTAGGGATAGGCACGGTAGATGCCCATATGTATAAGGTAGATATAGGGCCATTTAGAGCTCCTGCCTGGCCATTCTCTTATTATTTTAATTCTATAAGAACACACATACTATCTAGAGAAGGGTTGAGTCCTAAAGCTGTTTATGATGCCATTAGGAATGGCCACTGTTATGTATCCCATAACTATCTTGGAAGTTCTAAAGGATTCTTATTCTGGGCTGAATCATTGGATAGTACTGCTATTATGGGAGATACCATTAATTTTAGAGAAGGGATAAAACTCCGTATATATTCTCCTTTAAAAGTAAGGTTTAGACTTTTAAGAAATGGGACCTCGATAAAGGAGGGCATAGGGAATTTTCTAGAAGACACAATAGAGGTTCCAGGAGTATATAGGGTAGAAACATATATCTATCACAGACTTCTATGGAAGCCTTGGGTATTTACTAATCCTATTTATATAAGGGCATAACTCTTTTATATGTGAGGTTTTTGGGCAATAGTAAAGTCCTTTGCCCCAGGTGTGCTTGAATCCACAGCTATAACTCCAAAGATTTCACCTATTGTTTCCATCTGATTTTCTAGGTCTTTAAGTTTATTTTCTCTCTTAGCGGTATTAAAGAACTCTGATAGCTGAGATATCTCCGTATTAAATCCTCTTATATTAGTAAATCCTATTTCGAGAAGGGCATCTTGCAAGGATTGAGATGTAAAATGTGAAAGTTCATAATATTTAGACTGTATAACAAAAGGAGCTAGCCTCTCAAAAAAGGATAGTCCAAATATATGGGGATTATATCTTGCATATTTAGTCTCTGAAAGGTCGTTGAGTCTTCTCCTAAGGTCATGCTCCTGCATAAGCCATTCTTTATCTAAGAATAGAGCATACTTTACTTCTCTTGGCGGAGATTTTTCTTTTAGTAGATAGAAGAGGATACATTCATCAGCTATAATCTCCGCCCACAGGAATTCGTCTCGCTCATCAGAAGGCGAGTAATGGTCATAATTTTCAAAGATCATAGCCAGCTTACCACCAGGTCTTAATACTCTATATACCTCTCTTAGAGCCATTATCGGGTTGTTACTCTGTTCTATAGAACTGGCTGCTATTACCCCATCAAATGTCTCATTAGGGAAATCCATCTGTACTACATCCATCTCTAGAAATTCTACATTTCTTATCTTAAGCCGTTCTGCGTTCTTCTTCTGCACTTCTACCCTTCTATGAGAAGGGTCAATACCTATTACCTTTTTAAACTTGCCAGCAATCCTCAGGGAGGGCCAGCCATCTCCTGGACCAACATCTAAGATTACTTTAGAACCCCTAACCGCATAACTGAAAGCACTGCATAGTGCAATATCCAACCAGTGATTTTTATTATTTACATCTAACGGCTGATAAATTATAGGAAGGGTATAATTAGACTGTGAATCCTGCCTTTCGTAGGTCAGTTCTGCACTAGTAGTCCTTATGCAGGAAAGATGAGTCCTTATCCAGTTTTCAATCTTATTCTCCATAACTCCATTATACCACACTATTCCATATTAGAATCCTATTCATATATTTATCCCTTCCTTACTAATATAATCTTCTACCTCTTCTCTATTAGGGATTGATGGTTGCGCCCCTTTACGGGTTACTGTAATACCTGCTACTACATTTGCATATGAAACAGCCTCTTTCAATGAAACACCCTCTGCGAGTTTTAATGCTAATGCCCCATTAAAGGCATCACCTGCAGCAGTTGTATCCACAGGATTTACTTTTATTGCCGGCACTTGAAATACACTATCTCTTTCGATGCATAATGCTCCTTTAGCTCCAAGTGTTACTATAACTGCTTTAATCCCATAATCCAAGAGGCTTCTGGCTCCTCGAACAATCTCTTCATTACCTCTGAGGTCTTGTCCAGTGAGTGTTTTCAGTTCTGACTCATTAGGAGTAATTATATCTACCAGGGATAAGACATCCTCTGATAGATTTCTTGCTGGAGCAGGATTTAGGATAGATAACATATTAAGGCTTCTTGCCACCTCTAAACAATACCTTACCGTCTCCAATGGGATTTCTAACTGAGTTAATAAAACCTTGGCTTGAGAGAAGACACACTTACTCTCTTCTATTTCTTCTGTCTTCAGATTCATATTCGCTCCAGGGGCTACTACAATTGTATTTTCTCCATTTTCATCTACTATTATAAGGGCAACACCAGTAGGGATCTCTTTATCTCGGAAGAGATATTTTACTTCTACCTTCTCTTTTACTAGATTACTAAATAATTCATCTCCAAATGGGTCAGAACCAACCTTTCCAATAAAATAGGACCATCCCTTTAGCTTAGAAACTGCTACTGCTTGATTTGCCCCTTTGCCTCCTGGTGCCCTATAGAATGACTCCCCCATAACGGTCTCTCCGGGACTTGGCATTTTCTTTGTTTTTATTACTAGGTCCATATTTATACTTCCCACTACTACGATCTTATTATCCAACATCTCCCTCCTTATAATATTAGTCAGGATTTATTGTATAGTATATCATATGTTTGATATAATTATATTAGAGATGATGTAAGGTGAAGACGCTTAGGTATCTCTTTCTTCTGATAGTTTTAGTGATACTTCTAATTCTACCCATTGGATTTGCTTCTTCCCAGATAGGAACAGATATCCAGATTGAATTGGGTATCAACGGACTTGTAAGGATAGGAAGATGGAATCCTATACTGGTAAGGGTTAGTACATTTGGTATCCCTTTTAAAGGGGAGATAGTAGTAGATATTAAGGAAGGTAGTATGATCCTTGAGAATATTAGAGTTACTAGTTTAAAAACGAGTGTAGACCTTCCTATATACTCTAAAAAGGACATTCTGTTTTTAGTCCCCCTTTCTGATATGAGATATCCGGTGAAGGTCTCTATATTTTCAGATGATGGTAGACTCATAAAGACAAAGGATTATGAGATAAAATCCCTGGAGATGAGATGGCCTATTATTGGGCTAATAGGGAATAACTCACTACCATATACCCAGAGGGATATAAGGATAACTATGTTAGACCCAGAGCTGATTTCAGGAAAGCCATTTATGATATTCGATCCCCTTGATTTATTGATTATGGAGAGTCCTCCTCAAGGGGATATGGGGGAGAGTATTGAGAAATGGAGAGATTGGGGAGGGAATGTAGTAGTGGGCGAGCATAGAGAATTTAACCTTTCTAGTAGGGCTGATACCTATCCTGGAAGGATAGACTTCCAGAATCTGGTCATTGATTCTTTAGAATCGGAGGTTATCCCTCTTCCCTCTAAGGGTTTTATATCTCTAATCCTATTTATCTATATTTTACTCTTTGTTGTAGTGTTCTATTATGTTAGAAGATTATTTCTACTAAAAATCTTGATAGCCATTATACTATCTCTGTCATTCTCTATAGCCCTTTTTAATATCACCTCTTCTAGTAAGCTAAATAGTACAGTTATGACTCAGTTTAATCTTATAAGTAATAGAGGGAATAATCCATTTAGTGTTGTTTATAACGGTACTGCAGTTTTTTCTCCCTATTCAATGTCGATCCGGTTGAGTTATGAACCTTACAATACGGTCTTTTGGGTTGGAGGGGGAAGGGAAAAGGGTATAGCCAAAACTACCTTTGTAATCTCTCAGAATAATCAAGAGTTAAGTGATATCTTGTTAGAGTTGTCTCCAGATAGGAGAGGTATCCTTAGGGGTTGGGGAATAAAAAGAATAGGTGTCAATGCTAGACTTTTAAAGAATGGTGTTCTCTATATAGAGAATGACTCTCCTTACCTTTTGAAAGAGGTATATCTTTTAACTGGCGGTAAATACCTATACCTTGGTGATATAAAAAGAGGAGAAACAAGGTTTGATATAAGGAGGATAAATTTGTCAACAGTCAAGATAGAAGGAGATAAGGGAAGATTTTTTTCTTGGGCAAAAAATAATGATATAATATCAGATAAAAGGGATTATATATTTGGCTGGATAGATGACTTTTCTCTATTAAATACTACAGAAATTCATAATAAAAATTCTTACACCCTTTATATTATGGAGATGAAAAGATGATGGTAATAATCTTAAAAGACTTAGAGGCTAAGATAGAAAGCTATGGAATGCTTAGATTCCTTGGAATATCTATGTTTATCTTTTTCTTGCTCTTTCTTATAGTAGCTCCAGGTTTTCAGAGGGTTTTAGGGAGCTTTATCCCTAACCTCATCTTAGTAGTTGGCATTGGAGAATTCCTTATCTTTCTTATCTTTACTATCCTTTCTACAATCGGAAATACCTTATCAGAAGATGAAAGAACTGTCAGAGACCTTGCACTTGGAAGTGATTTTTCCCCATCAAATATCATTATTGGCAAATATACCTCATTTATCTTACATCTTGTATTATTCTTGATACTCACATTACCTATAAACCTAGTGTCTCTAAATCTCAGTCCCAAAGGTGATATAATGGCTATCTATCTACCTATCCTAGTAGTAAATGGAAGTCTAGGTAGTTGGGGCTTATTTATATCAACTATGAAGGATAAAAGATTTGCCATATTAAATCTTTCTATCTTACTTATCTCTCTTTTAGTATTTACAGTGAGGCTTCCCTATCCCTGGAGACTTATAAATCCTATATTACTTATGATTAATTACTACCCATTGGCTCTATTATACTATCTTTTGATTTTAATCCCTGGATTGGCTTTGACCTTCTGGCGTATAAAATATTTAAAGAGGGTAAAAGATGAAACCAGAGATGGTTAAAACCTTTATTAAGATAAGATGGAAGATAAGAATTATCTCCTTTATAAACTGGCTTATAGAGCTCTATCTGTACCTTTCTAGTATCTATATAGTAAGCTACTTCTTTAGATTAGATATCAGGTTAGATTATCTGGGAATCCCTATTGTATTGGCAGCTATTTTTTCTGTAGTTAAGCCTATTAGAGATAGGGATATAGCAATAATTTTAGATAAAGACCTGGCTCTTGAGGAGAGAGTTATTACCACCTTAGAATTTGACCACCAGGAAAGTCCCCTGGTTTCCAACCTTATCATAGATACTGTGGAGAGACTGAAGAATTCAAATCTAAAATTGGTATGTCGTTTTAGACTGAGAAAAAGATTGTTGTATGCTATGGGTATTCCTATATTAATATTCTTCTCCCTTTTTATATATAATTCTATACAGTTTTCAAGGAATTTATCCCTGAGCGAAGGAGTGGTAGCAAGTGAAAAAGGGAAAGAGATCATCTCTCTGGCACAGCAACTGAGGTCTGAAAAACCAGAGATTGCCAAAAGGTTAGAGGCTTTAGGGAAAGGCATAGAAGAAAAAAAGGTCCTTCAGAAAGAGAATATAGCCACATTAGATAAGATAACAAAAGAGATAGATAAAGAGACGGATTCTTCTGGGAATACCAAAAATATAAATGTAGAACTGAAAAAGATTCTTGAATTAACTGCTAGTAAGCTTGATATGGAGAATAATCCCTCTAAAAATAATCAGGAAATTTCTCCTCAGAGAAAGGAATCTAATCAAACCGCAGAGGATAGTAATAGAGGTAATGAGAAGGGTTCTAGCCCGAAGGAGCCTAATACTGGACAAGATAATTCCTCAGGGATTCTAGATAAGAACAATATGCCTGGTATAGGTAAAAATGGGAATACTGGTTCTTCTGAAGATAAGACCACTAATCCTCCATCTCAGGCTGGAAGTAGAGAGGATAATGGAGGGATAAAAGACCTAGGAGAAGCGTCTAGTAAAGAGAACAACACCATCCAAGAGGGTGGTACCCTTCCTGGTAAGGGGGAGAGAGAAAATAAACTGGGAGAAGAGACCCCAAGAAAGACTGAAGAAGGAGCTCCTCAATTTGTACCAGGTATTCCAAAAGGAGAAGGGGAGATAAAGATAGAGATAAAAGGATTTGGGAAGGCTACCTCATCCAATATACCTGAGGCAGGAGGAGATGTGAAGAAATCTGCTGAGGACCCATTAGCTAAAGAGCCTATACCGCCAGAGTATAGAGAGGCTATAAGATTGTACTTTGAAAGATTGAAAGGAGAAAGATAATGGAAGATTTTAGGCTTGCCTTTAGTAAGGCTAAATTGGAAATATCTAAAGTAATTGTTGGATATGAAGAGATTATTGAACAGGTGCTTATAGCTCTGTTTAGTGGGGGGCATATACTTTTAGAAGGATTGCCGGGTTTGGGAAAGACATTGATGGTGAAGACATTAGCTGATACCCTGGACCTCTCTTTTTCTAGAATTCAGTTTACTCCAGACCTTATGCCTTCCGATATTATAGGTACTAATATTATGGGGCAAGATAGGAGTTTTCATTTTCAGCCTGGTCCTATATTTGCCCAGATAATCCTGGCGGACGAGATAAACAGGGCTACACCTAAGACCCAGTCGGCACTTCTGGAGGCTATGCAGGAACATAGTGTAACGGTATCGGGGAATCTCCACCGGTTGAAAGAGCCTTTCTTTGTTATGGCTACTCAGAATCCTATAGAAATGGAAGGGACATATCCTCTTCCCGAGGCACAGTTGGACCGATTTTTCTTCAAACTTAAGCTAGATTTTCCAGGCAGACAAGAATTGGTGAATATAATAGACCGTACAACTAATCCTATAATACCGAGGGCAGAGAGGATTTTAGATGGAGAAACTATAGAGGCTAAGAAATTAGAGGTGAGAGAAGTACCAGTGGCAACCCCTGTTAAGGATTATGCTGTCAGATTGATCCTAGCTACCCACCCTAATTCAGAGTATTCTACATCTTTTGTAAAGAGGTATGTAAGATATGGGGCTAGTCCTAGGGGTGTCCAGGCATTGATCCTAGGGGCTAAAGTAAAAGCTTTAATAGAGGGAAGATTCAATGTAAGTTTTTCTGATATTAGATATGTAGCTAAACCTGCCTTGAGACATAGAATCATACTAAATTTTGAAGGAGAAGCAGAAGGTATGGATACAGATGAACTTATAGATAATATTATAGAGGAGATACCAGAGTTGGAAAATGAGCCTATTAAGCCCTGAATTTTTGAGTTATCTTGAAAGGTTAGACATACTCCTTAAGAGATCTATAAGAGGAGTAAGTGTTGGTGAGAGGATAAGCTCCCGACATGGGAGAGGGATAGAATTCCAGGACTATAGGAGTTATGAGATAGGAGATGACTTCAGATACATAGACTGGAATATATACGCCCGTCTCGATAGGCTTTTTGTTAAACTATTTAGAGAAGAGGAGACTGTAAATATATACGTCCTTCTTGATGTAAGTAGTTCTATGGATTTTGGAACCCCTTCAAAACTTTTGTTTGGGAAAGAGATTGCAGCTAGCTTGGGATATATTGGTCTGGTAAACTATGACATAGTAAATCTATGCTGTCTATCCTCAGATATACGAGAGAGACTCGAAGGATTACGGGGGAGGACAAACACCATAAGGCTTCTTAGGTTCCTAGAGGATGTTCTTCCTGCAGGTACTACTGCATTGAATAGTGTTATGAAGGAGATTGTTAGGTCATTGAGAGGTAAGGCGATTTTTATTGTAATTTCCGATCTTTTAGACCCTGCAGGGTATCAGGAAGGGTTAAAGATGTTAAGGGGAAAGGGTTATGATGTGTTTGTTTTCCATATCCTTTCTGAAGAAGAGATATCCCCTAATATAGATGAAGAGGTTAGATTAATAGATGCAGAAACAAAAGAGGTCTTAGAACTTGATAACTATGAAGGTATTGTAGTTGGATATAAAAAGGTCCTGGAGAGATTTCTGAGAGAAATAGAAGATTTCTCTTCTAGACACAATATAGAATATATCAGGGCTTCATCTAGTATTCCCTTTGAGAGAATTATTCTCTATTATTTGAGGTTAGGAGGATGGCTTAGATGAGATTTCTTACCCCTTCTTATCTTTTATTCCTTTTGGTTATCCCTTTCTTGATAATATTGTATATGCTAAGGGTGCGTAGAAAGGCAGTATTAGTTTCAAGTCTTTATCTATGGAGACGATATATAAAAGAGAGGGAACAGAGTTCAATCCTTAGAAGGTTAATGAAAGATATCCTATTGCTACTTCAGATTCTTGCTGTACTATTTATAAGTATAGGTTTAGCCCAGCCTACCTTATTGATATCTAGGAATACTAGATATATCGCTTTTATTATTGATGCATCTGCAAGTATGGAATGCAGTGACCTTAAGCCTTCAAGGCTTGCCTATGCGAAAGAGAAAGCTATCAACACATTGGGAGGATTAGAAAGAGGAGATAGGGTAGCTATTTTCCAATCAGATAATACGGTAACACGTATCTTGGATTATACTGAAGATAGAGGTTTAATAAAGAGCGCTATAAAGGGCATTACCCCTAAGGATGTTACCGGAGACATTCAATCTGCCCTCCTCTATGTAGAGCATCTGGATAGAAAGCCTGATATTATATTTATCTTCTCTGATGGTGCCTTTTCTACAGATATTCCTCGAGATTTACCAGTGACTCTTTATTGTTTTAATAAAAGCAATGATAATGTTGGCATTATAAATATAAGTGCAAGGGATGTAGGGGTGGGTAATGAGAAGGAGGTCCTGGTAGTGGTTCGGAATTTTTCTTCATTTGATAGGGCTGTTCCTTTTCGGTTGTGGGATGGAGATAGGATTGTAGATAATAGGGTTTTAAATATGAAGAAGGGAGAAACGTATAGAATAGTGGTGGGACCCAGGATATGGAGAGGGATAGTTAGGGCTAATATATACCCTAATGATGTATTCCCTCTAGATGATCGTGCATATATTACATTCCCAAAACTGAAACCTTCTGTACTTCTTGTAACATCTGGGAACCCTTACCTTGAAGCATCTATTTCTCTTAGTGATGTAGGAATGGTGGATAAGGTCGAAAGTTTTGATCCATCTATTGCATCTAAATATGATATTATCATTTTTGATGGAACTTCCCCTAATAAGGTGCCTCCTGGAAATTATCTATTTATAGGTAGGATGCCTGAAAACTTGCCTCTACAGGTGATAGAAACTAAGAAAGATCCTGCTATATTAAATATAGATACATTACATCCTGTGATGAGATTTGTAGATCTAGAAGGTGTAGAGATTAGAAGAGGGGTAGTATTTAATGCTTCTCAGGGAGAGAATTTGATCTCTACCTCTAATGGGGCATTAGCTTGGAGTTATGATGGGGAATTTGGCAGGATAATTGTTCTTGGATTCTATCCTGAAGAGAGTTCTTTCGTTGAAAAGAGTAGCTTCCCTATATTTATCAGGAATGTTATAGCCTGGCTGGGAGAAAATCCTTCCCCCAGTATATTGACAACAGGTGAGACTCTTAAATTTAGGACAAGACAAGCCAATGAATTGGTTTCTATAGTAACACCTTCAGACCTGCTAAAAAGAACCTCTGATGAAAAAAGGGTATTAGTATTTAATGAGACATCTAAAGTGGGCATATATTCTATTAGAAGTGATAATGGGAGTATTGATATAGCTGCTAATCTTTGCTCTCCTTTAGAATCTAATGTATCTCAACAGGTATCTGAGAGAAAATTTAATGGGGATATGGTCTCAAAGGAGAAAGGAAAGAGTCAAGCCAATCTCTGGTATATATTTGCTTTAGGGACTTTAGGTATTCTTTTTGCTGAGGGGTATCTTTTTTATGGGAGGAGATAGTTTATTGAGATTCAATAATTACTATTTCTTTCTTCTATTTATACCTCTTGTTATATTTGTATGGATGAATAGATATAGAGTAAATAGAGTAAGTTTATGGTTAAGGGTGATAGCCATAGCCCTTATAATCCTTTCTCTAGCCAAGCCACAGGTTATTAGAAAAGATACCTCTTTGAATGTTCTATTTGCTGTGGATAGTTCATTAAGTATATCTAGCAAATCTAAAGAGGTGGGAATTCAATTCATTAAAAGGTCTTTAAAAGAAAAAGGAATAGGCGATAAGGCAGGTATTATTACCTTTGCTGATGGAGCGTTTACTCAGAGTGCGTTGTCTGAAAATCCATCACTAGATATATATTCTTCTCCATCGCCGTATAGTACAGATATCGAAAGCGCTATAAACCTCTCTATGTTACTTTTCCCAAAATATGGGAATAAGAAATTGATTCTTCTTACAGATGGAAATGAGACAAAGGGCGATGCCCTGGCTGGTGCTTACAAGGCGAAGGGCGATAATGTTGAGATAGATATTTTGCCATTAGCTGATACGGTCTCTTCTGAGGTTGCCATTGAGAATATGGTCCTGCCAGAAAAGGTAAATCTGGGGGAGCCATTTTCTGTAAAATTTGTAATTACAAGTACTAGCAATCAAAGGGTTACTCTAAATCTATTTGAAGATGGTAAAGAGATTCTTTCTGATAGGCTTACACTTAAAGAAGGGAAGAATCTTTTCCTATACACGCTTTCCATATCTGGGGTAGGCTTCCATAGATTTAGAGGAGAGGTTATTCCAGAAAGAGATACCAGAAAGGAGAATAATACAGTAGAATCGTTTACGGTAGCGGATGGCCCATCTAGAATCCTCTATATTTCTGGAAACCCTGAAGAAGTATTTATAAAGGCACTCAGGTTGCAGGGAATAGACCTGAAGATTGCTACTCCTATTGAATTGCCAGATATACCAGTTGGTTTTTCTGGATATTCTGCTGTTATCCTTGATAATCTTTCTGCCACCCTTCTTACTTTAAATCAGATGAAGGCTCTTCAAACATTTGTAAGGGATATTGGGGGAGGACTTTTAGTAATAGGGGGACCAAACAGCTTTGGAATGGGTTCTTATTCTGGGACACCATTAGAAGATATATTACCTGTGGAGAGCCGAATAAAGCAAGAGGCTCACCTATCTGATATTGCTCTGGTATTAGTTATAGACGCCTCTGGAAGTATGAGTGGACAGGAAGGAGACCTTTCTAAGGAAGAACTGGCTAAAGAGGCAGCACAGTTGGTAGTTGATTTGTTAAAAGATAACGATGAGGTGGGAGTTATAGCTTTTGACCATTCGTATCAGTGGATTGTTCCTATTATAAGCGCTAAGGATAAAGAGAAGATTGAAAAAGAGGTAGCAAAGATTCAACCAGGAGGGGGCACTGCTATGTATCCTCCATTAGAAGCGGCTTACCAATCCTTAAGAGATATAAAAGCCAGGATAAAGCATATAATAGTCTTATCAGATGGACAGACCGAGCCTGGAGACTTTAATTCTTTAGTAAAAAAGATGCGGCTATCAGAGATTACCGTATCTACTGTGGCAGTAGGAAGTGATGCTGATGTAAACCTTATGAGGAAGATAGCTGAATGGGGAAATGGAAGATTTTACTTTACTAATGATATATTTTCCATTCCTCAGATCTTTCTTACTGAGGCACTTACAAGTAGTAGACCATATATAGTAGAGAAGGATTTTTATCCAACCCTAAATGAATCTACTGAATTTTTAAGAGGTATTGAAAGATTTCCAATCTTTAAGGGATATATTTCTACAACATTAAAGCCGAATGCCAACCAGACCTTAACTGCTTTAAATAAGGAACCGCTCCTTGCTCAATGGCGATATGGGTTGGGAAAGGTGGTAGTCTTTACTTCAGATACAGGAAGAAGATGGATTAGTAATTGGGTAAATGACCCTACATATTCCAGATTTTGGTCTCAGATAATAAGGTGGATAGGGCAAGAAACTTCACCCTATCATATTTTTATTTCTACCTATCAAAAGGATGAAGATGTGAATGTAGGAGTAGATGTAATAGATTCAGAAGGTAGATTTGTAAACTTCTTAGATGGTAATTTAAAAGTAATCTCTCCTACAGAGAAGACGGAAGAGACGAGGCTTTCCCAGATTGCACCAGGGAGATATCTAGGTAAAGTAGATGCCAAAGAAGAGGGTATATATTCTCTTATTGTGACACTTGGTAATGAGAGGATGGCGATTTCTAAGCTAGGAGGATTCTATATCCCTTCGTCATTAGAGATGAGGAAGGAAGGACTAAATAATCCCCTCTTATCTCAGATTACAGAGATCACTGATGGACATATATTGGTTAATGGGGAGAACATATTTAATAAAGAGGGCAGGAAATCAAGTAATGTCTATAGAGATATATGGCAGTTTGCAATGCTCTTAGGTGGTTTAGTATTCTTGAGTGAACTTGTCTCGAGAAAATTTCTAGCTATTTTGGAACAGATTAAAAGGGTGATAGATATTGTGCCTAGATATATCCATTTGAAGATTCCTAAGGAATCTTTCTCTCTGTATGAGAGGGCTTACGAGCCTTTGGAATCTGTAACTAGAGTAAAGATAAGAGAAGAATCTCCTATAAATGCTTCAAGTATGGAGCATGCCGCTAGATTATATATAGCAAAATTGAAACAGGAGAAGAATGGTATACCCCTTTACAAAAAAAAATAATATGCTATAATTAGCTTAAATCTGGCAGACTAACTAGACAGGTTAGGACCAGAAGGAGGTGATGGTAGATTTAGTTGGTCAGGTCGAGGTTAGTATTGTCAGAGAAAGACCTTCTCTCGCTAGGGAGAAAACTTAAGGAGACTCTTGAGATGCGATGAGAAGGAAAAATAAAACCTCTAGAAAGGAGGCTTCAAAAGTGAAGCGAATTGCGTTATTTTTGGCATTGGTGTTGGCTGTAGTATTTAGTGTGCCAGCTATAGCTGCACCGTTTCCAGATGTTCCATCAAACCATTGGGCTTATGATGCAGTAAATGAATTGGCATCAAAGGGCTTGATTATTGGGTATCCTGATGGGACATTCCGTGGGAACAACCCTTTAACTCGTTATGAGTTTGCAATGGTTATTTCCCGTTTAATCTCTTATCTTGAGAAGGTTTCGGGAGGACCATCTATCGATGTTTCTCAATTTGTAACTAAAGGTGAGTTGGCAAATACCCTAGCTAACTACGTAACAACCGACCAGTTAGCTGACTACGTAACGGTAGACCAGTTAGCTGATTACGTGACAACCGA
>Ga0207433_10000620_pt1:0-2500 | contig 81159 bp, 74 predicted proteins | sample YelNatPaOPGAMG01_FD_187559 | JGI IMG/M metagenome (GOLD analysis project Ga0207433, IMG submission 187559) | Hot spring thermophilic microbial communities from Obsidian Pool, Yellowstone National Park, USA - OP-RAMG-01 (SPAdes) (version 3) | ecosystem: Environmental > Aquatic > Thermal...
ATCCGTTGAGTGACGGCCTTTCCACTCAGCACCGTCAGATCACTAAGACCGACTTTCGTCCCTGCTCGACTTGTAGGTCTCACAGTCAAGCTTCCTTATGCCTTTACACTCTAGATACGATTTCTACCCGTTCAGAGGAAACCTTTGTACGCCTCCGTTACCGTTTGGGAGGCGACCGCCCCAGTCAAACTGCCCGCCTGAAACTGTCCTTTGACCAGATAATGATACAAAGTTAGAAATCTAACATTACAAGAGTGGTATCTCACTGATGGCTCCACTATTCCCGCAAGAATACTATCAACGCCTCCCACCTATACTGCGCAAATAAAGTCCAATTTCAATTTCAAGTTACAGTAAAGCTTCATAGGGTCTTTCTGTCCAGGTGCAGGTAGTCCGCATCTTCACAGACAAGTCTATTTCACCGAGCCTCTCTCCGAGACAGTATCCAAATCATTACGCCTTTCGTGCGGGTCGGAACTTACCCGACAAGGAATTTCGCTACCTTAGGACCGTTATAGTTACGGCCGCCGTTCACCAGGGCTTCAGTTATCAGCTTCGCTAATGCTAACCAACTTCTTTAACCTTCTGGCACTGGGCAGGCGTCAGCCCCCATACATCGTCTTACGACTTAGCGGAGACCTGTGTTTTTGGTAAACAGTTGCTTGGATCTTGTTATTGCAACCTTATAAATAAGGCACTCCTTCTCCCGAAGTTACGGAGTCATTTTGCCGAGTTCCTTAGAGAGAGTTATCTCGCGCCCCTTAGTATACTCTACCTACCCACCTGTGTCGGTTATGGTACAGGCATTATTTGTTTATGACATTGCAAGCTTTTCTTGGAAGTATGACATAGACTGCTTCAAGGCCGTAGCCTCTCGTACTCACGCCTTAACTCAAAACGTTTTCGCCGTTTCTCATCATCTCGAACGTTTCAACCGGTAACCAACATCCGGCCAGTTTAGCCTTCTCCGTCCCTCGATATCAACAAATAATGGTACGGGAATATTAACCCGTTGTCCATCGACTACGCTTTTCAGCCTCGCCTTAGGCCCTGACTTACCCTCCGCGGACGAGCCTTCCGGAGGAAACCTTGGGTTTTCGGGGTATAGGATTCTCACCTATATTTTCGTTACTCAAGCCGACATTCTCACTTCTGCTTCGTCCATATCCGCTTCCGCTAATACTTCAACCTACAACAGAACGCTCCCCTACCGATATAATTTCTATATCGCACAGTTTCGGCAAATTACTTAGTCCCGTTCATTTTCGGCGCAGGTTTACTCGATCAGTGAGCTATTACGCACTCTTTAAAGGATTGCTGCTTCTAAGCAAACCTCCTGATTGTCTATGCACTCCCACCTCCTTTGCCACTTAGTAATTATTTAGGGGCCTTAACTGGTGCTCTGGGCTGTTTCCCTCTTGACAATGGAGCTTATCCCCCACAGTCTCACTGATAAACTTTCCACTTAGTATTCTTAGTTTGCAACGATTTGGTACCGAATTACCAGCCCGCATACGTAACAGTGCTTTACCCCTAAGTTATAACATTTATCGCTGCGCCAAAACGCATTTCGGGGAGAACCAGCTAGCTCCGGATTCGATTGGCATTTCACCCCTAACCACAGTTCATCCGCTGATTTTTCAACATCAGTCGGTTCGGTCCTCCACTTAGTATTACCTAAGCTTCAACCTGACCATGGTTAGATCATCCGGGTTCGGGTCTATAACCAATGACAAACGCCCTATTCAGGCTCGCTTTCACTATGGCTCCAGCATTCTCTGCCTTAACCTGCCATTACTTATAAGTCGCCGGCTCATTCTTCAACAGGCACGCAGTCAGACGTTTTAGTCGTCCTCCTACTGATTGTAAGTTTATGGTTTCATGTTCTTTTCACTCCCCTCCCGGGGTTCTTTTCACCTTTCCCTCACGGTACTGTTTCACTATCGGTCATTCAGGAATATTTAGCCTTACGAGGTGGTCCTCGCTGATTCACACGGAATTTCACGTGCTCCATGCTACTTGGGATTCAATTTGATTGTTTCAATTTTCGACTACGAGACTATCACTCTCTTTGGTTTAGCATTCCAACTAAATTCGTCTAATTGTCACATTTAATCATTTATAATTGTCCCACTACCCTTAAAATTAAGTTTAGGCTGTTCCCGTTTCGCTCGCCGCTACTAAGGGAATCGTTTTTACTTTCTTTTCCTCTAGGTACTAAGATGTTTCAATTCCCTAGGTTCGCTCTTTCTTATTTATGGATTCAATAAGTAGTATTAAAGTTTCCTCATTCGGAGACCTCCGGATCTTAGCTTGTTTCCAGCTCCCCGAAGCGTATCGTCGGTAACCACGTCCTTCATCGCTTCTGAATGCCAAGGTATCCCCCATAAACTCTTAATTCCTTGAATTTAAGACTTTTAGAATCTTAAAAGTGTATTTTATTTGTGGTTGGGTCAGTTATTTTCCCAGTCACATTTAATACACTTTAATGTGGAGGTAA
>Ga0207433_10000620_pt1:5000-81159 | contig 81159 bp, 74 predicted proteins | sample YelNatPaOPGAMG01_FD_187559 | JGI IMG/M metagenome (GOLD analysis project Ga0207433, IMG submission 187559) | Hot spring thermophilic microbial communities from Obsidian Pool, Yellowstone National Park, USA - OP-RAMG-01 (SPAdes) (version 3) | ecosystem: Environmental > Aquatic >...
AGAATTACAATTTGAGAATAAACCATAAGACCAACAAATAGAACTTCACGAATAGTTTCTAAAACTGTTAAATCCAAGCAAATATTTAATTTTACTTGTATAAACTCTGATAACCAATCTGGTAAAAAATAGATATTTTTATAATTTTCAATATAAAAATTATAAAATCCTTCTTCCGTAGTTTCATAAATATATCTAGGAACCGTTTCTACCTTAGGTGATGGACCAAATATCATCTCAAACCATGTCTCTGGCCGTTGAGGCGGTGGCCAAGATGTTTCATGCGTAGGAAGCTTTTCAATAAATCTTAATCTAGCATATTCTTCGTTTGAAACATCAGCAATAGTTGGCATACCTGGATTGGTTGGATACCCTAAAAAACTAGCTATTTTCTTAAAACATTGTTCTACTGCCTCATAAAAAGCATTTCGAACTGGACCAAATTTTTCATCTAAACTCATTAGTAATTTTGAATTAATATCAAGTTAATAATACATAATAGAACAAAATTATGATCAATCAATAATTCCGAGTTATAACTAAGATTATAAAAAAAAAATTCAATTCTATCAACACTTTGCCTTAATTATTTTAAAAAAGTGTGTTTCCTAAAGTTTAACGCATCGGGATAGTAGGATTTGAACCTACGACACCCTGCTCCCAAAGCAGGTGCTCTACCAAGCTGAGCTATATCCCGAATTAAATAATCAAGTAAGAAGAGTGATATTTTTCTAATCTATATAATACTAAAATTTTCTGAATTAGACAAGCTTTAGTGTTATAAGTTCTTCAGTTTTATTAGTAATGTACCTTAAAATTGTCTAATATCTAATAATAGAATATATTTTTTATTTTGTTGAAGAAAACTTTTTCTAGTTTTATAAATAAAGTACTCTAATTAAAAGCCTTTAATTCGAATTGATTTATTTATAAAACTAATAGTTTAGTTTTTATCAATCAAAGGAATGTGAAACCTTTTAATTTTTTTTCCAACGGCCTTCAATATAATCAAGAGCATCTTGAACTGTAGCAATTTGACTAGCTGCTTTATCTTCAATTTCAATTTCAAACTCATCTTCAATTGACATAACTAATTCAACAACATCTAGAGAATCTGCCCCTAATTCTTTTCCAAAGTCGGCCTCTGGTTTTATTTTTGTGGGATCAATTCCTAACTGTTTACCAACAATATTTTGCAACTTAGTTAGGTTATCTTCCATACTAAATTATTTATTATTTATTTTTTATTTGTTTATTTTGTAATAATTTTAAATTCAGTAAATTACTAAATAGTGAATACTTTACTGGCTTACATTATCTAATTATACTATAAAAATAATTATTTATCAAAAATATTAATTTTTTTTCAATCTATAAAAGTTGAATTAATTTATTTATTTGATAAAAACTTATTTGATTTAAAGTATAAATTGGAATGTTTTTTTGTTTTGCTAATTTAATTAATTTAAAGTTTTGTTTTAAATGTTTTTTTAACCCAATAATTAAACTTGCTTTTCTAATTTCATTTGTTAAAACAAACTTAAATCCCATTTTTAATAAAACTTCTTTAAGTAAATTATTTGATAGTGAGTAAGGATAAATTACTAAATTTCTCGAGTTTAGTTTTAGAGATTTGTAGTCTTTTGCTTGATTAATTGAAAGCCAATTTTTTGTAAAAACTGGCAACGAAGTTTGAAAACTATTACGAGTTCTTGCTACTGAAGAGTGTTGGTTCTGAAATTTTTGCAATTTTATTCTAATCTTTTCCGCTAAAGAAAAATGACGCGTTTGGACCATTGTAAAATTCCCTCGTAAAAACAAATCTACTGAACTTTTAACATCTTCATGAATTGTCCAAGAATTTTGTTGATTAATTTCAATTATGATTTCAAAAGCAGGATAAGCTTTTCTTTCTAAAATACTTTTTTGAGTACCTCTTCTTTTAGCTTCATCATCACTTAAAGTAACATATTGAATACCTCCAATTAAATCCGCCAATGGTGGATTTTTAATTAAATTTTCTAAACAATTTCCGTGTGTAGTGCCAACAAGTTGAACACCTTTTTCAGCAATAGTTCGTGCAGCTAAGACTTCAAGTTCTGTACCAATTTCATCTATTACAATAACTTGAGGCATATGATTTTCTACAGCTTCAATCATTACTTGGTGTTGGAGTTCTGTTTTCGCTACCTGCATTCGTCTTGCACGTCCAATTCCTGAGTGTGGGATATCACTATCTCCAGCAATTTCATTTGAAGTATCAACGATAATTACTCGTTTTTCCATTTCATCTGCTAAAACTCTGGCAATTTCACGAATGATAGTAGTTTTACCAACTCCGGGTTTCCCTAAAATTAAAATAGATTTTTCAGACTCTAATAAATCTCGAACTACAGAAATTGTTCCAAAAACCGCTCGACCGACACGACATGTTAATCCATTAATTAAAAATTGACGATTTCGAATACAACTTATTCGATGTAGCGTTCTCTCAATGCCAGCTCGGTTTTCATTACTAAATTTACTTATTCGTTTAGTCATGTAATCAATATCTTGCCAAGAAATCATTTTTTGTGACAAGTATTCAGGACCACTAATAAATCTGGCCTCTGGTCGTCTTCCTAAATCTAATACAATTTCAATCAGTTGATCTTTATAAGCATGTTGATTTAAGTTTTCTTGAAGAAAAAAAGGTAAATTTTCAATTAGTTTTTCGAGATCATCATTAACAGTCATCTTATAAAACTTTTTTTTTTCTATTTTTTAACTTAGATCACAGTTTTATTTTAACTATAATCTAAATTATATTTTAATTTTTATTTTTAAAAATTACTTAAAGATTTAAAAGTTGAAGAATCTAAAACCGCAATTTGCGACAACATTTTACGGTTTAAATCAATATTTGATTTTTTAAATTTATGAATTAATTGGCTATAAGAAGTGCCATTTAATCTAGAAGCAGCATTTATACGGCTTATCCAAATTCTTCTAAAAATTCTTTTTTTTTGTTTTCTTCCAACATAAGAATAACGTAATGCTTTCATTACTTGTTGATTAGCAATTCTAAATAAAACAGAATGGGCACCTCTATAACCGCTCGCAATTGCTAAAATTTTTTTTCTACGTTTACGAGCAACATTTCCACGTTTAACTCTAACCATTTTTTTTTACAAATTATATTTTAATAAGGTAACATTAATTTTATAGCTTTAAGATCATTAACACTAACACAAATTGTTTGTGATAATTTTCGTTTTTGACGATTTGATTTTTTCATTAAAAGGTGTCCTTTAAAAGCATGACGACGTAAAAAATTATCATTGCCAGTGGCTTTATATCTTTTAAAAGCTGCTTTTCGAGTTTTTAATTTTGGCATATCTTTTTAGTTCTGACTTTGAGAATATAATGTTTTAAAATAAACTTTTGATTTTAAAGGATGAGAATATAAAGTCTTATCTCCATATTTCCAATCAACGGGACATGCTTGTCCTGGATTTTCTTTTACATATTGAATAGATTGTAAGATACGAAGTAATTCATTTACACTTCGACCGCATAATAAGTTATTAACTGTATAGTATTGAATTATACCTTCCTTGTCAATAATAAATAGACCAGGCAATGCAAATCCATCATTAGTCAACAATTTATATTTATTTGTAATTGTTTGATTTAAATCAGAAATTAAAGGATAGTTTAATTCTCCTAACCCACCTTGACTTCGTTTGGATAATAAATAATGTAAATGAGAAAATGGACTATCTACAGAAATTGCTAGAATTTGTGCGGAAAATTTTCGAAATTCTGTAATACAATCACTTAATTTAATTAATTCAGTTGGTGAAACAGCAGTAAAATTAGCAGGATAAAAAATCAAAATAACATATTTTTTTCCATGATAATCCGATAATCTTATTTTTCCTAATCGATTTTTATAAACTCCTACTGTAACAAAATTTGGTGCCATTGTTCCAACTTGGATTGAGTCTAGCATAATCAATATTTATAAAATAGAAAATTTTAAATATAAAACAATATCATATATTAATAATAAAGTATAGTAATTTTTTTGATTACTATACTTCAGAAAGCAGTTTTATCAAATTACGATCCACTAACTTCAACTAATTCATCAAGAGCAAAATTATTAGTATTTGTACCACTGTAATTTACTTTTTCAAATCTTACCACTACTGGATAACGAATTCCACTTTGATCAACTGTTGCAACTGTTCCCACTTCATTAAACCAATAAGACTCTTTTCTTAAAATACGAACTTTTGAACCACGACTTACCATAATTTTTTAGAAATTATTAATTTACTTTTTAGTTTAATTGAAAAAACATAAATTTAACAATAAGATTTTAAATTTAGTTGGTTTTAAAATTTTAATTGTGTTATTATTATAACAAGAACAAATTTATATAAAAATTAACTAATAAATAAAATGGATCGTAATACAATACAGAAAATCATTATCGGATTATTTCTTTCAGCCTGTATTTTTATTGGTTTTAGAGTATATACTGTTTTTAATGAACGAAGAGCAGAGGGAGGAGTGAACGTAAGTAGTTCTAGAATGACTTATGGTCGCTTCTTAGAATATTTAGAAATGGGTTGGGTAAAACAGGTTGATTTTTATGATAATAGTCGCAACGCAATTGTTCTAGCTTCAAGTCCTGAACTTGGAAATCGACCGCAATCAATTAGAGTTGAGATACCAGTGGGAGCATCACAACTTATTCAAAAACTAAAAGATTATAACATTAATTTTGATGCTCATCCAATTCCCAAAAAAAGTATTTTTATAACAATTGCTAGTAATTTGCTTTTACCACTAGTTTTTGTTGCTGGTTTAATTTTCTTCTTCCAAAATTCAGATACTTTTTCACCAAATTCGGGTTCATCACCAATGAATTTAGGAAAATCACCAGCTCGTTTTGATCAAAATCCAGAAACTGGTATATCTTTTGATGATATTGCTGGTATTGATGAAGCTAAAGCAGAATTTGAAGAAATTGTCTCTTTTCTAAAAGAACCTGAACGTTATACGCTTGTTGGAGCAAAGATACCAAAAGGGGTATTGTTAATAGGTCCTCCTGGTACTGGTAAAACATTATTAGCTAAAGCAATTGCGAATGAAGCTAATGTTCCATTTTATAGTGTTGCTGGTTCAGAATTTGTTGAAATGTTTATTGGTATTGGTGCAGCGCGAATTCGTGATTTATTTAAAAAAGCGTCTGAAAATACTCCTTGTATTGTATTTATTGATGAAATTGATGCGGTTGGACGTGAACGTGGTGCTGGAATTGGTGGCGGAAATGACGAAAGAGAACAAACGTTAAACCAATTACTAACGGAGATGGATGGTTTTAAAGAAAACAAAGGTGTAATTGTAGTTGGTGCTACAAACCGAGTAGACATTTTAGATGGAGCTTTATTACGTCCAGGTCGTTTTGATCGACAAATCACCGTAAATTTACCAGATAGATTAGGTCGAATTGGAATTTTAAAAGTTCATGCTAAAAACAAACCATTAGCTGAAGATGTTTCTCTAGTTCAACTAGCTAATCGAACACCAGGGTTTTCTGGAGCAGATTTAGCAAATTTATTGAATGAAGCAGCTATTTTAACAACTCGTTACAAAAAAAAAACAATAACAAAAAAAGAAGTTAATGAAGCAGCAGATAGAATTATAGGTGGTATTGCCGGAACTTCTATGGAAGATACAAAAAACAAAAAATTACTTGCCTATCATGAAGTTGGACATGCTGTTGTGGGATCAGTTCTAGAACATCATGACTCTGTTGAAAAAATAACATTAATCCCACGTGGTGGAGCCAAAGGACTTACATGGTTTATTCCTGATGAAGATCAAACACTTCTTACTCGTTCTCAGTTACTAGCTCGAATTATGTCAACTTTAGGTGGGCGTGTAACTGAACAAGTTGTATTTGGAAATGCTGAAATAACAACAGGAGCAAGCAATGATTTACAACAAGTAACAAATATTGCTCGTCAAATGGTTACTCGATACGGTATGTCTAGTCTTGGTCCAATTGCTTTAGAAAATGATAATAATGAACAAATGTTCTTTGGTGGTGAAGAAAATAAAGCAATGACAAATAGAATTGATAAAGAAGTATCTAAAATTGTTAATCATTGTGAAAAAGTTGTAACTGATATTATTTTAAATAATCGAGTTTTAATTGATTTAGTCGTTGAAAAATTATTAGAATCTGAAACAATTGATGGTGCAGAATTCCGTAAACTTGTTCGTCAATACACGGTTTTACCAGCAAAAAATAGTAGTATTTACAAAATTTCTCGCTAGGTTTTTTCTAAACTATAAAGAAAAGAACAAATAATAATTTTGTTTTTGAACCTAACTAAAATGGGTTATTTTTTTCGTTACTCTATTTTAGAGTAACGAAAAAAAAAAACTTACTTATGCGCGAGCTTTTGCAAATGCAGCTTTTGACTCAGCAATTGATTCTTTTAAAGAAGATTCAGCTTCTTCTGTAAATTGATTTGTTGTACTCACAATATCAATATACGGGTTTTGTGAAGTAGCTAAATATTTAATTAAACTACTACAATAAGCTTTAACTTCACCAACTGCTAAGTCATCTAAATAGCCGTTAATACCTGTGTAAATTAAAGCAACTTGTTCTGCTACAGACAAAGGAGAATTTTGTGGTTGTTTTAATACTTCACGTAATCTTGTTCCACGTGCTAATTGTTTTTGTGTTGCTTCATCTAAATCTGATGCAAATTGAGAGAATGCTTCTAATTCAGCAAATTGTGCTAATTCTAATTTTAATTTACCTGCTACTTTTTTCATTGCTTTAGTTTGTGCAGCAGAGCCTACACGTGATACTGAAATACCAACATTAATAGCTGGACGAATACCTGAATTGAATAAATCATTCGATAAGAAAATTTGTCCATCAGTAATTGAAATTACATTTGTTGGAATATAAGCTGAAACATCACTAGCTTGTGTTTCAATAATTGGAAGAGCAGTCATACTACCACCACCTAATGCATCACTAAGTTTTGCAGCCCTTTCTAATAAACGTGAGTGTAAATAGAACACATCACCAGGATAAGCTTCACGTCCTGGAGGACGACGTAATAATAATGACATTTGACGATATGCCATTGCTTGTTTGGTTAAATCATCATAAATAACTAATGTCGCTTTACCTTGATACATAAAGTATTCAGCTAAAGCTGCTCCTGAATATGGGGCAATATATTGTAACGTAGCTGGGTCATTAGCACTAGCTGAAACGACAATGGTATAACTCATTGCATTTTTTTCTTCAAGAACATTAACTACTTGTGCAATTGTTGATGCTTTTTGTCCAATCCCAACATAAACACAAACTACGTTTTCTTTTTTTTGGTTAATGATTGTATCTACAGCAATTGCAGTTTTACCAGTTTGACGGTCACCAATAATTAATTCTCGTTGACCTCGTCCAATTGGAATCATAGCATCAATTGATGTAATACCAGTTTGTAATGGTTCACAAACTGATTTACGACTAATAATACCAGGAGCCATTGATTCTACTAAACGACTATCGTTTGATGCAATTTCGCCTTTACCATCAATTGGTACTGCTAATGGGTTAACAACACGTCCTAAAAACGCTTCACCTACAGGAATTTGAGCAATTTTACCAGTTGCTTTTACTGTACTACCTTCTAATATTTGACGGCCAGTACCCATTAATACAACACCAACATTGTCATTTTCTAAGTTTAACGCAATTCCGATCGTTTTGTCTTCGAATTCTAAAAGTTCGCCACTCATCACTTGGTCAAGACCATAAACTCGAGCAATACCATCACCAACTTGTAATACAGTACCAATATTATCTACTTTAACATCTTGATCATATTTTTCAATTTGTTCACGGATAATACTACTAATTTCGTCTGGACGAATATTTATCATTGTATTATTTCTAAAATAAAAAGTTAATAAAAGAGTTGTTTATAATTAAATTTCTAAAACAGTATCTAAATGTTTTGCTAGCTTTTGTAACTGATTTTTAACAGTAAAATCTATTACTTTAGATTCAGTTTTAATTAAAAAACCACCAATTAAACTAGAGTCAACATTAATTACTAATCGAATTTCTCTTGCATTTGTTAATTCTTTTAATTTTTGAATTAAAGTATTTTTTTGTACTTTTGTAAAAGGAAATGCAGTTGAAACTTCAACCATCTTAATTGACGCTGTTTCATAAACTAATTCTAAATAATTAGCAATAACTGATTTTAACAAGTTAATTCGATCTCGATCAACTAAAACCATTAAAAATTTAAAAGTTTCAGTATTTACTTGTGATTGTAAAGTCTTTGTTAAAATTTCACGTTTTGCAGCTGTACGAACTAATGGATTATTTAAATAATTAGTTAATTCAGCAGTTTTGTCTAAAAAAATTTCTAAGTTTTGAAAATCTGCTGTAATTTGGTGCATTATATTTTTTTCAACTGAAAAATCAAATAAAGCACGGGCATAAGGAACTGCAATTTTTGCTGCTAATGGGTTTCCACTCATAATAAATCTCCTTCTAATTTATTAATAGTATCAGTAATTAGTGCAGTTGCACGTTCTTTTGGGCCAAATGCTTCTTGTGCCCGAATTACAGTTCTTTTTAACACAAGCGAAATTATTTGTTCTTTAATTTCTAAAAATATTTGTCGCTCTTTCGATCTAAAAGTTGCTAATGCGCGTTCAAAACGAATTTTTAAATCTTTTTTAGCTGCATAGGCATCTGATTCAAGCAATACTTTTTTCGTTGCTATTGTTTCATTTCGAATGTCACTAATCACAAGATTTGCTTGACTTAATTGTTTTTCTGCTTCGTTTAAACGTTTTTGTGCTTCTTTTAAACGATCTTCTGCATCTTGAACACCTTTTACAATTGTTGTTTTTCTCTCATCTAATAAAGATCCTAAAAAGTCTTTACCAGCATAGATTAAAATTCCAACTAATGCTAAAATGTTTATTACGCCTGTTTCAAGAATATCTGAATTTAAACCAATACCTTCTTCTTCGGCAAGTAATGTAAAAATTTGATCAAAATTTTCCATGTTTTCGAGTTTTTATGTAAACTGTTCACTTATAAAAAGGAAAATTACGTTTAACAAAAAATTTAGATTGATAATCTAGTTTCAATATCAACACATAAAGATTGAACGATCTCATCTAAACTATTAAGTGCTATATTCTTTTTAGAAAGAAGATCTTTTTGAATAGTATCTAATAAATTATCGATATATTTTTGAGAAATATTTAATTCAATTTCTAAGATTTCTTTATGAATTTTTTGTGAATTTGTAATTTCTAATTGTGCTTCTTTACGGACGCTAATTAATTCTTGTTCATACTGTTGAGTTAGTTTATTGGCTTCTGATAAGATCTCTGAAGCTTTACCAAGATTAGTTAAAATGTATTCTTTGCGTTCTTCAATAATAGTTAATAATGGATTATATAAAACTATATTTAAAACAAATGTTAATAGAATAAATTGAATTGCAATTAATGGTAAAGTTGCGTTGAAATCAAATAATCCACCTGGTCCACTCACTTCTGAACCGGAAATTAATATTGAAAGATTAATCATACAAAATCTATAAGTTGTACTATAGAATTAAAATTATTTAATTTTAATAAAAAAGATCATTAATCATATTAATGAAATTCTAGTAGAAAATAGAAGTTTTTCGAAGAACTCTAAACTACCAAAGTTTGAAATAATATTTTATTTTTTAGTTATGACTAATAAAAAAAAAACATTATTTAAAAAATAATTGTATTAATTTTTATTAATTAAGTTAAAAGTAAGGAAGCAATAATAAAATTATTGCTTCTACTTTATTCTTTTTAACTATTGAATAGATTAGCTGAATGGGTTAGCAAATAATAATGCTAAAGCTACTACTAAACCATAAATAGTTAAGGCTTCCATAAAAGCTAAACATAATAATAATGTACCACGAATTTTGTTTTCTGCTTCTGGTTGACGAGCAATACCTTCAACAGCTTGACCAGCAGCAGTACCTTGACCAATACCAGGACCAATTGCAGCTAAACCAATTGATAAACCAGCAGCAAGAACAGAAGCAGCAGAAACGATAGGATCCATAATAAATTTTAAGTTTTAAATGTATATATATATAATTTTTAAAAAATCTAAGTGCAAATAATTTGTAAACAACTTATTCCAGAGCTTCTGCAATGTAAGCAGCTGCTAATGTTGAAAAAATTAATGCTTGTACTGAACCAGCAAAAACCCCTAAAAACATAATTGGTAATGGGATTACTAAAGGAACTAATGAAGTTAATACAGTAACTGTTAATTCATCCGCTAAAACATTTCCAAATAGTCGGAAACTTAGAGATAAAGGTTTCGTGAAATCTTCTAAAATATTAATTGGTAGAAGAAGTGGAATTGGTTTAACATATCGTTTAAAATATCCTAAACCTTTTTTACTTATACCTGCGTAAAAATAGGCAAATGACGTTAATAAAGCTAATGCAACCGTTGTATTAATATCATTTGTTGGAGCAGCAAATTCTCCTTCTGGTAATTCTATTAATTTCCATGGTATAACAGCACCAGCCCAGTTACATCCAAATATAAAGAAAAATAATGTTCCAATAAATGGAATCCATTCTTTATAAAAACTTTCACCTAATTGATCTCTAGCAATATCAGTTACAAAGTCAACAGCTGCTTCCATAAAGTTTTGCCAACCATGAGGAATTCGATCAGCTTTTGCAGTACCTAGGAATGAAAATACTAATAAAATTAGTAATACAAACCAAACAACTACTAAGACTTGTCCATGTACTAAGAAACCAGCAAGATTCCAGTAAAAATGTTTTCCAACTCCTGCTTCCGATAATAATGTAAACGTATTTGAATAAAAAATTTCTGGGTACATAAAATTTAACTAATTTAGTAAATTACCCAATATTAAAAAATATACAGGAACAACTAAAATTATAATTAGTTTAAATTTCTTTTAGGTTTGTTTTTATAAAAAAGCTCTAGTTTAAACTTGTAACCATTCATAACCTTTAGTCTCTAATTCTTTAGCTAACTCAGCTGAACCAGTTTTAATAATTTTTCCATTTTGCATTACATGAACATAATCTGGTTTAATATAATCTAATAATCTTTGATAGTGAGTTATTAAAATAATAGATTTATCAGGACTCATAAATTTATTAATCCCATTTGAAATTATTTTTAAAGCATCAATATCCAACCCAGAATCTGTTTCGTCCAAGATTGATAATTCAGCATCTAATAATACCATTTGCAGAATTTCATTTCGTTTTTTCTCACCACCAGAAAACCCTTCATTTACATTTCGACTTAAAAACAAAGGAGACATATTAACAAAATTTAATTTCTCATTAATTATAGTTAAAAATTGAAGTGGATCTAATTCTGGTTTGTTAAAAAATTTTTGTTTTGAATTATAGGCAAGACGTAAAAAATCTTCATTACTAACTCCTGGAATTTCAATTGGATATTGAAATGCTAAAAAAATACCTAAATGGGAACGATCTTCTGGCTGAAGCTCTAGTATACTAGATCCTTTAAACAAAATATCTCCATTTAAAACAGAGTAAGCTGGATGACCAACTAAAACTTTTGAAAAAGTACTCTTTCCTGATCCATTTGGACCCATAATAGCGTGAATTTCACCTTTATTTACCTTTAAGTTTAAGTTTTTTAAAATTTTATTATCATTAATTGATACTTGTAAATTTTTAATTTCTAAAAGAGGAGAATTTAAAATCATTAACCAACACTTCCTTCTAATTTTAACGTTAATAGTTTGTCTGCCTCTGCTGCAAATTCTAATGGTAATTTTGTAAAAATTTCTTTACAGAAACCACTAATCATTAATTCTATTGCTTTTTCTAAACAAATACCGCGTTGTAGAAAATAAAATATTTGTTCTTCGCCAATTTTTGAAGTTGAGGCTTCATGTTCAATTTTTGTAGTTGAATTTTGAACTGAAATAAATGGAAAAGTATTAGCATTTGATAGATTACCAATTAGCAACGAATCACATTGCGAATAATTTCTCGCTCCTAAAGCTTTATTTGTTACATTAACAAGTCCACGATAACTATTTTTAGATTGTCCAGCTGAAATTCCTTTGGAAATAATTCGACTACGAGTATTTTTACCAATATGAATCATTTTTGTACCCGTGTCTGCTTGTTGATAATTATTTGTTAGGGCAACTGAATAAAATTCACCTTGAGAATTATCACCTACTAATAAACAACTTGGATATTTCCATGTAATCGACGATCCAGTTTCTACTTGAGTCCATGAAATTTTTGAGTTAGATCCTGCGCATAGTCCACGCTTTGTAACAAAATTGTACACACCTCCTTTTCCAAATTCATTCCCTGAATACCAATTTTGAACAGTTGAATATTTAATACTAGCATTTTCTAAAGCAATTAATTCAACGATAGCTGCATGAAGTTGATTCGTATCATATTGTGGCGCTGTGCAACCTTCAAGATAATTTACTTTACTATTTTTTTCTGAAATAATTAAAGTTCGTTCAAATTGTCCAGATTTTTGGTCATTAATTCTAAAATAAGTAGATAAATCTAAAGGACATATTGTATCTTGTGGAATATAGCAAAAAGAACCATCAGTAAAAACGGCTGAATTTAAGGCAGAAAAATAGTTATCACCAATTGGAACTACAGAACCCAAATATTTTTCGATTAATTCAGGATATTCATTAATTGCTTCAGAAATAGAAGAAAAAATAACTCCATGTTTACTTAATTCTTCTTGAAACGTTGTTCCGATTGAAACGCTATCAAAAACAGCATCAATGGCTACATTTGTTAATCGTTTTTGTTCGGTTAAAGAAATTCCTAATTTTTCAAATGTTTTAAGTAATTCTGGATCTACTTCATTAAGATCTTTTAATTTTTTCTGAGATTTTGGCGCCGAATAATAAACAATATCTTGATAATCAATTTGTGGGAATTTTAAATAAGGCCATTCAGGCTCCGGCATTTGTTTCCATTTTTTGAACGCTTTTAATCGAAATTCTAATAAAAACTCTGTTTCTTTTTTTTTTTTCGAAATTAGTTTTATCGTTTTTTCATTTAAGCCTTTTTCAATAATGTCTTTTTCAATATTTGTTGAAAATCCATACTGATAAGTTTGGTTTACCAATTTGGTTATATTATTATTTAATACTTTATTTGATTGATTTATCATACAATTTATATTGATTAATTTTTAAAATAAATATATAGATGAATTGTAAAAAAGTTTAAATTATTAAGAACTCTTACTTATCATTATAAAAGAATTTTTAAGTGAATTAAACTTATATAAAATTTTTTTATAATAAAGTTTATTCTATAAAGTTATAACTATTATAAATTACATACCAATTCGTAATATTCTAGAACTATGTTATAATATTAATCAAGGTTGCTCTTATAAAATCAACCGACAGAACTAATTTTTAAGAAATTAGTTAAATATCTATTATATATTGCCTTTTTATTCTAAGGAGAAATCAATGTCTCAATCTGTATCAGAACGGACTCGAATTAAAAGTGACCGTTACGAATCTGGTGTAATCCCTTACGCTAAAATGGGTTACTGGGATGCTTCATACGCAGTAAAAACAACTGATGTTCTTGCTTTATTCCGTATTACACCACAACCAGGTGTAGATCCAGTAGAAGCTGCTGCAGCTGTAGCTGGTGAGTCTTCTACTGCAACGTGGACAGTTGTATGGACTGACTTATTAACAGCTTGTGACCGTTACCGTGCTAAAGCTTACCGTGTAGATCCAGTTCCAAATACAACAAACCAATACTTTGCTTTCATCGCATACGAATGTGATTTATTTGAAGAAGGTTCGTTAGCTAACTTAACAGCATCTATCATCGGTAACGTATTCGGTTTTAAAGCAGTATCTGCTTTACGTTTAGAAGATATGCGTATTCCTCACTCTTACTTAAAAACATTCCAAGGTCCAGCAACAGGTGTTATTGTAGAACGTGAGCGTTTAAACAAATACGGTACTCCATTATTAGGTGCAACAGTAAAACCTAAATTAGGTTTATCTGGTAAAAACTACGGTCGTGTAGTATACGAAGGTTTAAAAGGTGGTTTAGACTTCTTAAAAGATGACGAAAACATTAACTCACAACCATTTATGCGTTGGAGAGAGCGTTTCTTATACTGTATGGAAGGTATTAACCGTGCTGCTGCAGCAACAGGTGAAGTTAAAGGTTCATACTTAAACATTACTGCTGCTACAATGGAATCTGTTTATGAACGTGCAGAATACGCTAAATCTGTTGGTTCTGTAATTGTTATGATCGATTTAGTTATGGGTTATACAGCGATTCAAACTGCTGCTATTTGGGCTCGTAACAACGATATGATTTTACACTTACACCGTGCAGGTAACTCAACTTACGCTCGTCAAAAAAACCATGGTATTAACTTCCGTGTTATCTGTAAATGGATGCGTATGTCTGGTGTAGATCACATCCACGCTGGTACAGTTGTTGGTAAATTAGAAGGTGATCCTTTAATGATTAAAGGTTTCTACGATACTTTATTATTAACACAATTAGATGTTAACTTACCATACGGTATTTTCTTCGAAATGACATGGGCTAGTTTACGTAAATGTATGCCAGTTGCATCTGGTGGTATCCACTGTGGTCAAATGCACCAATTAGTTCACTACTTAGGTGATGACGTTGTATTACAATTTGGTGGTGGTACAATTGGTCACCCTGATGGTATTCAAGCAGGTGCTACAGCTAACCGTGTAGCTTTAGAAGCAATGGTATTAGCTCGTAACGAAGGTGCTGATTACTTCAACAACCAAGTTGGTCCACAAATTTTACGTGACGCTGCTAGAACATGTGGTCCTTTACAAACAGCTTTAGATTTATGGAAAGATATTAGCTTCAACTATACATCTACAGATACAGCTGATTTCGCTGAAACACCTACAAGAAACATATAATAAGTTACTTTTAAAAAATTAAAGGAGTATTTGAATAGTGAGACTTACACAAGGTTGCTTCTCGTTCTTACCAGATTTAACTGATCAACAAATTGAAAAACAAATTAACTACTGCATCGGCAAAGGCTGGGCGATGAACGTTGAATGGACAGATGATCCACATCCTCGTAACAGTTACTGGGAATTATGGGGCTTACCATTATTCGACGTTAAAGATCCTGCGACTGTAATGTTCGAGTTAAAAGAAGCTCGTAAATCATGTGCAGCTGGCTACATCCGTATTAATGCATTTGATGCAAGTTACGGTACTGAAAGTTGTGTTATGTCATTCATCGTAAACCGTCCAACTAATGAGCCAGGCTTCTACTTAGAGCGTCAAGAATGCGAAGGTCGTCGTATTGCTTACACGATTAAGAGCTATAGCGTTCAAGCTAATCCAGAAGGCGGTCGTTACTAATTTGTTACATTTTATGTAACTAAATTACCAATTAAAAACATTAATTAATTATTAATTAATGTTTTTAATTAAAACTAAAATCAAACCTAAATATTTTCTATTTTATTTATTGACTAATACTGTATTCAAAAATGACAAAAAAAATTTCCTTTTAAGTTTAAAGATAAAATAATTAATTACTAATATCCTTTTAGAAAAATTAGTTTAGTTTCTAAAAGGATATTAAAAGACTATTTATTAGTTTCCGTTTCACCTAATACATAACGAATAAAACGACTAACTTTAATATTTTCTCCTATTATACCAACTACTTGTTTTATATATTCATTTACAGTTATATTTGGATCTCGAATAAATTCTTGATCTAATAAAACTTGTTTTTTTAAACTTTTTTCAACTCGTCCTTCGACAATTTTATTTTTAATTTCTTCAGGCTTATTTTTTAAATCTTCTTTGGCACTTTCAAATTGTCTTGTTTTCTCTTTTACGGACTCAGGAATATCATTTAAAGAAACTACTTGAATATCTGAGTTTGAAGCAATTTGCATTGCAATATTTTTAGCTAAATCAGTAAACTCTGGACGACGAGCTACAAAATCTGTCTCACAATTAACCTCAACCAAAATTCCTAATTTATTACCAGTATGAATATAGGCATAAATTATACCTTCGTTTGTATTTCGACTAGCTTTTTTATCAGCAGTTGCCATACCTTTTAGTTTTAAAGCCTCAACTGCTTTTTCATAATCTCCATTGTTATCTGCTAACGCTTGTTTACAATTCATCATTCCTGCACCAGTTTCGTCACGCAGTTTTTTGACTGTTTGAGCATTAATTTCTGTTTTCATATAATTCTTTAAAATTTATTTATAAATTCTTTTTAACTTAACTCAGATTTACCTTTAACAATACTATCAGTTAATGATTTTAAAATTAATTTAATTGATCGAACTGCGTCATCATTACCTGGAATAGGAATATCTACTAAATCTGGATCACAATTTGTATCTAAAATTGAGACAATTGGAATTCCTAATTTTTTACATTCTTTAATTGCTGTCATTTCACGTTTTTGGTCTATAATAATAGCAACATCTGGTAAATTTTCCATTGCTTTTATACCATCTAAATGCTGCCGTAATTTCTTTAATTCTTTTCGACGTAAAGCAGCTTCTTTTTTTGTTAACAAATCAAATGTATTATTAGCTTCTTGTTGTTCCAAATCTTTTAAATATTCAATACGCTCTTTTAATGTTGACCAATTTGTAAGCATACCACCTAACCAACGATGATTAACATAAAATGATTCACACCGTTTTGCTTCTTGCGCAATCAAAGTACTTGCTTGACGTTTTGTACCAACAAATAAAAATGATTTCCCTTCTCGAGCAGCTGATTCTAAATATTTATTAGCTTCTTTTAATAAAGTCGCTGATTGGACTAAATCTAAAATATGAATATTATTAACTTCACTATAAATGTAAGGAAACATCTTTGGGTTCCATCTATAGGCTTTATGACCAAAGTGGACTCCTGCTTCTAATAATTGAGATAAACTTATATTAGACATAAATTTTAAATTACTTAATTAAATCTACAAAACTTTTAGTTTAAATCGTATCAAACATTAAAAAACTTGTCTAGGTGTTTTCTTAATTATTATAAATATTCTTCACTGTAGAACTAAATTTAGATTGATTTAAAAATCGTTTTTTAAAACAATTTCGATAATTTTGAGATCCTGTTCCAGCCGGAATTAAATGACCAATAATAATATTTTCTTTTAAACCTCTTAACCAATCAATTCGGCCTTCAATTGCAGCTTTAGTAAGAACTCTAGTTGTTTCTTGGAAACTAGCTGCTGAAATAAAACTTGGATTATTTAAAGAAGCTTTAGTAATCCCTAATAACAATGGAACATAATAAGCTGATTGTTTGTTTTGAGATTGAATAACTTGATTAATATATTCAATATGATATAAATCAATAACTTCTTTTCTTAATAGTGGAGTATTTCCTTCATGAGTAATTAAAACTTTTGTTGTCATTTGTTTGATAATAACTTCTAAGTGTTTGTTATTAATGGTTACACCTTGAGATTCATAAACTGATTGAACAGAATTTAAAATAAATGCTTGAACTTTTTTAAAGCTTTTATAACTTCCTTCATAGTTTTGAATTAAACGACTGTTTTTAATAGTTTTTAGTCGATCACAAATAAAAAACTTTATTAAACCATAGTAGTTAAAGTAAACTTTTAATAATTTATGGGGATTAATTTTATCATTTTCTTGAATAGGAGTTCCTAGTTTTTTAAACTCAAAATTAGGATCTAAACTCGTTTTTTGAACTACTAAACCTTTTTTCTGAATAGTTGGGATTCGTTTAACTGTTAAATTTTTTTTTCTGGCTTCCAGAATTTCTTCAATTCTTGGTAAACCTTGAACAATATCGCCAGTAATTTCTTTCTCAAGATTTAATAATCCAATTGTTTCATCATTTTCAATGAATTCATTATTTTTGCAAAATAGACTATTTAAATCTTGTTCAAAATAATCTTCAGTTATAGAATAAAGACCAATAGATCTATTAGTCTTAAAAAATGGATGTTCACTAAATTTGACTAAAGTAATTTGATAGTCTATTGTATTACTTTTTTTATATTGGTTTTGAATAATATCAGAACTTTGTAACAATAAAGTTCGATTAATTTTATTAATACTTTTATATTTTAAATCAGTTGGTTTTAAAACTAAGTTACATTTTAAGTTATCCTTTGAATTATTTAATGAAAATTTTTTCGAAAATTGAGGAATTAAAGAACTATATAATTTATTATTTCTTTTTATAAATAACTTTGAAAATTCTGTTTTTAAAGTTATTGTCTTTTTTAAGAATTTTTCACTATCAGTTTTTTGTTCTACAGAAAATTTCATTAAATCGTAATAATTTAAAAAAATTTGATGATTTGTTAAGAATCTAGGATAAACACGTTTGGGTGATAAAATTTTATATCTTAGATTTGTTTTATTAATCAAATCTTCATTTTTACAATTTGGAAAAAAATATGGTCGTCCTTTTTGCAAAGTAAGAAAATTATTATTTTCAATAATAACTCTACCCATTTCATTTACGTTTGAACTATTAATTACAAAATCATTTAACTTTTTTTTTAGTAATTTAGTTTTTTTAATAGTTAAACAGTCTTCATTTGAAATTAAAAGAATTTGCTTATTTTCTTTATTTTTTATTTTGACTTTAACAATTTCTAATGAATTTAATGTTTTAGCTTCTAAATAACCTAATGTAGTATATTTATCTATAAATTGAGATGGTTGAATCAAAAAACAAGATTGTAGATTTTTGTATCTTAAATTGGGACAAATATAACGATTAAAATTAAAGTTTTCTTTAAACCTTAAAGCAATTGAGTTTGTTTTAGAGTTATTGAATAATTCAATGTTTAGATTTTGATTTAAAAATTTATTAGATTTTAAGGTTAATAAATTTTCAATTAAATTCAAACTTTTTGACCCTCGTATTGTTTGACAAGACTTATAAGAATAAATTAAATTAGACTTTAGTTTAAAATTTGAGTCTTTATTAAATTGATTTTGAAATTTAATTTGATTTAGATTTGAATGTGGTAATTCATAAATTTCTATTGGACGAACTAATAATTGTTCTAAATTTTTTCCACTTAAATGTTCACAAAATGATAGTTTTTTAACTGGAATATTAGAAAGAATAGTTTCACCTGGATAATAAAATTTTTTTGAAATATTTTTAAGTTTTTTTCCTTCATAAACTAATCCAGATTTAATTAAAATAGTTTGAACAAGACTATTTTTTTGACGAATACTAACAATACCAGATGTTTTAGAAAAAAGACCAGGAATTAGTTCAAATCTTTCAGAAATAAAGTCACCATGTTCAACTAATAAAATATTTGGTTCACAATTAACTTGATGAATTTCTTCGCCAAGCCAAGTTATTGTTCTATACGAAACTGTAGGTTCATATTTATTTGATAAATTACTTTGATGCACATAGAAAATGTTTTTATTAATATTAGTAAACTTTAAAAAATTTTTTTGATCGTAATATAACGTTCCACCAGTTAAAGTTTTAAATTGATTTGTTAGTAGTATTCCAATTTGTTTATTTTGAGTTAATTGAAGATAAAACTTAGAATTTTTAACTTTAATATTTAAAAGATACGTTAAATTATTTAAATTTAATAAATAATTTTTATAACTGGTAGTTTTTGTTAATTTTTGTAAAGTAGTTTCTTGTAACACGTATTTATTATTTCTAATTTTTACGAGACGTTGATATAAATCTTCTTTTTGATTAACAAATTCAACAAAACCAGCGTAGTGATTTATAATTTTTGTTCGAAAAACATAACTCTGTCGATTTAATTTATAATCCGGATAAAAATTTATAAAAGCATTAACTGGACTATTATAAAGTTGACCAGATAAAATCCAAATTAATTTATTATTATTTAATAAATTAATTTTTTTTTTTAAACGTGGCATAAAAATTTCACCACAAGTATCACTTAAAATAGGTTTAATTTCAGTTTTAATTTGCTTATTTGTGTTTAATAGCTCTCCAATAACTGTATCTTTTAAAATATATTGATTATTTTTAGGAAATAAAATTGTATTTTTTAAAACTTCAATTTGAACTAGAGTTTGAGTTTTATCTTCTGGGATTAAAATAATCGAACCAGAAGTTTTAGTAATTAAAACATCTTCACCTCGATTCGTTCTTAATAAAACACTTTTTAAAATTTTAGAAAATTTAATAATTCCATTAACTGGACTAATAATTTGCTGTCTTGCTTGAGATGTAAAAATACCACCAGTGTGAAAAGTACGCATTGTTAATTGTGTACCTGGTTCACCAATAGATTGACCTGCTAAAATACCAACTGCTTCACCAATATCAACTAAACTTTCATTTGCTAAATCTGAGCCATAACATTTTTGACAAATTGATCTATATAAATTACAGGTTAATGGTGAACGTATATAAATCTCACTAATTTGATTTTCCTTAAATTTATCAATTAAACTTGAAGTAATTTGAACATTTTTTTTTCCAATTACTGTTTTTGTTTTTGGATCTGAAACAGATTTACTTAAAACACGTCCTAGTATTTTTTCATAAATAGACGTATTTTTCTTAAAATCAAATTTAGAAAGTAAAAGTAAAAATGAATGATTTGTTAAACAATCTTTTTCTCTAATTAATATATCTTGACCAACATCAATTAATCGACGTGTTAAATAACCTGAATTAGCAGTCTTTAAAGCTGTATCAACAATACCTTTTCTTGCTCCATAACCAGACATTAAATAATCGGTTATGGTTAAACCTTCACGAAAATTTTTTTTAATAGGTAAGTTCATAATCTCACCACTAGGGTCAGACATTAGACCTCGCATTCCAACTAACTGGCGAACTTGAGATAAATTACCACGAGCTCCTGAAAAAGCCATTATATAGACAGAATTTAATGGATCATAATTTTTGAAGTATGAAATTACTTGATCTTTTAAAGATTCACTAGTTAAACTCCATGTATCAATAATTTTTTGGAATCTTTCAACATCTGTAATTTTTCCTTTAAAATAAGTCTTTTCGGCATTTAGAATCTCTTGATTTCCTTTTTCAAGCATTAAATTTTTAACAAATGGAATTTTTAAATCTTCAATGCTAATTGAAATTCCAGCTTGACTTGCATATTTAAATCCTAAATACTTTAATTCATCTGACAAAGTACAAGCCTGCATTGAATTGTAATTAGTAAAACTCCAAGCTAATAGTTGACGTAATTGTTTTTTACCAACTAAGTTATTTTGATAAGTATAATTTTTCATAAAATTTTTTTAAAATTTGGCTTTATTATTTATAAAAAATTTAAAGTCTTTTGAATTATATAATTTAAAAGCGCTCGTCCAGTTGTTGTTTTTAAATATTGAACAATTATTTCTCCATCTTTTGTTTTCCGAATTTGTCTATCTTCATAAAATTCAATTATTGTCTTATCTTTTAATTCAATTGCTTTCAATAAGTTTGACAATGAAAAATTTTCTTCATTTATTCGCAACCAGATGGTACTATGAATTTCAACTTTATTTTGGTTGTAAGCTAAGATAACATCCTCTAAATTTGCAAAATAATGACTTGAGCCTAGTAAACCTTTTAAATTATTTACTGTTAAATAATAACATCCTAAAACCATATCTTGACTTGGCATAATAATAGGTTCTCCATTAGCGGGAGATAAAAAATTATATGGAGCTAACATTAACATGTAACATTCAGCTTGTGCTTCAGCTGATAATGGAATATGAATTGCCATCTGATCTCCATCAAAATCTGCATTAAAAGCTGAACAAACTAAAGGATGTAATTTAATTGCACGTCCTTGAACTAAAATTGGTTCAAAAGCTTGAATTCCTAGTCGATGTAGTGTTGGTGCTCGATTTAAAAAAATTGGATGACTTTTTAAAACTTTTTCTAAAACAGGATCTATTATAGACTCGTTTTGTTGAATTAAATTTTTAGCAATTTTCATATTACTAGCTAAACCTTGGTTAATTAATTCTCTAATTATAAAAGGTTGAAAAAGCTCAATTGCCATTTCATATGGTAAACCACATTGATTTAATTTTAAACTTGGTCCAACTACAATAACAGAACGACCTGAATAATCAACTCGTTTTCCTAATAAATTCTGACGAAAACGTCCATGTTTTCCTTTAATAATATCTGATAATGACTTTAAGGGACGATTGTTAGCACTTAAAGCAATTTTACCACGTTTACCATTATCAATTAATGTATCTACTGCTTCTTGAAGTAATCTTTTTTCATTTCGAATAATTAATTGAGGAGCATCTATTTCTAATAATCTAAGTAATCGATTATTTCGCGTAATTATTCTACGATATAATTCGTTTAAATCGGAAGTCGCGAATCGCCCACCTTCTAGTTGAATCATAGGTCTTAAAGCAGGAGGAATCACAGGTAAAATTGTTAAAATCATCCAGGCTGGGCTAGATCCAGTTCCAACTAAGTTTTCTAAAATTCTTATTCGCTTTATAGCTTGTTCACGTATTTTATAGATTCTTTGTTGTTCCCATTTTCTAAACCATTTTGATTCATCATAAATAGGTTTTTCTCTATTAAGAACTTTTGTACAAACTAAAATAAAACATCGCATCCTAAAAATTTCTGATTTTAAATTTAGTTTTTCTAACTCTCTTTTAATTAATGGAGCTCCAATTAAAAAATTTGGTGTTGCTCGTAATAAATATTTCGGAGTATTATATCGTCGATTTTGTGGTTTTGGATATGGTTTTAAAGGATAACTACTATACCCTAGTTCCCTACTTCTTCGATACTGTTGTAAATCCCAATGTAATCCATAAAATGAAATTTCATCTTCCGCAATAAAATAAGCTAACGAAGATAACTTAATTCTTTTTATTCTTTCATCCCATAAATCAACAAGGGTTGAAGTTGTCAATTTTAATCCTTGACACTTTTTACATTGTTCTGAATGTGCAGTATAAGTCGTATCTAGTTTTTTTTCACATTCTTCAACTTCTAATAGTAATGACATAAAATTTGGACGACTATTAATATACCAAACATGAGTTACAGGATAAATTAAATTAATATAACCCATTCTATGACGTCGAACTCGAGATTCTGTAAGCTCTACTCCACATCTTTCACAAATTAAACCTTCATATCGAACACGTTTATATTTTCCACAAGCACATTCTAGACTTTTACTTGGTCCGAAAATTCGCTCACAAAACAATCCATCCATCTCAGGTTTAAATGTACGATAATTTATTGTTTCCGATTTTTGAACTTCTCCTACGAATTGACCATTTGGTAATCTTCTATTTGACCATTGTAAAATTCTAAAAGGAGAAGCTAATTTAACTTTTATATAATCAAATTCTTTATTAGACTCTATCATGAGTATTAGTATTAAAATGAAATATCGTTTATATTTGAGCTAGGAGAAAACGTTTTTGATAAAGGATTATATTTTTCAATCAAGTTAACTTCAACCTCATATTTTTTATGTAAGCTAAACTTTTCAATTTTATAGGTACTTATATCTAATCCAATTGAACGTAATTCATGTAATAAAACTTTGAATGATTCTGGTATTCCAAACTTTGGAATTTGTTGCCCTTTTACAATCGCATTTAATGTTTCATTTCGACCCTGCATATCATCTGATTTTATCGTTAATAATTCTTTAAGAGTAAAAGCTGCTCCAAATCCTTCTAAAGCCCAAACTTCCATTTCTCCAAATCTTTGTCCCCCATGTTGAGCTTTTCCTCTTAATGGTTGTTGAGTAATTAAAGAATAAGGTCCAGTTGCTCGAGCATGCATTTTATCATCCACTAAATGAATTAATTTTAACATATAAGCATTTCCAACAGTTACAGGATTTTCAAATTCTTTTCCTGTTCTTCCATCAAGTAAAACCATTTTTCCTGGAGAATAAGGATTAAATAACCAGCTTTCATTTTTAGCTATTGAAGCTTTTCTTAATTTTTTATTAATTAAAATTCGTGAAATTTCTAATCCATACATTTCATCGAATGGTAAAATTTTAAATCTTAAATTTAATTTATCACCAGCTAATCCTAACAAACATTCATATAATTGACCTACATTCATACGTGAAGGAACGCCTAAAGGATTTAAAAGAATATCTACTGGTGTTCCATCTGGTAAAAATGGCATATCCTGACGAGGTAAAATTCTTGATATTATTCCTTTGTTTCCGTGTCGACCAGCAATTTTATCACCAACCTGAATTTTTCTAATTTGTGCAATGAAAACATAAATTTTTTCAAATTTATATGTTAATTTAGTTCGTCTATTAAATGTCACAGTTTCAATAACGCGCCCATATTCTCCATCTGGCATTCTATATGAGTTATCTTTGACTCCTTTTGCTTTTGCTCCAAAAATAGCACGTAACAGTTTCGACTCAGGTAGTTGTTCAGAAGTATTATTAGAAATTATTTTACCCACTAAAATATCACCAGGTTTAACAAATGTTCCAACATTAACAATTCCCTCCTCATTTAAGTTTTTAATCTCTGATGGACTTAAGTTTGGTAAATTTTTTGTTGTTCTTTCTGACATTTCAGAATTTCGATCAATTTCAATTTTATATCTTTCGATATGAATTGAAGTGAAAATATCATCATAAACTAATCTTTCATTTATTAAAATGGCATCTTCAAAATTATATCCTTGCCATGGCATATAACCTACTAAAACATTTTGTCCTAAAGATAATTCACCACTTGTGATAGCTGGACCATCTGTTATAATTTGTCCCGATTTTATTTTTTCCCCTTTCCAAACAATTGGTCTATGATTAATACAAGTTTGTTGATTTGAACGAAGATACTTTTGTAATTTATAAGTTAATTTTTTTCCTTTATCATTTTTTATACTAATCTTATTTGCTGTTACAAAATGAACAATACCAGAAGATTGTGAATTCAAGGTCATCCCTGAATTTAGAGCAATTTGATTTTCTAATCCTGTTCCAACAATTGGCTTTTGTGAAAGAATTAATGGAACAGATTGACGTTGCATATTTGAGCCCATAAGTGCTCGGTTTGCATCATCATGTTCAAAAAATGGAATTAATGAAGCAGCTACAGAAACAACTTGAATTGGAGAAATAGCAATAAAATCAACTTCTGCAGGCGTAACATTAATAAAATCTTGTTTGTAGCGCACAGGTATTACACTTTTAATTAGATAGTTTTTTTTGTTTGTTGCAATATCTGCAGGCGCAATCTTATAAAAATCTTCAATATCAGCTGTTAAATAAATCGGTTGTCCAGTTTTTAAAACTTTTCCATTTATAACTCGCCAAAAAGGAGTTTCTAAGAATCCTGATTTGTTTACCCGAGCACAGGTTGTTAATGAAGCAATTAACCCTACATTTTGTCCTTCAGGAGTTTCAATAGGACAAATTCGACCATAATGACTTGGATGAATATCTCGAACAGCAAAACTAATTCGATCACGATCAAATCCACCTGGCCCTAAACCGCTAATTCGACGACGATGAGTTAAAGAAGATAATGGATTAGTTTGATCTAGATATTGAGATAATTGACTTGACCCAAAAAATTCTCTTACTGTTGCATTGACAATGTTGAAATTTAATAATTGACTGGAATCAATTTTATTTGTTTGATTTCGTAATTTTCGTACTAATCTTTGAAATCCAATTCGAAACAAATTTTGTAATAGTTCACCAACAGATCGAACTCTACGATTTTTTAAATGATCTATATCATCTTGCACCGTTTTTGAAATGGTTAAACTAATTAGTTTATCTGTAATTGCGAAAATATCTTCGTAAGTAATAGTCTGAAGTCTTTCGCTAATTTTCAAATTTAAACGTTTATTAACTTTTAGTCTACCAACTCGGCCTAAACGATAATATGTTGGATCAAAAATTCTTGAAAATTCGGAAATATTTTTAAAATAAGTGGATTTTAAATTAAAACGAGATAGTGGTTGGTTTAAACGTTTTGAATTTATTAATAATGGTTTATTAAAATAAAAAAAATCAGAATATTGTAGATTTTGATAAATTTCTAAATCTGTTAATCCCATTTCTTTTAATAAATAAAGAATCGGTTTTTGATTAATTTTATCTAATTGAATAATAACTTCGTCTTCTTGATTTTTTAATGGGTATTTATAAGAATTAATTTTTGTATTTCTTTGAAATCCAAATCTAATCCAAGAACCATATTCGGGGATTAATGTTGCTGTATAAAAATCTTTTTCATCATATTTTTTGTGGTAATTAGTCTTAATTTCATGGTCTTTATTATAAAGAAGAAACTGGGTTTTAGTTTTAAGATATTTGTGACGATCGGATTTATAAGAAAGTTTAGTTCTCCCAAAAACATATTTTAGTTGTTCCTTTAAACTAATTGAAAAATAAATTGTTGGTCGTAAATTTTTAAATTTGATTAAATCTTTTAAATTGTTATATTTTGGAAGTATCTCTTTAAATTGTTGTTTCAAGAATAAGAAATTATTCATTTCAATTAACCAACTTTGTGGTTGTTTTGTTATTAGAAGGAATTGGGAATTGAATTGAATTTGAATAAGTCTTTGTGAATTCATTATTATTCTATCGTAGATCGAATATAAGCTTAAGGCTTGATAATTTGAGAACTCATTATTCTTAAATAAGGAAAGTCGATTTAAAGTAATAAATTTTTGAAACCAATCTTTATACGTTTTATTTGATTCTAATTTATCTTGAATCCAATTTGAAGTAATAATTTCATATTTAATCAGTAATTTTAATAAAAATTGAAAGTAGTTTATTAAAGAATTAATTTCTTTTAATTTGAAATTTTTCTCATGATTAATTAATTTTAACCATTTTATAAATAGTTGAATTAACTTTTCTTTAGAATCAGTTTCATTAGTTTGTGAAATAATTCTATAAAACTTAAAGCATTTTAGAAAATAAAAAGAAGGGTTATTTTTAGCTTGTTGAAGATGTTTTATAGAATAATGATAAATAAAGTTATTATTCCAATGTGGAACAATTTTCTTTTTTTTTTTTAATGGATCATAAAGTAAGGTTGGAATAGGAAAAAACAAATCGAATTCAGAAATAAAAGCTTCTCCAGAGGGTATAAAAGATCGCAATTTATTTATGTCTGTTGAAAGTTTTCGTTTAAATTGGTTTCGTGTTTTTTGATTTTTGTTTTTTTCAAAGTAAATACCAGGGCTTCTAATAATTTGACTTACAATAACTCGTTCACATCCATTGATGATAAAGGTGGCGTCAGTCGTCATAAGTGGTAAAGTAATAATTGGAAACTGAGTCTTATATCGAATGCTATTTACGATTTTATTTCGAACTTCAATAGGAATAACTAATTGAGCTCGATAGTTTCCACTATATTTTCTAGCAATTAATAAACTATAGGATGGCTTTATTAAACTATATTCTTCTCCAAACATAATATATTCAGTATTTTGACTAAAATCCTGAATTCTGGAAAATAAAGCTAACTCTTCAGTTAATCCTTGAGTAATAAACCAACAAAAGCTTATTCGTTGCATTTCTAGAAAATCTGGAAGAGTATTGATATAATTCATATTTGTTTTCATAATTTTTGCTAGTCAAGTAATGAATTAATTATATTAAAATTTGGCATTGCCTGATTTCAAACTTTGTTAAATAAGGTAAATAAAATTAAAATTCTGTTAACCTTATTTAAAACTATTTTTTACTACTTTCTTTATCTAATTTATGATACTTTCATATATGAAGCTAATCTTGCTTTTTTCTTTGCAGCATTATTTTTATGAAATATATTTTTTTTTGTACCCTTGTCAATTAAACTATAAACTAAATTTAAAGTTTTTTGTAAGTTATCTTTTTCTTTTTCTTTTTTTGATAGTTTATAAATTTCTAATTGTTTGAAAAATTTTTTCATTAAAGTTCTAACTGAACTTTTATAAAAACGATTTCTTAAACGATTTCGTTCACTAATTTCAATTCGTTTTCTTGCTGATTTATTATTAGCCATAGTATTTTATGTAGATGTTTTAATCTTTATTTTAAAAATTAGAGTTTAGTTTAATATAATATATTTGGCAAAAAATTAAAAGTAAATAAAAGGAAAAATTTTTATTAGAAGAATAGGTATTAAGTCTTGATAAGATAGAAAATTTTAGGCAATATAACTATAATAAATAAATTACTTATTATAAAAGTTTTATGGCAAAAAATAAAGGTACTCGAATCTTAATTACTTTAGAATGTACTGAATGTCGATCAAATTTAAATAAACGTTCACCTGGTGTTTCCAGATATTTAACACAAAAGAATCGTCGCAATAATCCAGAACGATTAGAGTTAAAGAAATATTGTCCACACTGTAATAAGCAAACTATACATAAGCAAATCAAATAAATTAGATAAATTATGGTATCAAAAAAACAAAAAACTTCACCAATTAGTTTAAATCAAAAAATTGACTACAAAGATATTGATTTATTAACCCTATTTGTGACAGAGCAAGGAAAAATTCTTCCGCGTCGTGCAACCGGCGTAACTGTTCAACAACAACGAAAATTAGCTAAAGCAATAAAACGTGCAAGAATATTATCATTATTTCCTTTTGTAGCATCAAATTCGGTTTAAAATTATTTAGAGTTATTATAGCTTAAAAATAATAACTCTAAGTTTTTGGCTTTAATCGATAGATTAAAATATTACTTTATAAGGAGATTTGTATGGGAAATTTTATTGATAAAACATTTACAGTAATTGCTGATATTCTTTTAAAAGTTTTACCAGCTAGTAAACAAGAAAAAGAAGCATTTTCATATTATCGAGCAGGGATGAGTGCTCAGTCAAAAGGTCGTTACGCGGAAGCTTTACAAAATTACTATGAAGCTCTTCAAGTTGAAGAAGATCCATATGATAGGAGTTATACACTTTATAATATTGGGTTAATTTATGGAAATACCGGTAAATATACTCAAGCTTTAGAATTTTACCATCAGGCTCTTGCTTTAAATTCTAATCTTCCTCAGGCTTTAAATAATATTGCAGTAATTTATCATTCTCAAGCACTTCGTGCACAAAGTTTAGAAGAAGATGAATATGTAGAATTATCTAAAGAACTCTTTGACAAAGCTGCCGAATATTGGATTCAAGCATTAAAATTAGCCCCCGATAATTATCCCGGTGCTCGAAATTGGTTAAAAGTAACGGGGCGCTTAACTGAGAATAGTTAACTAATTATATTTCACAAACAATGTCGTATGTTCAAGAATTCATTTCGTTTTGTTGTACAATGATAATTAATTACTGAATTTCCAAATTTGTTAAGATCGTAAAAAGCAAAACAGATTATGAAAGTATATTTATTCTCAAGTATTTTAAATATGTTAAATCAAAATGGTAAAAACTAATTTAAATAAAGGTTACGTTAGTCAAATTATTGGTCCTGTATTAGACATTCAGTTTTCTGAAGGTAACTTACCACCAATTTATAGCGCACTTAAAATTGCATTAGATGACGGTACAGAAACTATCGTTGAAGTTCAACAACTATTAGGTGATAATAAAGTACGAGCAGTATCGATGCGTTCAACAGATGGTTTAAAACGTGGTGTTGAAGTTCTTGATTTAGGTGCTCCAATTAGTGTACCTGTTGGTACTCCAACTTTAGGACGAATTTTTAATGTAATTGGTGAACCAGTGGATGAACAAGGCACAGTTTCATATAATGAAACTTTACCAATTCACCGTGATGCTCCAGCATTTACTGAGTTAGAAACGAAACCGTCAATTTTTGAAACAGGTATTAAAGTAGTTGATTTATTAGCCCCATACCGTCGTGGTGGAAAAATTGGCTTATTCGGTGGAGCTGGTGTAGGAAAAACTGTTTTAATTATGGAATTAATTAACAATATTGCTAAAGCTCATGGTGGTGTATCTGTTTTTGGTGGTGTAGGTGAACGTACACGTGAAGGAAACGATTTATATGAAGAAATGAAAGAATCTGGTGTAATAAACAAAAATAAGTTCGAAGAATCGAAAGTAGCCTTAGTATATGGTCAAATGAATGAACCACCAGGTGCACGTATGCGTGTTGGTTTAACAGCACTAACAATGGCTGAATACTTCCGTGATGTAAATAAACAAGACGTATTATTATTTATTGATAATATTTTCCGTTTTACACAAGCGGGTTCTGAAGTATCTGCTTTATTAGGTCGTATGCCATCAGCTGTAGGATACCAACCTACTTTAGCTACGGAAATGGGAGCATTACAAGAACGTATTACATCAACAACACAAGGTTCAATTACATCAATTCAAGCAGTCTACGTACCTGCCGATGATTTAACAGATCCTGCTCCAGCAACAACTTTTGCGCACTTAGATGCAACAACAGTATTGTCACGTAATTTAGCTGCAAAAGGTATTTATCCTGCTGTAGATCCATTAGATTCAACTTCAACAATGTTACAGCCAGGTATTGTTAGTGCAGAACACTATCAAATTGCTGAATCAGTGAAGGAAACATTACAACGTTACAAAGAATTACAAGATATTATTGCAATTTTAGGTATTGATGAATTATCAGAAGAAGATCGTTTAACGGTTGCGCGTGCTCGTAAAGTTGAGCGTTTCTTGTCACAACCATTCTTTGTTGCAGAAATCTTTACAGGTTCACCAGGTAAGTACGTATCTTTAGAAGATACAATTAAAGGTTTCTCAATGGTATTAAACGGTGAATTAGATGATTTACCTGAACAAGCATTTTACCTTGTAGGTAATATTGACGAAGCAATTGCAAAAGCAGAAACTCTAAAATAAGGAGTAAAATATATGGTTATGAACATTCGCGTTCTTACCCCTGACAGAGTAATTTGTTCAACAACAGCTGATGAAGTTGTTTTACCTGGTCTAACAGGGCAAGTAGGGGTACTAGATGGTCATGCGGCATTAATAACAGCTTTAGATACCGGGTTATTACGAATCAAGTTGAATGACAAATGGACCCCAATTATTTTATGTGGTGGTTTAGCTGAAATTGAACGAAATCGAGTGACGGTTTTAGTCAATGATGTAGAAGAACTAACTAATGTGGAATTAAGTGAAGCTACAAAAGAATTAGAGAAAGCAACTTTAGCTGTTGAAAATGCAGAAACAAGTAAAGCTCGATTAGATGCTTCTGTAGAACTAAAAAAAGCAACTGCACGCTTAGAAGCCGTTAATTATTTATCATAAATTAAGTTTCAAAAAAATTAGAAATCTCAATTATAAATAACTGAGATTTCTAATTTTTTTGAAACTTAATTTATGATAAATAAAATAATAAAACTGTATTATTTATTTTATGGTAACTAATTCTAATTTTAATTTTACAAAAAATAAAAATGTAACATTAGAACTACCGTTTTCTGAACATATTGAAGAATTACGTCAAAGACTTTTTCTTTTGTTTTGGATAATTTTATTGTTAACATTTGGAGCGTTTATTGAAGTCAAAAGTCTAGTTAAAATTTTAGAATTGCCTATTAGTAATGTAAAATTTTTTCAACTATCACCTGGTGAATATTTTATTTCAACAATAAAAATATCTTTTTATACTGGTTTACTTTTTTCAAGTCCCTTTGGAATTAGCCAATTAATATTATTTTTACTACCAGGATTAACAAAAAAAGAAACAAAAATTATTTTACCTTTACTATTAGGTTCATTAATTTTATTTGGATTAGGGTTAGCTTTCTCTTATTATACTTTAATTCCAGCAGCATTAAACTTTTTTTTAAGTTATAGTGAAGAAGTACTTGAACCTTTCTGGTCCTTTGATGAATATTTTGAATTCATTTTAGTCTTATTTTATAGTACGGGATTAGCTTTTCAAATTCCAATTCTCCAGATTTTACTTGGATTATTAAATATTGTATCAGCCAAACAAATGTTAGGGGCATGGCGCTATATAATACTAATATCGACAATTCTTGGGGCAATTTTAACGCCTTCAACTGATCCTTTTACACAATTGTTGTTATCATCAGCAATATTGTTATTATATTTTTCAGGATTAGTTATCTTGTTTTTACTAAAGAACTAATTTATATAATGAAATATCCATACTTAAAAAGTATTTAAACTATGGCAACTAACAAGTTTTTTAAGAGTCTTTTATTTGCTTTAACAATTGCTGTAACTTCATTTGGATTTTGCATTCAAGAAGTAGCAGCATATCCAGTTTTTGCACAACAGAATTACTCAAATCCACGTGCAGCAAATGGAAAATTAGCGTGTGCAAATTGCCATTTAAATCAAAAAGCAATTGAAATTGAAGCACCGCAAGCTGTTCTTCCCAATTCAGTTTTTGAAGTAGCAATTAAAGTTCCTTATGATGTGAGTAAGCAACAAATTGGAGCAAACGGAAAAAAAGCGGATTTAAATGTAGGTGGAATTTTAATGTTACCAAAAGGATTTAAATTAGCGGCAAAAAATCAAATTCCACAAGAAATTAAAGAGAAAAATAAAGGTGTTTTTATTTCACCTTATAGTACTGAACTTGATAATATTTTTGTAGTTGGACCAATTGCTGGAAAAACTCATCAAGAATTAATATTCCCAGTTGTTGCGCCAGATCCGCAAACAAATTCAGATGTTCAATATTTAACATATCCAATTCATGCTGGTGGTAACCGTGGACGTGGACAAGTTTATCCAACAGGTGAAAAAAGTAATGTAAATGTATTTGGTGCAACTCAAAATGGCCAAATTACGGAAATTACAACATCAGAAAAAGGTGAGTCTACGATTGTAATTGTAGATTTAAATGGGACAAAAACATCTCAAGTTATTCCTGCTGGATTAAATTTAATTATTAAAAAAGGTGATATTGTAAAAATAGATCAACCATTAAATAGTGATCCGAATGTTGGAGGTTTTGGTCAAGAAGATTCTGAAATTGTTTTACAAAATCCTATTAGAATTATAGGATATCTTGCATTTTGTTTCTCTGTGTTATTAACACAAGTTTTAATTATTTTAAAGAAAAAACAATTTGAAAAAGTTCAGGCTGCAGAGCTAAATTTCTAAGGCAAATTTATTCTATATTAATATAAAATCTGGAATGACTAATAATACTATTGAGTCATTCCAGATTTTATACTAATATAATTCATCTTCTTGATGAACTAAGATTGTACAATCTGATTTAGGGTATGCAATACAAGTTAGAACAAATCCAGCTTCTACTTGATCATCATCTAAAAATGTTTGTTCTGATTGATCAATATTTCCTGCTGTTACTTTTCCAGCACAAGTTGAACATGCACCTGCACGACATGAGTAAGGTAACTCAAGACCTTGCTCTTCAGCAGCATCTAAAATGAATACATCGTCACTACAATCAATTGTTGAATTGATATTATGTTCTTCACTTAATAATGTCACTTTATAAGTAACCATACAACTCCTTATTTTTTAAAAATTATAAAGTAAAAATAGTTTTACTTTACTACTTTATATTATACTACGTAAGTTTAATACAAATCAATTTTTTTTATTAAAATTTTAAAAGCTTTAAAGAAAATTAAAATGTTTGTTTTAATCGACCAGCTTTTCCTTTTAAATTTCTTAAATAATAAAGTTTAGAACGTCTTACTTTAGATAAACGTTGAACAGTAATTGAATCTAATTTTGGTGAATGTATTAAAAAAACTCTTTCGATCCCTATTCCTTGTAAAATTTTTCGAACAGTTATGGTAGTGTTTATAGAACTATTTTTTTTGGCAATAATTGTTCCCTCATAAAATTGGACTCTTTCTTTATTACCTTCAATAATTTTAACTCCAATTTTAACATTATCTCCAATTTGAAGGATTGGTAAGTTTTTTTTAATGAAACTTTTTTCTATATTATTAATTGTTTTTTCTGGGTTTAATTTTAACATAAGTTGATACTATTCAGTGGAATTATTTCTATACAAATAAGTTTACAACTAGATTTCTAAAAAAACAATATTAAAATATATAATATGCATTCGACTGGGTTCGAACCAGTGATGTTCCATAGGAAAACGGATTATGAGTCCGGTGCCTTCAACCACTCGGCCACGAATGCAGATATGGAACTGATGGGAATTGAACCCATGTCCATCTAAAATTGTTTAATGTAGTCGTTCACAGGTATAGTTACAGAGAACAAAATTTGAGTTATTCTAAACTTTTTAACAAGAGAAAGTGAACTAATTTGTAAAGTAAAATTTAGTTTTTATTACACAGCAAATTGTAAGAAATTTGAGTAGTTTTTTTTTAATTTCCTATTTACTGCTTTAAAGATAAAAGAAATAATCTTATTAGCATTTAATTTAAAGTTTGCAGATTTTTACGAAGAATACATGCTTCGACCTGATTCATACATTAACCAATTTTAAATGTCGAAACCAAAACAGCCCCATTAATTGATAACTTAATGTTAACAATTTCAATCTTAAACCATAAGCATGAAGGGAATCGAACCCTTGACTTTCAGAATCGGAATCTGACGCTCTATCCACTGAGCTACATGCTTTTGTTTGTAATTTTTTCGTTTTAATTTATTATTTTAAGTTTATAGCATTTTTTTAAAAAGTGATAATGTTTATCACTTTTTAAAAAAATGCTATAGAGTTTATAAAATTATGAAATTAGTAATAAATTTTTCCGCCACCCCATTTTTCTGAAATAACTTTTGGTTGTAAAAGAATATGGCCAGCAATTGCTGTTAAATCTTCATCAGTTACAGAACGCATACGTGGATAGATATCTGCACTTTTAATACTTGGATGAATTTCAGCAATTGACTCTAAACCATCATATGTTGTCGGGTTTTTTAAGTAATCAACTAATGCTTCGATATTATCACGACGTGGTGTTGCTAAACTTAAAGCTTCAGTATCTAAACCAACGTTTGGATTTGTTTTTGTGATACCACCTACGTGACAAGCGCCACAAGTTGCATTAAATAATCGTTTACCACGTTTTACTTGTTCTGGAGTTAAAACAATTGTTTTACCAGATCCGTCAGCAACTACTGTACGTGTTGCTTCATCTAATTCGATAGCTGATGCTGTTGTAACAAAAAGGCTAAAAATTCCGAAAAATACTAAAGAAAACAGTTGTGAATACTTTTTAAGCATAATGTTAAATAATTATTTACAATTCTGAAACCAAGAGAACAATAATTTAAAAATTATCTTTTATTTTTTTTTAATTTTGCCATATTTGCAATTAAACCTCGTAATCGAATATTTTCCCAGCCGGCAACTAATACTGTTACAATAATTAAAACTTGGCTAAATAATAAAATTGGATCTAATCTCCACCCATGAACCATTAAAATTGAACTGTAAAGTAAACCAATAGTTGCAAAAAAAATATCTTCATCTCTTGCAACCTCTGGCTTAACATTTCTAAGGAAATATAATATTAATACTCCAACACTTACAATAATGCCTAAAAAAATGTTTGGGCCAAAACTAAAGTTTATCATAAGATACTTAATTTAATTTAATAGATTTTTATATTAGATTAACTAGAAACATCAAAAATGAACATCAAATTATTAAGATTTTCTTATTTATTAAACTTTACTGTTTTAATTTTTAAGAATTTCTTGTAACTCGATCGTTTTGACTAATGAAAACTAAAATTGCACCAATAGCAAGTGCAATAAACGCACCTGCAAATAAACTAGCTATAAAATTTCCTAATGAAGGTGTCATATGTTTATTTCCCGTTATTTAAAATAATAAAGTTAAAAATAGTAAGATTGACTACATTAAATATTGTATCAACTTTTCCAAAAAAAATATATTTAATTTAACCGAAATATTAATTAGACTCTTCAGAATATAAAAACTTTTCTTACTATCTTTATGTGATATAAATCAAACCAACTATAGTAATAAATTTAATACAAAATAAATTTCTTTAAACAAGTAATTTAAAACTTCTTTTAAAGTTACTACATAAATAAAAAAAAAAATAGTAGATATAGATTTAACACTAACTTAAAAGATGTATTTTATGCTGCTATCTTACAATCCTGACATTATAAATACAATTAAAGTCATATTAAATACTATATCCAACTTTTATTATACAAAAAGTTTTTAATAACGTCAATCATTACTAAAAATAAAAATTATAACAATTTATATTGTTATTTGATTTTATTTATGTTAATATTAAATTTAAGCCCGGATAGCTCAGTTGGTAGAGCAGTGGATTGAAGATCCTCGTGTCACCAGTTCGAATCTGGTTCTGGGCACTATTTTAACTTCCCTAGAGACAGATCTAAATGTTAAAAAATCTAGTACTATTTTCATCAAATTTCAATTTTATTATTCCTAATGGACCGTTTCGTTGTTTAGCGATCGTTAATTCTACAATTGCATAGTTGGTTTTCGGAGAACTATCTTTTGATTTTGATAACATTAAAACCAAATCTGCATCTTGTTCGATTGATCCACTTTCGCGTAAATCCGATAATATTGGTTTTTTATCTACACGAGTTTCAACATTTCGACTCAGTTGAGATAAAGCAATTATTGGAATATTAAATTCGCGTGCAAGAATTTTTAAAGAACGAGTAATTCTTGATAATTCTTGAACACGATTATCAGTTTTTAATTTTGAATTTTGCATTAATTGTAAATAATCAATAATAATTAATCCGACATTATTTTGTTCAAATAAAATTGTTTTTAAATTAGAACGAATTTTTTGAACCGATAAATCAGAATTATCATCAATAAAAAAAGGAAAGGTTGACAAAAGTTTTATTATTTTGTTTATGATTAACCAATCATGTGGATAGAGTTTTCCATTTTTTAATCTAATTTGATTAATATTTGTTTCCATAGCCAATAATCTATACATAATTTGTTCTTTAGACATTTCTAAACTAAAGAATAAAACTGGTAATTTATAATTTTTAACTATATTTAAGGCAATATTTAAACTTAATGCTGTTTTTCCCATGGAAGGTCTGCCAGCAATAATTATTAATTCGGATCTTTGAAAACCTTGAATCAATGAATCTAATTCATAAAATCCTGATGATAAACCAGGTAAAGTGGGATTTAAAGATTTTTTTTTCAAGTCAAAAAAAATATCATTAAGCAACTCCGCACTACTAACTAATGTTTGAGTTTTAATTTCATTTGTTAAATTAAATAACTTATTTTCAAAATCATTTAAAATTTGTTCTAATGGAATATTAGTTATATATCCAGAATTCATTGCTTCATAACCTAATTTAATCAAACGACGTCGAATAAATTTATCTTTTATTAATCTAATATAATCTTCAAGATAAGCTAAATTTGGAATTTGAGTTGTCAATTCCATTAAGACTTTGACACCTCCAATTTTAAAAAGTAATCCATTATCCTGTAAACATGTTGTTAAAGTAAGAATATCAACGGGAATTTGATTTTGATACATAAACAGAATAGTTTTATATATTTCTTGATGATTTTTAAAATAAAAAGCATCAATAGTAAGAGTTTGAATTGTAATTTCAATTGCTTCATAATTAATTAATAAACAACTCAATATCATTTTTTCAGCTAAAAAGTTATGTGGTAAATATTTATTAATTACTATTTGTTCATTATTTAAGTTAAACTTTTCCATTTTAGAAATTAAAAATTAATTAAAACTTAGACTTGTAATTTCAATTTATTAGGTTTATAGTGTAATGTAAGCGTCCTTAGTTCAGTTGGTAGAACGCTAGTCTCCAAAATTAGATGTCGAGGGTTCAAGTCCTTCAGGGCGCGTTTCTCTTTTTTAAGAGGTTTTTAATTTTAGGTAGTAGAATTTAACAAAAAAGAAAAATTTGTAACTAATTCTATTTTTTTTAATTAATAAAATATTTGTTTTATAATAGGCAATGTTACAAATTTAGGAAAGTGAAATTATGTAGATATTTTTATTAAATTATATTAGTAAATTTTCATGGTTAAAAAAATTAAAGCAATAATAAAATTAGCTTTACCAGCTGGTAAAGCTACTCCAGCACCACCAGTAGGACCTGCATTAGGACAACATGGGGTAAATATTGCAGCATTTTGTAAAGAATATAATGCTCGTACAAATGATAAAGCAGGATTAATTATTCCTGCAGAAATTTCAGTTTATGAAGATAGAAGCTATACATTTGTTCTTAAAACACCTCCTGCCTCAGTATTATTGGCAAATGCGGCAAAAATTAAAAAAGGTTCAGCAAGTCCAAATCGAGTAAGTGTAGGATTTGTAACAAAAGCTCAATTAGAAGAAATTGCAAATATCAAATTACCAGATTTAAATACTACGAAAATAAGTAGTGCTATGAAAATTGTGGAAGGAACTGCCCGTAATATGGGTATCTCCATTGTAGATTAAGGCCAAATTAAATAAGTTTTGAATGGAGAAAAATTATGCGAAAACTATCGCGTCGTCATAAAGAAAATCTAGAAAGAACTAAGAATAAAATTTACTCGAACTTAGAAGAAGCTATTTCAATTCTAAAAGAAATAAGAACGACAAAATTTGCAGAATCTGTAGAATTACATGCAAACTTAAATATTAATCCAAAATACGCAGATCAGCAATTGAGAACTACAGTAACTTTACCTAATGGAGTTGGAAAACAGACTCGAATTGCAGTATTAACTAATGTAGAAAATTTTGCAGAAGCAAAATCTGCCGGTGCTGATATTGTTGGAAATGATGATCTAATTGAACAAATTACTCAAGGTAATATAGATTTTGATTTATTAATTGCAACACCGAATATGATGCCTAAGTTAGCTAAACTTGGCCGAGTATTAGGACCTAAAGGATTAATGCCATCTCCGAAATCTGGTACGGTAAGTAGTGCTTTAGAAGCAACATTAACAGAGTTTAAAAAAGGAAAGTTTGAATATAAAGCTGATAAAACTGGAATTGTTCATGTTAATTTTGGAAAAATAGATTTTTCAGATACTCAACTAGTTGAAAATTTAAAAGCATTATATAAATCAATTGAACAAAACCGTCCGTCGGGAGTCAAAGGTAAATATTTTAAAAGTTTATTTATCTGTACAACTATGGGTCCATCAATAAAACTAGAATTAGATGCATTTGGATAAATTTAAAGGTATTTTACGTAAAACTATACTTTATCATATAAAATCATATAAATAAAAATTATTATGTCAGAAAAAATTGATCAAATCGTTGAAGAGTTAAAAACTTTAACATTGTTAGAAGCTTCAGAATTAGTAAAAAAAATTGAAGATACCTTTGGTGTAGATGCTTCTGCCTCAGTAGGTGGTGGAATGGTAATGGCTGCTGCTCCAGTTGCTGTAGAAGAAGTAGAAGAAAAAACAGAATTTAATGTTATGTTAGATGAAGTACCTGCAGATAAGAAAATTGCAGTATTAAAAGTTGTACGTGGTTTAACAGGATTAGGTTTAAAAGAAGCTAAAGAATTAGTTGAATCAGCACCTAAACAAATTCAAGAGGGTTTACCAAAAGATGCAGCAGAAGATGCTAAAAAACAAATCGAAGCAGCAGGTGGTAAAGCATCACTTAATTAATATTACTTGATAAATTGAGTTTAAAAATTATTTAGAATTTTTAAACTCAACTTAATTGACATATTTACTAACAATATGGTAAAATAACATTTGTAGAATAATTATGAATGTAAAATATATTTCTAGATAAAAAACTTATAAAACACTTTTTTCTACTCGCGGAGTAGAGCAGCCTGGTAGCTCGTTGGGCTCATAACCCGAAGGTCAATGGTTCAAATCCATTCTCCGCTAGAAGTTTTGATAATTTTAATAAAAAAACTTTTTTTTTATTAAAATTATATAGTGAACGTTAAACATTTATAAAGTTTTACAGATGACATTAAATTTACAAACACCGTTTCCTACTTTTGGTGGAAGTACTGGCGGCTGGTTAAGAGCAGCTGAAGTTGAAGAAAAATATGCTATTACGTGGACTAGTCCAAAAGAGCAAATATTTGAGATGCCCACTGGTGGTGCTGCGATTATGCGTAATGGTGAAAACTTACTGTATTTAGCACGCAAAGAACAGTGCTTAGCATTAGGAACACAGTTACGAACATTTAAAATCAATAACTATAAAATTTATAGAATTTTTCCAAGTGGTGAAGTTCAATATTTACATCCAAAAGATGGTGTCTTCCCTGAAAAAGTAAATCCAGGTCGAACTTCTGTTAATAGTCGAGATTTTTCGATTGGAAAAAATCCGAATCCGGCTTCAATTAAGTTTAGTGGAATGAGTACTTATGAAAGTTAATTAATATTTAAGATTAGTTTTGTAGCTAATCTTTTGGCGAGATGGCAGAGTTGGTCGATTGCGTCTGATTTGAAATCAGATGAATCTTTGCGGGTTCCGTGGGTTCGAATCCCACTCTCGCCTTATAAAAATATTTAAACTTGAGTTTGCTTAGCTGTGTGTAAATCTCTTAATAATTTTTATGAATAAAGTATACGATTGGTTTGAAGAACGACTAGAAGTTCAAGCAATTGCTGATGATATTTCTAGTAAATATGTTCCACCTCATGTAAATATTTTTTATTGCTTTGGAGGTCTTGTTTTAACTTGTTTCTTGATTCAAGTTGCCACTGGTTTTGCAATGACTTTCTACTACCGTCCAAGTGTTGTTGATGCATTTGCTTCAGTAGAATACATTATGACAAGCGTAAATTTTGGTTGGTTAATAAGATCAATTCATCGCTGGTCAGCTAGTATGATGGTGTTAATGATGGTATTACACATCTTTCGAGTTTATTTAACAGGTGGATTTAAAAAGCCACGTGAGTTAACTTGGGTTACAGGTGTAACTTTAGCAGTTGTTACAGTTTCGTTTGGTGTTACGGGATACTCATTACCATGGGATCAAGTAGGATTTTGGGCTTGTAAAATTGTAACAGGTGTACCAGCAGCAGTTCCAATTGTTGGACCACCTTTAGTTTTAATTTTACGTGGTGGCGAAAGTGTTGGTCAAAATACATTAACACGTTTCTATAGTGCACATACTTTTGTTTTACCTTTAGCTGCTGCAGTTTTAATGTTAACTCATTTCTTAATGATTCGTAAACAAGGAATTTCAGGACCTTTATAAGAATAAACTATTTAAAAATTAAATTATAAAATAAATCAATAAATCTTATTATGTCAGTAATTAAAAAACCAGATTTAACTGATCCAAAATTGCGCGCTAAATTAGCTAAAGGGATGGGTCATAACTATTATGGAGAGCCTGCATGGCCAAATGATATTTTCTATGTTTTCCCAGTTACTATGTTAGGAGCACTTGCATGTATTGTTGGTTTATCAGTCTTAGCACCAACACAATTAGGAGAACCAGCTGATCCATTCAATACGCCTTTAGAAATTTTACCAGAGTGGTATTTCTTCCCAACATTTAATTTATTAAGAGTATTACCAAATAAATTATTAGGTGTTTTAGCAATGGCTTCAGTTCCTTTAGGATTAATCACCGTACCATTTATTGAAAATGTTAATAAATTCCAAAATCCATTCCGTCGACCAATTGCTAGTTTAGCTTTTGTTACAGGATTTTTTGCAGCAGTTTGGTTAGGCATTGGTGCATGTTTACCAATTGATAAAGCAGTTTCATTAGGATTCTGGTAAAAATATTTGAAATGATTAACTAAGTTAATATATTAGTTAATCATTTCAAAAAGTCATGAAAAAAATAAAAATTATCAAAACTTTTGAATAATTATAAATATATATTTAAATATTAATTTGATTAAATTTTCTAAGTTTAGAATAACCAAATATATTTTATTTTATGTCTTGATGCCATTCTTATTAATGTTATTTCACGATTATGTACTGATATGATAAGAAAAAAGAGGGAAAAAATAAAGAAAAAAAACTTAGATACTAAGAAAGATTAGATTTCGATAGCTGTTTGTTAAAAGTTTCTTGAGTAAATATTAACTTAAATATCTTAACTAGATCAGCTTTGTTGTTTTTTATATTCAATTAAATCAAGTAACGAAAAAGTTAGACAATCTAAAACCGCTTTAATTAGAAAATGTTATAAATAAAAGAGCAATAAAGCAAGTTTCAAAGTTATTAGGGACTTTAGAAAAATTGATAATAAATAGATTATATGGTTCTAAGAAATATAAACCTAGCAAGCTAAGTTAGTGATAAAAAAAAAGTCTACACAAAATGAAGACACAAATAAAAATATTAAACATTATCAAGTCTTTACTCATTGGTTTTTAGTTCTATTAAAATGATTAATTAATCATTTTAATAGAACTAAAATTTAATTTTTTTTATTTAATTTAAATTATTTAGTAAATTAATTTGAACAGCTATTCCTAAGTAAATTAAAATACCAAAAGCAGTTAAAATATTTAAAGAACGTTGAGCTGAACTTGGTGAACCTAATAAATCACTTTTTGTTGCAAAGCTTGCTAATCCTGAGTTTTCTTGTGGAATACGTAAAAAAATTATTATAATTAAGAAAATACTTATAAAAAATCCAAATGGTTTTAACATAGGCTTAAAATATTTATAAACTTCGTTTGTAAGCTAATTTTAAGAATAGAAATTTCTAAAAAATTTATGATTCAAGTTCAAAAACTTCTTTAAAAACTTTCCCTACTTTATCACCTGAATCTATTGATTCTAATGGATCTTTTCTTAAACGATGTCGTAAACATAAAGTAATGATGGTAGCAATATCATCAACTGTAACTTTAGTGCGTCCATTATAGGCTGCATGAGCTTTAGCTGCTCGATTTGTTACAATATCACCACGTAATCCATCTACATCTAACCGACTACAAACTTCAGAAATTTTTACTCTTAGATCATAATCGATTTCCACTGTTGGAAGTAACTTTTGTGCTGCTATAATTTTATCACGCAATTCTTGTTGTTGAGACTCATAATTCTCAATCCATAGCGCTGGACTTTGATCAAACGATGTTCGTTCTTCAACTACTTTTACTCTTAAAAATGGATCTTTAACTGTTCTAATTTCAGCGTGCATTCCAAATCGATCTAATAGTTGTGGTCTTAGTTCTCCTTCCTCGGGATTCCCTGATCCAACTAAGACAAATCGTGCTGGATGGCGAATAGAAATCCCTTCACGTTCAACTGTATTCCAACCTGATGCCGCTGAATCTAATAAAATATCAACAAGATGATCATCTAATAAATTTACCTCATCAACATAAAGAATTCCCCGATTTGCTTTTGCTAATAATCCAGGTTCAAATGCTTTTACCCCATCTGTTAGCGCTTTTTCAATATCAATTGTTCCACATACACGATCTTCTGTTGCTCCAAGAGGTAAATCGACCATTGGGATTTTTATAAATTCTGTTTCTAATGGTTGATTATTTTGAATTGCTAATTTAACTTCATTTCCCATTAAATCTAAATCAGATTTATGAGAATTAAAAGGATCATCTTTAACCACTTCAATTTCTGGAAGTAAATCTGCAATTGCTCGAATAGTTGTTGATTTACCAGTTCCACGATCCCCCATAATCATAACTCCACCGATTTTCGGGTCAATAACATTTAGTTGCAATGCTAGTTTCATTTCTTCTTGTCCAACAATTGCTGTAAATGGAAAAACTGGAGTATCAAATTTTTTTAAATTTTTCGTTACCATAGCTTATTATTTATTTTTAATCGAGAAAGTTTTTAAATTAATAATTATTTTTATTTTCAAACAAATTTACTTTATTCATAAAGTGTTGAACCTAATCTAATTGCTAAAATTCCAGCTAATAAGCTAATAAATAATGCTGTATAAACCTGTGAGTCAGAAATCATGAAAAACTCCTTATTTAAAATTAAATATATTTCGATTCTAAAGACTTTAAGCTACTAAATTATACTTAAATTTTTTAGTAAAAGTTTTAAGTTTTTATATACCTATAATTGTAAATTAAATTACTAAAAATCCATGAATTTAATTTTAATAAGTTTTTATTACCAACTTGATTTTGTTACTCCAGGTAATAAACATTGATGTGCCATTTCTCGAAAAACATGACGTGATAATCCAAAATCACGAAAAACACCACGCGGTCTTCCAGTTTTCCAACATCTATTTCTGATTCTAGTTTTTGAGCTATTTCTTGGTAGTTTTTGTAATTCTGAGTGAAGTTCAAGTTTTAAGTTAAAACTTTCTTCAGTTTGATATTTTTTTACTAAACTTGCACGTTTCAAAGCATATTTTTTATGTAATTTAATTCGCTTTTTTTCGCGTTCAATCATACTTTTTTTTGCCATAAAATAATTTTTTATTTCAATATAAAATTTTAGTAAAGGTAATTTTAAACTAAGCTTATGGTATATTTAAAATTTTAGCAAGTAAAATAAGCAATAAATAATCTATGATTATTTGTCGAATCGTATATTTATAATTAATTTTTAAATTATTTAATCTAAACCATTTTCCAGTTTTCGTCCTTGTCTTTTAAACAAGCTAGTTGTGTTGATCAACTTAAAGTTTTAACAAACTCGATAATCTAAAAACTTTTTATTCCTAAGCTTGTATTCTGTATAAAAACAAACTCTTCTAATTTAGAAATACTTTTCATAAAACCCAACTTATAATTTTAAATTTAAATGTTTAAAAGAATTTAAAAATAATTTATTAATTTAATTTAATTTTTTTTATCTTTGCTTATAATAATATATTAGCTAACTTTTATGTAGTTTAGTTGTAAGAAAGTCAAAAACCATTATTATATTGAGGAATCTACTACTATGGCATTACCATGGTATCGTGTTCACACTGTTGTTTTAAATGATCCTGGCAGATTAATTGCAGTACATTTAATGCATACAGCTTTAGTTGCAGGTTGGGCTGGTTCAATGGCGTTATACGAATTAGCTGTATTCGATCCATCAGATCCTGTTTTAAATCCAATGTGGCGTCAAGGCATGTTTGTTATGCCTTTCATGACTCGATTAGGAATTACAGACTCTTGGGGTGGATGGAGTATTACTGGTGAAAGTGTTTCAAATCCTGGTCTTTGGAGTTTTGAAGGTGTAGCTTTATCACATATTGTTTTATCAGGTATGTGTTTCTTAGCTGCTATTTGGCACTGGGTATATTGGGATTTAGAATTATTCCGTGACCCAAGAACAGGTGAACCTGCTTTAGATTTACCAAAAATCTTTGGTATTCACTTATTATTATCAGGTATCTTATGCTTTGGCTTTGGGGCATTCCACGTAACAGGTGCATTTGGACCTGGTATTTGGGTTTCAGATGCATATGGTATTACAGGTAAAGTACAACCTGTATCGCCATCATGGGGTCCAGATGGTTTTAACCCATTTAATCCAGGTGGTATAGCAGCTCATCATATCGCAGCAGGTTTATTTGGTATTCTTGCGGGGGTTTTCCATTTAAATGTTAGACCACCACAACGTTTATACCGTGCTTTACGTATGGGTAATATTGAAACAGTTTTATCAAGCAGTATTTCAGCTGTATTCTGGGCTGCTTTTATAACATCAGGCACTATGTGGTATGGTGCTGCAACAACTCCAATTGAACTATTTGGTCCAACACGTTATCAATGGGATAGCGGTTATTTCCAACAAGAAATTGAACGACAAGTTGAAGCGTCTGTGAGTGAAGGATTATCAGAGAGTCAAGCATGGTCAAGAATTCCTGATAAATTAGCCTTTTACGACTATATTGGAAATAACCCAGCAAAAGGTGGTTTATTCCGTGCAGGTCCTATGGATAAAGGTGATGGTATTGCAGAAGCTTGGTTAGGTCATCCGATTTTCCGTGATAAAGAAGGTCGGGAATTAACAGTACGTCGAATGCCAGCTTTCTTTGAAACATTCCCTGTAATCTTAGTTGACAAAGATGGAATTATTCGTGCTGATATTCCATTCCGTCGAGCAGAATCAAAATTCAGTATTGAGCAAGTTGGTGTAACAGTTGATTTCTACGGTGGTAAATTAAACGGTCAAACATTTAAAGACGCACCAACCGTGAAAAAATTTGCTCGTAAAGCCCAATTAGGTGAAGTTTTTGAATTTGATAGAACAAGTTTAGAATCAGATGGTGTATTCAGAAGTAGTCCACGTGGTTGGTATACTTTTGGTCATGCTAACTTTGCTTTACTTTTCTTCCTTGGTCATTTATGGCATGGTGGTCGTACGATCTTCCGTGATGTTTTCACTGGTATTGGGGCGGAAGTTACAGAACAAGTTGAATTTGGTGCATTCCAAAAACTTGGTGATAAATCAACGAAAAAACAAGGTGCTGTATAACTTACAGTTAGTTTTTTAAGTTCTTTATATTTAAATAGGATCAAACAATGGAAGCGTTAGTTTATACATTTTTACTTATTGGTACTTTAATCGTAATTTTCTTTGCCGTATTTTTCAGAGAAACACCTCGTATTATTAAAAAATAAAACCATAAAATGGTTTTATTTTTTTAATCTTCATGTTCTTCAAATGGATCACGCAAATTTTTTGAAGCCGGTCCAAAAGCAGTATAAACAGAATATGTGGTAATTCCTAAGAGTAAACTTGATACAAAAATTACGATAATAGTTGCTGTTTCCATGTTATATACTTATCTAAATTAACATTTTAATATTATATAACATATACTAGAAAAATTAATTTATTAAAAATATAAATATTTTTATGGCATTACGAACAAGATTAGGTGAAATTTTACGTCCATTAAATGCTGAATACGGTAAAGTTGCACCAGGTTGGGGAACAACTCCAATTATGGCTGTAGTGATGGGTGCGTTCTTAATATTTTTATTAATTATTTTACAAATTTATAATTCATCTTTAATTATTGAGAATGTGGACGTAGATTGGACAAATGGTATTGTGTAGTATAATACCAATAAAATAATTTAAAAGGATTTTTTAAAACCTTTTAAATTATCAAACTAAAAGAAATTAAAAATATAGATTTATGGATATTTTAAGTTTAGGTTGGGCTGGGTTAATGACAATGTTTACATTTTCATTAGCTTTAACTGTTTGGGCTCGAAATGGTTTCTAATTGTTTAAACTTTTTGTAACATTTAAAATTAAAAAATTATGGAATTAATCAAACAAATATTCCCGTATGCAAGTCCAGAAATTGTTACACCTGCGGTTGTATGTTTTTCTATGACTTTATTTGGCCTTTCGTTAGGATTTGCTTTGTTAAAAGTACAAGGTGAATAAAAACTCATTTAATAATAATATTATTCATATTATTATTAAATGGTGAGAAATCATTATTTTATTTTTAGATTTTTTACAACGGGACTGACGAGACTCGAACTCGCAACTTCCGCCGTGACAGGGCGGTGCTCTAACCGATTGAACTACAATCCCAGGTAGATATGTTATAGTACTTTAACTAAAATTTACTATTTGTCAACTTTTTATTAATTTTAGTTTTTACTAAAGGAGAAACAGGGATTCGAACCCTGGGTACAAGTAATTGTACGATAGATTAGCAATCTATTGCTTTCGACCACTCAGCCATTTCTCCTGAACTAATAAACTTCAAACAACTTTTAATGAATAAAAATCAAGAGTTAAAAAAAAGCAGATGGCTCTGGTTGGATTTGAACCTACGACCTTGGGCTTATGAATCCCCTGCTCTAACCACTGAGCTACAGAGCCTTATACTACTTTACTAAAAAATATTTTAGCATAAATAAATTAAAATATAACAACAATTTATTCAAAATGTTCTAAAATACTATTTAATGAGTTATTGAAAAATTATATATAATTATCGATTACAACAAAGATAACAAAACTTAATGATTCTAATTTATATGAATGATTTTTGGAATAATGTTTCTCGTTACCCTCGTTTTTTCATAAGTAGTTTAGCTGGTTTAATTCTAGTTATTTTAGCACCCTTGAAAAATCTTTTTAAGATAAAACAATTTAGAATTTTAGTACCAGTTTTTCTTATAGTATTTAGTACTATTTTATATAATATTCTTTTAAAGATGACAGGAGTTTAAATTATTTTTTATTCTTTAAAGGAATATAAAAGTAAACTTTTAATAATATTCACTAGAATAAAATTATCAAAGTTTTCTGTTTTAAAAATGCTGGGCCGAGTTGGATTCGAACCAACGTAGCATGACGCAGCGGATTTACAATCCGCCCCCTTTAACCACTCGGGCATCGACCCTTACTTATTGATATACTCTTATATATTAGCATATTAAAGATTGAAAAACAACATTAGAATTCTATTAAATGTTTTTAATAGAATTCTAATGTTGACGTCTTATTAAACTTACTGTATATATATAATTACAAAATGTTAATTGTAATCAATAGTGGGTAATTAACTCAGCGGTAGAGTGTCTGCCTTACAAGCAGAAGGTCACAGGTTCAAATCCTGTATTACCCATATTTTAAGGGCCTATCGTCTAACGGATTAGGACAGAAACCTTCTAAGTTTCCAATGTAGGTTCGATTCCTACTGGGCCTATTTTAATTTTACGATAATAACTTTGTTCTATTATAACATAACTATTTTAGAAATTTTTCTAGCATAATTAAACTTTGAAAAGCTGGTGAAGGGACTTGAACCCCCAACCTACGGATTACAAATCCGTTGCTCTACCATTGAGCTACACCAGCTAATGAATTAAGATCTATTTTTATATTTTAATATATTAGTATAAGTAATTACAATTCTTTTACTTTATAGCGTAAAGATTATTTTATTTGGACATAATTGTCAATAGATATTTTAAATTTAACTTTTTTAATTATTTTTATAGATTTTTGATTTAGTTTAAAAAGTCACAAAAAGTAAATATTTGAGTTAGTCGCTAATTCTTATAGAAATCTTATAAACTAAGTAGTTTATAAGATTTCTATAAGAATTAAATTTCAAATAGATTCCCACGACGATATTGGAAATATGCTGCTACAAAAAGACCAATTGCAGTTACAGTTATTAGTCCTAAAACTATACCAGATAATAAAGGTTCTACCATATCTTATTATTTTTTAATTTTAATAAAAACAGAAATACTGTTTTAAAAATAATTATACAGCAATTTGTATTAGTTATAAACTGAAGATTATCTAAATCCAATCGCAGCTTGCCACACAAATGCTAATAATAAGAAGAAAACAGGAATAACAGGTAATACATCTACAATTGGACTAAAAACAACATATGCTTCTGGTAAGCGAGATAATAATAAAGTTTCCATAAGTAAATATATGTATAATTTATATATAAAGTTTCTAAGATTAAAAATATTAGATTTAATAATATTAATTTTAATATAAAACTATTTAAATTTATATTAATTTCTATTAATATTAATCTTGTCCAATAAACTTTGTTTAACTTATAGAGTATCAAAAATTTAATCTAAGTTTGAAAAAAATAAACTTGCTAGTAAAAATTTTAAAGAAGATGACACAGATTTCGATCCTAATGCCAATATCGACATTAACGAGAATAGAGAAAAATCTCATTGCCCTTAGAGACTTGTAGCTAGAGAAACAGAAGATAAAATAGATTGATAAATAAAACCGATTTCTTGACGATTTTACGTGAAATCAAAATATTATTACATAATTTAATAAATAACACTTAACACAAATAAATAGTATAAATAATAAAAAATAATTTTTATACTAAAGTTAGAAATACTTACAGAACTGAGAACAGATTATTTTTTAAACCAACTTAATAATTCAATTAATTTTATTTACTTTTAAATTAAAGTTACCAATGAAACTGTACAAAGAAAACAAAAAGATCAATTAGACCAATTTTGTAAAAGGGTTTTACCACAAAATCAAGATTTTCTTGTACAAGCTATTAATTATTCATAAAAACTCTTTATCGATTCAACTACTAGAAATAAAGTTTTCAGAAAACTTTCAAGTTATAGAAAATAAAGGTTTTGACACATACACTGGTGAAGATGTTCAAATCTTTGAAGATAGATCAAAATGGCACTATTGGCAAAAAGAGATTTATGGTGTGATTTTTAATCAAAATTTTATATTCAAAAAGACTAATAAAATAATACCGATAATCTTAGCAGATTTTAAAGTAATATATAAAAAATTCTCTTTTTTTACAATGGTTAAACTATAAAAACCTAGCTCTAGTAGGAAGAATAAGATATGTAATAGTAACTCTATTGCACTTATCAGCACTAGATTTAATAAAAAAAAAACGATATATTATCGATCTTACTATAAGCAACTCCAAAATTGATCTATATATAATTGTAAAAACTTGTAAAAGAATTTTAACGCGAGGTTCGATTTCGAAATTTAAACTAGAACATCCTTTAAATTAGATTTTCGATCCTAAACTAAGAAAATCATACCTATTTAAGTAATTATATGTTTATCTTTGATTATATAGAAGAGTTATATTGATTTGAAACGCGTAGAATTGTGCTTTTAAAGCTTAGTCACTAGATTAAATTAACTTAGAATTTTCACATCAAATATGTTACTTAACAAAGGTCAATAGTGAAAGAATTTACAACTCTTTTATTTAAAGAGAAAAAAGAAAACAGTAAGATTTTGAAAAACAAAGTGTATTAAAAAAAACTTTCACCCCAAATTAAAATTTATATATGGGAATTGGTAAAATTAAATGATACGAAGATAGATTTAAATCAATTTATTAAAATAGCTTTTAATTTAATTTTTTCTAGAAAGTCTTTTAATAAAAATAAACTTCTTCAAGAAATTATTTTTTAATAATTCAAATTGTAAATCCTTAAGATTAATATTTTATTCTAATCTTTTTTCATATATCATATATAATTAATATTATCAATTTCTAAATTGATAATATTAATTATTAAAAAATCGTTTAAGATAAAATATGGCAGCTGCATTTTTACCTTCAATTTTAGTTCCTATTGTTGGTTTAGTTTTTCCAGCCCTTAGTATGGCATTATTTTTTATCTATATATCAATTGATGATATTAGTTAATTGAACTTTTTAGATTCAACTTATGACAAAATAAGCTGGATCTAAAAAACTCTTGTTAATAATTTTTTATTGTTTAAATAATTTTAAAAACATTAAATTTTTCAACCAATTTTAAAAAGATTGACGTATAATTATAGGTACGAGTTGATAAGACTGGAGTAAAATATTCGTACTAGGGTTTACTCTATCAATAATTAAATTAAAGGATTATTAAAATATGACCATTGCTATTGGGCAAAACCAAGAACGTGGCATTTTTGATCTTGTAGATGACTGGTTAAAAAAAGATCGATTTGTTTTCGTTGGTTGGTCAGGTTTATTATTATTCCCAACTGCGTATTTAGCAGCAGGTGGATGGATGACTGGGACAACTTTTGTTACATCATGGTATACTCATGGTTTAGCAAGCTCATATCTTGAAGGATGTAACTTCTTAACAGCTGCTGTTTCATCTCCAGCAAACAGTATGGGTCACTCTTTATTACTTTTATGGGGTCCTGAAGCACAAGGTGACTTTACACGTTGGTGTCAAATTGGCGGTCTTTGGACATTCGTTGCTTTACATGGTGCTTTTGGTTTAATTGGATTCTGTTTACGTCAGTTTGAAATTGCACGTTTAGTAGGTATTCGTCCTTATAACGCAATTGCTTTTTCAGGTCCAATTGCTATTTTTGTTTCAGTATTCTTATTATACCCATTAGGTCAAGCAAGTTGGTTCTTTGCACCTAGTTTTGGTGTTGCGGCAATTTTCCGATTCTTATTATTCTTACAAGGTTTCCACAACTGGACATTAAACCCATTCCATATGATGGGTGTTGCAGGTATTTTAGGTGGCGCTTTACTTTGTGCTATTCATGGTGCAACTGTAGAAAATACATTATTTGAAGATGGTGATGCAGCAAATACATTCCGTGCTTTTACACCAACACAATCTGAAGAAACATACTCAATGGTTACAGCTAACCGTTTCTGGTCACAAATTTTTGGTGTAGCATTCTCAAACAAACGTTGGTTACACTTCTTTATGTTATTTGTTCCTGTAACAGGTTTATGGACAAGTGCTATCGGTATTGTTGGTTTAGCATTAAACTTACGTGCATATGATTTTGTATCACAAGAGTTACGTGCAGCAGAAGATCCAGAATTTGAAACATTCTATACAAAAAATATTTTATTAAACGAAGGTATTCGTGCATGGATGGCAGCGCAAGATCAACCGCATGAAAACTTTGTATTCCCTGAGGAGGTATTACCACGTGGAAACGCCCTTTAATAGTAGTATAGCAGGTCGCGACATCGAGTCTACAGGTTTTGCTTGGTGGAGTGGAAATGCTCGTTTAATTAATGTTTCAGGTAAATTATTAGGTGCTCACGTTGCACACGCAGGTTTAATGGTCTTCTGGGCTGGTGCAATGATTTTATTTGAAGTTTCTCATTTTGTACCAGAAAAACCTTTATATGAACAAGGTTTTATCTGTATGCAACATTTAGCAACTTTAGGTTATGGTATTGGACCAGGTGGTGAAATCACTACAACTGTGCCATACTTTGCTGTTGGTGTAATTCATTTAATTTCATCAGCTGTTTTAGGTTTTGGTGGTATTTATCACTCATTACTAGGTCCAGATACATTAGAAGAATCATTCCCATTCTTTGGTTATGACTGGCGTGATAAAAACAAAATGACAACAATTTTAGGTATCCACTTATGTCTTTTAGGTTGTGGTGCTTTATTATTAGTTGCAAAAGCAATGTACTTAGGTGGCGTATACGACACTTGGGCACCTGGTGGAGGAGATGTTCGTCTTATTACAACTCCAACATTAAACCCGATTGTAATTTTTGGTTACGTATTCCGTTCACCTTTTGGTGGTGATGGTTGGGTTGTTTCAGTAAATAACATGGAAGATGTTATTGGTGGTCATGTCTGGGTTGGTGTACTATGTATTATTGGGGGTGTTTGGCATATCTTTACAAAACCTTTTGCATGGGTACGTCGTGCGTTTGTTTGGTCAGGTGAAGCATACTTATCATACAGTTTAGCTGCTATTTGTATCATGGGGTTCACAGCTTCATTATACTCTTGGTATAACAATACAGCTTACCCAAGTGAATTATATGGCCCAACTGGTCCTGAAGCATCTCAAGCTCAAGCATTTACATTCTTAGTTCGAGATCAACGTTTAGGTGCTAATGTTTCATCAGCACAAGGTCCAACAGGTTTAGGTAAATACTTAATGCGCTCTCCAAGTGGAGAAATTATCTTTGGTGGTGAAACTATGCGTTTCTGGGATTTACGTGCACCATGGGTAGAACCTTTACGTGGTCCAAATGGTTTAGATATTAATAAAATTAAAAATGATATCCAACCTTGGCAAGAACGTCGGGCAGCAGAATACATGACACATGCTCCTTTAGGTTCACTTAATTCCGTAGGTGGTGTAGCAACAGAAATTAACTCAGTTAACTATGTATCACCTCGTTCATGGTTATGTTGCTCTCACTTTGTACTAGGATTCTTCTTCTTAGTAGCTCATTGGTGGCATTCAGGTCGTGCTCGAGCTGCAGCTGCTGGTTTTGAAAAAGGTATTAACCGTGCTAATGAGCCTGTACTATCAATGCGTCCTATTGATTAATAATTTAATAATCAGTATTTTTTACCTAACATTATAGTTAGGTAAAAAATTCTTTTTTATTAATTAAAATTATTAAATATTTTTTAATTTTTTTAATTTTTTTATAAAAATACAATTTTTAAAAATTGGGTTACCTGGGACTCGAACCCAGAACTATTCGGTTAAAAGCCGAGTACTCTACCATTGAGTTAGCAACCCCCTATTAAAATAATAACATGAACTGACAAAAATGTTAAAGTCTTTTTTAGTTAAAAGAAATTATCAAATTTTTTAAATTCTTTTTGAAAAAAAACCGTTTAAACATTTTAAATTAATCAAAATAATTTTTTAAAAAAGTCTTTTATTTCTTAAAACCCTATTCACAAAGAATTAAGAACAATTCTTGTTAATTCAATAATATTAGAGAAATCTAGTCTCATTTTAACAAGTTTTCATGCATTTAATTTCTTTTCTCAAGTCTTCAAAGTTATAAAAAATCGATTATAAATTTTTTGTCCATAGTGAAAAGAGACAATTTTATTATTAAGTTTCTTCCTGAAGAGTTTATTAATTTGATTATTACTTAGATTTGAAATTAGTTTCTTTGAAAATTTAAAAATAGTAAAAAAAGATTTAGAAAAATTTAATGAAATAAAAAATAATTTAATATAAAAACTAAGAATAAAAATATTAATTAAAATAATATTTTACTTTATTAGTTTTAAAGTAAAATGAAAAATAACATTATCGGTTATTTTATTACTTAAAATTTTATTAAAAATTGATAAATAAGGATTTAAAAAATGTTTAATTGGCAAGTTTTAGGACAACTTATAGCAACAGGTGTTATAATGTTAGCAGGTCCAGCAGTAATTGTTTTATTAGCTTTAAAGAAAGGTAATCTTTAATAATAAATTTATTTAACTTTGATCATCAATATAAAAACTTTCTAAAAATACTTATGATAACTGCTTTAACAGCTCTATTAGTTTTAATTTCATTAGGTTTAGTTGTAACAGTTCCTGTGGCTTTAGCTACACCAGGCGAATGGGAAAATTCAAAAGGAACTTTCACAAAAGGATTCCAAGCTTGGGTTATTTTAATTGTTATTATTGCGGCTGCTGATGGTCTTGCATCATCAATTTAAGGATTTAGAAATTATAGTTCTGACTATAATTTCTAAATTATTTTAAGCTATTGACAGAATAAACTAATTTTTATAATATCTAAAAAGTAAGTACTAAACTTACTTTCTGTGAAATTTGTTAGCGGGCATAGCTCAGTGGTAGAGCGCAACCTTGCCAAGGTTGATGTCGCGCGTTCGAATCGCGTTGCCCGCTTCAACAATTTAAATGCCCCCATCGTCTAGAGGCCTAGGACAGCTCCCTTTCACGGAGCAGACAGGGATTCGAATTCCCTTGGGGGTAATCCTAAAAAAAGAAACACATGGATATTAAGAATTAAGTTGCTTTCTATTGCAAAATATATTACAATAGTTGTTGTAGTTATCAATTCTTTTAGAATTACTAAATTAATAAAATTAATTTATGTTTTATTTTTCTAAACTTTTATTTGTTTTAATGAATATCGATCAAGAAACAGTTTTAAATTGGTTTGGAATAGAAGACCCAAACCAACGAGAGATTCGTGAAGCAATAGATAGTGGCTGGAATTTAGATATCAATGATTTTGAACCATCACCAAATGTATCTTTAACAACATTTAGATTACTTATCGAAGGGTTGTGGGAAAAAATTCAAGATGGTTTAACTCTTGCGGATATTGAAAACGTTCTTATTGTTATTCTTTTTATTCGTTTTGTGATTCTTGCTTTTCGATACAATTTAAAAACCTCGTTTTATATAACATGTATTGGTCTTTTTGCTGGATACTTATGGTATAGACATCTCATTGATCTAATTTCTATGTATCGGAATATTTTATTAAGACTTCCATATTTGCAAAAACTAGGAATGGATGCAATTCAATTACGCGCTTTGCATAGACAAATTGTTTTAACTGATATGAAATTAGGAGAAAACTCTCATTGGTATAATCCAGGGCAAGTTTTGTATTATGCATTTACCAAAGGAATAATTCACGTAGATCCAGAAAGTGGACTTAGATATTATATAGATCCAATTTCTATGATTATATCCAATTTAAAAGAACCAACTAGTTCAACAGTTATCCCAATTTATTATAAAATTTACAATAAATTTATCCCAAAAATTTATAGTGTTTGTACAAAGTTTTGGAATCAGTTGTCTGGAGTAGCTGCCTACGCAGTAATTACAAGAATAGGAAAGCGATATTGTCCATATTTAGTTAGATGGCATTGGACTTTGTTACTTATTATTGGAATTGTAGAACAAATGCTTGTCTATTTAATACAACGTATTAGTTATTTTCAAACTTATGTACTAGAACCAGCACTAAATCCTTATGGTGACAGCGTATCTTCTATAGATCCAAATATAGTTTTAGAAATGCAACTTTTAAATGCGATTATAGCAGCTATTGTGTTGTCTCATTTTGCATTTGTAATTTTTGGGTTATTTCATGCTATTTGGGGACAATATTTTTATGTCCCATTTTTTGTTGAAAATACAGAACTTCATATTGGTCCACGACCAACAGACAGTATTTATAGTGGTGGTCAAACAGCTTGGCAAAATCCTAAAGAAAAACAAAAAAATTTTAATCGTTTAGTACCTAAACTTTGGTATGGTTGGTTTGGAAGAGGAACTGAAGAGAAAAATCAAATAGGGAATAGAATTAAAAGATTTTTCACTAGAAATTTTAAAAAGTTGGTAAAGAACTTAAAAAAAAATAAAAAATAAACCGAATTCTAAATATTCTATTTTGTGTCATAGGATATAGTATCCATTAAAAATTTTTAATGGATACTATAAATATATATATAAAATCTTATAAAGATGATCCTAAACCTGAATATGCACCATAAAAGAATAATGAAAGCATAGTAATAACTGCTAAACCACCTACTAAACCTACAAGCCATAAAGGAATTCTACCAGTATTTGCCATAAAAAAAACTCCTATTAAATTAAGATTAATTAAAGAAATAACTTGAGAATAAAACTGCTAAAACAAAAATTAATAGAAGTCCCCAATAAAGAGAAGTTCGATTTAATTCTACTGCTTGTTTATTTGGATTTGGACCTGTCATAAAAATTACCTCGTTTTATAATATTAATTTATCGTTGAATGAATTGCATTGCTGTAATACCACCTAAAAAGAATACTGTTGGAATTGCTAATCCATGAATTGCTAACCAACGGAACGTAAAAATAGGATAAGCTACAGGTTGATTAATATTTTTTGCCATTTTATTTTACCTCAATTATAAACCTTTAGTTAAATCTTCTAATTCTTGTTTTGCACTAAATCTATCGTTTACTAATGGAATTTGTTGACGATCTTGCGTAAAATATTCATTTGGACGTGGAGTTCCAAATACATCATACGCTAACCCAGTACTAACAAATAACCATCCTGATACAAAAAGTGAAGGAATTGTAATACTGTGAATAATCCAATAACGTACACTAGTAATGATATCCGAAAACGGACGTTCACCTGTAGATCCACCAGACATATTATATATTCTCCTATAAAAAAACGATTGTTGCTCAGTCTAATAAAAATATTTTATTGCTCTAAAAAGCGGGCAGGGGGAATCGAACCCCCATCATTAGCTTGGAAGGCTAAGGTTTTACCACTAAACTATGTCCGCACAACTCTATTATAGAATTGTGCGGTAAAAAAGACAACAAAATTTTATAAATTTTCTAATTTTAGGTCTAAAAATTTTGCTAAATCAGCTGCTTCTTCTTCTAAACTTGAAATAGCAGTTGGTTCTTGAACTGGTGTTAAAGGTATATTTCGTTCATCCTTTAAGCATAAATAAATACTTCGCGTTGGATTTAAACCTTCTGTAATTTTTATTCCTATAGATTTAACATTCGAAATTGGATATGTTAAAAGAATCTCACGATTTTTCCCTGGAAACCCTTTTCGAACTATTTTTACAAGACTTTCACTTTTATTATATTCATTATAACCACTTCCAATATCTAATAGTATTGTAATAATTATATAAATACTAAATCCAAGACTTAGTGTACCATAAAACATCATGACTAAACCTTGTGGAATAAAAACTAATTCCGTCGTATTTGTAAATGGTAAGAAGTTAATTTTAAAATAACTAGAAATCCCAGCTAATAAAAACCCTAAGCCTCCAACAAACAAAAACAAGGACCAGAAATAATTACTAAATCGTCGTGACCCAATAACTTTATCTTGACGAATGTCATTTTGCATTTTTTGCTGTTTACTTAAATTAATTTAATTGATTTTAATCCTAAAAATAACCCAGATGTAAGTGCAAAGCAAAATCCTACTAGTAAAAAGTAATCGATAGCAACTGTCATAAAATCTTTCTTATTTTATCAAAATGAAGTTTATAAAAATTTTTCTGTATATTAATATATATTATATAGTAATCTATATAAAAATTTTGGTTGGGAAAAATTTTTGTTAAATTTCCATAACCTTATATTTATTTAATCAAAAAATTTTATTATTAATTTAACTAATTTTCACAATTAATTTTATGGCTAACTTTATTAAACCGTATAATGATGATCCATTTGTTGGTCATTTAGCAACGCCAATAACATCATCTGCAATTACACGAGCAATTTTACAAAATCTACCAGCTTACCGGTTTGGGTTAACACCTCTATTACGTGGTTTAGAAATTGGTTTAGCACATGGTTATTTTTTAATGGGACCATTTGTTAAATTAGGACCTTTACGTGACTCCGATGTTGCCTTATTATCTGGTTTTCTTTCAACAATTGGTTTAATTATTATTTTAACCTTAGGTTTAACAATCTATGGAGTAGCAGCTTTTGGTCAAGGAAAATCGCAATCATCAAATGAAAATGATTTACAAACTAAAAAAGCATGGGACCAATTTAAAGGTGGATTTTTTGTGGGTGCATGTGGAAGTGCAGGATTTGCATTTATTTGTCTGTTAAGTATTCCAACCTTTACAATAAATTAAATATGTAGTAAAATAATTGTATTAAATCAGTTAAAAAAACAACTGATTTAATATATAAAACTTTCAATAATTAATTAAAAACTTTAAATTATATGAATTCAACACCAGTTTATTTACAAGAAGAGTATGCAAAAACAGAAATTGCAAAAATTTTAAATTTATTAGATGAAGAGTTAGTTGGTTTAGCACCTGTAAAATCTCGCATTCGGGAAATTGCTGCTTTATTATTAATAGATAAATTGAGAAGAAATTTAGATATCACATCAGCAAACCCAGGTTTACATATGTCCTTTACCGGTAGTCCAGGTACTGGAAAAACAACAGTTGGACTAAAAATGGCTGATATTTTATACCAATTAGGTTATGTTGAAAAAGGGCATCTTCTAACGGTTACGCGTGATGATTTAGTTGGTCAATATATTGGTCACACTGCTCCAAAAACAAAAGAAGTGCTAAAAAAAGCGATGGGTGGAGTATTGTTTATTGATGAAGCTTATTACTTATATAAACCTGATAATGAACGTGATTATGGTTCAGAAGCAATTGAAATTCTATTACAAGTGATGGAAAATCAACGTGACGAATTAGTTGTTATTTTAGCTGGTTATAAAGAACCAATGGATAAATTCTATGAATCAAACCCTGGGTTATCATCACGCATTACAAATCACATTGACTTTCCTGATTATACAGTAGAAGAACTTTTAAAGATTGCAAAATTAATGTTAGAAGAGCAACAATATGAATTAACACCAGATGCTGAAGTTGCTTTAGCAGACTATATTCGAAAACGAAAAGAAAAACCATTGTTTGCTAATGCTAGAAGTGTTAAAAATGCTTTAGATCGTGCTAGAATGCGTCAAGCTAATAGAATATTTGAAAGTCGTGGACAAGTTTTAACTAAAAAAGAATTAGTTAACCTTGAAGCTCAAGATATTTTACAAAGTACAGTATTTAACGATTAAACAATTAAATAATTCTTTAATAACAAATATATTACTATATGAGTTTACTAATTATTGGAGGAACTGGAACATTAGGGCGGCAAATTGTTTTGCAAGCCCTAACTAAAGGTTACCAAGTACGTTGTTTAGTTCGAAATTTTCGTAAGGCCAGTTTTTTAAAAGAATGGGGAGTCGAATTAGTATATGGCGATTTAACTCGTCCAGAAACTATTCCGCCGTGTTTAAAAGGTATTACAGCAGTTATTGATGCTTCTACAAGCCGCCCAAATGAATTAAATTCTTTAAAAAAAGTAGACTGGGAAGGGAAATTATATTTAATTGAAGCTTTAAAAGCAGCAAATATTCAAAGATTTATATTTTTTTCAACTCAAAATGTTGAACAATTTAATAATATACCTTTAATGAAATTAAAAAATGGTATTGAAATTAAACTAAAAAAATCGAATATTCCATATACTATTTTTAGATTAACAGGATTTTATCAAGGATTAATTGAGCAATATGCAATCCCTATTTTAGAAAATTTACCGATTTGGGTAACAAATGAAAATACTTATATTTCCTATATGGATACTCAAGATATTGCAAAATTCTGTTTACGATCGTTACAAATTCCTCAGACTGCAAATCAAACTTTCTTTTTAAGTGGTTTAAGAGGTTGGGTTTCATCAGAAATTATTAACTTATGTGAACAACTAGCGGGTCAGGAAGCAAAAGTTCAACGGATTCCTTTATTCTTATTAAAATTAGTAAGTCGTTTCTTTGGATTTTTTGAATGGGGTCAAAACATAAGTGATCGTTTAGCTTTTGTAGAAATTTTAAACACTGAAAATAGTTTTTCAAAATCAACTTTTGAGTTATACAAAATGTTTAAAATTGATCCAGCAGAAATTATACAATTAGATGATTATTTTTTAGAATATTTTATTCGTTTATTAAAACGATTACGTGATATTAATTTTGAAGATGTTCAAAAACAGAAAAATTTAGTAATTTAAAAACTATGACTGATATTAACCGTTTTGGCGGTATAGTTAAAATTTTAGAAAAGCCAACCCAAAGTTTTCTTAAAAATAATACTTTAATGACTAAAGTAAGAGTTCAGTTGCCACAAATTAGAAATACTAAAATTGTAAATTTAGTATTTTGGGGTAATTTAGCTTCTAATATTAGTAATTATTATAAAACGAATGATTATATCATTATTGAAGGTTATTTAGCATTACCTAGTAAATTAAGTTCAAAAAAAGTTGAAATAACTGTTCTAAAAGTTTACCCTTTTATTATAGATTATAAAAAATAATCAATTTGTTAATAAAACTTAATATTACTATATATAATTTTTCTTGAATAAAATAATTCAGAATTATTTTATTTTAGTATAATTAATATTATTAAAAATAATTTTTAAGAAAAATTAAATGTTAACTTTAAAAATTTTAGTTTACACCACAATTATCTTTTTTGTTTCTTTATTTATTTTTGGACTTCTTTCAAGTGATCCATCACGAAACCCAAATCGTAAAGATTTTGAGTAATTTCAATAAAAGATATTGTTTTTAGAGAGTTTTTTATTCTCTAAAAACAATATCTTTTATTGTGCAAAACTAGTTTTTTATATTTATAATTTTTTATTTATTTTTTCATTGTTAAAATAAAATTTCAATAATAAATAAATAAAATTTTTATTGAAAACTAGACTACTATATAATTAGTAGTAGTTTTACTTTTTTGAACTTTTTTACCAAATCAATAATTTTAAATTTTAGTCAATAATGAAACGTTTTAATTTAATCTCTTTACTTCTTGTAGTTTTATTAACTTTTTCTCCAAATCATGCTTTAGCGGATATTGGAGGATTAACAAAATGTAGTGATTCTCCAGCTTTTGCTAAACGATTAAATACAAGTATAAAAAAACTTGAACAAAGAATGAGTCAATATGAAGCGGACTCACCTCCAGCTTTAGCTTTAAAACAACAAATTGATCGAACAAATGCTCGTTTTGATAAATATAGCCGATCAGACTTACTATGTGGAGCAGAAGGTTTACCACATTTAGTAGCAGATGGAAGATGGAGTCATGCAGCTGAATTTATTCTTCCAGGTTTTGGATTTATATATATTTCTGGATGGATTGGATGGGTTGGTAGAAAATACCTTCGTGCAGTAAGTATAACTAAAAATCCATCTGAAAGTGAGATTATTATTAATGTCCCACTAGCAATAAAAATTATGACAAGTGGATATATTTGGCCAATTTCAGCATGGCAAGAATTAATTAGTGGTGATTTAGTAGCTTCAGCTGATGAAGTAACAGTTTCACCTCGTTAATCACAATTTATTAATTAATTATTTATTGACTCTTCAAATTAACTCATATGGAAAATCTTCAAAAATATTTATCAACAGCGCCAGTTTTATTAACACTTTGGTTAACTTTTACAGCTGGTTTTATTATTGAAATTAACCGTTTCTTTCCTGACATGTTAGGTTTATATTTCTAATATTTATTTTAAATATATATTGTTTTCTTTTTTTATACAACGAAAAAATTTCTAAAATTTTTTCGTTGTATAAAAAAAAGAAGAAAAATGAGTTTGATTTTGAATAATATTTTTTTTAGTTATCAGAACTTTGAAGTTACTATAATCATTTATAAAAATAATTTTAAAAAATTTATGTAAAATTAAATAAAAAAATATATAATATAAAACTGAAAACTCATAATTAATAGATTTCTAACTAGTTTCTATTTTTTGTTTTTTATGAGGGTTTCGTAAATTTTCGTCTCCCAACAAGGAGAAAATTAATGGCAATAAGCTCAACCGACCGTCGCGCAAAAAATGTGCAAGTTTTTGTTGAAAAAGACGCAGTCGAAACTAGTTTCGCAAAATGGGCACAACCGGGTCATTTTTCTAGAACATTAGCGAAAGGTCCAAAAACAACTACTTGGATTTGGAATCTACATGCCGATGCTCATGACTTTGATAGTCAAACTAGTTCTTTAGAAGAAGTTTCTCGTAAAATTTTTAGTGCACACTTTGGACAGTTAGCGGTAATCTTCTTATGGATTAGTGGTATGCACTTCCATGGCGCATATTTCTCAAATTATTCAGCTTGGTTAACTGATCCAGTTAATATTAAACAAAGTTCTCAGGTTGTTTGGCCAATTGTTGGTCAAGAAATTTTAAATGGTGATGTTGGTGGAAACTTCCAAGGTGTTCAAACAACTTCTGGTTGGTTCCAAATGTGGCGTGCAGAAGGTATCACGAGTGAAGTGGAATTATATTGGACGGCAATTGGTGGTTTAGCAATGTCAGCTATCATGTTATTTGCAGGCTGGTTCCATTACCATAAGGCAGCACCAAAATTAGAATGGTTCCAAAATGCTGAATCAATGATGAATCATCATTTAGCTGGTTTATTAGGATTAGGTTGTTTATCTTGGTCAGGACATCAAATTCATGTTGCATTACCGATTAATAAGTTATTAGATGCAGGTGTATCACCTCAAGAAATTCCATTACCTCATGAGTTTTTAATTAACCGTGAATTAATGAGTCAGTTATATCCAAGTTTCTCAAAAGGATTAGCTCCATTCTTTAGTGGTCATTGGGGTGAGTACTCAGACTTTTTAACTTTTAAAGGTGGCTTAAATCCAGTTACGGGTGGTTTATGGTTAAGTGATATTGCTCATCATCATTTAGCTTTAGCTGTAATGTTTATTATCGCTGGCCATATGTACCGCACTAACTGGGGTATTGGTCATAGCATGAAAGAAATCTTAGAAGCTCACAAAGGGCCATTTACAGGAGAAGGACACAAAGGCTTATATGAAATTTTAACAACATCATGGCATGCTCAACTAGCAATTAACTTAGCAATGATGGGTTCATTAAGCATTATCGTGGCACATCATATGTATGCAATGCCTCCATATCCTTATATTGCAACAGATTATGCAACTCAACTTTCTTTATTTACTCACCATGTTTGGATTGGTGGTTTCTGTATAGTTGGTGGTGCTGCTCATGGCGCAATTTTTATGGTTCGTGATTATACACCAGCTAACAATTATAACAATTTATTAGATCGTGTATTAAGACATCGTGATGCTATCATTTCACACTTAAATTGGGTTTGTATTTTCTTAGGAATGCATGCCTTTGGATTCTATGTTCATAATGATACAATGCGAGCATTAGGCCGTCCACAAGATATGTTCTCAGATAAAGCAATTCAACTGCAACCAATTTTCGCACAATGGATTCAAAATATCCATTTATTAGCTCCTGGAACAACTGCTCCAAATGCTTTAGCAACTACAAGTTATGCATTCGGTGGTGAAGTAGTAGAAGTTGGCGGAAAAATTGCAATGATGCCAATTCAACTAGGCACAGCAGATTTTATGGTTCACCATATTCACGCTTTTACAATTCATGTAACAGTTTTAATTTTATTAAAAGGTGTGTTATACGCCCGTAGCTCAAAATTAATTCCAGATAAAGCAAACTTAGGTTTCCGATTCCCTTGTGATGGACCAGGTCGTGGTGGTACATGTCAAAGTTCAAGTTGGGATCATGTATTTTTAGGTTTATTCTGGATGTATAATTCACTTTCTGTAGTGCTTTTCCACTTCAGCTGGAAAATGCAATCTGATGTTTGGGGGACTATTACACCAGATGGTAGTATTTCACATATTACTGGTGGTAACTTTGCGAAAAGTGCTATAACTATTAATGGATGGTTACGTGATTTCTTATGGTCACAAGCTTCGCAAGTAATTCAATCATATGGTTCAGCATCGTCAGCATATGGTTTAATTTTCTTAGGTGCACACTTTATTTGGGCATTTAGTTTAATGTTCTTATTTAGTGGACGTGGTTACTGGCAAGAATTAATTGAATCAATTGTATGGGCACATAATAAACTAAACTTTGCTCCAGCCATTCAACCGCGTGCTTTAAGTATTACACAAGGTCGTGCTGTTGGTTTAGCTCACTATTTATTAGGGGGAATTGGAACAACATGGTCATTCTTCTTAGCACGTGCAATTTCAATTAGTTAAGTAAATTAAATAAATATTTAATAAAAAGCTTAAACAGCTTAAGGAATATTTTTATTCACAACTAAAATTTATCTAAAAAGGCATCTAACAATTATGGCAACTAAATTTCCAAAGTTTAGCCAAGCCCTTGCACAAGATCCAGCAACGCGACGAATCTGGTATGGTATTGCTACCGCTCATGATTTAGAAGCACACGATGGTATGACTGAAGAAAATTTATACCAAAAAATCTTTGCTTCACATTTCGGTCATTTAGCCGTTATATTCTTATGGACTTCAGGAAACTTATTCCACGTTGCTTGGCAAGGAAATTTTGAAAAATGGGTAAGTAATCCACTAAAAGTAAAACCTATTGCACATGCAATTTGGGATCCACATTTTGGTGAGTCAGCAATTAAAGCTTTTAGTAAAGGTAATACATATCCAGTCAATATTACATTTTCAGGTCTTTATCAATGGTGGTATACAATTGGATTAAGAACAAACCAAGAACTATATCAAGGGTCAATTGGGTTATTATTATTATCATCTGCTTTATTATTTGCAGGTTGGTTACATTTACAACCAAAATTTCGCCCAAGTATTGCATGGTTTAAGAATAATGAATCAAGATTAAATCATCATTTATCTGGTTTATTAGGTGTAAGTTCTTTAGCTTGGACTGGACATCTTGTTCACGTAGCAATTCCTGAATCACGCGGTATTCATGTTGGTTGGGATAATTTCTTAACGACTCCACCACATCCAGCAGGTTTAGCTCCATTTTACTCAGGAAACTGGACAGTATACGCTGAAAATCCAGATACTGCAAATCATGTTTATGGAACTTCTGAAGGAGCAGGTACAGCAATTTTAACATTTTTAGGTGGATTCCATCCACAAACACAATCTTTATGGTTAAGTGATATGGCACATCATCACTTAGCAATTGCAGTTGTTTTCATTGTTGCTGGTCATATGTATCGAACAAATTTCGGTATTGGTCATAACATGAAAGAAATCTTAGATGCTCACCGTCCTCCTGGAGGTCGATTAGGAGCTGGACATATAGGGTTATTTGAAACAATTACTAACTCTTTACATATGCAGTTAGGTTTAGCATTAGCATGTTTAGGTGTTGCTACTTCGTTAACAGCACAACATATGTATGCATTAACTCCATATGCATTTTTATCAAAAGATTTCACAACTGAAGCTGCATTATATACACATCATCAATATATTGCAGGATTCTTAATGGTTGGAGCTTTCGCGCACGGAGCGATTTTCTTTGTACGTGATTATGATCCAGAATTAAATAAGAATAATGTATTAGCAAGAATGTTAGAACATAAAGAAGCTATTATCTCTCATTTAAGTTGGGCTTCATTATTCTTAGGTTTTCATACATTAGGTTTATACATTCATAATGATACTGTAGTTGCTTTTGGACAACCGGAAAAACAGATTTTATTTGAACCATTATTCGCAGAATATATTCAAGCTGCGTCTGGTAAAGCCGTTTACGAATTTAATGTATTGTTATCATCAGCAACTAGTCAAGCCACTATAAATGGTAATGAAATTTGGTTACCAGGTTGGTTAGAAGCTATTAATAATAGTAAAACTGATTTATTCTTAAAAATTGGCCCTGGCGACTTTTTAGTTCATCATGCTATTGCTTTAGGTTTACATGTTACAACTTTAATTCTTGTAAAAGGGGCTTTAGACGCTCGTGGATCAAAACTAATGCCAGATAAAAAAGATTTTGGGTACAGTTTCCCTTGTGATGGTCCAGGTCGTGGTGGTACTTGTGATATTTCAGCTTGGGACGCATTTTACTTAGCAATGTTCTGGATGTTAAATACTATTGGTTGGGTTACATTCTATTGGCATTGGAAACATATGACAATTTGGGGTGGCAATCCAGGTCAATTTGATGAATCATCAAACTACATTATGGGTTGGTTACGTGATTATTTATGGTTAAATTCATCACCATTAATCAATGGTTACAACCCATTCGGTATGAATAATTTATCTGTATGGGCATGGATGTTCTTATTCGGTCACTTAATTTGGGCAACAGGTTTCATGTTCTTAATTTCATGGCGTGGTTACTGGCAAGAGTTAATTGAGACTTTAGTATGGGCTCATGAACGTACACCTTTAGCAAATTTAATTCGTTGGAGAGATAAACCAGTAGCTCTTTCAATTGTACAAGCTCGTTTAGTAGGTTTAGTACACTTTGCTGTAGGATATATTTTAACATATGCTGCATTTGTTATTGCTTCAACTTCGGGTAAGTATGGTTAAATTATTTTTAAACTAACTTCATATATATATATATAGCTATACATTTTAAAGTAGCTATATATATATTAAAAAAATGTAAAATTTTTTATCATAATTTTAATAATGATAATTTTAGTCTTAAGGATTTGCTTTGGAATGATCGTAGTACTTTAGAAAAATTGAAAACTATGTTTTGTGATCTTCGTCCTATAGACAAACGATATATTTCTTATATTTTAATTAGTTTTGTTATTATTATTTATTACAAATGACTTCCGGTGTATTAATAAAAAGATATGAAAAATGGGAAGTAGTTAAAAAAAATAAAACTAAAGAACCTTTGGTCACTCATGTTTCTAAAAAAGATAGACCTATTTTACGAAAAATTAAAAACCTGAGAGGCGTTGATTTGGTGGCTATTTTTAATTTACTGCTCAATATAAACGACTAGAATTATTTAATAACAGGTGCTGCAACTCTAATTAGGTTTATTCAAAGTGGGTCAAGACAATCAATTTTTGACTTTTTCGAGGAAAGTTCATATGTTAATTTTTACTGTTCGCATTTCTTGAAATTTTAAGATGGTATAAGTTTCGGAAAAAGCGTTACTTTGAACTGTAATAAAGATTTTCAATATTTATTTAGTATTCTTGGAAATCTAGACATATCTTATGAACAAAAAAAGGAAATGTTTATTAGTTTTAAAAATAAGTTTTTTTTACTAGAGACGTATACAAAACGTCTTTATTTTATTTTATTTTATGTATAGTTAGTTTGTATATATTAAATTTGTTGAGTTATTACTTTCTTCTAGTATAATTATTGGACGCTATTAAGAAGAAAAAATTTTCTAAAGTAGTTTTACGTGCGATTATACGTAGGTTACTAGAACTACGTTTGATTATTGGTTTTAGGTTATTAGATAAACTTGATTGATAATGTTTTGGATAAGCCGTATAAATGCTGCTTCTAGATTAAATGGCACTTCTTATAGCCAATTAATTCATAAATTTAAAAAATCAAATATTGATTTAAACCGTAAAATGTTGTCGCAAATTGCGGTTTTAGATTCTTCAACTTTTAAATCTTTAAGTAATTTTTAAAAATAAAAATTAAAATATAATTTAGATTATAGTTAAAATAAAACTGTGATCTAAGTTAAAAAATAGAAAAAAAAAAGTTTTATAAGATGACTGTTAATGATGATCTCGAAAAACTAATTGAAAATTTACCTTTTTTTCTTCAAGAAAACTTAAATCAACATGCTTATAAAGATCAACTGATTGAAATTGTATTAGATTTAGGAAGACGACCAGAGGCCAGATTTATTAGTGGTCCTGAATACTTGTCACAAAAAATGATTTCTTGGCAAGATATTGATTACATGACTAAACGAATAAGTAAATTTAGTAATGAAAACCGAGCTGGCATTGAGAGAACGCTACATCGAATAAGTTGTATTCGAAATCGTCAATTTTTAATTAATGGATTAACATGTCGTGTCGGTCGAGCGGTTTTTGGAACAATTTCTGTAGTTCGAGATTTATTAGAGTCTGAAAAATCTATTTTAATTTTAGGGAAACCCGGAGTTGGTAAAACTACTATCATTCGTGAAATTGCCAGAGTTTTAGCAGATGAAATGGAAAAACGAGTAATTATCGTTGATACTTCAAATGAAATTGCTGGAGATAGTGATATCCCACACTCAGGAATTGGACGTGCAAGACGAATGCAGGTAGCGAAAACAGAACTCCAACACCAAGTAATGATTGAAGCTGTAGAAAATCATATGCCTCAAGTTATTGTAATAGATGAAATTGGTACAGAACTTGAAGTCTTAGCTGCACGAACTATTGCTGAAAAAGGTGTTCAACTTGTTGGCACTACACACGGAAATTGTTTAGAAAATTTAATTAAAAATCCACCATTGGCGGATTTAATTGGAGGTATTCAATATGTTACTTTAAGTGATGATGAAGCTAAAAGAAGAGGTACTCAAAAAAGTATTTTAGAAAGAAAAGCTTATCCTGCTTTTGAAATCATAATTGAAATTAATCAACAAAATTCTTGGACAATTCATGAAGATGTTAAAAGTTCAGTAGATTTGTTTTTACGAGGGAATTTTACAATGGTCCAAACGCGTCATTTTTCTTTAGCGGAAAAGATTAGAATAAAATTGCAAAAATTTCAGAACCAACACTCTTCAGTAGCAAGAACTCGTAATAGTTTTCAAACTTCGTTGCCAGTTTTTACAAAAAATTGGCTTTCAATTAATCAAGCAAAAGACTACAAATCTCTAAAACTAAACTCGAGAAATTTAGTAATTTATCCTTACTCACTATCAAATAATTTACTTAAAGAAGTTTTATTAAAAATGGGATTTAAGTTTGTTTTAACAAATGAAATTAGAAAAGCAAGTTTAATTATTGGGTTAAAAAAACATTTAAAACAAAACTTTAAATTAATTAAATTAGCAAAACAAAAAAACATTCCAATTTATACTTTAAATCAAATAAGTTTTTATCAAATAAATAAATTAATTCAACTTTTATAGATTGAAAAAAAATTAATATTTTTGATAAATAATTATTTTTATAGTATAATTAGATAATGTAAGCCAGTAAAGTATTCACTATTTAGTAATTTACTGAATTTAAAATTATTACAAAATAAACAAATAAAAAATAAATAATAAATAATTTAGTATGGAAGATAACCTAACTAAGTTGCAAAATATTGTTGGTAAACAGTTAGGAATTGATCCCACAAAAATAAAACCAGAGGCCGACTTTGGAAAAGAATTAGGGGCAGATTCTCTAGATGTTGTTGAATTAGTTATGTCAATTGAAGATGAGTTTGAAATTGAAATTGAAGATAAAGCAGCTAGTCAAATTGCTACAGTTCAAGATGCTCTTGATTATATTGAAGGCCGTTGGAAAAAAAATTAAAAGGTTTCACATTCCTTTGATTGATAAAAACTAAACTATTAGTTTTATAAATAAATCAATTCGAATTAAAGGCTTTTAATTAGAGTACTTTATTTATAAAACTAGAAAAAGTTTTCTTCAACAAAATAAAAAATATATTCTATTATTAGATATTAGACAATTTTAAGGTACATTACTAATAAAACTGAAGAACTTATAACACTAAAGCTTGTCTAATTCAGAAAATTTTAGTATTATATAGATTAGAAAAATATCACTCTTCTTACTTGATTATTTAATTCGGGATATAGCTCAGCTTGGTAGAGCACCTGCTTTGGGAGCAGGGTGTCGTAGGTTCAAATCCTACTATCCCGATGCGTTAAACTTTAGGAAACACACTTTTTTAAAATAATTAAGGCAAAGTGTTGATAGAATTGAATTTTTTTTTTATAATCTTAGTTATAACTCGGAATTATTGATTGATCATAATTTTGTTCTATTATGTATTATTAACTTGATATTAATTCAAAATTACTAATGAGTTTAGATGAAAAATTTGGTCCAGTTCGAAATGCTTTTTATGAGGCAGTAGAACAATGTTTTAAGAAAATAGCTAGTTTTTTAGGGTATCCAACCAATCCAGGTATGCCAACTATTGCTGATGTTTCAAACGAAGAATATGCTAGATTAAGATTTATTGAAAAGCTTCCTACGCATGAAACATCTTGGCCACCGCCTCAACGGCCAGAGACATGGTTTGAGATGATATTTGGTCCATCACCTAAGGTAGAAACGGTTCCTAGATATATTTATGAAACTACGGAAGAAGGATTTTATAATTTTTATATTGAAAATTATAAAAATATCTATTTTTTACCAGATTGGTTATCAGAGTTTATACAAGTAAAATTAAATATTTGCTTGGATTTAACAGTTTTAGAAACTATTCGTGAAGTTCTATTTGTTGGTCTTATGGTTTATTCTCAAATTGTAATTCTAAGAATAGCTTTATCTTGGTTTATCTATATAAATCCATATACTTTTCCATGGTGTTATTTAGTTGCCGCAGTTGATTGGACAGAAGATGTTTTACAAGGAGTTGTTCCAGCAATACTTGGAGTTAATATTACTGGAAGTGTTTTTTTAGGGATTCTTGGAGTAGTAGCAGATAGTTTAAATCATTTGGTATTTACAATGCCTTTTTTACCAAGTGAAGGAGAGGAAAGTAAATTACTAATAAATGCAGAAATGAAAGATGTCTTAGTTTTTCATTACTTGCCAGTTTTATGGTATCGTTACCCTATTCCAAATGAGATAAGAGAATTTTGGTATAAAGAAAGACCGGAGATTTTAAATTATATGCAGAAAGCTTATAAAGATTTAGAAATTCAATTTTTACCAGATAATATTGTTACCGAATTAAATCAGTCAAAATTGACAGATCAGCTAACTTCAATTCAAGCGATATTCGATACTTCTCTTTCAACAGAGATATTATCAAAAGATCATTTAATTCAACCTGATAGTTTATTCGCAAATCTAATTTCGATTAACGATCAGTTTGATGATTTATTTATGAATTGTGCTGAGAGATTCTTGTAGCTTTTATTCCATATATCAATATCGTTAAGACAATGTGGTATTTAATCCAATATTTTAAAAAAATAAATAAATTAAATATCACATTTTAAAATAACAAAAAATATTTTTTAAAGTTAAATTAATTTATTGAAACATAACTATTTCTTAGTCGTCTTACTTAGTAATCTATAATTTAACTTTATGAAAATACTTTTACAAATAAGTTAAAAAAATTTACGGAAATTTTAAGAGAGTTTGATCCTGGCTCAGGATGAACGCTGGCGGTATGCTTTACACATGCAAGTCGTACGAGAGTTTTTAACTCAAGTGGCGGACGGGTGAGTAACACGTAAGAATTTGCCTTTAGGAGGGGGACAACAACTGGAAACGGTTGCTAATACCCCATATGCTTTCGAGTGAAATGGATTTTTCCGCCTAGAGAGAAGCTTGCGGCTGATTAGCTTGTTGGTAAGGTAATGGCTTACCAAGGCGACGATCAGTATCTGGTTTGAGAGGACGATCAGACACACTGGAACTGAGACACGGTCCAGACTCCTACGGGAGGCAGCAGTGGGGAATTTTCCGCAATGGGCGAAAGCCTGACGGAGCAATACCGCGTGAGGGATGACGGCCTATGGGTTGTAAACCTCTTTTTTCAGGGAGGAATAAAATGACGTGTACCTGAAGAATAAGCATCGGCTAACTCCGTGCCAGCAGCCGCGGTAAGACGGGGGATGCAAGTGTTATCCGGAATCACTGGGCGTAAAGCGTCTGTAGGTGGTCTAGCAAGTCAACTGTTAAATCTTGAGGCTCAACTTCAAAATCGCAGTCGAAACTGTTAGACTAGAGTATAGTAGAGGTAAAGGGAATTTCCAGTGGAGCGGTGAAATGCGTAGAGATTGGAAAGAACACCGATGGCGAAGGCACTTTACTGGGCTATTACTAACACTCAGAGACGAAAGCTAGGGTAGCAAATGGGATTAGATACCCCAGTAGTCCTAGCCGTAAACAATGGATACTAGATGTTGAACAGATCGACCTGTGCAGTATTAAAGCTAACGCGTTAAGTATCCCGCCTGGGAAGTATGCTCGCAAGAGTGAAACTCAAAGGAATTGACGGGGGCCCGCACAAGCGGTGGAGCATGTGGTTTAATTCGATGCAACGCGAAGAACCTTACCAGGGTTTGACATGATACGAATTTCTTTGAAAGAAGAAAGTGCCGTTTGGAGCGTATACACAGGTGGTGCATGGCTGTCGTCAGCTCGTGTCGTGAGATGTTGGGTTAAGTCCCGCAACGAGCGCAACCCTCATTTTTAGTTGCCTTATGGAACTCTAAAAAGACTGCCGGTTATAAACCGGAGGAAGGCGGGGATGACGTCAAGTCAGCATGCCCCTTACACCCTGGGCTACACACGTGCTACAATGGGTGAGACAATGAGATGCAAGTCTGCGAAGATTAGCTAATCTAGAAACTCATTCTAAGTTCGGATTGTAGGCTGCAACTCGCCTGCATGAAGTTGGAATCGCTAGTAATCGCTGGTCAGCTATACAGCGGTGAATTCGTTCCCGGGCCTTGTACACACCGCCCGTCACACCATGGAAGCTGGTTATGCCCGAAGTCGTTACTCTAACCTTTTGGAGGAGGACGCCTAAGGTAGAATTAGTGACTGGGGTGAAGTCGTAACAAGGTAACCGTACTGGAAGGTGCGGTTGGATCACCTCCTTTTAAAATTGAATATTTTAAAAATTATGGTCGATAAATAAAAAAAAATAAACGGGCTATTAGCTCAGTTGGTTAGAGCGCACCCCTGATAAGGGTGAGGTCTCTGGTTCAAATCCAGAATGGCCCAACGGGGGTATAGCTCAGTTGGTAGAGCGCCGCCTTTGCACGGCGGTTGTCAGCGGTTCGAATCCGCTTACCTCCACATTAAAGTGTATTAAATGTGACTGGGAAAATAACTGACCCAACCACAAATAAAATACACTTTTAAGATTCTAAAAGTCTTAAATTCAAGGAATTAAGAGTTTATGGGGGATACCTTGGCATTCAGAAGCGATGAAGGACGTGGTTACCGACGATACGCTTCGGGGAGCTGGAAACAAGCTAAGATCCGGAGGTCTCCGAATGAGGAAACTTTAATACTACTTATTGAATCCATAAATAAGAAAGAGCGAACCTAGGGAATTGAAACATCTTAGTACCTAGAGGAAAAGAAAGTAAAAACGATTCCCTTAGTAGCGGCGAGCGAAACGGGAACAGCCTAAACTTAATTTTAAGGGTAGTGGGACAATTATAAATGATTAAATGTGACAATTAGACGAATTTAGTTGGAATGCTAAACCAAAGAGAGTGATAGTCTCGTAGTCGAAAATTGAAACAATCAAATTGAATCCCAAGTAGCATGGAGCACGTGAAATTCCGTGTGAATCAGCGAGGACCACCTCGTAAGGCTAAATATTCCTGAATGACCGATAGTGAAACAGTACCGTGAGGGAAAGGTGAAAAGAACCCCGGGAGGGGAGTGAAAAGAACATGAAACCATAAACTTACAATCAGTAGGAGGACGACTAAAACGTCTGACTGCGTGCCTGTTGAAGAATGAGCCGGCGACTTATAAGTAATGGCAGGTTAAGGCAGAGAATGCTGGAGCCATAGTGAAAGCGAGCCTGAATAGGGCGTTTGTCATTGGTTATAGACCCGAACCCGGATGATCTAACCATGGTCAGGTTGAAGCTTAGGTAATACTAAGTGGAGGACCGAACCGACTGATGTTGAAAAATCAGCGGATGAACTGTGGTTAGGGGTGAAATGCCAATCGAATCCGGAGCTAGCTGGTTCTCCCCGAAATGCGTTTTGGCGCAGCGATAAATGTTATAACTTAGGGGTAAAGCACTGTTACGTATGCGGGCTGGTAATTCGGTACCAAATCGTTGCAAACTAAGAATACTAAGTGGAAAGTTTATCAGTGAGACTGTGGGGGATAAGCTCCATTGTCAAGAGGGAAACAGCCCAGAGCACCAGTTAAGGCCCCTAAATAATTACTAAGTGGCAAAGGAGGTGGGAGTGCATAGACAATCAGGAGGTTTGCTTAGAAGCAGCAATCCTTTAAAGAGTGCGTAATAGCTCACTGATCGAGTAAACCTGCGCCGAAAATGAACGGGACTAAGTAATTTGCCGAAACTGTGCGATATAGAAATTATATCGGTAGGGGAGCGTTCTGTTGTAGGTTGAAGTATTAGCGGAAGCGGATATGGACGAAGCAGAAGTGAGAATGTCGGCTTGAGTAACGAAAATATAGGTGAGAATCCTATACCCCGAAAACCCAAGGTTTCCTCCGGAAGGCTCGTCCGCGGAGGGTAAGTCAGGGCCTAAGGCGAGGCTGAAAAGCGTAGTCGATGGACAACGGGTTAATATTCCCGTACCATTATTTGTTGATATCGAGGGACGGAGAAGGCTAAACTGGCCGGATGTTGGTTACCGGTTGAAACGTTCGAGATGATGAGAAACGGCGAAAACGTTTTGAGTTAAGGCGTGAGTACGAGAGGCTACGGCCTTGAAGCAGTCTATGTCATACTTCCAAGAAAAGCTTGCAATGTCATAAACAAATAATGCCTGTACCATAACCGACACAGGTGGGTAGGTAGAGTATACTAAGGGGCGCGAGATAACTCTCTCTAAGGAACTCGGCAAAATGACTCCGTAACTTCGGGAGAAGGAGTGCCTTATTTATAAGGTTGCAATAACAAGATCCAAGCAACTGTTTACCAAAAACACAGGTCTCCGCTAAGTCGTAAGACGATGTATGGGGGCTGACGCCTGCCCAGTGCCAGAAGGTTAAAGAAGTTGGTTAGCATTAGCGAAGCTGATAACTGAAGCCCTGGTGAACGGCGGCCGTAACTATAACGGTCCTAAGGTAGCGAAATTCCTTGTCGGGTAAGTTCCGACCCGCACGAAAGGCGTAATGATTTGGATACTGTCTCGGAGAGAGGCTCGGTGAAATAGACTTGTCTGTGAAGATGCGGACTACCTGCACCTGGACAGAAAGACCCTATGAAGCTTTACTGTAACTTGAAATTGAAATTGGACTTTATTTGCGCAGTATAGGTGGGAGGCGTTGATAGTATTCTTGCGGGAATAGTGGAGCCATCAGTGAGATACCACTCTTGTAATGTTAGATTTCTAACTTTGTATCATTATCTGGTCAAAGGACAGTTTCAGGCGGGCAGTTTGACTGGGGCGGTCGCCTCCCAAACGGTAACGGAGGCGTACAAAGGTTTCCTCTGAACGGGTAGAAATCGTATCTAGAGTGTAAAGGCATAAGGAAGCTTGACTGTGAGACCTACAAGTCGAGCAGGGACGAAAGTCGGTCTTAGTGATCTGACGGTGCTGAGTGGAAAGGCCGTCACTCAACGGAT